>OLLW01000370.1_pt1 | contig 9630 bp, 9 predicted proteins | sample 1604611 | NCBI WGS metagenome assembly OLLW01 (sample SAMEA104055725, study PRJEB20765) | soil metagenome | biome: Arctic tundra; feature: Polygonal ground; material: soil | place: USA | collected 2011-09 | depth 0-0.5 m | reverse complement strand
CAGTTGATCCCGACCCAAAAGCTCCACCGGCACGTCTACGCTTCAGGCTCGCCACCACGCGCGACGCAACCCCACAAAACACAACCGGGCCGAATCTCTCGGTTCGACCCGTTGCGCAGCACTACGAACTGCTTAGGTACCCGCGGGCTTCGGCGCGCCGAAGATGCTCGCCGGGCGGCGCTTCTCGACCTTTTCCTTACGCTTGTCGGCGTAGCTCGGAATCACGACGCGGTGGCGCGTGGGTAGCTCGCGGCCGTCCAGCGCGGCGCTGATCTCTTCCGAGTCCAGCGTTTCGCGTTCGAGTAGCGCTTGGGCCAGGCGGTCCAGCCGATCGCGGTTTTCGAGGACGACTTGCTTGGCCACCTCGTACTGTTGTTCGACGATGGCGCGAACCTCTTGGTCGATCTCGCGAGCGGTGTCTTCCGAGTAGTCCTCGCGACGTGAGGTCATCTCGCGGCCGAGGAACACGTTCTCCTCGTTCTCGCCGTAGGCGACCGGGCCGAGCTTCTTGGTCATGCCGAGCTCACACACCATGGCGCGAGCCAAGCGCGTGGCGCGCTTGATGTCGTCCGACGCGCCCGTGGTGATCTCGCCGAACACGACCTCTTCCGCGACGCGACCGCCGAGGGCCATGGCGATACGCGCCAAGGTCTGGCTCTTCGTCATCAGATGACGGTCTTCGACCGGAAGGAACATGGTGACGCCTAGGGCGGCGCCGCGTGGGATGATGGACACCTTGTGAACCGCGTCGTTGCCGGCCACGAGCTTGCCCACGATGGTGTGGCCCGACTCATGCCAAGCCGCGGTGCGGCGCTCCTCGTTGCTCATCACCATCGAGCGGCGCTCGGTGCCCATGAGCACCTTGTCCTTGGCCAGCTCGAAGTCCTCCATCGTGACGGCGTCCTTGTCCTGACGCGCTGCCAAGAGTGCGGCCTCGTTGACCAAATTCTCCAGATCAGCTCCGACGAAGCCGGGCGTGCCGGCGGCGATGATACCAAGCTGAACGTCACCGGAGAGCGGCACCTTCTTCGTGTGCACGGCGAGGATGCCCTCACGGCCCCGGATGTCCGGGCGCGGCACGGTGATGCGGCGGTCGAAGCGACCCGGGCGCAAAATGGCCGGGTCCAGCACGTCCGGGCGATTGGTGGCGGCGATGATGATTACGCCTTCATTGGACTCGAAGCCGTCCATCTCGACGAGCAGCTGATTCAGGGTCTGCTCGCGCTCGTCATGGCCGCCGCCTAGGCCGGCGCCGCGGTGACGACCGACCGCGTCAATCTCGTCGATGAAGATGATGCAGGGCGCGTGCTTCTTCCCCTGCTCGAACAGGTCGCGAACGCGGCTCGCGCCAACGCCCACGAACATCTCCACGAAGTCCGAGCCGGAGATGCTGAAGAACGGAACGCCGGCTTCGCCCGCGATGGCTCGCGCCAGCAGCGTCTTGCCCGTGCCGGGGGGGCCCATCATGAGCACGCCCTTGGGGATGCGCCCACCGAGCCGCTGGAACTTCTTTGGGTCCTTGAGGAAGGCGATGATCTCTTCGACTTCGTCTTTCGCCTCGTCGATACCGGCGACGTCACTGAACGTGATCTTGTTCTGCGACTCGCTCAGCAAGCGTGCGCGGCTCTTACCGAAGCTCATGGCTTTGCCGCCGCCCGCCTGCAGCTGACGCATGAACAGGTAGAACATGACGATCACGAACACCATCGGCAGCACGATGGTCAGCACCGGGGTGAGGAAGGGCGAGCCTTCGTCCTTCTGGTAGGTGACCTTGATGCCGTGGGCGACCAAGTCTTGCGCGTTGTCCTCGGCGGGGCCGACAGCGTGGCCACGCTCGGGAGCGCCCTTCGAGTTCGGGTCTTTGATCTGGAACGTGTACTCACGATCCTTGATCTCGACTTCCTCGACGTGGCGTTGATCCTTGGGCGCCTTCGTGAGCGCAACGAACTCGCTGTACGCTTTGTCCGGGCTCCTTGGATTCTCAGGGTTCAGAAATTGCCAGATCGCCAGGAACGCGACGATCAGGACGACCCACAGCAGCAGCGTCTTGTGCGGTTGTTTCACTCTAAACCTCGGAGACTCGTGCCAAAGACTTCCGTCAGCATGCCACCCGAACGGCCAAACGTCGATTCTAGAGTAGGCACGCTTTTCATATTGTTTTGTTGGGCCATTTCGCTCCGTCCGTAAGTGCAGATCGCCTGTTTTTAGTTTCGACGCGACCCGCAAATTCGCGAAAACAGCGGAAACATTTCTGGCACAGCGCGCTCTGCCCCTGGCGGATTGCGCTGCGTCAGAGTTTTCGCGGCCGCTTTCCCGCCGGGGCGACCAACGCGACTCGCGGCTCGAGAGTTACCGGATCCAGGCTGAGCTCGCGCCCGTGGGGCAAACTCACCCTCGCGGAGCGTTGCCCAAGGGAACGAGCACGCCCAACCATCTGACGTTGCGCACGATTGAGCAGTAGCGCAACGCCCCGGTCGTCGAGCAGCGGCGCCTCGGAGCCGCGGCCAGCCGCGAGCGCGTCAGCCAGCGCGCATAAGTGTCCGACGATCTGCGGCGAGAGCTGCTCGAGCAGCGGCAACAGCTCATGGCGCACCCGAGTACGCAGGAAGCGTCGATTCAGGTTCGACGGGTCCTCGGCAAACGCCAAGCGATGCCGGGCCAGATGCGCGAGCACGTCGGACTTGCGGGCGCGACATTGCGGGCGAATCCAGACATCCGTGCGGGGTGGCAAGACCGCCAGGCCGGACGGCCCGGAGCCGCGCATCAGCCGTAAGAGCAGCGTTTCCGCGCGATCGTCAGCGTGATGCGCGGTTGCAATCAGCTCCGCGCCCGTGCTGGCAGCGGCCGCCGACAACGCGGCTCGCCGAGCATCCCGAGCGCGTGCCTGCAAATTCCCGCCGCCGTCGAGCGCGAGCACGGTGCGCGAAAATTCGACACCGAGCGCGTCGCATTGCGCCTGCGCGGCAGCCAGCTCGGCCGCCGCTTCTACGCGCAGCCCGTGGTCGACGCCGTGCGCGACCAACGAAAAGCCCTGTTTTTTGGCTAATATCGCTAAGACATGGAGCAGTGCCGTCGAGTCACCTCCGCCAGACAGCGCGAGCAGCACGCGTGTACCGCGCGCGACTCGGCACTCCTCACGGAGCGTGCGAGCCACCAGTGTGATCAGCGTCGGAGGATGCGAGCGCGCCATGCGTTTCGAGAGCCAAAACTTAGACGAGTCAGAGCAGCTCGAATTCCTTGCAGAATTCCAAGCTTTCGTGGCGGTCGAGATCTACGTCCAGGTGGGCGTTGGTAGGATAGCCGTTCGCACACGCTCGGCGGTCGGGCGCGAAGTGCACGCAATCCTGGCACGTGAAACGCAGCCGGAAGCGTCGCGCCTCCTCTCGAAGCCGTGCATCGACGAGGGTTCGCACCGCGCTACTCGAACGGCTGCGAGGGTTGTCCGCGCTGGAAGAAAAAGTCGAAGTCGCCCGTCACTGTGCTCGTGACCGCGGCTTTCGCAGCGTCGTCCGAAGCGGCGGCGAGCTCGCGAGGATCGGCGAAAGAAGCCGTGAAGGTCGCCTTGGTGCGCCGGTTTTCCGAGGACCCTTCGTTCAAGTCGCCGCTGAACAGGTTCGTGAAGTTGATGTGGCCGGCGACTGAGTAGACCGTGCCGTTTTGCTGGTGACACGTGTTGTGCAGGTAAAGCGACAAGCTCACCTTAGGCGGATCCGGGTTGAACACAATCGGCACGCCGGGCGGCGAGACCCCAGGAGGCATACCGACCAAAATGTCCGTGTTCAGCTGCATTCTGACCTGCTGCAGATCGTTGACGAGCACGATCAGGCCGTCCGAGACGTCCTCGATATTGTCGCCGCGCTGCACGCGAATCGTCAGGGACTCCCCTTGATCGGGGTTGGCGCCAAAGAAGCTCGGGCCGAGGTCGAACGCGCCGTTCCAGCACTCGCTGACGTACAAGTGAGCGCTCTGCACGTGGCCCTCACCCTGACCGACCGTGCAGCCGAGCGGGGTGAGCAGCAGACTCAGCAACAAGCACGAGACGCGCGAGATCACACGCAGCTCTCCATTGCTACCGGAGGCGCTTCCGCCCGCTGCACGCGCTCGGCCGAGCGAATCATGCCGCCGCCAAGCACTCGCTCACCCTGAAAAAACACCGCAAATTGCCCTGGGACCACGGCGCGCTGCGGCTCATCGAAGAACACCTGCACCGCCTCGCCCACGCGCCGAACTTCAGCCAGCGCCGGAGCTCCGCGATAGCGCACCTGTGCTTCGCAGCGCAGCGGCAAGCTCAAGCCCGCGGCCAACGCGACCTCCGTGAGCTCGGCGCTACCCGAATACAACGAATCCGCTGAACCGAGGGTGACGGTCGCATTCTGCGCGTCCACACCCACGACGTACGCGCGCTGACCCAGCGCGACGCCCAAATTCTTGCGCTGGCCCAGGGTGAAACGAAACACGCCCTCGTGCTCGCCGATCTTCTGGCCCTGCTCGTCCAAAATCGGCCCGGGCCGCAGGCGGCCATCCGCGCGTTCCGCTACGAACGCGTCGTAGCGACCTGTGGGCACGAAGCACAGCTCCTGGCTCTCTCCCTTTTGGGCGCCCGGAAGGTTCAAACGCAGCGCCTCCGCGCGGATCTCCGGCTTGTCGCTCTCGCCGAGCGGAAAGATCAGCCGCGACAGCGCGTCTTGTCCGAGCATATGCAGGAAATAGCTCTGATCTTTGCCGTGGTCCCGGCCGCGATGCAGCTCAAAGCCCGAGCCCTGCTGCACGACGCGCGCATAGTGCCCCGTCGCGACCCGCTCTGCGCTCAGCCGATCCGCGAGCTGAAACAGCTCTTTGATCTTCACGCCCCGGTTGCAGCGCACGCACGGACTGGGCGTCTCGCCCTCCAAGTACGACTCGACGAAGGGCGCCACGACCTCCCGCTGGAACAGCTCCCGGCGATCGAAGGCGTAATGCGGGATCCCGAGCAGATCCGCGACGCGACGTGCGTCGTGGACGTCCTCCGGCGCGCAGCATCGGCTCTTGACCGAGCCGTCGTCGGGGTAATCCCAAAGGTGCAGCGTAACGCCGACCACGTCGAAGCCCTGAGCGCACAAGCGCGCCGCGGCGACCGACGAATCGACACCGCCACTCATGGCGATCAGCACACGCTCAGGCATCTCCGGCCAGCGTAACACGGCCGTTCGAGCCGAGCCGCTCGGGCGCAGCCGGCTGTGCCTAATGACTGCCCTGGAGCACCGTTCGCGCCGCGTTTGTCGCTCGATCGACGATTTTCGAGGCCAAATCTACAGCCTCTGTATACCGGTAGATGCCGGCCTGAAGCGCGATCAGCGTGCCCGTATCGTAGTTGTGAAGCTGAGAGGCGGAGGCCACTTGCGCCTCCCCCACGTCAATCTCCCGACCCAGCCCGCGCATCGCCTTCGAAAAGGCCCCCTCGACCGGCGCGTCCGGCTTGGCCACGACCGGGATGTGCAGGGTCGGGCCGTAGTCGAGGCTCGGTTGTTCGCCGCGGATGCCGGAAATCGCCATGCGACGGGATCATCGGGCGCGCGCCCGCCTGGTTGCCGCGATTCAGCGCGCTTCGTCCGAAAGACCGCGCAAGCGTTTCGAAAGCCGCGTCAGAGCCCGCGTGTGCAAGCGGCTCGCCCAGGATTTGCTGAGCCCGAGCTCTTCGGCGACGTGATCGAAGCGCGCGCCCTCCAAGTAGTGGCGACGCACGAGCTCTGCTTCCTCGCGCGGTAGCTCCGCGATGGCTTCGCGAATCACGGTCAATAGCTGGGCGTTTCCGTAGGCTTGTTCGGGGTCGTCGCTGGTGTCGACGAGCGTGCGCTCGCCGCCGTCCCCGTGAGCAGTGGGCGCGATCAGCCCGGCTGCCATGGCAGTCGCCATCGCCGCCAAGTGATCGCCCAACGCTTGCTCGGCCTCGGCTGTGCCGGTGCCCGGCGCGCGCGGCGCGGCGAGATCTTCCTGCGCGCCTTCGCTGACCCGGGACGCAGCCTGCAACCCGTTGAGCCGCTCATGGGTGCGGCGCGAGAGGCGCGCCGAAGAGCGGACACCGTCGATGATGGCGCCTCGCACACGGAAATTCGCGTAGCCGCGGAATGGTACGCCGCGCGAGTCGTCGAAACGGCGCGCCGCGTCCCACAGCCCTTCGCGACCGAAGCTGAGCAATTCGTCGAGCTCCGCGGCACCGCCGAGCGTACGCAACACCTGCCGCGCGATGATGTCCACGAGCTGCAATCCAGACGAAAAGCGCTCTAGAACTTCGGGCGATTCCTTAGTCTCTCCCACGCGAGCGCGACTCTAACAACTCCGCGGCCGAGTCTCACTACGTTTCGCCGCGGCCCGACTGTCGCTGCCGGGAATGCGCGTTTCCGCAGGTTCCGGCTTCGTTTCGGCGCTGTCCAAAGCCCCGCCCGGCGGCGGTGCACGGGTGCCAGCGCGCTCTCATCGTGTCATATTCCAAGGCAGCCAAATGCTTCGTTGGGGCAGAGTCGCCGCCGCTTACCTCGCCGCCAGCGTGAGCGCAGTCGTGCTCGCGGTCTTGTGGCGTGGCAGCTCGCCGTTCTTATATAGCGATCCCTGGCTCACGCTGCCTGGGCTGTCCGGTCACGTGTGCAGCGTGGTCATCGGGCTCGCGTTCGGCGCGCTCGTCGCATTCAGCACGCGAATCTTCGTTACCCGCTTCACCTGGGCCAAAAACCTGCACCGCGAGCTGCGTCCGGTCGCGCGCGACTTGAGCACGTCCGGCATCGCTGCCGTGGCCATGTTCAGCGCCCTCGGGGAGGAGCTGTGGTTCCGCGGCATGCTGCAACCCTGGCTTGGGCTTTGGCTGCAGGCGCTAGCGTTCGGTATCGTGCACTCGCAATTGCGGGGCCCGAGCCGCTGGGCTTGGGTGACTTGGGCGATGATCATGGGGCTCGCGTTCGGCGCGATCTTCGCGCTCACCGGCTCGCTCGCCGGACCAATCGTCGCACACGCACTGATCAACGGGCTGAACCTGGCTTATCTCAAGAGCCACGATCCAGAACCGCGCCGCCGCGCGCTCGGCGGTCTGCTCGGGCAACGCAGCTAAAAAGCTAACGCCGGAAAAAGCCGTTCTCAGCTGATTTGTGGGATTCCCGCCAGGCCGCCGAGCGCTCGGCCGGGACCGTGCTACGTCCGGCGGCGAAAGGGCCATCTGCTATTCTAAGCAATCCTGAAAGCTCCCCGTCCGTGATGCCCGAGTCTGACTCGAGTTACCCCGAAGACAGGCCGCGGGTTCTGGTCGTCGACGACGAGAAATTCATCCGCGACATCATCGCCGACTTCCTCGGGATGGAGGGCTATATCGTCCGCACGGCCGAAGACGGCGTGAGCGCAACGAACGAGCTCGAGCGTGCCCGCTACGACATGGTCATTAGTGACCTGAAGATGCCCAAAATGGGCGGCCTCGACCTGCTGAAGGAGGTCGCTCGCACTCACCCGGACACGCTGACCGTGATCATGACCGGCTTCGGCACGGTCGAGACCGCGATCGATGCCATGAAGCGCGGGGCCTACGACTACATCTTGAAGCCGTTCAAGGTGGAGGAGATCGTTCATATCGTGCAGCGCGGCCTGGAAAAGCGCCGTTTGTCCGCCGAGAACATCCGTCTGCGCGAGGCGCTCTCCCTGTACAAGGTGAGCGAAGCCATCACCGCCAGCCTTTCGCTCGACGAAGTGATCGCGACCGTCGCTGACAGCGGGCTAAACGAGATCCGCGCCGACATGGTGATGACCTGGCTGGACAACGGCGAGGGTGCGTTCTTCCCGCGCAACGTCAGCCTGGCCGACCTATTTCCCGAAGCCGAAGACGCCGGTGAGCTCGATGCGGCGACCGTAGTCGCGCGCTTGAAACACGATAGTTTTTTGGTGGAGCATGGCGCGCGCGCGCGCGCGCTGTTTTCGACTCACCCGTCGCGGCAGGTGCAAAGCATTACGATTATCCCACTAAAAATGCGAGATCGCCTGCTGGGCTGGATCGCGGTGGTGTCGCTCACCGCGAGCAAGCGCTTCGACGAGGGGCAACGTAAGCTGCTCAGTATCATCGCCTCACGCGCCGCGGCAGCGATCGAAAACGCGCGGCTGTACGAAGATCTACAGGCCACGTTTCAGCAGACTATCCAAAGCTTGGCGCGCACCATCGACAAGATGGACCGCTACACGTCGGGGCACTCGGAGCGCGTCGCGCGCTACGCCACGAACCTCGCGCGCTGGCTCGGGCTGGACGCCGTGCAGATCGAAATCGTGCGCCACTCCGCGTTGATGCACGACATCGGCAAGATCGGCTGCGTGATGAACCTGAACAAGACCGGCAAGCTCACTCAGCCGGAATATGAAGTGTTCAAGCGCCACCCGACCTACGGGCGCGAGATTTTGGATCCGATCAAGTTCTTGCAACCGGTGATCCCCGGCGTGCACTTGCACCACGAGCGCTGGGACGGCCGCGGTTACCCGCTTGGCTTGGCCGGCCAAGACATTCCGCTGATTGCGCGCATCATCTCCGTGGCCGACACTTACGACGCGATGACCAGCGACCGCGCGTACCGCCGTGCCCTGCCGCACGAGGTCACCGTGAACGAGATTCTGCGCTGTTCCGGATCGCAATTCGATCCAGACGTGTCCAACGTGTTCACCGAGCAGATCGACAACCTGCGCAGCGAGCTGGTCGATTCTGGCTCGACGATTCCGGAATGACCAGCGCGGCGCGCCGAGAGCTTCGCGCCTTTTGGCTCGGGCGCGCAGCGTACGAGCCGGTCCACGCGCTGCAACATCAGTTGCAGGAAGCACGCAAGGCCGGGCGCATCACCGACACCGTACTGTTCGTCGAGCACGAGCCGACGATTACGCTCGGCCGCGGCGCGACCGCGGACCACTTGCTCACGTCAGAAGCCGCGCTGGCAGAGGCGGGCATCGCCTTGGTCTCGACGGGCCGCGGTGGAGACGTGACACTGCACGCGCCCGGACAGCTCGTCTGCTATCCGATTTTGGATCTGCACCCCGATCGCATGGACGTCCGGCGTTACGTCAAAGATCTGAACCACGTGATGACGGCGCTAGCCGCCAGTTACGACATCCAAAGCGGAGTGATCGAAAAATACATCGGCTTGTGGGCAGATCTTGCGGACCCAAGCACGTGGTCGGGAGTCCTGGCTGCTCGCACTCCGGTGAAAATCGGCGCCATCGGCGTGCGCATCTCGCGCTGGGTCACGATGCACGGCTTTGCCTTCAATCTGAGCACTGATCTGTCGCTATTTCGCCTAATCGTGCCTTGTGGCATCACGGAGTTCGGCGTGGGCTCGGTCGCGTCACTGACTGGCGTGACAGCGAGCGTTGAGAGTGCCGCTCAGCGCGCGCTCCCGCTGTTGGCCGGCGTCTTCGGTTACGAAGCCCCCGAGCTCGAGAGCAGTAGCGTCGCAGCCCTCGGTGCATCGCTGGTGGCAATGACGTCAAAACGATAAAAATACAAGTCGACTCGGATGTTTAATACATATATTGGCACCCGAAGTGTTCGGCGGCACGAAGAGACTGTCGCGGGAGCCAAGCTCGCAACCGCCGAAAAAGCCCTGTTCGACTTCGCGTATTTGTCCGCGGGACGCTCTCGCT
>OLLW01000261.1_pt1 | contig 9648 bp, 3 predicted proteins | sample 1604611 | NCBI WGS metagenome assembly OLLW01 (sample SAMEA104055725, study PRJEB20765) | soil metagenome | biome: Arctic tundra; feature: Polygonal ground; material: soil | place: USA | collected 2011-09 | depth 0-0.5 m | reverse complement strand
GAGCAGCAGCGGGTGGTGGGGCAGCGACGGCTACGGGCGGCGCGGCGACGGCGGGCAGTGGTGGAATGTGATGCGTAAGAATAACGTGACGGTGCGTGCGGTCATCTGTGTGAGCTTGGGTTTTGCGTTGGCGCTGGGCGCTCCGCCGGCTTCGGCGAAGAAGGGCAGCAAGCAGAGCACTGCCAGCAAAGCCAAAAAGAAAGTGCTCGTCGGCGCCTTCGACGGACCGAAGAGCAATGAAGCGCGCAAAGCAGTGATCGCCGCGCTCAAAGACGACGGCGCGTACGACGTCGGCGAGACCAGCGACGCCAAGCCCGGTGGCGACGACAAGAGCTACGCGAGCGCCAGCGAAGACGCGACGGCAGTGCTCGTCGGCACCGTGAAGAAGAGCGGCCTCGTCCTCAGCGTGCGCAACGGTGCAGACGGCGCGCTGGTTCAAGACGTCGAGGTCAAGGGCGATTCACCGAGCAAGCTGAGCAAGAACATCGCTGATACGCTGGGCTTGAGCATCGCCGACGTGATCGCTCAAACCAAACCGGGCGCCGCGAAGTCCGACGAGCCCAAGTCCGACGAGCCCAAAGCCGCCGAGGACGAGGAAAAGACCGACAAGCCCGCCGAGGACGAGGCGAAGTCGCAGCCGGCATCGGACGCTTCTGCCAGCGACGGCCCTTCGCCGCTCGAGATCGAAGCCGGCCTACGCGCTGTTCATCGCAGCTTCACGTATCACGACACGCCCGCGCAGCTGTTTCCGACTCGCGGCTTCCCCGCCCCGCAGACGTACAAGCTGCCGCTCGGCCCCGCAGTGTTCGTCAACGGCACCATCTATCCGGGCGCTTTCGCGACGAAGGGCGCCGGCGGCGACTTCGGCATCACCGGCGGCTACGAGCTCAATTTCGGCACCAAGTCCGTCTACAACTCGACCGTCGCCGGCGATCCGACCAAGACGCAGCAGAACACGCTCACCACCAAGGCCAACCAGTACTTCGTTGGCCTCAAGGCACGCGTTCCGTTCAGCGTTCATGAGCTTGGCTTCGTGGTCGCGTACGGCCAGCAGGTGTTTAACCTGCTCGGAGACGAGAACGCGCCGACGGTGCCGGACCTTTGGTACAAATTCGTCAAAGGCAGCCTCGAAGGGCGCTTTCGCTTCGGCGAGGCCTCAATCGGCGCTCACGTCGGCACGCGCCTGGTGAGCGCCACGGGCGGCCTCGAGCGTGATTGGTTCCCCGGCCACGTCAAAACTCAGTCGCTCGAAGCGGGAGTTTCCGCGGGCTGCACGGTCGCGCCCGGGCTCGACGTGCTGGTCGGGGTCGATCTCATACGCTACGCGTTCAACTTCAATCCGATCCCCAACACCGCCAACCCCAATACTACGGTGATCGCGGGCGGCGCGACCGACCAATACATCTCGGCGTTCCTCGGCGCGCGCTACTCGCTGCCCGGCCAGAAGTAAGCCGCTGCGGAACACCCGACTCGCGGCGAGACGCCCGACTCGCGGCGAGACACCCGAAGGGGGGAAGGGGTGGGGCGCGAGCGCGCAAATCGACTATGCTGAGGGCCGAGTCCATGGCCCTCACATTTTCGCAATCGGCATGCGTCGCCTCGCTGGCCGCTGTGCTCGGCTGCCAAGCAAAAAGCGCCCCGAACCAGCCAGAACCCGCCGGCGGAGCGGTTCCCTCTGCCGCTCCGAGCAGCGCGCCGAGCGCGGCCGCCAAAGCCTTCGGCGCACCGATCAGCCCTGGCCCCGTGCTCTCGTTGGCGGACGTGCTCGCAGCGCCCGAGCGCTTTCGCGACCAAGCCATCACGGTTGAAGGCCACGTGCGGCGCGCGTGCACGCGGCGCGGGTGTTGGATGGAGGTCGCCGAGGGCGCCGACACGAAGCTGCCCGGCTGCCGCGTCACATTCAAAGACTACGGCTTCTTCGTACCGACTGACTCGGCGGGCTCGCGCGCGAAGGTGCAGGGCACGTTGGGCGTCAACACGCTGGCGCCTGAGCGCGTTCTGCACTTGGAGAGCGAGGGCGGTCAGTTCCCGCACAAGAATCCAGACGGCAGCGTGGACGAGGTTCGGCTCGTCGCTAGCGGCGTCGAGCTGTGGCGTTGAGGCCAGCACGCCCGGCCGTCTTTCAAGAGCCATGCGCCCGAAGTTGATCTTGTCTTGGAGCAGCGGCAAAGACAGCGCGTTTGCGCTGCACCAACTGCGCCTCGAGCAAACGTACGACATCGTCGGCCTAGTCACGACCATCAACCAGGTTCACGATCGCGTCGCGATGCACGCAGTGCGCCGCGAGCTGCTGCGCGCTCAGGCGCGCCACGCCGGTCTGCCGCTGTTCGAGGTGGATCTGCCCTACCCCTGCTCGAATGCTGAATACGAAGCGCGCATGCGAAGCTTCGTCGAGCGCGCCGTCGCTGTCGGCGTGAGCGCGGTGGCATTCGGTGATCTGTTTTTGGAGGACGTGCGCGCTTATCGAGAGCATCAGCTCGCAGACACCGGCCTCAGCCCTGTATTCCCGCTATGGGGTAAGCCCACCCGAACCTTGGCGCAGGAGATGATCGCGTCGGGCTTGAAGGCGCGGCTCACCTGCGTCGATCCCAAGCAGATCGCCGCAAGCTTTGCTGGGCGGAGCTTCGATCAGGCGTTGCTCGACGAGCTGCCGCCGCACGCGGATCCGTGCGGCGAACGGGGCGAATTCCATACGTTCGTCTGGGCGGGACCCATGTTCGAGAGCCCGCTCGCGGTTCGTTTGGGCGAGGTCCTGGAACGCGACGGCTTCGTCTTCGCCGACCTAATCCCCGAATCATTGGCCGGCTAGCCGGACCAGGGCCCCGCCAGGTCTTTTCTCAGTTTTGCCGAAGTTGTGATACGCCGGTTATCCATGCGGTTCCTGACTCGGCTCGTCTGCGCGGCCTGGCTGCTCGTTGCTTTGCCCGCGCAAGCCGGCGAAACGCACGTGGTGGCTGCCGGCCAAACACTCGGTCGCATCGCGGACCGCTACAACGTGACGATTGCAGCGTTATGCGAGGCGAACGGCCTGAAGCGCAAAGCCCCCTTGAAGATCGGGCTCAAGCTCCGCATCCCTGAGGGGACGGACGCAGTCGTCGGTGAGCCAAGCGATAGTCCCGACAGCGCGGACAGCACCGACACAACGGACGACGCCAAGCCGAAGGCGGACGACACCGAGCCGAAGCTCGAGCCCAAGGTCAAAGCGGACGACGACCGGAGCGACACGGTGCTCCCGGGTGGGATGCACGTGGTCAATCCGCCGGGTGTCGCGCCGGCGTACTACTTCGAGCCGACCGGACCGGGTCGCCACGGCATGCGCCCGATCCTTATCTATCTGCACGGCCGCGGCGGTCGTCCCGACAAGGATTGTCAGCGCTGGGCCCCGGTGGCGCGGCGCCTGGGGTGGTTGGTCTGTCCGAGCGGGCCGTCGCCGTACGGTGACGGCCGCGCCTGGGACAACAATTGGCCATCGGCGCACACCGCGACCATGGCCGCGATCCAAGTCTTACGGAAGAAGTACGGCCGCCGCGTGCAACTGTACGGCAACACGCTGATCGGCTTCAGCGAGGGCGCCTACGCCGCGATGAACGTCGGCGTGCGTGAGCCGCACGTGTTCAACCGCTGGCTGATTCTGGCGGCCAGTGATCACTACTGGGGCGGCCCGGGGCTCGAAGCGCTGCAGACCGCGAAAGAGCGCGTGCGGCGCGTGTTCCTGATCACCGGCGAGCACGACGGCGTGATCGACAACACGCACCAAGTGGAAGACTGGCTCGGACGCGCGGGTGTCGACACCCGCGTCGTGACGCCGGGCGACATGGGCCATGAACTGGCGCTCGACCGTAAGCCCGAGCTGTATCACAGCGCGCTAGCCTGGCTCGACCGTGGCGACGCCAAGACCAAGAAGAGCAAGGTCAAAGGCGAGCGCGGCGAGCGCGTTGCGCGCAAGTAGCGCGGTTCAGCCGCGTGGTTCGCGCGGCGCGCTGCAGCACTCAGTCGGATGTAAAAAGTTTGACGTCCGACGCGCGAAACAAGCTCAGTGCCAAGCTGCGGCTTGCGCGATCGGCTTGCCGCTGCGGTCGTGCTCGGCGATCAAGCTGCGCGCCACGACGTCGCAATCAACACACGCCGGGAAGCGCGACTGGTGATCACAGATTAAGTACTTGGCCGTCGGCGGAGCAGCCGAGAACTCCTGCGGGTCCAAATGCCGACCGCAGGCGATGCAGTGAATGTGCGCCGCCTGGTGTTGGCCGGCCGTCCCCGGCGACAGAGCTTTGCGTTCGCTTTTGGTGAGGCGCTTCTTTCGCTGCATCGTGGCGGCACTTAACCCAAACTCGCTGCCTTCGGTCAAGCGCGTTCTGCGGCCAACTCGGCGAGCAGTTGGCGCGCGCCGGCGTGGTCGGAGCTCTCTGCCAGTGCCTTAGCGACAAGCACCTTGGCTTTGCGCGGATCGCCGGCTTTTCTGGCCAAAACGGCGAGAAAATAGTTGGCGTCGGCTTTGGCCTCGGGGGGTGCTCCGTCGCTGCTGCCGGGCGCGGGGGGTTTCATGATCGACACCGCGCGGAACGCTCGCTGCGCCAGCTCGTCTTCGTCTATCTCTACGGCCAGCTGCCCCATGCGCATCGCCAGCTCGCCGTTTTTTGGGTCCAGCTCGAAGGCTTTGCTGAGCGCTTGGAGCGCGTCGGTCAGGTAGCCCTCGTCCAGATGAACTTGCGCAATGGCGCTGTAGATCCCGCCGAGCCCTTTGGTCCGGCGACCGCGGTTGGCTTCAGCTATGGCATGGAGCAGGGCCAGCGCCTCTTCGGCGCGTTGGGCGGCCGCGTACGCGCGCGCCAGGAGCAGCACGACGTCGACGCTCTCTGGGTTGTCCTGACGGGCAGACTCGAGCACCTGCACTGCTGCCGCCGGATCGCCGTCGGTGCCGAGCAGCAGCGTCCCAACACGCAGCAAGCTCGTCAGCCGTAGCGTGGGGTCCAGCTCGTTCACCGCGCCTTCGTACAGCAAATCCGCGAGAGCCCGATGCGCGCCGAGCGCTTCGTACACCGCCTCCATGCGACGGCGCAGCTCGGGGTGCAAGCGATCTTCGGAAAGGGCGCGCTCCAGCGCGGGGCGACTGTCAGCGATGCGCCCGCCCAGCTCACAAGCTTCACTGTAGCGAAGCGCGGTTTCAATCAGCGCGTCGCCCTGCTCGACATCGACCAATTGCGCCAATGTGTCGATCGCGCCTTCGACATTGCCGGTCTGGGCTTCGAGCGACGCCAAGCGTCGCAGCGCTCCGAGGTCGTTCGGGTTGGCGCGCACGAAGGCCGCCAAGCGCGCGCGCGCGCCCGGCAGATCGCCAGAGCCCTCGAAAACCTCCACCAAGCGGAGCGTGAGGCGCGTTTCCTCAGCGGGCTCGGCACGCACGATGGCGCGTTCGATAGCCTCGATCAGCTCGCCGACCACCGACGGATCACTCGCATAAGCGCGCTCGAAAGCCACCACCGCTTCGTCGTCGCGACCGAGATCGCCCAGCACGAGCGCGTGTTTTCGCTGCAAATCGACATTCTCGGGCTCCGCACGCAGCAGATCTTCGATCACGCCGAGCGCCGCCTCGGGGTTTTCTGCAGCGCGGTGCGCTTCAACAAGGCGCTCGAGCAGCTTTCGCTCATCGGGACGCTCGCGCAACGCGCGACCGAGCAGATCGACGACTCGTCCGTGTTCCTGACGCTCGCTGAAGCGCACCAAGAGCAGATCGCGCAGTGACGAGTCGCGTGGGTTGGCTTCGAAGCCGAGCGTGAGCGCGCGCTCTGCTCCTTCCGGATCGCCCAGCTCTTCGCGCATGGCCGAAAGCCTGCGACCGAGGGCCGCTGCAGTGTCGCCGTGCGCAACGCGAAGCAGGCCTTCCAGTGCGTCCGAGATCAATAGCGCATCCCCAGTCGCCTCGGCGAGGCGCAGCACGGCTTCCAGAAGCTCGACCCGCGACGGATCCCACTCCAGCGCCGAGCGGCACACGTCGAGCGCTTGCGCGGTCCGGCCTTTGCGCTCCAAAATACCCGCCAAACGCAGCGAAAGTTGCGCAACCGTCGGCACGTCGCGAAGATCCTTGGCCTGGTCGATTTCGCTCGTCAAGAGCGCGGATAGATCCTCCGTACGGCCCTCACGCTCGAGCAACTCCGAGAGCACTCGAGCGGCGTCACGCTGCGACGAATCATCGGCCAGGATGTCTTGCAGAAGCAAGATGACCTCGCCCGCTTTTCCGGGCTTGGTGAGCAGCGCGTTCACCTGTTCGACGCGCAAGGCAGAGCGCTCGGCGCCGTCTTCGATCACGGGTGTGATGCGCGAAATCAGATCGACCAGACGCGCTGAATCACCGAGCCTGCGCAGCAGGGACAACAAAGGCTGCCAGATCGAACGGTCCGCAGGGTCGGCCGCCAAGACCAGCTCGTACAAAACCACCGCCTCTGCCACGAGCTCGGGATTTTCCGCGTACTCTTCGGCCAAGGACAGACGCAAGCTGCGCGCTTCGGACACCGGCAAATGCGCGGCGGCCTGTGCTCGATACTCGAGCGCTTCGCGGAGGCGGCCTGCCGCCTCCGCGAGACCTGCCAGCTCGAGGCGCACCCAAGCGGCGTCGCCCGGATCGACTCCGCTTTCGTCTAGCTTGAGCCCGGCTTTGAGCAGGCGTTCGGCCAGCTCGGCATCGCCCAGGCGCACTGCCACCGCGACGCCTTCCCGGACGCGGCTGAGCGTGGCGTCCGGCGCCGCGATCTGCCCCGCCAAGGCGTTTGCCAGCGCGCGGTCGTCGCCCGTGGCGCGCGCAATGCGCTCGAGCAAGCCGGCCACCCGTGCTGGATCGAGCGCGCTCGCCGAAGCCGACAACAACGAGTGGGCGCGCTCGAAATCGGGAGCCGCATCGAGCGCACGCTCGATTAACTCGAGACCCTGGTCGGCGCTCTCCGGATCGGCCAGACGAACCTTCGCCAGGCGATAGAACAGATCGCCATCCGTCACCGCGCGGCCCGCTTGCAGCTGAGCTGCCACGCGCCGTTCGAGCACCTGCGACTCACGACTGGCATCGCCCAAGCAGTCGTACACGCGACCGAGCGCGGCCCACGCGCTGTCGTCGAAGCTCGCGGCTGCCTCGAGGCTCGTCTCCAAGCTCCGCGCGCGCCGTACCAGGTCATCCTTAACATTCGAAAGATCACGCAAACCCTCGGCGTGAAGCAGCACGAGATCCGCCAGTGCGCGCGCGGCTTCGGGCGCGGGTAACTCGCGGTTGAGACGTGTTTCGAGGGCGCGGGCCAGCAGATCGTAGCGGCCTTGGCTGCGCAGCGCGCCTTCCAATGCCAGTGCGTCCGACGGGCCGTGCAGCGCGGCTTCGAAGGCGGACTCCAGGAATTCACCAGCGCGCACCGAATCCCCGTGCTTGGCGGAGATTTCGCTGAGCGCGATCAAGGCTTCAGCCTTGCTCGGGCCTTCGCCGGAGCCGTCGCGTCCCAGAACTAGCAGTAGCGAGCGGTACAATTTTTCCGCACGCTCGAGCTGGCCGTGCTCGAGCGCCATGCGCGCCAACATCTGCATGATGGCCGGATGCGCCGGATCGATCTTGGACGCGGCATCGAGCTCCAGCAGCGCTTCGGCCTCGCGCTCCGCGCCGAGCAACACGCGCGCCAAGAGGAAGTGCGCGAGCGCGCGATCCTTTGGCCGACGCGCCCCGTAGCGTTCGATTTGAGCGGCCAACACGAGCGCCGCGTCGGTGTAGCGTTTGGCTAAAAATAGCGCATTTGCCAGCTGCAATCGCTGCTTTTGGTCGTCCGGCGCAAGCTCGATGGCGCGCGCCAAGAGCGGCACGGCGGCCTCCGGATCCGAGCGCTGATCGAGGTGTAAGTCAGCGGCTTCGCGTAGCAGGCTGAGCGTCGCCTTGCGGTCCGTCGCGCGCTCGGCCTCCTCGGCGAGCAACGCGGCCAACGCGGCGTAGTCCTCGGCTTGCCGATACAGCGTCGCCAAACGCGCGCGCAGCGCGGCCGCATTCAGCGCGATCGGCACGGCACGCTCCAAGCTGCTCCGGGCCTTGTCTGAGGCTCCGGTCGCCAGATACGCCGAAGCCAACTCCAACGCGCGATCGGCGAGCGCTTCCGGAGAAGACTGCGCACACAGGGCTTCGAGCACTGCAGCGGCTTGCTCGTATTCCTTGCGTCCAAGGTAGATGCGAGACAACGCCTCCAGAGAATCCTCACCGCCCAGCGCAGCGCCCGACCGATGGCAGGCGATCGCGCGCTGAAGGTCGTTCAGGCGCTCTTCGGCCAGCTGCCCCGCGCGCGCCCAAAGCGCCGCTGCGCCCGAGCTATCGCCGGCGCCAGCGCGTGCCGCCGCTTGGCGTTCCCAGAGCGTCACGATCTCGGCGTGCGCGCCTTGCTCATCGAGCAGCAGCGACAGCCGAGTCACGAGCGAGCGAGCTACCTCGTCCGCGGCGTCTTCGGCGAGTAGCGCTTGGAACAGCTCCACTGCTCGCGCGCCGTCGTCCAAACGGTCGGAGCATAGGCAGGCCGCATCACGGCGCAGTCCGCGCCGGCGCGGCAGAGCGAACGGCAATTCTGCCGCGCTGAGCAAGCGCTCCACGACGTCAAGGTATTTGCCGGCTTCGAGCAAGCGCTCGGAGAGCTCTGCGACCGCCCAGTCGGCCGCGCGCGCTTCGGCGCTCTCGGCGCCGCTCTGTGCCCGCCGCCAGGTCAGAACAGCAAGCTCCAGCAAGCTCTCGCACACTCTGCGACCTAGCTCGCGATCGGCGTGATTGGCACCCGCGACTTCGATCGCCTTGTCCCAATCCGCCGCAGCCACGAACGACTCGAGCGCGGCCAGCATGTTGCCTGTGCGCGACTGGTGCAGCTGCCCGAGCTCGCTATGCAAACGGCGCACGCGCTCTGGATCGCTCTCTGCCGCGACCTCTTCCGCGAGCAACTCGGCAAGCTCCTCGAAACGCGATTCGGAAGCGAGCAACGACGACAGCGCCTCGAAGCTCTCCAGATCCCGTCCGTCGTGTGTTTGAACCAGTCGCCAAGCGTGGATCGCCTGCGCGCGGTCACCTTTCACGTGCTCGTGCAACATCGCGATGCGTACGCGATCCGAACGCGCAGCGGCCGCGTCTGCACTTTGACGCGCACGTTGACCGAGCGCCGCTATGAGCTCGTCCCAGCGCTGTGCGCGCTCCAGCGCGCGGCACAGCCCGTCGAGCGAGGTCGCATCCAGCGGATCCAAAACGAGCCGCGCTTGGAAATTGCGCACAGCGCGATTCGCATCGCCCAGCACCGTGAGCGCCAACTCAGCGGCTTCACCGAGTACTTCGAGCTTCGCTGCGTCCCCGGTCTCAAGCTCCGCCCGCTGCTCAAGCACACTCGTCAGCTCGGGCAGTTCCTGGGCTGCGCGCAGCAGCTCGCTCAGCTCGCGCGCGGCGTGCAGCGCCGTAGCGGCCGCCTCCGGGGCCAGCCCGAGCACGCGACGGTAGAGCTCCATGGCGTGTCGGGCGTCATTCAGCTCGACGCGACATACGTCGCCAGCCTCTGCAAGCAAGGCCGCGCGCAGTGCCGGCTCGGTCTCTTGTTCGGCCACGCTGACCAGGGTGTCGGCGCGGCGCTCGTGCCCGGCAACGACGCTCGCCAGCTCGGCGAAGCG
>OLLW01000708.1_pt1 | contig 9654 bp, 9 predicted proteins | sample 1604611 | NCBI WGS metagenome assembly OLLW01 (sample SAMEA104055725, study PRJEB20765) | soil metagenome | biome: Arctic tundra; feature: Polygonal ground; material: soil | place: USA | collected 2011-09 | depth 0-0.5 m | reverse complement strand
TGCTTCAATACGATGGCGTGGGTCATTGGCCGTCTTTCGTAAGGCTCGCGCAGAGTGGGTGGCAGGACGACAACGTTTGCCTGCGCCTGTCCGGTTATAGCGCGCGTTGCGGGACTGCTCCGCTAGCCTCGGACCAGGATCCCGGGTTCATCGCGCTCATGCTACACGCTAGCGGTAGCAAATCGGCCCCAATCGACAAGGGACTACCACTCACCCGCGCGTCAATAATACTTAGTGTCATTCTCGGTCCCCGCACGATTGGTAACAACGCCGAGACCCTCGGCTCCTCAACCGAACCCCGGCACGTCGAGCCGAACCAACATTGGCGACGGCTCGCGGAACGCGCTTGGCGCGGCTTGGTTCGGCGCAAGATCATTGGGCGCTTCAGCGCAATACAGCGCCGCGACTTGACGCGCCTGCGTGCGGCCGACGCTGACTTCGAACATTCCGCCGAGATATGCCGGAAATGCCGGATGCGGAGCTGGCGTTGCCAGCGCGCGTTCCAAACCGCGCAGCACTTCCAGCGGGCCGCCCATGCGCGGCGCTTTCAGGTTCGCAGCTTCGCCTCGCCGCCGTGCGCTTTCGACTGCCTGCGCGTCGGGCAGGGTCGCGTCGCGCGACACGCGGGTGAACGAATCTACGACTGGTTCGAAGCCGGGCGGCGGATCTTCGAACAGCGCGCTCGGCTTGCACGCCGCGAGTCGCTCGGCCAGCGCGACCGTGCCTTTACCTTTGAAGTCGAAGATCACGATGCATGCATCTTCCGCCAACGCGGTGAGTGTCACATCGCTCCAAGTTGGGTCGACGTCAATCTTCAGCTCGCCATGGAAGCCCTGGGCGCGCACGCCCTGAATCTGGCGTAGCGGTTCAGGGTCCGCCGCCAATGACTTCACGAAGCGCAGCTTCGCCGAGCGCACTCCGGTCAGATCCGCGAGGCTCAGCCCGGCCTGGCGCAAACCGAGATCGATCAATGCAGCCTCCAGTGCGGCGCGCTCGTAACGCGCAGTCACTCCCTCCAGTGCATTGCCGACCTTCAAGCCGACGCGCCCGCGCTGCGCCGTAAGCCACGCGGCCACCGTTGCTTCGAAGGCCGCGTGCTCCGGCTCGACGAACGCAACGTTCTCGCCGTAGCCCGCTACTCCTTTGCCCGTGATGTGCGCCACGCTGCTCGGCCGCGGCCCGCCCGGATAGTCCGGCAATGCGACGCTGCTTCGTGCCACGCACGCGTCATCGATTACTAGCGCGAGGCTCGCCAGCCGCGTGGCGAGCTCGCCGGGGCCGAGGCTCGCGCTCAGGCCGGCCACGCGCAGCGGAAACCAGCGAAAATCTGGCGCCTTCGTGGCAAGTCCCAATTGCGGAAGGTGTTGCGCGCGACCACCGCGCGCGTCGCGAAGGCGCCGCCGCGCAGTACGCGGTATTCGGTGCCAAAGAACACGCGCGAATACTCTTCGTACGGGAAGACCTCGAACCCGGGGTAGCCCGCGAACCAAGTGTCGGTCCATTCCCACACGTCACCCAGCATCTGCAAACAGCCGTAGGCGCTTTGACCTTCGGGGTAAGCGTTCACGCGCGCGGGTTGCAAGCGCGCCTGATCCAAATTCGCGAGGGACGGCTGCCACGGCGCATCACCCCAAGGGTATCGGCGCGCGCGACCCTGACACGGATCCCAAGCCGCGGCTTTTTCCCATTCAGCCTCGGTCGGCAAGCGGCCGCCGGCCCAGCGCGCGTAGGCATCCGCCTCGTACCACGACACGTGCACCAAGATGCCGTCAGGATGCAGCGGTTCGAGTCGGCCGAACACCAATGCTTGCCAATCATGCGCCACGCCGCGCGCGCCAGGCGCACGCGGGCGAAAGTCCCCCGGCGCAAGGCAGCTCGTCTCTTGCAGCCAGGCCCAGCCGGCCTCGGACCACAGCCTTTTTTGGCTGTATCCGCCATCGGCCATGAATTCCAAATATTGTCGATTGGTGACCGGAGCGCGCGCCAACCAGAAGCTTGGCACGTGTACTTCATGCGCGGGGCGTTCGTTGTCGTAGGCCCACTCGCGGTCGTCCGTGCCCATGATGAACGTGCCACCGGGGATCAACACGCGCTCGGTTGCCGGACGAGCCGAGAGCAGCGGAGGCGCCTCTGCTACGAACGTCGGGCGGTACTCCAAGTCTTCACGCAGGGCGATCGCTTGCAACATGGTCTCTTGGTGCTGAGCTTCATGCTGCACGACCAGCGGTAGCGCGTAATCGCCAGCAGCCAAAGCGGTGCTCGCGCGTTCGGCAAGCGCCGGCTCCCGCCCTGCGTGCAAGAAATGCTGTTCGACTTGCCGACGCACGCTGCCCAGTCGCTCCCACACCGCCGGCACCGGTGGCAGTGACAGCTGCGAGCGCTGCGCGCGCGGGGTAGCGAGCGCGTCATATAAGGCAGCTTCTTCGGAAGCTCCTGCCGCGGGCAGCAACCATTGCTCCTCGAACTGCGCAAGATGCCCTAAATCCCAGGCGATCGGGCTCATCAGGGGGCTATGTTGGCGCTCCAGATCTGCATCGCTGAGCGGCGCGACAAGCTCACGAGTGCGGACGCGCGCTTCAGCCAACAACGCGAGCTGCAGGGTCACCTGTGTGGCCACGCGCAGGCTAGGTTGCGCAGCGTTTGGCTTCCGAAACAGAAACAGGCCGAACTCACCGCCCTCCGCCTCGTGCCAGGTGGCGCGCAAGCCAAACGCTTCCACGGTGGCAATGAATGCCTCGGGACGGAACTTGTGGCTTACCTCCGTGCAAATACGCTCGCCGCGCGCAATCTGAAATTCACGGCCCAGCGCGGGCACTTGAATCGAAAACGCCGCCAGGGCTTCCGCAAAGATCTCCACGCGCTCGCGTTCCGTATCGTAGTACGCCACGTGTCGAATCGCGCTTTCCGGAATGCGCGTGTTCAGCTCGCGGTTCATGCGCGTAAACAGGTTCTTCGTGAAAGCTTCGGTCACGCCCGCTCGGTCGTTGTACGCGGCTTCGATGCGCGCGGGATCCTTCACCAGATCCACCCCGACCAAGAAGTGATCGCCGGGCAATAGCGCCTCTGCCACTTGCTCGCAGAACGCGGGGTATTCGCGAAAGCCCAAATTGCCCAGGCTAGAGCCCAAAAACGCGATCGTCATTGGGGCCGAGCCGCGCAGCGCGGAGAGCGCGTGCTCGTACGTGGAAGCCAGCCCGCGTAGCTCCAAGCGCGCTCTATCCGGGTAGCGCGCTCGGAGCCCGGCACAGGCTTTTTCAATCGCGAGCGCGTCCACATCCACCGCTACGTACGTAGATGGCCCCGCCGCGGTCCACGCATCGAGCAAGCGTTGCGTTTTAGTGGACGAGCCCGAGCCTAGCTCCACGAGCATCCCCGGACCTGCGGCCTCGCGGATTGCCGCGCCGTGAATTTGCAGTAACCGATCTTCGGCGCGCGTCAGGTAATACTCGGGCTGTGCGGTGATGCGCTCGAACAACGCAGAGCCACTCGCGTCATACAAGTAGCTCGCGTCCAAACGGCGCGGCCGGCTATCGAGCCCTTGTGCGACGGAAAGTGCGAACGCAAGCGGTGACTCGCGCTGCGTCTCCACGTGCAGCGTGAAGCCATCGCGCTCTAGCAAACGCCATTGTCCCAGCGAAACCAGAGTCGGTGTTAATCGCGACACGCCGACAGGGTTAGCAAATGTTCGGCCGGTAAGCTCGTGGCGTTTTTGCCCTTGGACAGAGGGTGTTCAAAGTTGGACTTTGACGCGAAGCTCACCGCAACAGGGACCCCGTCCGCAGGCCCTTGGGTACCACAAAACGCTCGAGCAGCTCGAAAGCGCCCTGCACGAGGAGCGCTAAAAGCGAGGCGGGGATTGCGCCCATCAAAATCAGCCTAAGGTTGTCCAGGCGAATGCCCGTGAAGATGGGTTGGCCCAGCCCTCCGGCGCCAATCAGGGCACCGAGCGTTGCTGTCCCCACATTGATCACCGCGGCGCTCTTGATGCCCGCCAGGATCAACGGGCTCGCCAACGGCAGCTCGATCAAGCGCAGCATCGCGCTGCTCGGCAAGCCGAGCGCCTGCGCAGATTCTCGCACCGAATCAGCAATGCCGGTGAGCCCCGCGTGTGTATTTCGAACGATCGGCAGCAAGCTGTACAAGAACAACGCTACCGTTGCGGGCAGCGCTCCGATACCGAAGAGTGGGATCATGAACACCAGTAGCGCGAGCGTGGGCAGGGTTTGAATCACGCCTACGACAGCCAGCACCACTTGTCCGGCGCGACGATTTTTGGCTGAAAACACGCCCAGCGGCACCGCGATCAGGATTGCCGCGAACAGCGAAGTGCCGACCAATAACAAGTGCTCCAGCACGCGCGCCCACAGCGAACCGAAGACGCTCGGTTCTGCTCGCGACCCTGTCACGCCCAAATTAGCACGCAGAAAATCTGCCGCTACCTGCGCTTCCGGCACGCGATCGAGCTTGGCCCGCTCGTTCAGCGCCCGCATGCGTGGCGCGTCGATCCGGCCCTGCACGCGGTCCAGCGCGCTCACGGCTTCTCGTCCAAAGCGCGTCGCCATGTCCAACCGGTAGAGCAGCACCGCGTCGTAACGCTTGAAAAAGTGCAGGTCGTCCTCTAGAGGGAGCAGCGAGTAGCGATGGATTTCCGCGTCGGTCGTATACACATCGGTCGCGTCGATCGAACCGCTGTTGAGCGCGCGATACGCCAAATCATGATCGAGGCCCCGCACGTCGCTCTGCGGCAGGGCATATTTATCGCGGAGCGCGGGCCAGCCGTCCTTCCGGCTCATGTACTCGTTACTAAAACCTAGGCGCAGCTCTGGGTGCGCGCGCAGATCCGAAATACGGCTCAAATTCAGGGCATGCGCTCGTTCCGCGCTCACGCCCACCGCGTACGAGTTGTTGAATCCCAGGGGCTCACTGATGCCCACGCCGTATGCCGCCAACGCGCGCACCAGCCACTCGCGCGTGACCGGATTGGGCGCTGGTGACTTCGCCGAGCCTGCTTCTAAAATCTCATCCAGCAACGTGCCCGTGTATTCCGGGTACACGTCGACCGAGCCGTGCAGCAGCGCATCCCAGACCAAGCGCGTGCCGCCCAACCCCGAGCGATGCTCGACGCCGAGGCCCACTGAGCGCTCCAATTGCGTGACGATCTCGGCCAAGATCACCGATTCGGTGAACGCCTTGGACGCGACGTGCAGAGTCTTCGTTTCCGCGCGCGCGGCCTGCGCGTGCAGCACGAGCACGCAGCCGAGCGCGAGCGCCGCCCACGTTGCTTGCCAAATCGAGCGCTTCACCGACTCGCCGCGGTAACGTCGAAGGGCCGCTGTGCGCGCACGAAGTCGGTCACGAACGGCGCCGCCGGGCGCGACACCAAATCCTGGAGCGAGCCACGCTGCACCACCCGCCCATCCTGGAGCAGCACAAGCACGTGCCCAAAAAAGGCGGCTTCCGCCAAATCATGCGTCACGAGCAATACGCTTTTTGCTAGTCGTTCGAAAATGCGCGCCAAATCGTCCTGTAAATCGGCGCGCACCATTGGGTCCAGCGCGCCCAGGGGCTCATCCAAGAAGAGTAGCTCCGGGTCCAACATCAGGGCGCGCATCAAGGCCACGCGCTGCTTCTGGCCGCCAGAAATCTCGTGGGGATACCGAGCGAGGGACGCTTCTGGCAAGTGCACGAGCTCCGCCAGCTCCGCCACGCGCTCCCGGATGCGCTGCTCGGACCACTTCAGGTAGCGCGCCATCAGCTCCACGTTGCCGAGCGCGGTCAAGTGCGGGAACAGCCCGCCATCTTGCACCACGTAACCCATCTCGGTGCGCGCCTTCAGTAAGCCTTCGGCAATCAGCGGCTGAGCGCGAAACAGTACCTGACCCGAATCCGGCGTGAGCAAGCCGAGCATCAAGCGCAGCAGCGTGGTCTTGCCGCAACCGCTCGGCCCGAGCAGTACGGTGGTGCGCGCGGTTGCGACGTTCAGATCGGTCGCATGCAGCGCCGTTTGCGCGCCGAACAGTTTGCTCACTCCGAGCAGTTGTAAGATTGGAGCTGCGGGCGTTGCGGCTTCTGAAGAAGGGGTATTGATGGTCACCGAATACTCCATAGAGCACTCAGCCTTCGGCGGCGCGGCCGCCTCAGATCAGGAGAGTGCATAGCGCGGGAGTTTCATGACAGCGGTCTGCAAGCCCTCTGCAAACGTGGGATGCACGAATTGTGCATCCACTAGCGTTCGCGCGCTCGCGCCGCTGTTCATCAACGTGCTGAACACGTGAATCAGCTCGCCCGCGTCCACGCTCACGATGAACGCACCCAAGATGCGTTCGGTCTTGGCGTCGAGAACCACCTGAATCACGCCCGCAGTTTCGTCGGTTTCGATCGCGCGCGCCACATTGCCGAAAGGCAAATTCGCGACCTCCACTTCGAAGCCTCGTTCGCGCGCGGTTTGCTCGGATAAGCCCACGCCGGCCACCTGCGGATCGGTAAACACGGTGTACGGCACCAAGCGCTGGCTACGCGGGCGCGCCTCCTTGCCCGTCAGCACGTCATACAAAACCCGATGATCATCCCAGGAAACGTGGGTGAACTGCGGCCCGGGCGTGCAGTCACCCACGGCAAATACGCCCTTTTGTGAGGTCTCGTAGCGCTCGTTCACGAGCAACTGCCCGTGCTCGTCTAGCTTCAGACCGGCGACATCGCAGCCTAGGTCACCGGTGTTCGCGTTGCGGCCGGTGGCGACGAGCAAATGCGAGCCAGTGAGCTTCGTGCCGTCTTTCAACCTCAGCTCAACGCCGTGGTCAGTGCGCGCGACGGACGCCGCCGCTTGGCCGAGCTTTAGCTCGACGCCCTCCTTCTCGAACACTCCGGCGAGCGCCTCGGATAGCTCAGCCGTCTCGCGCGGCAGCACGCGCTTGGACGGCGCGACGAGCGTCACCTGTGCGCCGAAGCGGCGGAACATCTGCCCCATTTCGCAGGCGATATAGCCCGCGCCGAGCACCAATAGTCTCGAGGGCAATTCGGGCAGCTCGAGCAGCGTGGAGCTCGTGAGGTACGGCACATTGCTCAAGCCGTCGAGCTCCGGCCGCGCCGGCCGCGCGCCGACGTTGATCACGATTCGCTCAGCTTCATAGCGCTGGCCGTTTGCTTCCACACTGTGCGCCGAAGTGAAGCGCGCGTGCCCCCGCACTAAGCTGAGCTGCTCGCCTGCGCCGGCCAGGTGCTTCTCGACGCCGGCGCGCCAGCGCTGCACCATGCCGTCTTTGCGGGCCATGATCGCCGGAAAATCGACGGTCACGCCGGATACGCGCACGCCCAAGCGTTCAGCGGTGCGGGCCACGTGCGCTGCGCGCGCGCTCGCGACCAGCGTTTTCGTGGGTGTACAGCCAATGTTCACGCACGTGCCGCCCGCATTCCCGCGTTCGAAGATCGTGACGCGTTTGCCGGCGCCGACCAGCCGCGTCGCGAGCGGCACCCCGGCCTGCCCCGTGCCGATGATGATCAGATCCGGGTTTTGCGCGCTGCTCATGCGCCGCACCGTAACACCGCTGCCGTTGTTGAAGCAAAAGCCGCCTGCGAACGCCGCGGTTCGAAAATCAAAAACGTCACGCGCACGTTCTTGCCACGCTTTTGCCATTCACAAATGGACTTACGCAATCTGCGATTCGACTCTAGGATTTCCGGATGGCCAACTCCGGACCCGGTTACGCGCAACATCCCGATCACACCATCGTCGTCACGCCCTTCAAAGGTCGCGTCGTCGTCGAAGCTCACGGCGTAGTGCTCGCGGACACCGAGCACGCGCTGCTGCTCAAGGAAGAAAGCTACCCGGCGGTGTACTACATTCCGCGCGCCGACGCGCACATGGAGCAACTAGTGCCGACGGACCATCACACTCGCTGCCCGTTCAAGGGTGAGGCCTCGTATTTCAGTATCCAGGGCGGTGCCGCGAACGCGGTGTGGAGCTACGAGCACCCGTATGACGAGGTTTTGGCGATTCGCGAGCACCTTGCGTTCTACCCGGACCGCGTGAGCTCGATCGTCGCGGACCCGAGCTGATGGCAGTCGAGAAAAAGGCCCGAGCCAAGAAAAATGGCCAAGCCAAGAAAAAGGGTCAAGCCAAGAAGAGAACCGCCGCTCGACAAAAGGTGGCGCTCGATCACATCTCGCTGCCCGTGCGCCGGCTTGCTAGCGCGCGTAAGTTTTACGAGGCCGCGCTAGGCGCCATTGGCATGACGATCAATATGGACCTCGGGAGCGCGTTCGGGATGGGCTCGCAGAAACAGAAGATCTTTTGGCTTTCTGCCAAGCGCGGCGCGACGGGCGGCGCGCACCAAGCGTTTCGCGTCGGCACGCGCGCTGACGTGGACGCGTTTTACCGCGCGGGTCTCGCCGCGGGCGGCACTGACAACGGGCCTCCAGGGCCACGGCCGGACTATGGCCCGCACTACTATGCGGCATTCGTGAAAGACTCCGAGGACAACAACATCGAAGTCGTGTGTTATCGAAAAGCGGCGACGCCGCGCCGGGCGCGCTGAGCTCTGCGCTCTGCCGCGCCGCAACACGCCGCCGAAGGCTGTGACGCCACGCGACGTGGCTCGTGACCATCAACCCATTCTCGATCACGGAAGGAACTCACCATGCTCCAAACCAAACCCATGTTTGCGTACATCCCGGCCACAGACATGGCGCGCGCGCGGCGTTTTTACGAAGGCAAGCTCGGCTTCAAGCCAGGCAAGGAGTTGGAGGGCGGCGTCAGTTACGAGTTTGCAGGCGGCACCGCGTGCTTTCTGTATCCGACGCCGAACGCGGGCACGTCCAAGGCGAGCCAAGCTTTTTGGCAGGTAGAGAACGTGGAGCAGGAAGTGAAAGAGCTGAAGGCCAAGGGGGTCACGTTCGAGGAATACGACATGCCCCGCGTGAAGATGGAAAACAGCATCGCGACCGCGGGCAACAGCAAAGCCGCATGGTTCAAAGACAGCGAGGGCAACATCATGGCCATCATTCAAGCGCTGTGAAGCAGCGTGTGAGCCGACGTCTAGCCTAAACCTCTTCCGTTTGCGCGTAAGTTTCGGCGTCGCTCGAGCGCTTGAGCGCTCAAGCGAGACAGGGTCCGGCCTTGCCAAATCCACGTTCGAATTCAACATGGCTGAGATTTGCGGAAGGACGCCGGGTGCACACGCAAAAACTCCGTCAGGCGGAGCGAGCCGCGTCCGTCACGCATCTACATGCTGGAGCGGGCAACATCATTGCCGCTTGGACCACGCAGCGCGCGCACTGATAGCGCGCGTCGGTTTCAACCTTTCTCCAAACGCGGTGAAAGATTGTGCACTCGATGCCTCTTGGCGTCACTGGTCCTCAGCTTGCTTTCGCCGCGGCCTCCATTGCGAGTGCTTGTCTCACTGATGCGCGCTCACCCAGTGCGTCGGCGTAGCGCGCCAGCTCGGCGGGTACGTTGACCCCTTGCTTCCGAGCCCACGTCAGCATGACGAACAAGTACGCATCCACCACCGTGAACTGCTCACCGACGATGAACTGCCGTTGACCGAGCCGCGGCACGAGCAACGCCAGCCGTTGCGCGATCAGGTCCTTTGCCTTTTGCTTCACTTCATCCGTGCTCGACGGATCGAACAAGGGCTTGAACGCCTTGTGCAGCTC
>OLLW01000661.1_pt1 | contig 9676 bp, 4 predicted proteins | sample 1604611 | NCBI WGS metagenome assembly OLLW01 (sample SAMEA104055725, study PRJEB20765) | soil metagenome | biome: Arctic tundra; feature: Polygonal ground; material: soil | place: USA | collected 2011-09 | depth 0-0.5 m | reverse complement strand
GAGACATTCTGCAACATAACTTGTGAGGACAGGTCTCCCATGAAGTTTAGAAATTTGGCGATCGTTTTTTGCGCGGCATCCGCACTGCTTGCGGCTTGCGGCAGCGGTGATGATTCTGGAGTGATTGCAAGCGGCGGTGCTGGCGCCGGTGGCAAGAACACCGCGGGTAGCGCGGGCAAGGGCGGGGGCGCCGACACAGCCGGCAACGGCGGCAGCGCCGGGCTCGAAAGCGCAGGCGCCGGTGGTGAAGCGGGGGGCAGCGTCGAGGCCGCGGGTACAGGTGGAGAGGGCGGCGAAGGCGGCGCTATACCGGTCGTCGACACGTTCACCGTGACCCTGGAGAACGTCGCGCCGAGCAAGCTCTTCACCAGCTCGGGCGTGTTCAACACCCCAGTGGGTAACCTTTCTGCGGGTCCGGCCACTCCAGGTAAGACCTACAAGTTCACGGTCGACGCGGGCCGCAAGCAGAAGCTCTTTTTCGCGACCATGCTCGCCGCCACGAACGACTTGTTCTTCGCGCCGAGCGGCGACGGCATCCCGCTGTACCTGGACAACGGCACGCCGATCACCGCAGACGTAACGAGCCAGGTTTACCTTTGGGACGCCGGCACCGAGCTCAACGAAGAGCCGTTTCTCGGCCCCAACACCGTGACCAGGCAAGCTGCGCCCAACACCGGCCCAGTCGACACCAACACTAACGTGCGCAAAATCGGCGATGTCACGGAGGGCTTCATCTTCGCGTATCCGGCCGTCTCCAGCATGCTCAAGGTCACCGTGACGCACACGACGGGTACGCTGTTCGACATCACGATTGACGACTTGGTCGGTGCGGCGCTGACGACCAGCGATGCAGTGAGCCATCCGCTGCCTATCTCGCCCGGCGTATGGGTCATGAGCGGAGCGGCCAATGCGCTGTTCACCGCTGGCATGGCGGCCCCGGCACACGGCCTCGAGTCAATCGCCGAAGACGGCAACCCGGCGACGCTCGGCACGTACGCTGCCATGACCTCCGGCATCACCTACCCGGCCTCGCCGGGCGCGTGGCTCATCCACAAAACTGGCAGCAAGCCGCTCTTCAACACGGGCGCGGTCGACTACGGCAAGGGTATCGAAGCCGTCGCCGAAGACGGGAACCCGGCGCCGCTCGGCGCAAGCCTCGCGTCCCTGGACGGCTACATCACTGGCGCCGTATTTAACACTCCGGTCGGTGCTGTAACTCCCGGTCCAATCTTGCCCGGCTCGCAGTACTCGTTCACATTCGACGCCAGTCCGGGTGACTCGCTCTCGTTCGCGAGCATGCTTGCCGCCACGAACGACGTCTTCTTCGCCCCTCTAGATACCGGGATCCCGTTGTTCGACGCAAACAACGCACCCACTACGGGCGACGTTAGCAGCCAAATCTACCTGTGGGACGCCGGCACGGAAGGCAACGAAGAGCCGGGCATCGGGCCCAACACGGTCACCAATCAGTTGGCGCCCAACACCGGTACGCCCGGCGAAGGCAAAGTCCAGCTCTTGAGCGCCGTCACGACCGATACCTATAGCTATCCGTCGGCACAATCGGTGCTCAAGGTCACGATCTCCGCGAAGTGATGCTTTCCTTGGGTTGATGGTCACAGAAATCGGGCGCACTGCGACGCAGCCTTCGGCGTCGCGGTGCGCCCGCACACGTCACGGCGTGGTGCTCGTACTGATTCGCGGCGCTCTCAAATCAGATGAACACCAGCGCGAAGCCGAGCGTGCCGAGGCGCTCGGAGTACAGGGCGGAATCACCACGTTGCGGGTGACTACCTCGTCGTGCCGTCGACACTGACCGTCTTCGAAGACGCACGCACCTGACGTCGTTTTCAACCGGGCCGCGAAATCACGTTCTGTATCGACGTGGAACGCAGCGCGCTGGTCGGCCCAAGACAGCGCCCAATTCCCGCTTTCCACACGGAGCTCGAGGCTGGTTGCTCCAGGTCGACTAGCAGGCGCCACAGCGACTGGTTCGCGCTCCGTCGTGGGTTTGGACAAGAGCTGCCCTGGCTCCGGCGTCAAAGTGAAATTAACGCCGGCCGCCGCGGGTACGGTGCGTGTCGTGCACGCCAGCGCGTTCGTTTGAAGCCGGCAATTCGCGACACGTTCATGGGCGTGGCTGAACCGGACGACCGCGCCTGGCCGCTGAAACGACGAAGGCGGCTGCTTCGGGGCCCCCAGCAAGCGACCCCGCTATGAACATGAGCGTCAGCGTCGCGAGCCAGGCTTTGATTGCGCTGTGGCTCGGTGCGATCGCGTACATCGCGTTCATTCGATAGTTCATGGCATCGAATCGGGCTGCGGCAGGCGAGTCAAAATGACACGCGCGTTTGTCCCACGGAGCGGCAGTTTGTGCGTGTACGGGCGTTGTCGCTGCGGATCTTTTGAGTAGGCTGCCCGCGAACAGTAGGAGTCAGATGAAATCAGATAGCGAAGTTAGAGCAGTGGAGCGCTTTGTCGCGCTCGCGCTTTCAGGCTGCGTCTCGCTGCTTATATTGTTGCTCTGTGCAAGCGCCCGCGCACAGACGCTTCAGGCTCCTTGGGGCGGCAAACCCATTCCGTTGGGCGAAGCGCGCGTCCCGTGTGGCAGCCCCGGTGGCGGCTGGGTCTTCGACGAGAAGGCGCGCGCGTTAGTGCCGCCAGCGAGCGCCGAAGCCGTCGGTTCGACGGTAGACCTGAAGATCGCTCCTTCCGCTGCGAACTGCGCGACAAGCACCGCGTCTCTCAAGCTCGTGACGACCGGACCTTGGCCGAGCATAGATGCCTCGAGTGTCGTCTTTGCCCCCGATCAAGCATCCGTTGAAGCGCGCGGCCGGCGGTTAACTGGCGTATCCGTTGCCTGGCGCAGCAGCTCGGCTTCTGGAATTGATACCTGTCAAAGCCCCAGGCTTGAGCCGAACGCCGAGCACTGCAATTGGACGGTGGCGCACAATATGTCGGCGACGCCAGGGGCCAATCTTGCATGGGTCCCCCCGGGCGGCCGCGTCGGTGCCGACGTGGTTACGTTCGATGCGGATGGTCGACAAGCTCCCTCCGACGCTTTCAATCTAACGCCCGCGCGGGTGAATTTGGCGAATCTGTTACCGTCAAACGCTTCTATCGATCTTTCGACCGGTAGTGGGGAAGTGCCGATAGCACATGCAGAGAGCATCGTGGCCGTCGATTGCGGTGACGCCCGCTGCGACATGGTGCGCGACAAGCTCGCGGTGCGCACGCTCTCGAGTAACGTCAACTCGATCGACGTCAAATTCAAGCTGATGCCAGGAGTGTTCCTAGCCAAGGGTCTTGGCTTCGACCCCGCGCCTACGTCGCATCTGGCCGTCGTGCATTGCCCGATGTCGATCGCTTCCGTTCCACCCTTGCGCGACGTCGAGAATGCTCGTTTGGTGGTCCGCATTGAAGGCCGCTGCGCAACTGAGCTACCGGAGCTGCGTTTCTCGATCGGAAGCACTCCCGCGGATGTGCTCAGCATTCAGACGGACTCGACCGGAGCCGAGGCGTTACTGCGCGTCGGCATCACCGACGCCCCGAGTCTGTCGATCACCGCAGTGCATCGCGATTCCCCCGGCGTTGCCGTGGCAGTTGCGCACGTCGACACCGCCGCTGCTCCAGCGGTGAGCGCCGAGCTCGAAATCGACGGCCACCCGAATCTATCGTTCATTCCCAACAATCGGCCGGCGGTGGTCCACGCGCGAACTTTGCCAGGTCACGCACACCTAGTGCCGCTAGAGGTACCTGGCGCGTACAGCGTCGCGCGACGCGGCGCGCTGTTTACGGTGCTCGGAGACGTAAATACCTCGGGTCAGGCCGCGCTTCGCTTCGGTTATCGAGATGACTCGCTGTCGGGCGACTTCGCGAATGCAGACCTCGCTGTCCTCACTAGTCCCGTTCAACGGAGTATTCACGAGGCGAACGTTACCGCGCCGTTCGGGCGCTCCGCGATGGGTCCTCGTCCCCTCGCGGAGCTCGTCTGCGGCGCAGGGCTCGGTGGGACTGTGCGTGTCATGCCCGGTGTGCAAGCGCACCTGCCCTTCGACTTGCGTGACAGTTGTCGGGTCATCTTTCACCGCGAGCGTCTGTCCCGAGAGTTCGGCACGCAGAAGCTCAGTCTCGACATCGACGTGATGGACGCGGATGGCTCGTCGCGCGGCGATGCGCACGTGTCTTCGACGATCGTGCTTCGTCCCGGTCCCGAGCCGCTGTTTGCCTGGATCCAAGGGGTGAAGCAGCCGTTCGACCGCGTCCTCGTGAGGCTCTCGCACGCGGCGGACGAAGCGCACTATGTTAACGCTCTCGAGATTCAGACCGGTGTGCCCGAAGTGAAGTGGGCAGCAATTTTGGGGACGGGGCACGCTCGTCTGTACGCGACGACGGCCATCCCGACGGGCTTGTACCGGTTCGGTGATGCTCACCACAGCGGGGTGCTCACGCTGAATTTCGGCGTGCTGTCGCGGTTGACGTGGCTCGACTCGGACGGCCACGAAGGCTTCTTGGGTCTGGAAGCCGGTATCATGGCGATCGGGCTCGCCAACGCCACGGGTGATACCGGACAATCGTTGACTCAGGTTGGTGCTGTGTGCGGACTTGGGATCAGCGTTCCCATCGCCAACCGCGCCTCGCCGACGCAGGCCTCGATCAACCTCCACGGCTGGTTCGAGGAGAGTATTTCAAACTCGGGAACGGACCCCGGCCGACGCGACGCATTCATCTTCGGTCCCAGCATTTCGATCGGAAATGTGGGTACGAATTTGTGAAGCGCTTCGGGGCCATGCGGGTCCGTGTTCTCAGCAAGGTCCTTTCGCGACTGATGTTCGACGTGACGCGCTCGCCCCCGCGGTGTTATGGCGGGCCGATGCCCCGGCTCGGAACGGACAACGTCCCTGAAGGCTTCGAAGAAACGTGGCAGGCGCTGGTCGACCTCGCCGTCAGACCGCTGGCCCCCGCGGCGCTTCTCGCAGCGCAGGCTCTAGAGGTCACGCGAGGCGCCGATTGGCCCGTGCGGCGCGCGGCGATGGAGGCCCTGCTGCGCCGCGCAAAGTCCGCGGAGAGTGAGGAGCTCGCCGCTGTCGGTGTGCCTGCGCCGGGGCGCCCTTTCGGGAGATACACGGTGGCGCGCCCGGCTGCGCACTCTCGGCGGCGCAAGGACCAAAGGCCCTACGCGGTGCACTTGGAGAGTCTGGTCCCCTTTGCGGGAAGCTGTGACTGCCCCGATTTTCTTCGCGGCTCGCTTGGTCTGTGCAAGCATCTGATTGCCGTCATCCATCACGTCCACCAGAAACAGGCGCTGCTTGCTGCCGCTCTTTCGGCACCAGCGTTCGTTCCCAAGCAAGAAGCCCGGCTGTCCTGGGATGCCGTGCGACCGCTGCTTGGTACGGGTGACAGACTCCTTGGCCTTCGCTGGCACGATGGCCCCGCTGCGCGCACCGCTGCGGCTTCTGTTCGAAAGGCACGCGCTCACCTCGGAGAGCAGCGCTTGGATGCCTCAAGCGAGCATCCCGACGCCAACCGCGCGAACGCTCTCGCGCTCGCAGCCCTCACTGCGCCGAAAAAGAAGCGCGGCGAGCGCGTCGCAGTCGCGCTCGCCCGCACACCTCGCGCTGCACTGCTTGGCCCCGCGCGTCAGGCGTCTCGCTCCGAGCCGCGGGTCTGGACCGTCCCAGAACAGCTTCTGCTCGAACCGGAGCGCCGACACCGTCTGCTTGAAGACCTCGCCCGCCTCATGGCCGATGCGTCCAGTGGAGTCGCGATCGATCCAGCCGTGAGAGCGCTCGTTGCCGAGGAGCTCGCGCGTAGCACGCGGTTGCAACGTGGCCGCTCGGACGCACCTCGCCTGCTCGGGCAGCTCGATAGCCTTGGCCGGAAGCTCTACCCCTACCAGCTCGAGGGCGTTGAGCGATTCATCACGCACGGTCGGCTGCTTCTGGCCGACGACATGGGACTCGGCAAGACGACGCAGGCCATTGCCGCTTGCCACGTGCTCCACCGTTCGAAAAAGGTGCGCCGCGGGCTCCTGATCGTTCCAGCCGCGCTCAAGCCCCAGTGGCTACGTGAATGGCAAGCGACGACCGACATCGCGATCACGAGCGTGGACGGCTCTCCCGAAGCTCGCGCCCGCGTTTATCGACAGCCAAAGACCCCGTTCCTCGTCATTGGCTACGAGCAGCTCCTAAAAGATCTCTCGCTCGTCCACGAGTTCTCGCCCGACGTTGTCGTGTTGGACGAGGCGCAACGCATCAAGAACTACGCGACGAAGACGGCTGTCTACGTGAAGAGCCTGACGCCGAGCTATCGCCTCGTCCTGACGGGGACACCCATGGAGAATCGCCTCGAAGAGCTGGCGAGCGTGCTCGACTGGGTGGACGACATAGCGCTCACGCCAAAATGGCGGCTCGAACCGTGGCATACGTTCCGCGAAGGCGACGGTGGCGACGGCAGAACCGGCGCGCGGAATCTCGACACCCTGCGCGCCAGGATGGCCCCGTGCATGCTCCGTCGGGTCCGTCGGGAGGTTCTTTCCCAGCTCCCGTCACGCACCGACACACGCGTCCCCGTGCCGATGACGCGCGAGCAGCAGAGCGAGCACGACGAGCTGATCCAGCCAATTGCTGCGCTCATTGCAACGGCTGCTCGCCGTCCACTTCGTCAGCCCGAGTTCCTGAAGCTCATGTCGCTCCTCACGACGCAACGGATCATCTCGAACGGCCTCGGGCAGCTGCGCTTTGACGAGGTATGGCCAGCGCTCCAGGGTTCGCGGCCGGAGCCGGCGTTACTCGACGGGCTTTTCATGCCGAAGCTCGTGGAGCTGCGTCGAATCATCCGCGATGTCGTGATCGAGCAAGGGCGGAAGGTCGTCGTGTTTAGCCAGTGGCGGCGCATGCTGCGCCTCGCGGCGTGGAGCCTGGGGGACGTGCTCGGGGACGTCGGCCAGCGCGCGGTGTTCTTCACGGGTGCCGAGTCTCCACGGCAACGGAGCCAGAGCATCGTAGAATTTCACGACGATCCGAAGACCAGTGTGATGCTCCTATCCGACGCAGGCGGGGTCGGCCTCAATCTTCAGCACGCGGCGAGCGCGTGCATCAATCTCGAGCTTCCCTGGAATCCCGCAGTGGTCGAGCAGCGGATCGGCCGCATCCATCGCCTAGGACAGAAATCCCCGATCGACGTCTACAATCTGGTGACCGAGCAGGGGATTGAGGCCCGCATCGCCGCGCTGATCGCGACGAAGAAAGCGCTCTTCGGGGGCCTTTTCGACGGCACTACCGACTCCGTACGCTTCGAGGGCCAAGGCTCCTTCCTCTCCGATGTCGAGAAGCTCGTTGCGCCGCTCCCCGACCTCCCCGCGGCCTCCGCGCCACCGCTGAACGTGGACGACGAGGGCGACGCCGACGAGTCGCCCTCGGTAGCCGAATCGGCACTCGACGCAACCCTAGCCGACGCGCTTCCAAGCGAAGCGTCGTTGGGTAAGACTGGCGCGCCGTCAGCGTCTGCCCGAAGCGGAGATCACGCTCAGGCGGTGACACGAGCCGAACCACCGAAGGAGATTGCCGAGCTCCTCCGCGCGCTCCAAGTGACGCGGGCGCCGGACGGCACGGTGACCATTTCCGCGCCAGCCGGCACGGCGGACGCGCTGCTGTCGCTGCTTCAGGGTTTGACCGCACTCGTTGCGACGAGCTCGGTCAGGGCTGGCTGAGGTTTGGTGGAGGGAAGCGGGTACACGAGCTACCGTTCCAACCCTGAAAAATCGGCTGGAAAACGCCCGAACGGTTCCCTAGCTTCATTTGCCGCAGTGAAATAGAGCCGAGGCTTGCGCGAAGGCCGCCGAGGCCGTCACTCTTTGCAGCGAGCCGCCAAAGATACGCCGGCCATCGCCGAGTTCAGCGTCTACTGAGAAGCCAAACGATGAGCAGGTGTCCGATAGGGTTATGCCGTCGGCTTGAGCCCGCCCTAAGGTCGGCGAGCACCTTGCCTTGAACCTACGTCGTCACTTGGACGCGGCGTCGGCGCTTCGCCGCGCCGACTAACGCTGCGAGAAGCACGGTGCCGGTCGGGAGCCCACTGGGCACTGAGCCTGGTGAACCAGCTTGCGTGCAGCTGCAGCCGGGTGACGCTTCCGCAGCGCGATTGGGAGTGCCGTTCGTCGTCGTCGCTCCGCTCGAGCCCGGAGTGCCGCCCGCAATGTTCCCCGCAATGTTCATTGAGCCACCGCTATCGGTCAGCGCGCCGCCCGTTGAGTTTCCCGATGCGCCCGCGCCGCTCGTCGAGGTTGCTGTTCCCGATGCGCCCGCGCCGCTCGCCTCCGTGGTGCCGCCTGCTGCAATGCCGCCCGAACCGCCCGAACTGCTCGCGCCAGCCCCCATCATCCCCGCCGTTCCGCCGAGGCCCGAGACCCCACCTGGCATCGCGCCCGCAGGTCCAGTCGCGTTGTCCGCCGTGAGCGAGAGTACCGCATAGCCGTCGATGAAATTCACGTTGCTGGGATCGTCCGTCGAAAGGTTCTTCGGCGAGGCCCAATTCCCCGTAAGGAAGCTGCTCGGGAGCGTTTGCCCGCCAAAATCCTCGCGCCACGCGACGGCCGCAAAAGCCCCGTTGGTATAGGGTGTGAATTGAATCCAATCGATGTATTGATGTACGGGCAGGATGCTCGGATTGAAGTTGCCTCCAAACGAGGCATCTCCCGGCCAAATGTTGAAATGCAACTGCATCCCGTTTGGGGCATTGTCGGCATAGGCACTCGCCACAGCGCCAGTCTCGCGCCGGATCTGAGCGCCATCTACGAACCAGGTAATTGAGTCGGCGAGCCATTCATACGCATAAACGTGGTACGAATTGCACAGATCCGCAGTCAAGGACGCCTTCTGGCTGTGGTCGCCGACAGGATTGCCGTACAGGGCGTTCGTTTGAAGGTGACAGTCAGCGCCGATCTTTTCGAAGTCGAGCTCGTTCCAGAACGTGCCCGTCACCTCGGAGCCATCTTTCCACAGGAAGAACGAGCTCACGACGCCATCCCCGGCCGCGAACCGCAGGCGCGCCTCGAAACGGCCGTAGCCATTCGCTGCCGAAGTGTATAGCTCAGCGCTGGTCGTCGCCCCGGCTATGCGTGGCAGCAGAAGGGTAGCGACGAAAGCAGCCGAAGCAACGCTCAACCAAGTCGTACAAAATCTTTCGCTCATAGACATCCGGTGAGAACCGGCGATCCTCTGGTAATCGATCGACCAAGAAGGTTCTTCGCGTTTCTTGGGAAACGCACAGAACCTATCGACGGACGATAGTCTAGTTTGCCAGATCCCCGCGCGCCGCGTCGGGACGCGTCATCGCAAGGCAGGTCGACGTCAGCACTTAGGTGACATGGAAATGGCGCCAAGTGGCACCGGTGGGTGAAAGTGAGCTGCGGTAGCGCCAGTGTTTGAGCGCAAAGTCGGCTTCGATCGCGCCGAGGTCGTTGGCGCCAGATTCGCGGCACTGGCTGGTCCAGCGCAAGAGGATGGACGAGCAGTGCTCGCGTCGCGCACATATCTGGATGGAAAGCGGTTGGACACGCCACTGCAAGATCACTGAGTCTCGGCTAACTAGAGCGGTGGTGTGCGTACAGTGATGGAGTAAAGATGAAGCAGCAATCGCTGAGTGAGCTCGCGTCGTGTCTGATCGTTGCGGGTTGCCT
>OLLW01000182.1_pt1 | contig 9732 bp, 8 predicted proteins | sample 1604611 | NCBI WGS metagenome assembly OLLW01 (sample SAMEA104055725, study PRJEB20765) | soil metagenome | biome: Arctic tundra; feature: Polygonal ground; material: soil | place: USA | collected 2011-09 | depth 0-0.5 m | reverse complement strand
GGGGGGCGGAGGCGGCGCTGCCGGGGGCGTGTCCGAGCCGCCGCATGCGCTGAGCAGACCCAGAGTTCCGAACGCCAAAATCACTGCAAATGACGAAGTCTTCAAGTGTCCTCCTTCTTTGGAGGAGCGGTCATACGGTTGAATGCGCCCGGTGTCGATGGGCTGTCCTAGGCGCGCTGAAAATGGGCCGCGAACACGCGCGCAGTGCCGCGCGCGCGATCGACTCAGCTGGCGCTGACCCAACTCATGCTGGCGATGTCCCAGCGCGTGCGAGCATCGCCGTTGACTTGGAACAAATCTGCCGCACCCGCGTCGACCTCGAAGCGCTGTTCGGTGAACAAGTCGCTCAAGGCCTTGCTTAGCGCCTCCGGAGCGGTGGCGACTGCGTCAGCGCTCAAACTGAACAGGCTCACGGCTAACTTCTGCGCGTTGACTTCGCATACGCCGTAGCCGTTTTCGTCCAGATTCTGAAACGCCAAGTGCGGGTTCGGGCGCGCTTTGGCATCGACCAAGAAGGTGCCCACCGAGGCCGCGAGCAGCTTGGTCGACGCGGGCAACGAAGTGTCATTGGCGACCAACGAGGTGAGCCCGCTCTGCCACGTGGTCGAACTGAGGCTGCCCGTGACGAACTCGACCACGCGCTTGCTCGGGTCGTCACTGGCGTACGGGGTGCCCGCGAAGAAGCAGTGCAAATCACCGGACACGATCACCACGTTGTCCAGCGCGCTCAGCTCGTTCAACAGTGCCTCGCGTTCGTTGGGAAAGCCGTCCCAGTCCTCCGCGGAGATCGTGATTTTGATGCGCAGCGCTTCGGGCGCGAGCGTAATTGCGCTCAGATCGATATGGCGAGGCATCATGCACACCTCGTTGCCCCACACCTTGAACGTGCGAGTCGAGGCTTTCATCGTGTCCAAGAACCAAGCGCGTTGGGCGGCGCCCATCAGCTGTTCGCTGGCCCCGGAGCTTGCCTTGTACGCCGCCTTGGCCAGCGCATTGAACGGACCCAGCGCCAGCACATAACGCGAGCCGATGCGCGAGAACTCGTCGGTCTTGAGCAACTGATGGTAAGCGTAGCCGAGCTCGAGATCTGCCGCGTCTAGCGGGATTGGCGCGGGCTTGCTCAAGCCGAGTGTGCTCAAGGAATCGTTGATGAACGGCACACTGATGTCGCCGGTGACACTCGTGGCCTGGATGTTCAGCGCGTCCGCAGCGCTGGCCAACGCTTTTTTGTAGGTGCCCCCCGCGTAGTCGTCGATGGCGACGTACGGCACCGCGTCGGCGGGTAAGGTTCCGAGGACGTCCGTTAAGGCCGCTTGCTTTAGGAATATCGAGCCGGGGAAGGCGTCCTCGGGCACTAAGTGGTCGGGGCGATAGCGACGCAGATCGGTCATCACGAGCTCCAGGTTCTGACCGAACACGAAGCTTCGGTAGTACCTGAGCTCGTCAGGGAAGGCTTGCGAAGCGTCCCAGTCGCTGGTTGGCGCAGACGAGAGGTCGATGGGCATGTACTCGAACCAGGCTTGATCGGCAGCCAAGCGGCGCGGAGTCTCTGTTTCGTCGCTGCGGCCGTCCGTGTAGGTTGCGACGTCCGCGTGGCAGTCGTCGGAGAACTCGTGGTCGTCCTGCACGGCGATGATCGGGAAGCGCTCATGGACGGCCTGCAAATCTTGGTCCGCGCGATACAAGCGATACAAGTCGCGATAGTTGTCGAGTGACTGCGCGGCTTGATACTGCGAAGCACCGCTGCCCAAGGTAAGCGCTTCGTCTGGCTTGCCGAACGTCACTTGGCGCGCGGCATTGGCTACCTGAAAGGACGGGTCAGCCGTCGTCTCGTAAATGTAGTCGCCGAGGTGCACGACCACGTCGACCTCGAGCCCGGCGAGGTGCCGGTACGCGTGGTAGTACTTGCCCGCGTAGTCCTGGCAAGACACGACCGCGAAGCGCACGCTGACGTCTGCGTCGTCCGCGGGCGCGGTTTTGGTGCGACCCAAGCGACTGTTCGTGCTGGCGCCGCTCTTCGCGTAGCGAAAGCGATAGTAGTAGGTCGTACCCGGGGCGAGACCGTCGACGCGCGTTTTGACGCAATGGTCGAACTCGGCTTTGGCCGTGAGCGAGCCGCTGGGCGCGCCGTCGAGCGCTACGCGCTGCGAGAACGCTTCGTCCGTAGCCATGTCGAGAGTGAGCGTTAGGTCGCCGTCTGGGTTGTCGGCGTCTACGACGCGCGTCCAGAGCACGACACTCGTGGGTCGTGGATCGCCGGAGGCGATCGATTGCGGAAAGGTGAGGGCTTGGTCCAGGCTGCGCGCGCTGGAATCTTCGGAGCCGCAGGCTACCGGACCGAACACCGCGCCGGCTGACATGAGTGTCAGCTCCAAAAATCGTCGTCGAGGAATGGGCTGCATCGTGAGCAGTGTTATAGCCGGAATCCAAAGCGCTGACTGCCAATGGAGCGCTTAGCGCTTGTGCTCGGCGCGCCCGGTCTGATCGATGAATACGTCGCGCACCGACGTCAAATCATCACCGGATAGGAAGCCGCTGCGCCCGAGCAACCGCCCGGTTTCCCAATTCGTCAGGCCGAGCTCGGGGCGATGCCATGCCCATTGGCCATCTACCCAGCGCGTGAACGCGTTGCTGACGTAAGGCGCCTCGACCGCGGCGTAGAACGACTCGAAAGCCCCTGCGCGCTCGGACAGGATCGAAGCCACGAAACGGGGACTGTACTGATTGATCAGCGCCACCGCGTGGGCGAAGTCCCGCGCGACGACGAGCGACAGCTCGGGCGTGCCCTCCCACTCCCATTCCTTGCCCAGCTCGGCTTCGGCGATCGAGCTCGCGCCCGGCACGATGCCTTCCGAGCCCGGCACGACGGCGACTCTGGCGGACAGCTCGCCGAGCACTTCGGCCACGTGCGGGCCGAGCTTGGCGATGGCGGCGCGCTCGACGACCAACACGTTCAGCGTGTTGCACACTTTGCGATCGAGGCTGAAACGCACCGCGTTCTTCACGAGCTCGGGGCTGGCGCTAGCTTCGACGAACATCCACGCGCCGCCGGTGCCGTGCAGCGAGGCCGGGATCCCGTGCTGTTTGGCGATGGCGCCGAGCAGCGCCACGGTGCGCCCGGAACCGCGCGCGACCGCGAGCCGCACTGCGCGCTCCGAAAACAGCGCGTGCGCGGCGCCGTGCTCCTTGCTGTGCACGAGACTCAGCGCGCCCTCGGGTAGGCCGGCGGCCAGCAGGGCTGGGCGCAAGGCGTGCGCTTCGATGGCCATTGCCGTCGCGAGCGCGTCCCCGCCAATGCGAAAGACCGCGGCGTTGCGGTTCCGAACCACGCCGGCGGCGTCAGCGAACACGTTGGGCCGACCCTCGAACACGAACGCTACGACGCCCAGCGGCGCGCGCCGTCGCTCGATCACGTAGCCGGCTCCTTGCCGCGTTTCGATCACTTCGCCGACGCGTGTGGGTGAGCTTGCCCAGCCGCGCAGCCCCGAAATCATGTCGAGCCGCATGCGTTCGCCAAGCTCCAAGCGACCGACGGCTCGGCCGCGCGCTTTGGCTGACGCGACGTCGGCGAGGTTTGCTCGTCGCACTTCGGCGTACGCGGTTTCGTCTTCGAGTCGAACCGCGAACTCTTCGAAGAAGCGCGCGATCGCCTGACCGCTCACTTCCGAAAGAGCGGCCAACGCAGCGCTGGCTCGAGCTACGGCCTGGCTTGCGGCTTCCGCCGCAGCTCTGGAGATCACGAGCAGCTCGCCGAATTCGGCCAAGGGCACCATACGGTCGCCCGGCTCGAGCCTGGGCATCGGCAGCAAGCGCTCGCCAACCAAAACCTGGACAGATCCCGCGGAGCTCACGCCGCAGCTTTTAGCAGACGATCCGCGCTTTGGCCGCATTGTTGTGGCAAATCGCGACATTTCTGGGCGCCCCGCATGGGGCTTCAGGGAGCCCGCGCGCGCGTCCAAAGTGACGGATCGCCGAGCATGCGTTGTCATGGTTACGCGCTAAATGCGCCAAGTGCGTGCGCTGCCCACTGACCACGGCGGGCGGATCCCGGCCTTGGCTCTCACTGCCTACGCTCGCCGCGCAGATGCCGAGCGCGCCTTCGACGCAGGCTACCAACGGCATGTGTCCAAACCGGTCGATCCGCTCCGCTTGGTCGAGTTGGTTGCTGGTCTGGCGGGGCGCGGCGCGGGGTAGCACCCTTGTAAGGATCGTGGCATCCTCGCGCCGCTTCAGTCGCCGCCATGCATATTCCCGATGGATTTCTGAGCGCCCGAGTGGCGGCCGGTTACGGCTTGCTGGCGCTCGTGGGCGTGGGGCTTTCGTGTTACCGAGTGCGTGCGGCGCGGGAGCGCGCGAGCAGCGCGCTACTTGGCGTCTCGGCGGCGTTCATCTTCGCCGCGCAGATGGTGAGCTTCCCGGTGGCAGCGGGCACATCCGGGCACCTTGTGGGCGGCGCGCTCGCGGCAGCGCTCTTGGGCCTGCCGAGCGCCGTCGTGGTGATGAGCTCGGTGCTGTTCGTGCAGTGCTTCGTGTTTGGGGACGGGGGCCTGTGGTCCTTGGGCGCGAACGTGTTCAACATGGCGCTGGTCGGCTCGCTGGTTGGCTTCTGTTGCTACCGCGTGTTGTGTGGGGCCAAGCCGAGCCCCACGCGCCGCGTGGCCGCGGTGGCCTTCGCGTCGTGGTGCGCGACCATGGCTGCCGCCGCGAGCTGCGCCGGGCAGCTGGCTCTGTCGGACACCGCGCGCTTGTCCGTCGTGCTCCCGGCCATGCTCGGGGTGCACGCGCTGATCGGCATCGGCGAAGCAGTCATCACCGCTATCGTGCTCGCGGCCGTGTTGCGCTTTCGCCCAGAATTGCTGGAAATTCCGGAGAATTGCGGCGTTTCCGCGCAGCGCGCCCGCTCCGTGGTCGGCTATGGGCTCGGGCTGTCCATCGCGATCGCCGCGGTGCTCGCCCCGATTGCCTGTGATTCGCCGGACGGCCTTTCGAGTGTCGCGCAAAGCTTGGGCTTCCAAGACGCGGAGCGTGTTGGTCTGGTCGCCGCGCCGCTGGCCGAGTACACCGTCCCTGGGCTGGGCGCGGGGGTGCTGGCGACCGTCCTCGCCGGGAGCGCGGGGGCGCTATTGCTGTTTGGGCTGTGCTGGCTGCTCGCGTTGGGTCTCGTGCCTCGTGCCCGCGATACGAGCCCCGGGCAGGTCCCTGTCGAATCGCCTTGATGAACCGCGTTTCGTTGAAGCTCGGCGCATGCCTGGCCTTGATTTTGGGGGTGGGTGCACTGCCCGTGGAGCACGCGCTGTGGGGGCTGTGGGCACTCCCGTTGCTCCTGCTCTGCGCGTTTCTGGCGAAGCTCCAATCGCGGGCGCTCCTGACCAGGCTCGCCGCGGCGCTGCCGTTCGTGCTCGGCGTGGCGAGCTTGGCGCTGTTTGAACGCGCGGGTTTCGAGCGGTTTGTTGCCCTGCTCGTCAAATCCAGCGTGTCGATTCTGACGCTGCAGCTGCTGACGCAAAGCACGCCAATCTCCGAGCTACTGCGAGCACTTCGCCGTCTGCACGTGCCCGAGATGCTGTGCTCCACGATCTCGCTCTTACACCGTTACCTGTTCGTGATGGCCGACGAATCCAAGCGCATGCGCCGCGCGCGCGCTGGGCGCACCCTGCATGCTTCGCGCCTAGGGCTGTGGCGCGCGCTCGGTAGCTCGATTGGCCTGCTCTTCGTGCGCACGGTGTCGCGCGCCGAGCGCGTTCACGCCGCGATGCGAGCGCGAGGCGGCGCGTGACGCTCGCGCTCGAGGTCAGCGAGCTCGGCTTTCAATTCAGGGGCGGCTCGCACGCGTTGCGTGGCGTCTCATTCTCCGTCGAAGCGGGCGAGTGCCTGGCGATCATCGGGCCGAACGGCGCTGGCAAATCGACGCTGCTCTCGCACCTGAACGGCATTTTGCCCGAGCACCCGAGCGAGCGCAGCAGCGGCAACGTGCGCGTGTACGGCCGCGTGGTGAGCGCGAGCGAGGCGGCCTGGGTGCGCCGCCAAGTCGGCGTGCTGTGCCAAGATCCCGACGATCAGCTGTTTTGCCCGACCGTGGGCGAGGACGTCGCGTTCGGTCCCGAACAGCTGGGTTATGCCCGGGCGGAGGTCGAGCAGCGGGTGGCCCGCGCGCTCAGCCAAGTCGGCCTAGCAGGCTTCGAGCGCCGCATGCCGCACCGACTCAGTGGCGGCGAGAAGAAGCGCGTATGTCTTGCCGGACTGCTGGCGTACGAGCCCAGCATCTTGGTGCTCGACGAGCCCAGCGCGGGGCTCGATCCGCGTGGACGCCGCGAATTCATCCAGCTCCTCCAGGGCTTGCCCGTGACGCGCGTGATTGCCACGCACGACCTTTCGCTGGTGGCCGAGCTGTGCCCGCGCGCGCTGCTCCTCGACCGTGGGCAGCTCGTGGCGTTTGGCTTCAGTAAGGACTTATTGCGTAACGACGAGCTGATGGCAGCGCACGGCATGGAGCGGCCCGCGCGTGATCTACCAAGCTGGCTCTTGGCCTAGCCTCCGTCCCGAGCAGTCCAAACGTGCCCGTGCCCGTGCCCGGCCACCCCCCCGTCAACCACTTTGCCGCTTCACGGGCGCGCACGGGGTGACCTGCATTCGGCAGCCTAAACGCTAGCGGCCTTTCCTGCGGACGTTGGCGATCTTGCTTCGGCGCGCCTTGCTGCTGCGCTTGGTACTTGGTAACGCCCGCGTGGGCGGCTGCGCGTGCGCATGGGGATGCGTGTGCGGATGTGGGTGTGAGTGCGGCTCGTGGCCGTCGTGCTGATGCATGCGGCGACCGGTGCCGCTCAGGCTGAGCGTGCTCTCGGCGACGTACTCGGCGCCGCCTTGAATCACGCCGCGCGTGCCGATCATGCGGCCCGTGACTTCCTTCAGCTCGTCCGAGCGGCCGCGCATCACGATCACTTCCAGGCAATGCTCCTGGTCCAAGTGCACGTGCATGGAGGAGCGCACTTGTTCGCCCAGATCGTGCTGCAGTGATGTCAAGCGCTCGGACAGCTCGCGCACATGGTGGTTGTAAACGAGGGTGACCGCGGCGAAGGCCGGCACGCGGTCGTCCAGCGCGGTGCGGCTCATCTCGGCGCGGGTCAGGTCCCGCAGCAGCTCGGAGCGGTTGCAACCGCGCTCCTCTGCCAAGGCATCGAGCTGCTCGATCAAGCTCGACTCCATCGCTACGCCGAACCGCACCAGGGTGTCTTTCATGACGCGGTCACTCTATCACCGCGTGGTGTAGCGCGAGAAAAGCCTAAATGCGGCGCAAAACTGCTGATTTCTCAATGAGCCGAGGAGCGCGCGCCGCGTGCGTCAGACTCGAAAATCGAGCGCTAAACGTTCGAGTTGAAGCATTGCGTCGGCCCGCGCAAGCCAGTGACGGTTTTCGCCAGGCTTGAGCGATTCGCTTCGAATGCTCGAAGGGGCTGAAGCGCGCCGAGCTTGAGCCGTACGGTAAGCTACCTACATGGGGAAAGCGTGTCGCATTCTACTAGCTGACGATGACCCGACGGTGCAGCGCGCGGCGCTGCGCGTCGCCACCGAATTTGGGCACGAGGTCGTGCAAGTTCGCACGGGCAGGGCGGTGCTCTCGATTGCGCGGCAGCAAAGGCCGGATCTGATCGTGCTCGACATCGGCTTCCCGGATGCAGACGGTCGAGACTTACTCGCGCAGCTCAAGGCAGACGCGCGCACGGCGCACATTCCAGTCTTGGTCTGGTCGGCTCGGCATGATCACGAAAGCGAGCGCCGCATCGCGCTCTCGCTCGGCGCCGAGGACTACGTCGAGAAGACCGACGCACAACTGTTGATGCGCAAGATCGAGCGACTGCTGTATCGCCTCAAGAGCTCTGCGGGTTAGCTGCGCGCCAGAACGTGCTGCGCCAATAGTAGAGCGTGGTCGAATCCTCGGGCCACGGCGCGCTGTCGTCTGGAGCCTCGAACGGATCTGAGGCTTGTATCGGTCGAAAGCTCGGATCCAGAGGCTCTTCGTCGGTGGCCGGTCGCACGTCACCCGCGAAGCGCTCCTCGATGGCACCGACGCTCGCGATATTGTGCTGAGCTTCTTTTAACGAGACGGCATTTTTGCCCCCCGCCAGGTCCGGCCAACGCAGCTGGGTGAGGTCGTCCTCCCACAAACAGACGAGGCAAATATCGTCGGAGCCCGGGGCTTCGTCGAAAACGAGATGCCCGCAGGCGGGGCAGGGGAAACGCGCTTCGGTCATGCGGCACGCAGCATAGCGCGTTCTCCGAGGCGTGTGCGACACTGGGGCTCGTGCAGCAGCAGCTCGAACCGATCCTCTTCGTGCTCGCCGTTGGCTCCGCGGTCGCGATCGCGGCCAAGCGTGTCGGCGTGCCTTACAACGTCGCGCTGGTGTTGGTCGGTGCGCTGCTGGTTTTCATGCACGCGTTGCCCAAGACAGCCATGGACGCGCAGGTGATCTTAGTCGTGTTCATGCCGATCTTGGTGTTCGAGGCGGCGCTGTTCACGGACCCCTCGGGGCTGCGGCTCGCGCGTCGACCCATTTTGGCCTTGGCGGCGCCCGGTGTGCTGCTTTCGCTGCTTGGGACTGCGGCCGTGGCCACTTGGGTGTTAGCGTTGCCGTTCGCTGCTGCGTTACTGCTGGGCGCCCTGCTGTCGATCACCGACACGGTCAGTGTGCTGCTCGCGTTCCGCAGCGTGCGCGTGCCGCACCGCTTGGCGGCGATCATGGAGGGCGAAAGTCTGTTCAATGACGGCACCGCGCTGGTGCTGGTGAGCGTGACCACGCAGATGCTCAGCCAGGGGCACTTCGAGGCTAGCCAGGCAGCGCGTGCTTTGCTCGTTGCAATCGTCGGCGGAGTGGCGCTGGGCACTGCCTTCGGCGCGTTAGGCGCGCTAGTGCTGCGTCACACGCCGGACAACCTGACCGCGATTTTGGCTTCGCTCGTGCTGGTGTTCGGCACATCCCTAGCCGCCGAGAAGGTGCACGCGTCGACCGTGATTGCGGTGGTCGTGGTGGGCGTGTTCGTCAGCCGCACCGCGCGTGACCTGCTCGATCCTTCGCGCGTGCTGGCGCTGCACGGTTTCTGGGAGACTGCCGGCTTCGTGCTGAATGTGTGGGTGTTTCTGCTGGTTGGCATGCAGCTTCGGACCGAGCTCCTGATCCAGCAAGCAGGCACCATTGCGCTCGCGGTGCTCGCGCTGCACGTGGGGCGCGCGGTCGCGGTCTACGGTTGCTTCGCGGTGCTGCGAGCACTGGGCAAGGATCACGTGCCGACACGCTGGCAGCACGTGATGGTGTTCGGAAACATCAAGGGCGCGCTGTCGATGGCGGCGGTGTTGGCCTTGCCGGCGTCGCTCGAGTATCGCGAGCGGCTGATCGCGGTCGTTTTCGGCGTCACCTTCGTAACGCTGGTGACGCAAGGTTTGCCTTTTCGCCGCGTGTTGATTTGGCTCGGCGTCCGCGACGACTCGTTGGACGGCGCCGCGGAGCTCGCGCGTGCCACGTTGATCAGCGCGCGCCGCGCTCAAACCGAGCTCGACGGTCTGCTCACCGACGGGCTCGTTTCGCGCAAGCAGCACGCCGAGCGCTGGGCCGCCTTTCAGCGTCAGATCATCACCGCGGAACGCACGCTGCGCTCGCCGAGCGACGGCGCGCCATCGGATCACTTCGCCGATTTGGCCGTGCTGACCGCACAAAAGACGGCGCTCCTGGACGCGGCGCG
>OLLW01000736.1_pt1 | contig 9738 bp, 10 predicted proteins | sample 1604611 | NCBI WGS metagenome assembly OLLW01 (sample SAMEA104055725, study PRJEB20765) | soil metagenome | biome: Arctic tundra; feature: Polygonal ground; material: soil | place: USA | collected 2011-09 | depth 0-0.5 m | reverse complement strand
GCGGGAAATCCGCATGCACGGTTTGAAAGGGGGTCTTGCCCTTTCGTCCGTGACCTTCACTGGATGAAAGGGCAAGATCTACCAATGCGCTTTTCGCCGCTGGTTTGGGCCCTGCCTCTGCTACTTGCCTCGTGCAGTGCCAAAGACGCCGCCTCGCTCTCGGTTCAGATCTCGACTGCCACGGTGACCGTCAAGACCGGCGCGTTCGGCGGCTCGGCCTCGGGCACCTTCAAGCTCACGCTCGCTTTGGGCTCAGAGGCTTCCGGACCCACGACGGTGACGTTGGAGAATTTCCAGTTGGAAACGCTCAAACGAGACCCGCTCGTTCCGGTGCTCGCGCTCGATCAGGCAACCACGCCGGTGGTCATCAACAAGGGTGAGAGCAAGATTCTGACCGTCACGTTCACCGATCAGCAACTCGACCACGACGCGGCTTGCGCGGGCTCAGTCGATATCCGCGGCTCGGTCAGCGACACACTGAAGGGCGGCACCGATCCGGTCGCGAGCAGCCCGATCACACCGGACTGCAGCTAAACTATTTGATCGCTGGACCGCGCGCGGGCGTCGCGTCGTGCAAGCGTTGCGTGCTCGACTCGGGTGGCTGCGATTCGGACTCTGCGGCGGCTCGTGGCGGTGAGGAGGTGCGCAAAATGCGCTCCACTTCCGCGCTGAGCGAGCCGGAATTTGGGCGAATGATTACCGGCCGGCGCGACGGCGGGGGCTCTTCCGCCAGGACCTGTTCCTGGGGCAGATAGCGCGCGCTGATGGTCGCGCGATCCGCGACATTTTGGGCGGAGATCTTCAGCGTGTCCGCGCCGACTTCGCGCGCGAAGCGCTCGGCCGCGATGATCGCGCCGATGGTCAGGTGACGTAGTGCGCGCGTGGCGCGCGAATGTCCGGTGACGCCGACGCTCAGCGAGAACCCGGCTTGGTTGCGACGGAGCTCGAACACGAGCGGCACGCCGACGAACGGGTGCTCGAGGAAGGCTTGCAGGCGCGCGACAGTGCCCTGCAGATCCCCCGCGCGCGCGACGCTGCCGCCCTGCGCCAGGACACGCGCCGCTAAATCGGTGCCGATGCTCTCGAGCAGCTTGCCAGAACCGTCGCCGAGCAGGCTGTCGACCGATAGTAGGAGCTCTTCGCCTTCGTCGAGCGGGACGCTGTCCACCGCCGAGCTCGCGCGTAAGCGGTCGAGCGAAGCGTGCGTGGCTAGCCTGGGGGGCAGCTTCGCGCGCAGGCTCGTCATGGCTGGGGATCCGAGTTGTCGCTCGGCCGCCTCGAACACGTTCCGCAGAAACCAGCTCCTGAGCTCGCCTGCCACTTGATCTCCCCGATCCAATCCTGCTCACTCGCAGGCCGCCAACGTTTGACGGAACCCGGTGAGCTTACTCCTCTTCACGCAAACGGCGCGACTCGAAAAAACCGAAATCCGCGCTCGTGCGCGGCGCGGCTTCTGCGCGATAAATCCCGGGATTAATCGGGATTCAAATGTAGGCGGGCGGGTCCCGCCAGGGCGCTGCGCGGAGGCTTCCGTTAAGCGCGTAACGCTTGCTCTAGGTCCTTCAGCAGATCATCGGTGTCCTCGATGCCTACGGCCATGCGCACCAGGGCTGGATCGATGCCTATTGCGGCTAGCTGTTCTTCGGACAGCTCCGAGTAACTCATGATCGCTGGTTGTTCGATCAGTGATTCGACACCGCCCAGCGAAGCTGCAATTTTCGGAATCTTCACGGCGTCGATCAAGCGCGACGCGGCGGCGCGGCCGCCCTTGACGATGAAGCTCACTACTCCGCAGCCGCCACGCATCTGTGCACGCGCGATGGCGTGTGAGGGGTGACTCTCGAGCATCGGATAGAACACGCGCTCGATGCGCGGATCGGCTTCCAGCATGCGCGCGATGGCGAGCGCGCTCTCGTTTTGACGTTGCACGCGCACGCCCAGCGTCTTGATGCCGCGCGCGATCAGGAATGCCGCGTGCGGGTCGAGCACGCTACCGAACACGCCGCGCGCGTCGCGCAACAAAGACACCAAGTGTTGTGGCCCCACGATTACGCCGCCCAGTACGTCGTTGTGTCCGGATAGGTACTTGGTTGCGCTGTGCACGACCAAATCGATCCCGAACTCCAGAGGTCGGCAATTGATCGGTGTCGCGAATGTCGAATCCACAAGCGTGCGGATTCGACCGCGCGCTTTGACCAGCGCTGACAGCTCTTTCAAATCGACGCAATACAGGTACGGGTTGGTTGGCGACTCGGCGATCACTAGCCGCGTGTTGTCTTTGAGAGCAGCTGCCAGCGCGCCCAGATCCCCGGACGGAACGATGCTGTGCTCGACGCCGAAGCGAGCCAAGCTCTGTGTCACCAATTGGCGTGTGCGGCGATAGCCGTCGCGGAACAGGACCACGTGCTCACCGGATTTGACCAAGGACAGCACCGCGGTAGCAATCGCAGCCATCCCGCTGGCGAAGGCCACGCCGGCTTCGGCCAGCTCCAGATCGGCCACACGCCGCTCGAGCTCGCACACCGTGGGGTTGCCGTAGCGCCCATACTCTTCGCGCCCCGGATCCGGATCCTCGCCGCGCATGTAGCGCTCGAGCTCGGCGGTGTTGGCGAACGTGAACGTGGCGGTGGCTTCGATGCTCAGCGCCAGGGCGTTGTGCGGGCGGCCCGCGGGAACGCCCGCGTGAACGCTGTCCGTGGAACTAGCGACGGTCTTCTTATCGGCGCTCATCAGGTGCTTTCGACCTTTTTCGGATCGGCTGGTGCTCGTTACCATAAAATGCGCCGGAAATTGAGTTTTCCGCGGGATTGTCGCCCCTCGCCGGGAGTTATTCCCGACTTGTCCCACCGGGAATCCCGGGTATAACCCCTGGGACCCAAAACCCCCCGGCATCCGCTACTGTCGCGGCAATTCCGGCCCGGAGATCCCTGATGAGCGTCGCTACGACTTGGAAACAGAAACTGGCTGGCCAGGTGCGCGAAGACTGGGCGCGCGAGATCGACATTTACGAGACGCAGATCGAGCTCCGCAAGAAGGGCAAGATCGAAGAGAAGCTGTTCGCCGAGACGCGCCTCCGCCGCGGGACGTACGGCCAGCGCTACGACAACGGCCAACGCCACGACGGTGAGAAGACGCAGACGCTGCCCTTCCCCTCGGGTGAGCTGACCAAGGGCCCCGTCACCATGTGGGACGCGCCCGGTATGCAACGCATCAAGATCCCATTCGGCAAGCTGAGCGCGGAGCAGCTCGATGCGCTCTCTGAGCTCGCGGAAGAGTATTCGGATCAGATCCTGCACGTAACCACGCGCCAGGACATCCAGCTCCATTTCATTCACATCGAAGACACGCCGGACATCATGCGGCGCTTGGCTGCGGTCGGTATTACGACCCGCGAAGCGTGTGGCAACTCGGTACGCAATGTCACCGCTTGCCCGTACGCCGGGGTGTGCAGCACCGAATCATTCGATGTGACGCCATACGCGAACGCCATCACCTTCTTCCTGCTCGGCCACCCCGATGCTCAGGATTTCGGCAGAAAATTCAAGATCGCGTTCTCGGGTTGCAAGGACGAGCCGTGCGGCCTGACGAACTTTCACGACATGGGCGCGATTGCGCGCACACGCGTCGTGAACGGCGAAGTGAAGCGTGGCTTCGAGTATTGGGTGGGTGGGGGCCTCGGCGCAGTGCCCTATCCGGCCACGCTGTTCGACGATTTCCTGGCTGAAGAGGAGCTCTTGCCGATGACGCAGGCCATCTGCCGCGTGTTCGCGCGGCTCGGCGAGCGCGACAACCGCGCGCGCGCGCGCATCAAGTTCCTGATCAAGAAGCTCGGCGCGGAGGAGTTCAAGCGCTTGGTGCTCGAGGAGCGCAGCAAGCTGCGTCCGGACGAGCGCTGGATCTCGTTCTTGAACGATCTGCACATCACCGACGAGAAGCCGCTCAGGCCCGCAGGCGCGCTGCCGCCCGGTCCGTACCCCGACGGCTTCGACGCCTGGCGCAAGACCAACGTTCACCCACAAAGCCAGAAGGGCTACTCAACGGCTAAGGTCACACTGCCGCTCGGTGATTTCACGCCGGCTCAGGGCCGCGCTCTGGCGGACATTGCGCGCCGCTTCACGGGTGATTCGATGCGCGCCACGGTCGAGCAGAACCTGCTCTATCGCTGGGTCTCGGATGCGGATCTACCGGCGTTTTACGGCGAGGTCGCGCGCACCGGCCTGGGCGCCGCGGGTGCCGACGGCATCACTGACGTGACTTCATGCCCGGGCACGGACACCTGCAAGCTCGGCATTTCGTCGTCGCGCGGGCTGGCGACCGAGCTGCACAAGCAGCTCACGGTGCTCAGTGAAACGCTCGACCCCGCCGCGCAGGAGCTGCACATCAAGTGCAGCGGCTGCTCCAACTCGTGCGGTCAGCATCACGTGGCCGACATGGGCTTTCTCGGCGTCAGCCGCAACATGAACGGTCGTCGCGTGCCGCACTTCCAGCTCGTGATCGGCGGGCAGTACAAGAACAACGCGGGCTCGTACGGCCTGGCCATCGGAGCCATCCCGTCCAAGCATGTGCCGAAGGCCGTGAAGACGCTCACCGATCGCTTCGTGAACGAGAAGCAACCGGACGAGACGTTTCAGAAGTTCGTGGCGCGCATCGGCAAGAAGGAAATCCGCAAGCTGGTCGACGAGCTGAGCGTGATCCCGAGCTACGAGCAGGATCCGAGCTACTACTCGGATTGGGGTGACCCGCGCGAGTACACGATCGGGGATTTGGGCGTCGGCGAATGCGCCGGTGAGGTCGTGCCGCTCGTGCAAGTTGGGCTCGCGGGCAGTGAGCGCGAGGTGTTCGAGGCTCAGCTGTTGCTCGACGAAGGCAACAGCCAGGGCGCGGCTGCTCGCGCATTCAGCGCCATGGTGCAAGCGGCGCAAGCGCTCACCCGCGAGAAGAATTCGTTCCTCGGCGAAGGCGTGGACGAAATCGTCACTGAGTTCCGGAGCCACTACTACGACACTAAGCTGTTCTTCGATCCGTTCTCGGGCGGCAAGTTCGCGCACTACTTCTTCCGCGCCTACGAGCACCAAGCTGAAACGGGCGCATCCAAAGAGAGCGCTCATCAATTGATCGAAGAGGCTCAGCTCTTCGTGGAAGCCGCACACCAGTGCTACACGCGCATCGCGGGCGCCTTGCCCTGAGGGCGAGTATTTCAACTTTTCGCTTCGAGAACCACCATGCTTTCTGAACGCCTGCAGCTGAAACTCTTCTTGGAGCCGAGTCCGCACTTCGAGCTCGAAGCGCTGATCCCGGTTTTTCACCGCTTCATTCGCGATCAGGTCATAAAGGAGTTGATGATCGACGTCGTCGACTACAGCCACGTGCCCAACGGCCCGGGGGTGGTGCTGATCGGCCACTTTGCGGACTACTACGTGGGCGCGTTGGATGGCGCTTACGGGCTCGTCTACAGCCTCAAGCGCGGCGGTCCCGGCGCTGATGCGCGGCTGGAGGATTCTCTCAGGCGCGTGGTCAACGTTGCGCGGCTGCTGGAGCAAGAAAGCGGCTTGAATTTGCGCTTCAAGAGCGGTGAGCTCAGCCTGCGCTTGACCGATCGGCTGCATGCGCCGAACGACGACGTCTCATTCGCGAGCGCCAAGGCGGAGGTCGAATCGCTGTTTGGTCGCGTGTACGGCGGCACGGTCCTAGTGCAGCGTTTGCCGGAGGCACGCGGTCCGCTCGGGCTCGGCATCAAGGCTTTTGCCTCACCGGCCCTCGAGGCCCTACTTGAAAAGCTTGGCGGACCGCCCGCCCCGTTCAGCAAGCCGAACTGAGCCGTGCCGGGGCCGATCACCATCCGCCCGGCAATCGTCGACGACTGCTCGGCAATCAACGACATCTACAACCACTACGTGCTCACGGACACGTGCACGTACCAAACCGAACCGGACACGCTCGCCGAGCGTCAGGCGTGGTTTGCGCGCCACGGCGGTGTGCACCCGGTGCTGGTCGTCGAACAGGACGGCAGAATCGTTGCTTGGGGCGCGTTGTCCGCGTTTCATCCGCGCGCTGGCTATCGCTTCAGCGTCGAGGATTCGATCTACGTGCGGAGTGATTGCTTACGGCGTGGCCTCGGCCGCGTGTTGCTTAGCGAGCTGCTTCGGTTGGCGCGCGAGCAGGGTCGCCGCACGGTGATCGCGCTGATTTCCGCAGACAAAGCTGGCAGCATCGCGCTGCACGAGCAATTCGGCTTCAGCCGCGCCGTTGTCCTGCGCGAGGTCGGCTACAAGTTCGACACTTGGCTCGATGTCCTTTTCCTGCAGCTCATGCTGTAGCCAAGCGCGTGACCGGGTCGCCGACGCGGAGCACGCCCGTGCCGTCGTGGATCAGGTTCATCCCGAACCAGACTTTTTGGTCCTCGAGGCGATATTTGGCGAGTGTGCGCAGTGGCTCTCGGCCGCTTTCGCCGGTGAGCGGATCGATGGTGGTGACCACGCAGCGATCGCAGCGCTTGACGCCGCGAAACGAAATCGGCCCAAGCCACACTTCGGAGTAGTCGTCCTCGGCGAACGGCTCGGTGCCGGTGATCACGATGTTCGGGCGAAAGCGCTCCATGGTGATGGGCTCGTCCAAGCGCGCGTTCAGATCGTCGAGCGACGCTTCGGAGATCAGCAAAAACGGATAGCCGTCCGCGAAGCTGACGATGTCTCCGGCGCGCGCGTGCGCTGGATCTACCGGACGGTGCTCGCTGTCCGTCATGTATACGAGCTCATGTCGGGCACCGAGCAGCTCGGAGAACCAAGCGCTGCCCTCGGGATGCGCGCAGGCCGAGACTTGATCCTGCCAGACTCGAACCGTGCGCAGCTCCGCGCTGTGTGTCAGCGGCAAGGTCAGTCGCGAGAAGCCCGGGGCGGAGACTGATAGTGAGTCGCTGTCGATGCTGGTGTCGACCAGCGAGAGCCGCGAAACCTCGCGCTGAGTCACGAAATTCCCGTCGGCGTCGACGATCATCCAGCGGCGGTCGGCGAAGAAACCGCGTTGCTCGACCGCCCACTCAGCGACGCGAATGCCGCGACAAGCCTTGATGGGGTAGACGTACAGCGCCGAGACGTGAGCCACGGAGTCCGGTCAGCGCTTGATACCTGGGCTGGCCTCGGCCGAGCCCAGGTACTTTCCGATCTCTTCGCGCTTGCTCTGGACCTGGTCGAGCAGAGCTAGAGCATGGGCCGTGCGCTGCGGCGCAGCAGGGTCGGGGTGTGCTAGCCGCACCTTGTCCCAGCGCAGCTTGAGCGTGTTCTGCAGCTCGCGCAGATCGTGCACGGCGCGCCGATGCACGTTGCGAAATGAATCCGACGGCCAAGCCGCGTCGATCGCGACGCACAGCGCGGCCAGCGCGCCGAACACCATCGCGGGGCGTGGCTGCGCGAAGCCGGCGCTGATCGCCGCGGCGATCGCGCTCGAGCAGGCCGTGCCGCGGAGCACCCAATAACGGATCTTGTCTTTGCGATCACGCGCCAGGTTCGCTACCGCCCAGCGCTCGAGATCGCTAATCTGTTCGTCGATGGCATGTTCAGGCGCGAACGAGCCGGGTCTGAACTCGTGCGCGGGGTTTTCGGAATCGGAGCGGGCATCCGCCGGGGCGAAGCCGCTGGCGGGACGCGGAAAATCGCTGATCGAACGGCGCCCTTCGAGCGCGGCCACGTCGATATGCGTCGAGCTCGGCATCGGCGCGCGCGGTGGCGGAGGGGTCAGGGGTGGCAGCGTCCGAGTCGATTCAGAAGCCATACCCTTAGCTACGCCGGCAAATTGCCGAGCGCAACGCAATCATACCCTCGCGCGGCGACACTGTAAAATTCACCACAGCTGATGCACTGCGGGTCGCACGCGGGACTCATAGATCTCTTTTACGCGCCGCATCACGTCGTCCGGCAATGGCGGAAAATCAAGCGCCGCGACGTTTTCAGCCACTTGCTCGGGGCGCCGGGCGCCCGGGATCGAACAAGTGACCGCGTCATGCATGTCGATCCAGCGCAGGGCCAGTTGTGCCAGCGACATGTTGACAGGAACGAGCGCGCGCAGCTCCTCCACGACAGCCAGACCCGCGTCGTAGTCGAAGCCCGAAAAGGTCTCGCCGCGATCGAACGCCGCGCCAGCGCGATTGAACGTGCGATGATCGTCCGCCGCAAACTGCTGGCCTTTCGTCAGCTTGCCGGTGAGCAGCCCGGAGGACAGCGGCAAACGCGCCAGAATGCCGACCTTGCGGCGTTGTGCCTCGGAGAAGAATAGCTCGCTCGGTCGTTGTCGGAAGATGTTGTAAACGAGCTGCACTGTCTGCACTTCCGGATACTCGATAGCTTTGAGCGCTTCCTCGACACGCTCCACGCTGACGCCGTAGTGTTTGAGCTTGCCTTGGCGCTTCAGATCGTCGAGTACGCCGAAAACTTCGGGCTGGTAGTAGACGTCGCTCGGCGGACAGTGCAGCTGCAGCAAGTCGAGCGCTTCGAGCTCGAGGTTCTGCAGGCTGCGCTCCACGTATGCCGTCAGGTTTTCGCGTGTGTAGCTGGCTGCGACGTGCGGATTCGCGCGGCGTCCCACCTTGGTTGCGACGTGAAAGATCGGACCGCGTTCGCGCTTCAGCCGAGCCAAGAGCTGCTCGCTATGCCCGTCCCCGTACACGTCGGCGGTGTCGAAGAAGTTCACGCCGAGATCGAGCGCGCGGTGCAACGCTTTGAGCGAGTCGCCGTCGTCCGTCGGGCCCCAAGTGCCGCCGATCGCCCAAGCGCCAAAACCTACGGCCGAAACACTCAAACCCGTGCGACCCAGCTCGCGATATTGCATGGCGGCGGAGCTTAGGGCCCTCGAATGGCTAAGTCGACCGCTCTCGCGGCCGATGCATCGCGGCTAGCTTCGTTGCTCCTCAGTTACGTACCAGTAGTATCCGCCTTCGTCGCGCCTCGCCCGCCGGGCACCTCGCCCGCGATCATCGACCGATTTAGCCATTCGAGGGCCCTTAGTCGTGAAAGGTGCGCGAGGCGCGTGCTATTTGAGAGCCGCAAGATGGACACAGTGAGATTCCAAAGGGCGATCGAGGCGTTCGATCGAGCCAACGCTGAAGATCCGCACACTATCCTCAGCAACGGCGAGCAGCGGCCGCGCGAGCTCGTGCATGCCGAGCGTTTGTCGGCTTGGGTCACGCGGCTCGAGCCCGGCGCGTCCGAAACGTTGCGCCTCGCGGCGCGCTGCCAACACATCCGGCGCTGGCAAATTCCGCGTGGCTCGCATCCCGCTGGCCGCGTCGGCTACCTGCAGTGGCGCACGCAGCTGGCGCGCTTCCACGCAGACACCGCCGCGCAGCTGCTCGCCGAAGCTGGCTACGAGCAAGAGGCGATCGACGCCGTGCGTCGCATCAACCTCAAACAGAATCTACGCAGTAGCTCCGACATGGTAGCGATGGAAGATGCGCTCTGCCTCTCTTTTTTAGAATTCGAATTCGACGACTTCATTGCCAAATACCCGGCCGAGAAGGTGATCGAAGTCGTACAAAAGACCTGGCAAAAGATGTCCGCGCGCGGCCACGAGCTAGCGCTGACGCTGCCGTTCAGCGTCAGCGGGCAAAAGCTCGTGACTCGAGCGCTCACGCCACCCACCTCGACTCACTCCTAGCGCGCTCGTTGTCGTAAACGGTCGATGCTCATGGCCACTACGATGATGAAGCCCGTGAAGATCTCCTGCACCCAGTTGGGGAAACCGAGGTGC
>OLLW01000294.1_pt1 | contig 9753 bp, 8 predicted proteins | sample 1604611 | NCBI WGS metagenome assembly OLLW01 (sample SAMEA104055725, study PRJEB20765) | soil metagenome | biome: Arctic tundra; feature: Polygonal ground; material: soil | place: USA | collected 2011-09 | depth 0-0.5 m | reverse complement strand
GGAGCCGAAGCCGCCGCCGCCATCGCCACCGGCTCTCCGGACGCGCTCGCCGCGCTGTACACGGGCGACGACGCGGCGGGCTTCGTTCGCGTACTTGGCCGGCGCGCGTTCCGTCGCCCGCTGACCGCGGACGAGGAGACAAAGTATCAAGGCGTGTTCGCGCTCGGCGAGAGTCTGTACGGCGCGGGCTTTGCGAATGGGGCAGCGCTCGTTATCCGAGCCATGCTCGAGTCACCGCATTTCCTGTACCGTACGGAGCTCGGGCCAGCGGGCGACCCGCTCGACCCTTACGAGCTCGCGTCCAAGCTTTCGTTTTGGCTGCTCGGCACCACGCCAAGTGACGCGCTGCTCGACGCGGCCGCCGCCGGTACGTTCGCGAGCAATGACGAGCTCGTCGCCGCCGCGCGTCAGATGCTGGAAGACCCACGCGCGGTGCCCGTGATGCGGGATTTCCACGGTCAGCTCCTGGTCTTCCGACATACAATTTGAAACGCGAACCGCACCACCGCGCAACTTCACTCCCGGGCGCTTTGGCAGCGGACCACAAGCGGCGCTCATGCCCGCGTTGTTGGGCGTCGGTCGCGTGTAACGCATTGCCTCGCTCGAGCACTATTTCATGATCGCCCGCAGCCGTACGCTACCGCCGCGGTATTTGAAGCGAGCATCGCGAAAGCTCGGAGCGCTCAGCAAGTTCCGGGCGTTGTTCGAAGCGCAATACTCTTCGGTGGGGTACCCGATCAGGTTGGTGTCGAGCTTTCCGTCGTTGTTCTCGTCGTGGAAGGCCGAGATGCCATAGCTGCCGGCGGGCACGTCTTGAAATACGCACAGCGCTTGCTTCCCGTGCACCTTCACGTTCGACGCGCGAAACGCTTCTTTGAGCCAACCGCTTTGCTTGAACAGACCGCAGCGCACCACTCCAGCGTCGTTCCGGTTCTGCGTTTCGAACTCGATGACGCCGCTCGGAACGCTCTCGTCCGCACTGATCGGCCGGGCAATGCAGAGCAAAAGCAAGATCGGCGAGCCCAGGGCCAAGGTCCGGACGGTCTGTAGCAACGCCATGTTTTCATTACTAAAAGCACGCTTCTGCTAATTAGACAACTGTTAGACGTATCATAGACATTTCTGGGCCACGCCTTGACAGGTGTCTAAGTCAAACCTAGACACTCCGCATGCAGCCGGTAGTATCGACGAGCTTCGACTATGTCTTGGTCGGCGGAGGTCTCGCCACTTCGCTGATCGCGCTGGCTCTGTTCGAAGCGCGACCCGCCGCGCGCGTCGCGCTCGTCGAGCAGGCTTCAACGCTAGGCGGTAGCCACCTGTGGTGCTTTCACGCGGGTGATGTCGATGCGTCCTGCAGCTTCGTCAGCCCGCTCGTGGTGCGTCGTTGGCCCGGCTACGAGGTGCGCTTTCCAGCTCTGCAGCGCACGCTCGACGAGCCGTACGCTGCCGTCACGTCCGAGCATTTGCACGCCGTGGTGACGCAGGCCTTCGCACGCCGCCGCGCAACGGGCTCGCAAATATTTCTGGGACAGCGGGCGCTCGGCGCGACCGCAACGAGCGTCTCGCTCGCTTCGGGGCAAACACTCACGGCAGATTTGGTAATCGAAAGCCGTGGCCCCGACGCCTTCCCGAGCCGCGCCGGGACGGGCTATCAAAAGTTCGTGGGCTTGGAGCTCGAGCTCTGCCGCACTTCGCCGCTTCTGACCCCGATCTTGATGGACGCGCTGGTGCCGCAGCGCGACGGTTTCCGTTTCATGTACGCGCTACCGTTGACGGACGACCGCGTGCTGCTCGAAGACACCTATTTCTCTGATACACCGAGTCTTGATCAGCCACGCTTGGAAGCAGAAATCCTGGCCTACGCGGCCAAGCATGGCTTTCGAGTCAGCCGCGTCGTGCGGCGAGAGTCGGGCGTATTACCGCTACCGACGCACGCGCCGCGGCTCGAGCCGCCTAGCGCCACGGCGCCGCTCGTGGCCGGTTATCAGGGCGGTTGGTTCCATCCGGTGACAGGCTATTCATTTCCGCTGGCCGCGCGGGTCGCCCGCGCGGTCGCCAGCACCGATCCGAAGACGCTCCGAGAGCGGGTTTGGCCGGCGCTTCTGCGCGAGCAACGCTCGCAGCTCGGCTTTGGAGTGCTGCTCAATCGGATGTTGTTCAACGCGTTTGCGCCGAGCGAGCGTTCTTTCGCGATCGAGCGCTTTTATCGCTTGCCCGCGGCATCCGTGCGTCGATTTTATGCTTTGAGCCTGACGCGAGCCGATCGCCTGCGTCTGGTTTGCGGCCGCCCACCGCGCGGCTTTTCACTGCAGCGCGCGCTCGGCCTCGGCGCGCCGCGAGGAGTCAGTCTATCATGATGCACCCTCCCACGGGACCCAAAGCCGCTATGGCCGAGCAGCAGCTGCTCACTGCCGGCCAGAACGCACTGGCCCAGCAAGTTCAGCACGAATTCGAGGAACCGCGCCTGGCGAAGACGTTGGATGCCCGAGCCGAGCTGATCCACGACCGGCATTGGCAAGCGGCCTTGTTGGGGCCACTGCTCGAGCTGCTCGAGCGACGCGGAAAGTGCTTCCGTTCGCAGCTTGTTCAGATCGCCTACGACCTCGCTCGGAACGGCAGCGCCCCGGCCATGCCCGCGCAACTGCCGCTCTTGGTCGAGGCGCTCCACGCCGGCTCGCTGATCGTGGACGACATCGAGGACGATTCGAAAGCGAGGCGCGGCGAGCCCGCGCTGCACGTGATGGTTGGCCTGCCACTGGCGCTCAACGCCGGCAATTGGCTGTATTTCATGCCGCACCGCTTGCTCGAGGAGCTCGGCTTGGAGGCAGGCGTCGAGCTCGAGCTGCGCCGCGCGATCGATCGCTCCGTGCTGCGCTGCCACTATGGGCAAGCGCTAGATTTGGGCGTTCGGCTCGGCTCGCTCGCGCAGCGCGAGGTGTACCGAGTAGTCAGCCTGAGCACGCGGCTCAAAACCGGCAGCTTGCTGGAGCTCGCGGCCGAGGTGGGCGCGGTCGCGGGCGGCGCCGAGCCGACTTTGCGGGCAGCGCTATCGACCTTTGCGCGCCGTTACGGCGTGGCGCTGCAAATGCTCGACGACGCGAGCGGCCTGTACAAGCCCGGCCGCGCGCAGAAGGGCCATGAAGATCTGTTGAACGGCTGCCCGACGTGGCCTTGGGCCTGGCTCGCCGAACGGCTGGATCAGGTGAGCTATTCGCGGCTGCAACATCAAGCTCGGGATGTCGTGCGCCTCGAGCTCGAGCCCGAAGCGCTCAGCGCGAGCATGCGGCGCCAGCTTGGCGACTACCCGCGCGAACACATCGAGCGCGAGCTGTCGAACGCGCTCGAAGAGCTAGGAAAACAGGTCGAAGACCGGGATCGGCTGCAGCCGTTGGCCGACGAAATCGCGCGTTTGGTCGGTGCCTATGGCTGAGCGGACACGGGTCGCGATCGTGGGCTCTGGCTTCGGCGGCCTGGCCGCAGCCATTCGACTGCAAGCCGCCGGCGCCAGCACCGTGCTGTTCGAGGCGCGCGACAAGCCCGGCGGGCGGGCGTACGTGTACGAAGATCAGGGCTACACCTTCGACGCCGGTCCAACCGTGATCACGGCGCCGCAGTGCCTGGACGAGCTGTTCGAGCTGACGGGCAGGCGCCGGCAGGACTACGTCGAGTTTCTGCCCGTTACCCCGTTTTATCGGCTGCACTGGCAAGACGGCACGAGCTTGGACTACGTCGGCGGCGACGCGCTCTCGGCGCAGATCCGCGAACGCTTTCCGGAGGACGCAGCCGGCTACCTGCGCTTCGTCGACTACTCGCGCAAGGTCTTCGAGAAAGGCTATCTGGAGCTGGCGCACGAGCCCTTCTTGAAATTCACCGACATGCTCAAAGTGGCGCCGACGCTCGGAAGGCTGCGCGCGGATCGCTCGGTGTACTCCTCGGTCGCGCGCTTCGTCCGCAACGAAAAGCTGCGCGAAGCGCTCAGCTTTCATGCGCTGCTGGTCGGTGGCAATCCCTTCGAAACCAGCGCCATCTACACGCTGATCCACTATTTGGAGCGCACTTGGGGCGTGTATTTTCCGCGCGGCGGCACCGGCGCGCTGGTGCGCGCGTTAGTTAAACTCTACCAAGAGCTAGGGGGTGAGCTGCGGCTGAGCTGCCCCGTGCGAGCGATCGAGGTCGAGCGCGGCGCGCGCAGCATTCACCGCGTGAGCTCCAGCGCGGCCGAGCACGAGCCGTTCGACGCCGTCGTCTCTAACTCGGATTTGCACCACACCTACGCCGGACTCTACGGCGCGGAGGCGAGCGCGCAAAAGACCGCGCGCCGGCTCGAACGTGCGCGCTGGTCGATGTCGCTGTTCGTGCTCTATTTCGGCACTGACCGCGCGTATGACCTCGCGCACCACACGGTCCTATTTGGCCCGCGCTACCGCGGGCTCTTGGCGGAAGTATTTCACGGGCACGCCTTGCCCGAAGACTTCAGCTTGTATCTACATGCGCCCAGCGTGACGGATCCTTCGCTTGCGCCCGCAGGTGGCGCAAGCTTCTACGTCTTGTCACCGGTGCCGCACCTGGGGAACGCGCCGATCGCTTGGGAAGATACCGCCGAAGCGTATGCCGAGCGCATTCTGGTCGCGCTGGAGCGTGTCATGCCGGGTCTGCGGCGCCACATCGTGGTCAAGCGCTACTTGACCCCGCGGGGCTTTCAAACGGACCTACGCTCGTTTCACGGCTCCGCGTTTTCCCTCGCGCCCGAGCTCTCGCAGAGCGCCTGGTTTCGGCCGCACAATCGCGATCCGCAGATCCCAGGGTTGTATCTGGTGGGCGCCGGAACGCACCCGGGCGCGGGCGTGCCCGGCGTCGTCAGCTCCGCCAAGGCGACGGCGGCCCTGCTCTTGCGCGATTTCGGGCTCACGGGTCCGTGGCGCGACGAGGCAGCAGAATGACGACCGCCTCGCAACCGGTGGGCGATGCGCTCGGGCAAGCCCCGAGCGTCGCTGCGCGCGCCATCATTCGCCGTCACTCCAAGAGCTTCGCGCTCGCCTCCCTCTTGCTCGGCGGCAAAGTTCAGCGGAACGCGCACGCCCTCTACGCCTACTGCCGTCGCGCCGACGACGCGATCGACCTAGTTCCCCCAGAGCAGACGCGCGGCGCGCTCGAACGCCTGCGCCTCGAGCTCGACGCCGTATACGCCGGCCGAACGCTGGTCGACCCGATCGCTCGCGAGCTACAGCGCTTGGTGTTCGAGCTGCGGCTCCCCCGGGAGTATCCGGACGCCCTGCTCGAAGGCTTCGGGCTCGATGTTGAAGTGCAAAGCTACGAAAGCTTGCCAGCGCTGTATCACTATTGCTGGTGCGTGGCCGGAAGCGTGGGAGCCATGATGTGCCACGTGCTCGGCGCGCGACAAGACCGCGCCTTGGTGCACGCGGCGCACCTCGGCATGGGCCTGCAATTGACCAACATTTGCCGTGATGTGGCGGAGGATTGGGCACGCGGGCGGCTCTATCTGCCGCTCGAGCTATTGCCCGGCTGGCAGCCAGCTACGGAATTGCCGCTCCCCGCCGCGCAGCGTCAGCTGCTGACTGTAGCCGTCACGCGCTTGCTCGGCGAAGCCGACACGTTCTATCGCTCGGGTGACGCCGGGCTCCGCTACTTGCCGTTTCGCTCTCGCCTCGCCGTGGCCACCGCGCGCCGCGTCTATTCCAGCATCGGGCAGCGTTTGCGGGCGCACGGGGCGGATGTGACAGCGGGCCGCGTCGTCGTGCCGCCCGCGCGAAAGCTTTGGTGTGTCGCACGCGCTGTGCTCGACGCCACGTTGACCCGCGGCCCGGCAGCGCGTTCGCAGCAGTCCGCGCTACGCGTCCTGAGGTTCCCCGACGATGTCCTTTCTCGCTGAGCTGCGCGTCTACGTTGGGCGCGTGCGAGAGTTCACGCGTCTGGACTGGCTGCTGTACGTGGCCTGGGTCGGCCTCATGCTCGGGCTCGTGTGCGTCACCGGCGGTTTTCTGCTAGTTGGGCACGGCCGCGGCGCCACGTTCCCGTCCGAAGCCTGGTTGGTGCCGCTAGGCGCCGCGCTCTTCACGCTGTCCATCGCGGTCGACACGATCGGCCACCTTACCGTCTACAAGCAAGAAATCCAGGCCGCCGAGGGCCTGGTCCACGCGATCACGATCTTTTGCGGCATTGGCAGCTGTATCCTGCTCAGCGCAGCTTACGACTATCGGCACGCGCTGTGGATTCCGGCGCTCGTCCTGACCGGATTGTCGTTCATCTACAGCCTGATCGATGAGGCCTTCCATTGGCGGCGCTACGTCAGGCAGTATTCGGATCGAGTCGAGATGAGTAGCCACGTCGGGATCTTGATCGGTCATGCAGTCATGATGGTCGGCTGGTGGAGCTGGTTTTTCCAGGGTTACCCCGGCGTGCAGCAAACGTTGCGTGCACTCGGGAGCAGCGGGTGACTCGGCCGCTCTACCGCATCGGCACACTGGCAAGGTTGGTCGGGCTCAGCACTCACGCGATTCGCGTTTGGGAGCGTCGCTACGGGGCGGCCGCCCCGCACCGAGCGCCCGGCGGTGCGCGCCTTTACACCAACGACGACGTGCAACGCTTCAAGCTCATTCAAGAGCTGCTCGCGCGTGGCTACGCCACCCGCGCGATCGCCAATCTCGACCTCGCCGCGCTTGTCCAGCTGGCGTCGTCCGAGTCGGCTCCGTCAGCAACTACTGACTCCGCGCGCGCCGATCAGGCTCAAGCTACCGTCGACGCTCTCCTCGCTGCCATCACACGCATGAAGGTGGACACTGCCGAGCGCGTCCTTTCGCGAGCCAGCAACGAGTTTTCACCACGCGAGCTAGTCGTTAGCGTGCTCGCCCCCGCGCTGGCGGAAATCGGCTCGCGCTGGGCGAGCGGCGAGCTGTGCACGGCAAGCGAGCATGCAGCCTCCGCGATGCTGCGCACCCGCCTCGGCTCGATGCTGGCAGCTCAAGCGGTCAGCACAACACCACCCGTCATTTGCACGACTCCGAGCGGCGAGCTGCACGAGCTGGGCGCGCTCGTGGTCGCCGTGCTGATCGCCATGCGTGGCCGGCGCGCCATCTTCTTGGGCGCGAACTTGCCGGCGCCGCAAATCGCCGAAGCCGCGCGCATGTCCGGCGCTACGAGCGTCGCGCTCTCGCTGATCGGCATAGCGTCCGCGGACGCGCGCCGTGAGCTCAAGCTGCTCGACAAAGCACTGCCAAAGAAGGTCGAAATCGTCGTCGGCGGCCGCGGCACCGTCGACCTCGGCCAGCTGCCAGAGCGCGTGCACCTCTTGCGTTCGATCACCGATCTGGACGTCTGGCTCGACGCACGTTCGGCGTAATTCGAGAGTTTTTTGATGGTCACGCTTCGCGCCGCGTGACGACAAAGCCTTCGGCGTCGCGGTTCGCTCGAGCAGCGACGCCACAAAACGCAGATCGTGCGCGAAGAGTTCTTCGCTCCAAAGGGCGGCTGAGCGCGAACGCCGAGCGGCGCGCAGCTGTGCGAGGGCCGGGTCGCGCTCCGCGAACTCGTCCGATAGTGTAGATCCTCATCGGCTCGTTCCGCCCGGTGAGCTTCGGTATCCGGAGCGCCGACCCCGTTCTTCCGGAAGCCCTCGTGAGTTGCAACGCTTGCTGGCATGACGAAGAGCCGACAAAATGAGCTCAAGGCAGACGACACGCGCCCACATTTACGCTCTTCTCACACCGTGCTTCGTCCCCTCTCGAAGCAAGGAGGATAGCTGCATCTTGAGCTATCTCGGTTCGTCGCGCTAGCTGCAAGCCTTGGTTTTAATGAGGCTATTCGCCCGGGGGCGCGTGCCTCTGAAACTTGCCCCCGAAGCGTCGGCAAACTTTGTTGCGAGTTGGCCGTAGTGACGGGTGACCCCTCGTTCATGTCAACTTCGCAACTCGATCGAGTACTAGCGCTTTCGGCCCCCGAACTGAGTTCGAACGAGGACGAAACTCCTCCTTCCGAGACTACTCGCCTGAAAGAAGAGGTCTTTCTTCTCGAGACGTTGATGGATACGATCCCCGATCAGATCTACTTTAAAGATCGGAATAGTCGCTTCACCCGCATCAACCCCGCGGAGGCCAAAGTGTTCGGCCTGAGCTCACCGAGCGAGGCAGTTGGCCGTTCCGACTTCGATTTTTTTAGCGGCGAGCACGCAGCGCAGGCCTTTCGCGATGAGCAGGAGATCGTGAAAACGGGGCTGCCGCTCGTGAACGTCGAAGAGAAGGAGACAAAATCCGACGGATCCGTGCGCTGGGTGTCGACCACGAAGATGCCGCTGCGCAACACCGAGGGCCGGATCATTGGCACCTTTGGCGTCTCGCGCGACATCACTCAGCGCAAGGCTTTCGAGGAACAGCTGGCGCGCCAAGCCTTCTACGATCCGCTTACTCAGATGCCGAACCGGGCCCTGTTCATGGATCGGCTACAACACCTCTTTCGGAGGGGCGAAGGCTCCGAGTCTGGCCGCTTGTTCGCGGTGCTGTACGTCGACATCGACAGATTCAAAGGCATCAACGACAGCCTGGGCCATCAAGGGGGCGACGAGTTACTGAAGCAGATCGCCTGCCGGCTGCAACGATGCGTAAGCGCAAGCGATACGCTCGCGCGCCTGGGCGGCGACGAATTCACGGCACTACTGCACGACATCCAGAGCGAGGTGGATGCCACGCGAGTTGCCGCGCAAATGAATGAAGAGCTGTCGCTGCCTTTTCTGCTGGGTGAAGTGGAGGTGTTCGCCACGGCTAGCATCGGCGTGGCGTTTTCGAGCTCGCACTACCAGCAACCCGAGGACATGCTGCGCGACGCAGACACGGCCATGTACCGCGCGAAGTCCGACGGTCGGTCGCGCCACCAAGTTTTTGACGTAGCGATGCACGAGCGGGCGGTGTCGCTGATGAGGCTCGAGACCGATCTGCGGCGCGCCATCGAACGTCAGGAGCTAGTCGCCTTTTACCAACCCGTGGTCGACATGACGACGCAGACAGTGCGCGGCTTCGAGGCGCTGATACGCTGGCAACACCCCACCCGAGGGCTGCTGACGCCTGACCTGTTCATCCCCATTGCCGAGGAGACTGGCATGATCTGCGCGATTGGGGAATGGATATTGACTGAGTGCTGCCGCCAATTGCGAGTCTGGCAAGAGCGCTATCCCCGAACACCTGCACTCCGCGTTAGCGTCAATGTTTCCACCCGTCAATTGGCGGACGCCGATCTGCCGGAGCAGGTGCTTGGGATTTTGAGAGAAACCGGGCTCGATCCCAGCTCATTGAGTCTAGAGATCACCGAGAGCGCGCTGATGGTCAACGTCGCTACCAGCACCAGCGCGAAGGTGCTTCAGCGGCTGCATGACATGGCGTTGCGGATCTACATCGATGATTTCGGTACTGGCTACTCGTCATTGTCGTATTTGCAGAACTTGCCGATCGACGCGCTCAAGGTGGACCGCTCATTCGTGACCCGCTTGGATGGCGCTCCCGCGCAGGCCGAAATTGTTCGGACCATCGTGTCGCTGGCACAGAACCTTGGAATGGAGGTCATCGCCGAGGGTGTGGAGACATTGGCGCAGGCAAACGCACTACGTGCCTTGAATTGCACGCTCGCGCAGGGCTTTCTGTTCTCCCGTCCGCTGCCTGCCGCGCAAGCCGAGCAGATAATCGCTCACGGGCTCGGGCAGCGCCTTATTACAAGCGACGCGCGCGCCGAGAAATGAGCTTCTCGGGTCAA
>OLLW01000543.1_pt1 | contig 9767 bp, 10 predicted proteins | sample 1604611 | NCBI WGS metagenome assembly OLLW01 (sample SAMEA104055725, study PRJEB20765) | soil metagenome | biome: Arctic tundra; feature: Polygonal ground; material: soil | place: USA | collected 2011-09 | depth 0-0.5 m | reverse complement strand
TCAGCATGCTCGAATCTTAGCAACGCATACGCCATGCGCACATAGCGGTAACCATTGGTTTTGCCCAAAAACCCCGTATTGTCCCGAAACTCGTCGTGCAATATTCTCGCATGATTCCAGCTGAAATAAAGGCTGGGAAATGGCGCGACTCGGTGAGCATTTGCTCGCCACCGATGTTGCCGGTGACCTTACGGTTCTTGATCGCATGGTCGCGTACGCGATCAACGAACGCATGGCGCGCAGGCTGGGCTACGTCCAAGAGGAAGTGCGCGTGTTCAGGGAGGCGCTGCTCGCCGCGACCGGGAAGAATCGGATCGCCTTCACCGTCGAGCAACGGCAGCGCCTGGCCATCAAGGGCCGGTTACTGACTCCAGACGAACGCCGAGGCTGCTGCCAGCTTGTCCGACCGGCGACGATCCTGAAGCGGTTTCGCGAGCTTGCCGCGAAACGGTACGATGGCTCGATAGCGCGCGGCCCGGGCAGGCCGCGCAAGCCGTACGAATTGCGCGAGCTCGTGCTTCGACTCGCCAACGAAAACATCGGCTGGGGCTACACCAAGATCAGAGATGCGCTGCGCGGCATGAAGATCGAGATCGATCGCACCACGGTCGCGACCATCTTGGCCGAAGCGGGCTTGAGCCTGCACCGGAACGCACGCGAAAGCGGACCTGGAAGCTCTTTCTCAGGAGTCATTGGGAGACGTTGTACGCATGCGATTTCTTCAGCGTCGAGACCCTGGGCACCTTCGGCACGGTCCGCGTCATGGTCTTCTTCGTCATCGAACTGAAGTCCCGCGCCGTGGGTGGCGTTGGCAATAACTTTTAGGCGGCACGCGACCTTCCACACCAACGCGCGTAAATTTGGCTCGAAATGGTTCGGATCGCTCTCTCCGCGAGTGCCCGGGCGTCGACCTGAGGCGAGTGGAGTTGGGCGGGGTTTGGGCAGCGGGTGGGCAGCGGGTGGGCAGCGTAGCACCCTGGCCCGATGAATCGTCGTGATGTAGAATCGACGAATGGCTGACCCCGCCCGTGTCCTCGAAGACGCACTGACGCTCACCACGGACGACCGTGCGCGCATCGCCCATGAGCTGCTCCACAGCTTGGAGCCCGAGGACGCCGATGTCGCAATTTCCGTACTCGATCTTCTACGTCGTGGCGGTTGAGGGCGGCATCACGGTGGCTGCTATAGCGCACACCAAGCGCAAGCCCGGCTACTGGCTGCGGCGCGTCTGAGTGGGCTCGAGAATAGGAAGACCAAAGCGGGATGCTCGTTCAGCGGGGCTCATGAACTTCCGCACCACCGCCGGTCGTGAGGCGAGGCGATTCGATCTAACTATTGGTTAACCTAAGAGATATTACGCGAACAGGACGCGCTGTGAGTGTCCGCGCCGGGGTCGGACGGGCCGCGCTGGCTCGAGGTCGATATGGTCTGCCGTCGCGCCCAAGACGGTCACGCGCGTTGCATCGCGACTATGCGCGCGTTCGCGACCTCGACCCTAGACCCGAGCTGATCGACGCGGCGAACCAACTCGACCGAAGCTTCGACCTCCGCGGCTCGTGTCGACACGCTCTCCACGTTGCAGCCCACGCTGAGCCCTTGGTTCGCGGCGAAGGTGCGGATTTCGGCGAACGCTTCGGCGGCCAGCTCGACGGAACGCTGAAGCATGTCCTTGGCCGCGCGCAGATCGCGCTTCACGCTCTCCGGCACCGCGACGCCGAGCCATTCCATGAAGTCTAGGGTTTGCTGAGACCCGCAGGGACTAAAGGTCAGGAGCACATGAGGAGTCAGCCGGCCTGCTAAGTCGGCACGGATGCGCAAATCGAGCAGCAGACGCTTAGTCGCATGCACGGACCAAACCGTTTGGCTGACGAAAAAGCGGCACCCTTGCTGCGCTTTCGCCCACACGCGAGCGTCCTCCGCGCCAGAGCTTTGATGTCGCTCTGGAATCACCACTCCTCCAAAGCACAAGGCCGGCACGCGGGCGGCACACAGCGCGAAGGCCTGCGGCAACGTCAGGGAAGCTTTCGTATCGCGGGAGGGAGCACCGACCAAAACGGCGCGGCCGCCGTACGCTTGCAGTTGCTCGAACCAGCGACACAACGCCCGCTCATCGTGCTCGGCGACGGCGCGATACACGACCCGCGGCAGAGCGCCGATTTCTAGCTCATCGAACGCGTATCTAAGCGGATCGACCTTGGGCACGAACGAAAATGGCCGCGCCTCACGATTGCGCGCCGCTTCGTCCTGTACATCGTACACGAGCAGAGCATCCACCGGCAGTGAGGCGATGCGAGCGGATTGCGCCAGCGCGATCGCACGCCGGCGTTCCTCCGGTGTAGTTTGGTTGGGTGGCGTGATCGCGTAAGTGAGCCGCGGACGAAACTCCAGAGCGGGCATCGAACGCAGCGGGGCGCGCGCAGCCGCGACGCTAGGAGAGTGGCTCATGCGAAGGCCTTGCCCAGCGTGACCTCGACGCTGGCCTCGTCGGTGGCGGGCTTGACCGGCACGGCGGCCTTGGTGACGGCCACCCGTACCCGTTCCGCCGCGGGCCAGTGGTCGACCACGCGCCGAGCCACGCGCAGCGCAAACGTCTCGAGCAACCGGTCAGCCCGCTCGCGAGCACTCTCATCCGCGAAGCGCACGATTTCTGCGTAGTCCACGGCTCGTTCGAGCTCGTCCGTCGCGGGATAGACTTCTCCGGCGAGCTCCACGTCCACCGCGACCACGAGCTCCTGGGGCTTGGCGCGCTCGGAATCGCTCACCCCCATGTGGCTGTGCACGCGTATGCCGCGCAGGCGCAGCGCATAGCCCGCGACCAGCCTAGTTGCTTGCGTGACCATAAACGGGGTGGCGGCGCGCCAGGGTTGCCACCTCGGCGCGCACGCGGGCCAGGGTTTCTTCGTCGCGTGGACGATCGAGCACGTCCGCGATCAAGTTCGCGGTACGGATGGCTTCTTCCACCTTGAAGCCACGCGTCGTCATGGCCGGCGATCCGAGACGGATGCCGGAGGTGACCATCGGCTTCTGTGGATCGTTCGGGATGCCGTTTTTGTTACAGGTGATGTGTGCTCGCCCGAGGATCGCCTCAGCCTCCTTGCCGGTCAGATTCTTGGGGCGCAGGTCGACGAGCATGAGGTGGCTCTCGGTGCGGCCCGAAACGATGCGCAAGCCGCGCTTCATCAGGGTGTCTGCCATCGCCGAAGCGTTCTGTAAGACTTGCGCTTGGTAGCTGCGGAATTCGGGCGCCAAGGCTTCTTTGAAAGCGACCGCTTTGCCCGCAATGACGTGCATCAGCGGGCCGCCCTGAAGCCCCGGAAAAATGGCGCTATTGATCCGCTTCGCGATCTCATCCGAGCGCGTCAAGATGAAGCCGCCGCGTGGCCCGCGCAGGCTCTTATGAGTGGTAGACGTGACAACATCCGCGAACGGGACCGGGCTAGGATACAGCCCGGCCGCGATCAGCCCAGCGTAGTGAGCCATGTCGACCATGAAGTGCGCGCCAACGGCCTTGGCGACCGCGGCGAAGCGCGCAAAGTCGATGCGCAACGCATAGGCGGACGCCCCGGCGATGATGAGCTTCGGTCGGTGCTCGCGCGCCAGCCGTTCCATGGCGTCGTAGTCAATCTGCTCCGTCGCGTCCAAGCCGTAACTGACGACGCGAAACCACTTGCCGCTCATGTTCAGGGCCATGCCGTGCGTCAGGTGACCGCCCTCGGCCAGGCTCATGCCCATGATCGTGTCACCGGGCTGCAGGAGGCCCAAAAACACGCCTTGGTTCGCCTGCGAGCCAGAGTTGGGCTGGACGTTCGCGTGCTCGGCGCCGAACAACTGTTTGACGCGGTCGATCGCCAGCCGTTCGACGACGTCCACGTGCTCGCAACCGCCGTAATAACGCTTACCCGGGTAACCCTCCGCGTACTTGTTGGTCAGGTTCGACCCTTGGGCCTCCATGACCGCTGGCGAGGTGTAATTCTCCGACGCGATCAGCTCGATGTGATCTTCCTGGCGTTGGTTCTCGGCCTGGATGGCGGCGAACAGCTCAGGATCGGTGCTTTCAATGGTGCAGGTGCTGCGGTTGAACACGGGCTCGCATGCACCTTGCCCGCCTCGATAGATGAACACTATCGCTTTGTTTTCAACGTTCGATGAGTAATCTTCATAGAGCATGCTCGAGCGCGTTCACCTGGTCGTGGTCCGGGAAGTCGAAAAGCACGGCTCGCTCACGGCCGCGGCCGAGATCCTGTGCCTGACGCAATCTGCGCTCAGTCACTCGATCAAAAAGCTCGAGGCGCAACTGGGAACCGAGATCTGGCGCCGTGAAGGCCGCAATCTGCGTCTGACCCAGGCTGGGCAGCAGGTGCTGGCGGTGGCCAATCAAGTCCTACCGCAGCTGGACTTGGCCGAGGAGCGTCTGCGTCAGGTGGCGTCAGGAGCGCGTGGAACCCTGCGCATCGGCATGGAGTGCCACCCTTGCTACCGCTGGTTGCTCAACGTGGTCTCGCCCTTTCTTGCGGCCTGGCCAAACGTCGAGGTGGACGTGAAGCAGCGCGTTCAATTCGACGGCATCGCGGCCCTGGGAGGGTTCGAAATCGATTTGCTCGTCACGCCGGACCCTATTTTCAAGCCCGGCCTACGCTTCGATCCGGTGTTCGACTATGAGCTAGTACTGGCCGTGGCCAAAACCCACGCGCTCGCCGGCACGTCGAACGTCGAGCCGGAGCAATTGAAGAGCGAGGTGCTGATCACCTATCCGGTGTCCACGGACCGCCTTGACGTCTACACGCAATTCCTGCTGCCTGCCGGTGTCACGCCCGACCGCCAAAAGACAGTCGAGAACACGGACATCATGATGCAGCTCGTGGCCAGCGGCCGGGGCGTCGCCGCGCTTCCGCGCTGGTTGGTCATGGAATACGCGCCGCAGCTGAGCATCGCCGACGTTCGGCTCGGGCAACGCGGTATTTTCAAGCAAATCTACGTCGGCGTGCGTGATGCCGACATCGGCATCGATTACATCGCCGCATTCGTCGAGCTGGCGCGGGACGCCAATCGCCCGTGTCGCGCTTGAACGGCACAGGCACGGGCGATTGGAGCGCACTCAACCGGCGTGGGCGGCGCGCAAGCGCGTCGCCGCGGTGACCATGTTGCGCAGCGCGGGCAGTACTTCTTCCCAATTTCGCGTCTTGAGACCGCAGTCGGGGTTAACCCACAAGCGTGCCGCTGGGATGCGCTCGGCGGCCTTGTTCATCAGGTCGACGATTTGCTGCTCGCTGGGCACGTTGGGCGAATGAATGTCGTACACGCCCGGCCCGATCGCGTTCGGGTAAGCGAAGCGATCGAAGGCGCCGAGCAGCTCCATATCCGAGCGTGACGTCTCGATCGTGATCACGTCAGCATCCATGGCCGCAATCGACTCGATGATGTCGTTGAACTCCGAATAGCACATGTGAGTGTGGATCTGCGTTTCATCGGCGACTCCAGCCGCCGAGATGCGGAAGGAATTGACCGCCCAATTGAGGTACTCCTGCCACTCCGAGCGGCGCAGCGGCAGCCCTTCGCGCAGCGCGGCTTCGTCGATTTGGATGATCCGCGCCCCCCCCCGCTCGAGGTCTTGCACTTCTTCACGGATCGCCAAAGCAAGCTGATAGCAAGACGCCGAACGCGGCTGGTCGTCGCGCACGAACGACCAATTGAGGATCGTGACCGGCCCCGTCAGCATGCCTTTCATCGGCTTTTTGGTCAGCGACTGCGCGTAGCGGATCCACTCCACGGTCATCGGCTTCGGGCGACTGATGTCACCGAACAGGATGGGCGGCTTCACGCAACGCGAGCCGTAGGACTGCACCCAGCCGAGCTCACTGAACGCGTAGCCATCGAGCTGCTCACCGAAGTACTCGACCATGTCGTTACGCTCTGCTTCGCCGTGCACCAGGACGTCGAGCCCGAGCGCCTCTTGCTCACGCACGGCGTGCGCGATTTCACCCCGCATTTGCGCTTCGTACAGATTCAGCTCGAGCTTGCCGGCGCGGAAGTCGCTGCGCGCCTTACGGATCTCTACGGTTTGGGGAAAAGAACCGATGGTCGTGGTGGGGAACTTCGGCAAATTGAAGGCCCGCGCTTGCAGCGCCGCGCGCACGCCGTAGGACGACTTGCGATCACCCAGGCGTTGATCGAGCGCGCCGAGCGCGGCTCGCACGCTTGGATTGTGGACGCGACTCGACTTGCGTCGGCTGTCCAAGCTACGCGCGTTCTCGGCCAGCGCTTCCTTCACCGCTTCGCGCCCTTGATTCAACGCGGCGCCGAGCACCCGTACCTCTTCCAGCTTTTGCTGTGCGAACGCGAGCCAGGACAATAACTCGGCGTCGAGCTTCTTCTCGCTCGCCAGATCCACCGGCACGTGGAGCAATGAGCACGACGGCGCAACCCACAAGTTGTCGCCGAGCTTTTGCTGAATGGGCTCTAGGTAGTCGAGGGCTTTGCTGAGGTCCGACTTCCAGATATTGCGACCGCTCACCACGCCGAGGGACAGCACGCGCCCCGCGGACAGCGCGCTAAGCAGGCGCTCGACTTCGGCCGGCGCTGAGACAGCATCGAGATGAACGCCGTCGACCGGCAGCTTGGCGGCTAGCTCCAAGTTCGATCCGAGGCGACCAAAATAGGTCGTGAGCAGTAGCTTGCTGCCCACACCGTGCAGCGTTTCATACGCGCTGCGGTAGGCTTGCTGCCAGTCAGCGCTGAGCTCGGTCACGAGCGCCGGCTCGTCGAGCTGAACCCAATCCGCACCTTCGCGAGCGAGCAGACTCAAAAGCTCGCAATAGACGGGCAGAAGCCTGGTTAGCAGCGACAGGCGATCGGAGCCGTCCTTCGCCTTTCCGAGCCACAAGTAGGTGACGGGTCCGACCAGCACGGGCTTGAACGGAACGCCGGCCCGGCGGGCCTGCTCGAGCTGCGCGAGCAGCCGAGACGCATCCAGCTTGAATGTGCTCTGCGCGGAGAGCTCGGGAACGATGTAGTGGTAGTTGGTGTCGAACCACTTGGTCATCTCGCCCGCCGCGACGCCGGCGCCCGCGTCACCTGCGGCGCGACCGCGGGCGACGCGAAAGTAGGCATCGAGCGGCCGTGGATTACCCACGACCGCTCGCTCGGGAACGTTGCCGAGCAGGAAGCTCGTGTCGAGCACCTGGTCGTAAAACGAGAAGTCACCCACCGGAACCAAGTCCAGCCCCGCCTGGCGTTGCCAGGCTTGGCCGCGGAGCTCCGCTGCGAGCTGCTCCAATTCAGCGTGGCTGAGCAAGCCCTTCCAGTGCTTCTCTTCGGCGAATTTGAGCTCGCGTTGAGCGCCGATGCGTGGAAAACCGAGGTTATGCGTACGCGCCATGAATTGAGCTTCCTTGCAGGTGTTGACGATGGAACCTACGCTGCAAGAGTCATGAGCAATAATGGTAATTTCTCATTAAACCATGATCAGGATTCATGAATGAAGACGCTCGAACGCGCCCATTTGAGCCTGTTGCGTGAAGTCGACAAGCAAGGCTCGCTCACGGCGGCCGCGCGTAGCCTGGGCCTTACTCAATCCGCCCTCAGCCACACGGTGCGAAAGCTGGAGCAACAACTGGGCATTCCGATCTGGGAGCGCGAAGGCAGGGGCTTGCGCTTGACCAGCGCCGGTCGCTACCTGATTGCCCTCTCCCACCGCTTGCTCCCCCAGCTCGAGCACGCCGAGCTCGTGCTCGCTCAATTTGCGCGCGGCGAACGCGGCACGCTGCGCATTGGGATGGAGTGCCACCCCTGCTATCAGTGGTTGCTCAAGGTCGTGGACCCGTACCTGCAAGCATTCCCCGACGTCGATTTAGACGTGAAGCAGAAGTTTCAATTCGGCGGCATCGGAGCGCTGTTCGGGCACGACATCGACATGTTGGTCACGCCCGACCCGTTGCGACGAAAGGGCCTGCACTTCGAGCCGGTGTTCGACTACGAGCAGGTGCTGGTGGTCGCGAAGAATCACGCCTTCGCAGGTCGCGCCTACGTGAGCCCCGCAGAGCTCGAGCAAGAGACACTCATCACCTACCCGGTCGAGATCGAGCGGCTCGACGTTTATAGCCAATTCTTGCTACCCGCGGGCTGCGTTCCGAAGAAGCACAAAACCATCGAGACGACCGACATCATGCTGCAGATGGTCGCCAGTGGCCGCGGCGTCGCAGCACTGCCGAAGTGGCTCGTCGCCGAATATCAGGCGCAGCTGCGCGTCGTCCCCGTACGCCTCGGGCGCCATGGCATCGCCAAGCAAATCTTTTTGGGCGTGCGCGTCGGCGACACGGAAGTCGACTATATCGCTGCGTTCATGATGCTGGCACGAGCTAAGCCACGCCGAACCACCCGGAGTTGACTCGGCCCACCAAGGGCGACCGCTGGAAGTACAGCTGGGCCTCGGGCAAGGCTCGGGCTAGGTTCGCTGTGGAGCTGCCTTGCGCGACGTCGACGCCGAGCAGTGCCCGATGTGCGGCAGATCGAGCCAGTGCTCCCTCGCGATCGGCCGCAAGCATTGTTGGTGCTTCGAGCTGGACGTCGCCCAGCAAGTCCTCGAGGAAATCCCGGAGGCCGCCCGCGGTGCGCATGCTGTACCAACGCCACACCCTCGAGCTCACGCAGTCGGGGCAGCATGCCTTTGGGAAGGCGCTGCGGGTCGAGGGCCTTGAACGTCTTGGCCGCTGGCAGGTGCGAGGCGCGCAGCAGGCGCTCACAAATCCCTCAGAGAACTCTGCGGGTACGCCCATGACATCAGACGGTGTCGCCTCGTACATTGAGCAGGGCTACCTTCCCCCAACAGCGCTGACCTTCCACGCGACGGCTTCTACGGTGCTGCTCTCATCGACGGATACATCGACCGCTGGCGTGGCTCGAGGTGCGGGCACAACCTTTACGAGAGTTCCGTGAGGCCGAGCTCGTGCACATCCCCGGTCGCGAAAACGTGCGCTGGGTCGCACTCGACTTGTCAGACGGCTACCGCAACTTCGCGCGAGAATTCTTCCCGAATACGCAGCTCGTGGCTGACAAATTCCACGTGCTACGGTTGATTCAGCCCGCCATCTATCGCTACATCAAACAGCTCGAGCTGGGGCGTGACGCGTTGCCGCTCTACAAGTTGCTGCGACGAAACCCGCTGAAGCTGAGCGCCGAGCTGCGCTGGCGCGTGCGCACCTGGCTCGCTGACAAGCCCGCGCTGCGCGAGCTGTGGGCCCTGAAGGAGGCGATCAATCGGCTGTACCTGACGCGAGGCCATGGCCGGGCCAAGAAGGCGCTGATGAGGCTGACCGACAGCATGGCCTACTCGGCGCTGCCCGAGGTGCTGACGCTCCGCAGAATCCTCATGCGCTGGCGTCGCGAAATCCTGGCCTACTTCGTCTGCCGCCTCACCAACGCCCGCACCGAAGGCTTCAACGGCAAGGCTAAGCTCGTGATTAGAAGGGCTTACGGGTATAAGAGCTTCCGAAACTACAGACTGCGGCTCCTAAGTTGCTGTGCCTGAACAACTTTTCACGCGTCCCCACCATGAAGTGAGGAGAGCCACCGCGAAGTGAGAACAGCCAGCGCCCTGAGCGCTGCGGTTTGAAGTAGCTAGAACGAATCAGGAATCTTTGCGGAGAGGGAGGGATTCGAACCCTTCGGGCGGCGTTGGCGATAACTCTAAGCGGCACGCGACTTTGCACGTCAACGCTCGGAAATTTAGCTCGAAATGGTTCGGATTGCTCTCTCCGCTGGTGCTCGTGAGT
>OLLW01000651.1_pt1 | contig 9781 bp, 11 predicted proteins | sample 1604611 | NCBI WGS metagenome assembly OLLW01 (sample SAMEA104055725, study PRJEB20765) | soil metagenome | biome: Arctic tundra; feature: Polygonal ground; material: soil | place: USA | collected 2011-09 | depth 0-0.5 m | reverse complement strand
GTGACTGACATCCCATACTTGCGGGCGATGCGCTCCGCGTGCGAAACGCTGCGGTCCGTTTCCTTGGGCGCCCCTGGATCCAGCTCGAACGCGCGCCAAAGCAGCTTGACCTCGGCCGCATGCGGGAATTGCCGCAACGCGGTCTCCAGGCGCCGCTTGCCGACGTAGCACCAGGGGCACGCGATATCCGACCAGACTTCCAGCTCGAGGGAGGGCATGGCAAAGAACATAAGTCGGATTCGCGCTGGCGCAATCCGCGGTCAGCCGCCGATGGGCAGCAGTAACACGACCGGACTCTTAAGGACGCTGGCAGGTCACCCGCCCGCCAAGTTCTGCGTTTGGCGAACGCGCTTCGTGACACCCGAAGGGGTGAAGCCGAAACCAGAAATCGGCGGGCGTCGCTGCTGCTTAAGATACCGGTGATGGGCAGCAGTACACGTCTGCCGGTTTGTAGACGCCGTGAGTCAGAGTTACACTGTTGAACTTCACGCTAGCGGCGCCAGTCACCATCGCGCCGTTCGCGGAGGCCGCCCCGAGAGTGGCTGTTTGTGACTCGGGTGATATTGAACTGGCAGTTGCCCGGGCCCTTAGCGGCGGTGGCCAGGGGACCGCGAATCACCGGCGGCGGACGCCGCGCGCGAGTCGAACTACTGGCTAGCGCCCACTGATCCGCTTGCCCGTGCGCCGGCACAAACTGGCACAGGGTGATCCGGGTTCTAGGCTAATTCGGGCCTCGGTTGAGGGAAATGGTTTGGCACGGTCGGTGCTTTATCGGGAACCAGGGCGTTCACGCACAGAAGGTTTTTGGGCAATGCGAAATCATCAAATTCTCTCCTCTTTGGCCGGCGTCGTCCTGTTTGGCTTGGCGACGTTTTCGGCTAGCGCCGCACGGGCGGACGCCAGCACCTGTCAGATAGACTCCGACTGCGGGAAGGGTTGGTCCTGTCAGGTCACCGGTGGGACGGCTTGCGCTAGCGGGCCCGCCTGTCCTCCCGGAGCGCCCTGCGAGGCACCGCCGCCGTGCGCCAACCAAGTGCTCAAGTCGTGCGTGCCGGCAAACTGTAACAGCGACGCCGACTGTGCTGATGGCATGGTTTGCTTCAGCTATCCCACACCCTGCCCAGCAGTCTCCTGCCCCGCGGGCGCCGAATGTTTCCAGCCAGTGTGCGATCCGGGTCCCTCGCAGTGCACGCCCAAGTACAACCTGCCGTGTGCCGCCGACGCTGATTGTGGAGCCGGCTTCACCTGTGCGTTCGGCCAAGAGTGCACCGGTGGCACAAGCTCGGGCAGCGCAGGCAGTGCAGGTGGCGGCGCGCCGCCGCCGCCCGTGCCCACGATTTGCACGACGTCGACCATCGGTAGCTGTCAGCTAACGCCGGTCAGCTGCATGAACAACACGGATTGCCAGTCGGGCTGGTCGTGCATCAACGTGGCTCCGGGCTATGGCTGTGCCGTAGCGGGTTCAGCGCCTGGCGCGAGCGGCGGCGCGAGCGGGGGTGCCATACCCGCGGGCGGCTCGGCCGGGCTTGCGGGCTCCGCCGGAAGCGGCGCCTACGGCGGTGACATCTCTATTGAGTGCCCGCCGCCCCCGGCGCCGGTGATGCAATGCGTGCCTCCAAGCTATTCGTCGGGCGTTGGCTACGGCTCCGGCGGAGCAAGCTCGGGCACTACGACGACGAGCGGCAGCGCGGGTACCACGGCGACGGGCAGCGGGGGTGCTACGGCGCAAGCCGGCGCCGCTTCTACGCCGACCGCACCCGGAGCCAACTCAGGTCCGGGCACGGCCGGCTCTGCGGGTCCGGTTACGTCGAAGAGTTGCGCGGTTGCAGCTCCAGGTGCTGCGGGGAACGGCGCTTTCGCGCTGCTCGCGCTGGGTCTCGTCGGCTTTTTGCGCCGTCGTCGTGGCAACGCGTCTCTGGAGAATTGAGCAATGAATGAGCATCAGCTTGGGCGCCTCCTGCGCCGCATGGTCGTCCTGTCTGCGCCGTTGCCTTTGGCTCTTTTGGGTGCGGCTTGCGGTGGTTCGTCAATGGCGGACACGGGCGGCGAGGCTGGTGCGTCAGCGGGCGGTAAAGACAACGGGAGCGTCGGCGGTTCGCCCAATCGCGGCGCAGGCGAGGGCGGCGCTGGCACGTCAGCAGGCGAAGCGGGCGCGAGTGGTGGCGGAGCCGGTGGCGCCGGCGCGGGCGGCTCAGGTACCGGTGGCGCGAGCGCCGGAATGGGTGGCGTCGGGGCAGTCGCTGGGGGCGGGAGCGCTGGGAGTGCCGGAATGGGAGCGGGCGGCGACACGAGTGGCTGCAAGAGTGCGCCGCTGTTGAGCTGTTTCGGGGGTGAGGTCGTGGTGCCTAATAGTTGTGTCGCGCCGGCTGCGGCTCAGCCTGGCACTGTCCTCCCATCCGATACTTGCAGCGCGATTTGCAACGCGATGTTTGTTGTTTTCCAGTGTTCGCTCACCTCGTCGAACGGAACCTCGGCCACGGTGCAATGCGTGACAGGCTGCCCCGGCGGTACCGGCGGCAGCGGGGGGCGTCGGCCCGCGGGGTTCGGCGACGACAAAGTCTGCGACAGCGCCGACGGCCTGGGCGGCTACTTCGCGGAGATGGCTCGTCTCGAAGCCGCCTCGGTCGACGCATTCCGGATCATGCGCGACGAGCTGCGCGTCAAAGGCGCACCGAAGAAGCTGGTACGCGCTGCAGCGCGAGCCGCAAAGGACGAGATCCGGCACGCGCGTGCAACGGGCGCGCTGGCTCGTCGCTTCGGTAGCTCACCCCGCGCTACGGCGATCCCGCGCGGTGCGCCGCGTTCGATCGAGGCAATGGCCCTCGAAAACGCAGTCGAAGGCTGCGTGCGCGAGACCTACGGCGCGCTGCTCGCGACCCGTCAAGCCGAGCTCGCTAGCGATCCCGTCGTGCGCGCGGCAATGATACGCATCGCCCGCGACGAAACCCGGCATGCTTGTTTATCGTGGCGCGTCACCCGTTGGCTCGAGATCCGGCTCGACCCCGAAGCCAAGAGAAACGTCGAGCGCGCCAAACAGGCGGCGGTGCGCGAGCTAATGACCTCGGTCGCGACTGGCGGCGCCGTCAGCTTCGCCGTCGATGTGGGCTTGCCGGCACCAGCCGAAGCCAGCTTGCTTCTCGTTAAGATGAAGCAAGCGCTCTGGTCGTGAAGGCCAGCCCAGGACGCGGGTAGCTCGTCGGCGCCAGGCATCTGCTTCCGCGGGTCAGGCACCAGCGGTCTCAGTGCAGGTCGCGAACGCCTGTTTATCGACGCACTCTCAGTGCAGGTCCTTCGCCAAAGACGACTTTCGCAACATCGTGCCGCGCTTCACAGCCGAAGCGCGCAGGGCAAACCAGGGGCTTGGTCGATCTGCTCGGGTCGATAGCCGCCGCCAAGCAAGCGACCTCGGCGCAGATTGCGCTTGGCTGGCTGCTCGCACAGAAACCGTGGATCGTACCGATCCCCGGCACCACTAAGCTGCACCGCCTGCAGGAGAACATCGGCGGCGCGGCCATCGAGCTAACTCCGGAGGACCAACGTCAGATTGGCGATGCCCTTTCGCAAATCAAGGTCCAAGGCGAACGCTACCCCGCGCACTTGGCGGCGCGCTCGGGCAGGTGACGCTCGATCGCCCGTGGGTACTGGGATAGGTCGATGCGCGTGACTCGAGGTCAGTGTCTCGAGCGATCATCCGGTGAGGGCGGTGGGCTCCCTGGTGGTTGCAGGTCCATTTGGGAATAACATTGCGTGCCGTACTTGGGTCCGCTTTGGCAGTACGTGCCGCCGCCAGGCCCGCAACCGCTCAGCAAGGTCGCGGCGCAGGCCAATGTGACGAGCAGCGTGAGGAAGGGTGAGACTCTCGGCATGGTGAATCCTCAGGGGCATTGTTGTGCGCGGGGCACTAGATGTTTTCGCGTGTTCGCGTGTTCGCGTGTTCGCCCTGAGCAAACGTCATGCCAGCAAGAATCAGCAAAGACTTTGCAAGTAGTGGAAGCATCGTGAACGGGCGTTGGTGTGCCTCCGGCGCACACATCACGGGATGTCGAAGCGTGGTGAATCGCGCTCTACTCGACAACGGCTCGCAATGCCGGTGCCCGCAACAGCTGTATTGCGAGGGGTCGGGACACTGGTTCTGAGGGGCGCACACACAACGGCTGATCCTGCAGCAAACCGGGGGGTGACGACCCCGCGAATGCACCGGGAGGTGCCCCGGCAATTGCCTATCAAGACCGACGTGCCCTTTCTCACACACTTGGCTACATCCTGCTTGAGCGTTTTGCGCCTGCGACAGCTGTCATACCGGTACTTCGTAGCCAACGGGAGCGCTCTCGCGTCGTCGGACGCGGCCCCACGCTTTGTTAGGCAGCAACTTGGCTCAAAGCCTTGCCAGGCGATCTCGAAGTAGCATTTGCTGACCCGACAACTGCTTCCGCGATTCTCTTATCCGGCGCGCGTCGTTCGGGGACAGCTATACGCGCGATCACCGCGTGCCGGTTTGAGTCGCTCGTGAGCGCGCGCCGAGCGATCCGGTGGAGCGCAGCCGTAACGGTACATGCAAACGCGCGAATCCAGACATGTACTCACCTGATCACTCTAAAGGGTTGTGCGTGATTCGAATGCCGAACGCGCGTAGGCGCGGTTCAAGATGAGACGTTGTCCAGCCGAACGTGCCGAACGTGCCGAACGTGCCGAACGTGCCGAACGTGCCGAACGTGCCGAACGTGACAGACACCAAAAAAATACCAACTTGGGAGTGCGATGTGCGACACTGACTCTGAACGCCGAGCGCGCGTTTCTTAAAAGAACGACCCCATGTACAGACGAGAATCTGGTTTTAACTTTGCCGGCGCTTCTGACTTGACCGTTGCGGCTGTGCCGCGGCGTAAACTTGCCGGAGTGGGTTCCGTGCACCCGCACGCTGGAAGCCGTTACGATCGCTACGAGCTGATTCTGCCGATTGCTGAAGGCGGCATGGGGACCGTGTGGCTCGCGCGAATGCGCGGCGAGCACGGGTTCGAGCGCTTAGTCGCGCTGAAGGCGCTCTTGCCGAAGCTCGCTCGCGACCCGCGCTATCGCAGTATGTTCATCGATGAAGCGTGCATCGCGTCGCGCATCGTGCATGACAACGTCGCCCAGGTTCTCGATCTGGGCGAGAGGGACGGCAATCTCTATTTAGCGATGGAGTGGGTGAACGGGGACTCACTTGCCAACCTCGTGCGCACGGCGGCGGAACAAGGTCGGGCCTTCCCTCTGCCCGTGTTGCTGCGAATCATTGCGGACGTCTGCGCGGGTCTACATTCCGCGCACGAGCTTCGGGACCTGCATGGACAATCGCTGAACGTCGTGCATCGCGACGTGTCGCCACAGAATATCTTGGTCACCGACACGGGAGCCGTGAAGGTGATCGACTTCGGAGTGGTTAAAGCTCGGGGGCGCGTCGCCGAGGACACGAAGCCTGGCATCGTCAAAGGCAAGCTCCCGTATATGGCACCGGAGCGTGCGCTGGGCGGCGACGTGGATCGTCGCGCCGACATCTGGGCAATCGGCGCGATCATGTACCGACTCCTCGGTGGGAGCGCCGCTTATGACAGGGATGGAAACCCAGCGCTCATCTGGGCCTTGGTGCTCCGAGACCAGCTGGATCCGCTGCCCAGCAGCGTGCCGCCCGGCCTCGCTCGCATCGTGCGCAAGGCGCTCGCGCGTGATCCGGAGGATCGCTACGCGACCGCGGGCCAGCTGCAAGCGGCGCTCGAAAAAGCCCTGCACCGCGTCAGTATCGAAACTCCGACGACGGGTGAAGACGTTGCAGCGTTCGTGACGGCGGTGCTCGGCTCCGCCCTCGCGGTGCGGCGAGCCGCAATCGAGCGCGCGCTGGGCAGCGAAGAACAGACGGCGACGCTCGTCTTCTTGCGTCCGCTGATGACGCTCGTCCCGTCCACCGGCAAGGACATCCCGAGCACGCCTCCCGCATTGCCGACCTCTCAACGGGCCACATTGCCGCCGCTACGGAAGCTACCCAGCGCGCGGGCTTCGGGGACTCAGAAGCTCACCTTGGCGGCCCGGGGGTCTGGGCCGTCGTTCTCGCGCTACGCGTCGTCGCAGGTCTCGCGTTTGCCGCCGCGCGCTCGCAGTTGGCCAGTGTTGGTCGCCGTGGCTGGCCTCGGCGTGCTCGCCCTTGTGCTCAATAGCCGTCCAGGGTCGGTCGGCGCAGCGAAGGCCGGCCGCACGGCGACTTCGGCGCAGTTCGGACCCACGCTGCAGTTGGGCGCGCCGGCGCTACTCGCGCCGCGTCCCGAGCCGACCGCCGTCAACGTGAACGATCTGGCGTTGGAAAGCGTTGGCGTCTCGCAGAGCTCAGTGCGCGTGAGCTCCCCCGCGCTTTGGAGAGAAGCGTTCGCCTCGCGCCAGCCGGCCATGGTGTCGCTAGCTCCACCCCAGGTGCACGCCCTGCCTGTGCTCCACACTTCGCCGCGCCCGCCGGCCTCGCTGTCCACCGCGGCGAGCATCGCTTTGAGCACGAAGCGGGAAGCGAAACCTGCGCGCCCACGCAACCTACCAGAGCCTGTGACGGCGGCCAGGTTCGCGGATGTGCCGGCAACAGTCGCGAAAACCGCCACGAATCTCAGCCCGGCGGCCACCTGCAACCCACCCTATGTCCTGGATCAGAACGGACGTAAGAAATTTAGGCCGGAATGTTTCTGAGCGCGATTGGAGGTGCTGTTGCGTGTGGGGCATGTCTACCTTCGCTTGGAGTTGCCGCGCGATCAGCGGGCGTTTTTCAGTGCCTCCGGATTCACGACGTTGCTCGGCGCGCCGACGGCGTAGGCCAGGATCTGCTCGAAGATTTCGCTAAATTGCAACTCGTACTCGTCGGTCGTGACCTAGCCGATATGCGGGACTGCTACCTGGTGGTCCAACGCACTGCGCGCCCGCTCATCGACATCTGCGCTGGGGCGGCACCGGCGGGCGTTGCGCCGGGTTGCGCGGGGACGAGGATGACGGCGTCGGCTTGGTGCTCGCAGGCATGCTGCAAGAGCACTCGTTCGCACAGCTTTGGGGTGCCCGGGTAGCAGGTCGACGACACGCTCGCGACCTCGAGATATGGCCTATTGGCTGCCTCGGGCGAGCGCAGCAGCTCGACCGGTGGATCGCAGGGCTTAGAGGGCTTTGCTTCGGCGACATAGATGCTCGCGGGCGGCCCAGAGTCGCTCAGCGTTGCTGAGGACAACAAGGACGAGCAACCCAGCGCGAGCGTTGTAAGGGCCGCGACGCACAAGTTGCGGCGGCGCTTCAAAATGTCCACGTGAATCACGGGCTTACCGACTGCTCCCAAAACACCACTTGGCCTTCACGCTTGGCCACGAAGGAGACGCCGCCGTCTTGAGAGATGACGACCGCTAGGCCGTCCGGATGATCGTTGACGAAACGGTAGGCGGCACGATGGCGAGTGCCGACGTTTTCTATATCTTCGGTTTGCCGGCGCAGACCTTCGCCGTCGAGCGCGCGCCAAACGCGATCGGGAGTGGGAAGCTCGGCGGACACTTCGGCGCCGAAGCCGAGCACGCCGAAGCGTTTGTCGAGCACGAGCGCGCCGTCAATCGCGGTCAGGTTAGACAGAACACGGCTCTGCTCGAACACCGCTTGCTCGAGCTCTTCGAACTGTGCACTTTGGTTGGTCGCAAAATCTGCCCAACCCACGGACTCCTTGTCGGTCGTGTTGGCGACGGCGGCTAGGATCCGAAACAGGAGCGTGCGGTAGCGGTGCGAGGGTTCATCCTGCTCGAGCGTGTACTTGAGCCGCAGGCCGTGGAGCGCGGCACGCCCCTGATCGCTCCAAGTATCAACGATCAAAATCAGCCCGCCGTGGCGAGCGCCCCGCACCAGCTGAATGGCACGCCGGAGCATTTGCTGCGCCACTTTTCCAATCAGCGAATGGTCCACGGACGTCGGTGAGGCAGCGCTCGACTGATGCAGGGCGTGCTCGGCTTGCACGGTCTCACGCTCACGAGCGAACATCGCCGGCAGCCATTCAGAGTCGAAGACGTCGAGCGCCGCGTCCACCAGCACTCCGCGTTCGAGCGCGCCGATCAGCTGCCCCGCACTACGAACTGCGATCTGCCCCGGAGCGGTGACGTGAATGATCGGATCGTAAGTCCAATTCGGAACTACGCTGCGGCCACCCCAGGCGGGAGCTAGCCAAGCTGGCCCGGAGTGAGCGACGCCCCAGATCCGCAGCTTACCCTGCTCGACATGGGCGCCAATCAACGCTGTTTCGAACGGCACAGCGGGCGCCAAGCGGCGCAGCTCGTCGCTGTTCAACGGCCTGCTCCGATCGAACATGAGCCGCAGCACTCCCTGATTGGGCGCTCCGGAATCAGGCAGTCGCTCGGGCGCGGTGAGTAGCAGTCGAAAGCGCGTCGGCCGGGCCTCATCGGCAGTCAGTGACGCTTGAAATGAGGCAGACATTGCCTCTTCGAGTAGTCCAATCGGTAGCGACAGCGTGTGCGTCGCGGGCCAGTGCGCTTCGATGTAGCGCGCGAGGTCGGGAGGGTAAGCATTGGCGCGGAGCATGCCCTGAGTATTGCAGGGTTTGCCTGAATGGGGCGCTCGCGTCCCCGTACCAGCGAGGGAAACGCGAGCCCTGGCACGAGCCATGCTTGGTCACTGCTCAGGCCCGCCGCCGCGAGGCAATTCGTACCACTTGGGTTCGAGGAGTCGTCCAAAACGGTCTGCGCGGTGCAATTGGTCGCACAAGCAGAGGAACAGTCATGACCGAAAAGACACCCGCACAGTACGAAGCCGAGCTGCGAGGATCCGTAAAATCCGAGGCACACACCAAGGAAGCCTTGGGCGTTGGCCTGGGCGCGCTGTCTGGCGCTGGGCTTGGCGCGGCGGGCGGCCCCGTCGGCGCAATCGTGGGCGCAGTGGCCGGCGGCGTTGCTGGCGCTCTCGCGTCCCTGGCTCTCGAGGCGAGCGACGCACGGGAAGCCGCGCATGAAGAGAAGCTCGACGAGGAGATCGGCGTGGCGAGCGGCGAGCTCGGGACAGCGAGCGTTAAGCAGCCCGCGCAACGGGGAGCGTATTCGTCCGCTGCGACTGGCGCCGGGACTGCCACCGAGTCGGACGATTCGGAATCTGCAGAAGGGCCCATCCCGCCCTCCGTGTAGCGGGAGAAACGCTCGCTAGCCGGCGCCTTGCAATGAAGCGCCCGGAACTTCTAGGATGGGGGCATGAAGAAGTCGGGCGCTAGCGCTAGCCAGGGGCAGTCGGCATCGGAGCTCATCTCGAAACGGATCGCTGAGCTTGGGGACTGGCGTGGGGAAACGCTGAGCCGAATGCGCAAGCTGATCCACGAAGCGGATCCGGACATTGTCGAGGAGTGGAAGTGGATGGGCACTCCGATTTTTTCGCACGACGGCATCATCTGCACCGGCGAGTCGTACAAGCAGGTCGTGAAGCTCACCTTTGCCAAGGGCGCGGCCCTGAAAGATCCGACGCGGCTGTTCAACTCGAGTCTCGAGGGCAACGTGCGCCGCGCGATCGACATCCACGAGGGCGAGAAAATCGACGAGTCCGCCTTCAAGACGCTCGTCCGCCAAGCGATCGCGCTCAACGCCGCAAAGCCCGCCGCGTCGAAATCGGTGAAGACCGCGAAGCCGAGCAAGTCGAAGACCGCGACCGCGAAGACCGCGAAGCCGAGCAAGTCGAAGACCACGACCGCGAAGACCGCGAAATCTCGTAAGAAGTCCTAACTGATTCGGCGCGAGCGCCGCATTTGGCC
>OLLW01000443.1_pt1 | contig 9822 bp, 5 predicted proteins | sample 1604611 | NCBI WGS metagenome assembly OLLW01 (sample SAMEA104055725, study PRJEB20765) | soil metagenome | biome: Arctic tundra; feature: Polygonal ground; material: soil | place: USA | collected 2011-09 | depth 0-0.5 m | reverse complement strand
ACGTCGGGCGCCGTGCCGCGTTCGCCCAATGTGACGGCGACGGTCCCCGCAGCAACGGTCTCGCCCTCCGCAGGCTGAGCCTGCGCAGTCAGCAAAATGCGCAAACCTCGCGTCGTATGCGCAGAGCTGACTTCCACGCCGCGCACGCTGCCCCGACCCGACACCGCTGAAACAGCCGAAATTGTCACGCTTCCTGGGTGTACGCCGGAAAGCACGAAGTGCCCGTCAGTGTCGCTCAGTACGACCCCGCGACGCGGGCGCCCGGCAGGCAGGTAGCTCGGAATATCGCCCGCCATCACGCGCGCGCCGGCAATGCGCTCGCCGTGCTCGTCCACCAGCTCTCCTTCGACCTCACCCGGCTCGGACAGATCGATCTCTGGCAAGCTGAACGCGCGATCGGCGCGGCCCGTTGAATCGACGTGCAGTGTGGTCTCTTCGTCCGCAAAGTCTGCATGCTCGACACGCACCCGAACCTCACCGGGCGCGATGTCGCGCAAACGAAACGCGCCGTCGGCATCCGTGGTGGCAACCTTCCGCACGCCGTCCTGCTGCAGCGTGACGACCGCGCCTACGACGAGACGGCGGCCGCGCACCGCGGTCACGCGCCCTTCGACGATCACTCCGTGCTTGAGCACCAACTTGAGCTCCTTGGGCGCTGCGGCGACAGTCTGGGAAACCCGGGCAAACCCAGGCGCTTCAGCCACGATGCGCAGATTTTCGCCCAGCGCGTCCTCGAGCGTCACGGCGCCCTGCGAGTCACTGAAACGCGTCAGTCGCATCGGCCGCGTTGGCTCGAGCGAGGTCGCTGCGACCTCGACCAATTCTACCGGACGCTCGTCTTCGTCGAGCACGACGATGCGCACCGGCTCGCGAGCGGCCGGCAGCACGAGCGACACGGTTGCTTTCGCGCCCTCAGCGACGTGCAGCGTTTTCCGGAGCACCACGCGCGCCGGATCCTCGGGGCGCGCCAACGAGAGTGTGACGTCAGACGGTACGGCCGCGAAAGCGAAGCTGCCGTCACTGGCGGTCGTGGCCAGCTCCGTGCGAGTGGCACTCGCTGAGCTCAGCTCGACCTCTACGCCCGCGAGCGGCTGATCCCGCTCATCCGCGACGCGCCCCTCCAGCGAGCCACCCTTCAAGAGCACGATTTTGACCTGCGCCTCGCCGCCGGCCAGAACGGTCGTGAGCTCGCTCGTGCCCTCGACGTAGTCCGGATGGCGAACGATCACGCGCACTCGGCCGGGCGTGATCGGACGCGCCGTAAACTGCCCGCCGCGATTGCTCATCCATGGCGCGAGGTCGGCCAGAGGCTCTTGAAAATCCGCGGAATTGACGCTCATTTCCGGGCCTGTGCCGGGCTTCGGAATGGGTGGTACTGGACCTGGCATGACGCCCAATTCGCCGGCAGGCACGAGCGGCACCGGACCCGGCAGCGACCAGGCAAAGTGGTTCTGGCGAAAGCCGACCAAGGCAGGCGTCTCGGCGATCGGCAGGCCGCTTGGGTCACTGCCCACCACTTCAATTGTGGCGCCGTCGATCGGAAAGCCGCGCGCGTCGCTGACGTCGCCGCGAATCGTCGCGCCGCGCGTGAGCGGCACTCGCACTGGGCCTTCCAGCACGTCGGGTACTGCCACCAGTGCGCTGCCGACGAAGTCCTCCGCGCGCGCTCCGACAGTCGCCGGTCCGGAGGCGATCGGACCGAGTGAGACCTTGCCGTCTGTCCCGGTACGGCCGCGGATTGGAAAGGAGCTGACGCCGCCCTCAGCCAACACGACGTCGGCATTCGCGACGACCAACGGGCTTGCGCCCTCGCCATCGGTGACCAAGGCCACGACGGTGCGCCCCGGTTCCAGCCGCAAAGTGAGCTTTTCGTTCGCGCCGCGAGCCAGCTCGAAGCCGAGCAAAGTTGGCGCAACGGCGCCGCCAAGGCTCGCTCGCAAGTCGTAACTGCCTGCCAACAGCCCAGCAATACGCGCCACGCCTTGCGTATCAGTTTGGGCGCTGCGCGCGGGCCACAGCGTGGCGCCGGCGATCATCACCGTGGCTCCGAGAGCGGCTTTGCCGTCGACGCCAAGCACCGCCACTTCGAGCGCCGCAAGCCGGCGGAGTGTGATCGCGACCGAGCCGTGGACACCGCTGCGCGATACCGACTCGTAGCCCGGTGCAGAGGCCTTCACGGCCCACGGTGCTGCGCCGAGCCGCACGAGCTGCGCCACGCCCTGCTCGTTGGTCAACGCACCAAACGGCAGCGGATCCGCGGTGTCGACGAGCACGGTGGCTCTCGCGATAGGCAGCGAGGTTTCGTCCAGTACGGTGACATCGAGCTTGTGCGCGGGGTGCAACGTCAGGCGCACGACCCGCGGTTCGGCAGTGAGCAACAGCGCGCTCGAGCTGCGTGCAAATCCAGGCGCCTCGGCCAATACCCATGCTCGGCCCTGAGGTAATTTTTGAAGCAGGGCACGGCCCGCGCTGTCGGTAGACTCGGCGCCCGCCCAGTAGAAGCGCGCGTCGTGTTCCCAGAACACTTGTACCGTGGCCCCCTCCACGCCCGCCGCACTCTCGGCAACGACGGTGGCGCGTACCGACCCGGTGCGTTCTTGCCCCGAAATCTGAATCGGTTCCGCGACTTTGAAGGCAGGCGCTGCGAGGTGGCGCCCGGGTTGGTCGCGCAGGCTCAGCACGAATGCCAAGCAAGCAATGACCGACAACGCGAGGGTCAACAGCTCGCTCGGTTTCCTGGGGCGCGTCACGGCAGGGACCATAACGCGGACCGTGCACGCAGGCTTCCGTTCGAATGCTATGATCGTGCCTAGTGTCCCGCTCTAATTGGCTCGCCTTCGGGATCGCGCTCTGTGCGAGCCTCGAGCTGCATTGCGGGTCACAGGAGCACCCTCCAGCGTTCGTGCTCCCCCAAGGCGGAGGCAGCAGCGTGGGCGGCTCGGGAGACGGCGTCGGTGGCCTCGACATTAGCAGCGACGCCGGGCTGGACGTGGCGCTGTGCGGCAGTCAGCAGATCCCTGCCATAACCGACCCTCCAAATCTATACTTCGTAGTCGACCGCTCGGGCAGCATGGCGGAGATTTTGCCGGGCAGCGCGTACAGCAAATACGAGAACGCCCGCATCGCAATCAGCGTCATGCTGCGCGCGGTTGGGCATCGCGTTCGCTATGGCGCCGCGGTGTATCCGGCAGCGGTGGACCCGGACGGCTGTGCGCCCGGGGCAGAGGTCTTTCCCACCACCGGCGGCGACCCGCCTACTTTTGCCGCCAAGGGGGAGAACGGGCCCATCCTCAGCCGCTTGCTGAAGGTGATCGGAAACCTCGTGCCCAACGGCGGGACACCCACCGCGGCCACTCTGCGCGGTCTACAGACAACCGTCATCGGGCTGTCCGGCAAGAAGACCTACGTGATCCTGATGACCGACGGCGCGCCGAACTGCAACATCAACCTGAGCTGCGGGCCCGACGCGTGCATCCCGAACATCGAGCACGAGTCATTGTCCGGGACGAATTGCGACATCAACTTCAATTGCTGCGACCCGAAAAAGGTCGGCGAATCAGGCGTCGGCTACTGCGTCGATGCTGACGCCACCGAAGCTGCGGTCGCCGCATACGAGGCCGCTGGCGTGGACACCTATGTCCTGGGCATGCCGGGCAGCGAGGCGTACGCCGATATGCTCAGTCGGCTAGCGACCGCGGGCAATACCGCGCGGCCTGGAAATACGCCGTACTACGCAGTTTCGGACACCAACCAGCTGAGCGAAGCCCTGCAAACCATCGGCGCCCAGGTCGCGATCACCTGTGATCTGCCGCTCGCCAACGCGCCGAATGACCCAAATTTGGTGAATGTGTATTTCGATGACCAGCTGGTACCGTCGAGCGACAAGGACGGCTGGCGCTATACCGGTGAAAAGAGCATCCAATTCACCGGTGACGCATGTGCGACGCTCAGCTCGGGTAACGTACTGAACGTCCAAGTCCTGGAAGGTTGTCCCACGGTAGTGCGCTGACGAGCGCGCTTTCTGGTGTTACGGTCCTCGACGTGAAGCCTGCTCCCGAGCTGGAAGCGCTACGCCGAAGCATCGATGACTTGGATGCCCGCATCCTGCAGCTCGTCGCCGAGCGTGTGAAGGTCGTGCTCGCGGTTGGTCAATTCAAGCGCGAAAATAACCTCGCCGCCTACGACCCCGAACGCGAACGCAAGATGCTCGACCGCTTGTGCGGTCAGGCGCCAGAGCCGCTGGACGGCGAAACCGTGCGCCGCATTTTCGAGCGCTTGATCGACGAATCGCGACGCATCGAGCAGCACAGCATGGGCAAGCACTCCGCCTGAGCGCGGGCTTTGGCTTGCAGCCCTAGCGCTCGCTCGGCTCAGTGCAGCGTGTGCCACTGGCCGTCGTGCTCGACGCGAGGCACTTCGATTTCACTCATCAGCGGCGGCAGCTGGCCGACGGGAACCTCCACGCCGGCCGCCAGCACGATATGCACGCGCGCCGCCTCCGAGCGCAGCGCAAGCCGCGCCCGCTGCATGTCCTCGAGAGCCTCTTCACGAGTCCAACGCTGCAGCGTGAGCTTGTCTCGTCGCTTCTTGCGGCGCCAAGCCCAGACGAACACGCCCAGCGCAATCACCCAAAAGAAGGTGCCGCTGAGCAGCATCGGCCAGATGGAGTAGCGCCGCGAGGCATCGTCGCGCCACTCCAGCTCGAGCGTCGAAAGCTCAACTCCGTAGGCATCGAGCACGGCTTGATCGAAGGCCTTTCCACCGCGCAGCTCGGCGATCAGGGCGCGAAAGCGATGGGCGTCCTCGCGGCGCACCAAGAAACGCACCACATCGACCGCCTCTGCATACGCGACCTGCGCCTTGGTCTCGTCGCTGGGGAACGAGCGCTCGATGTCGCGCAGCGGAATCAATGAACCGCCCACCGTGGCCATCATCAGCGTCTTCATGCGCACGAACGACGTCTCGCCGGACGCCAGCACGGCGAAGCCTTCGTTGAACCAACGCGGCACGGGCTGGCCATTGAGCGCGTCGTGCAGCGCGACGTGCGCCAGCTCGTGTCGAAACACCTCAGCCAAGTCCTGCTCGGTGCCGGGGTGAACCGGCGTCAAGGACAGCAGCACGAGACCGATCTCGGAATAGGCGACGCCTGCGGCGTAGTCCGGGTAGGGCGCCCCGGGTGGCGCGAACGTGGCCATTTCTCCAGGCGTGCGCGCGATCTCGACGCGCACCGCGGAGAGCACGGGGAAGCCCAGGCGCTCGGTGAGCTCGTGTCGGATCGCGTCCGCTTGGCCAATCAGCGGCTGCACGCGTTCGCGACTCGACGGGTGATAAACGAAGCTCAGCCAACGAGCGTCGAAGGTGTTGAAGCCCGCCGGGAGCGACGGCAGGTGCAAGACACCTGCACCAAGGCGCGGCGCGTCGGCGACGGAAAGCGGCAATGCACTGACGACTGGCGTCGGCTCCGACGGCTCGGGCGGCGTAGCGCGGGGCGGGTCGACCTCAGTCGTGCCTTCGCGAACGCCAGCAGACGGGACCGCCGCCACATCTCCCGGCGCAGCCCAGACCGGCGCGGCCAGCAACAGCAGCCAGAAGATGATCAGCCGGACGGCCGCGCGACCCATCACCCTCCGAAATATGGCGCGGCAAAAGTCAGCCGCCAAGCCAGAGCAGGGGCCAATGCAGCACCGGGCAGCGGACTGCGAGCTCGGCCTGCATGGCTGGGGCGCGACCGAGGCACACCCCGACCGTAACCACCGCTATCCATGCCGCAAGCCCGAATCCTCGAGCTCGTCGCAACAGGCCTTCCGGCACCGGAACGCGAGCGGCCAGGGTCGCCAAGCCGAGCACCCGCAAGGCATCAAATATGCCTGTGAGAAACACGCCTCCACCCTTCAAGCCCTGCATCAACCCAAGCAGCACCGCCGCAGCACCAAGCGCGGCCAGCACGACGATTCCGAAACGAGCCAAGGGCTGCAACGGCGCGCGCTGCGCACCCGCCCAGGTGATGAGACGTCCCGCAACCAATGACAGGCCAACGACGGTCACACCCGCGATCACGGCAAAGGTGACGCCGCCAAGCGGACGATGGTGCGTCGAGGTCTTCAAAAGCGCGGCGAAGGGCAAAAGCGGCAACCCGGCAAGCAACACGCCGAGCGTCAAGGCCTGGCGGAAGCGGCCGGTTTGTGACGATCCCGCGAGCGCTGCTGAGAGCGGCGCCATGACGAGAGCACACCCTGCCGTACACACGGCGAATGCCTGCCAGGCCAGGTTCGGCTCGAAGCGCCGGGCAGCAGGCCAAGCAGCCAACGCTGCCGCCGCGAGCCCGACCAGGAAGCCCGCTCGCCGCGTCAAACCGGACGCAGCTCCAGGCGGACGCGGCCCGCCGCCTTGGTCGACAGATAACCGTTGGCCAAAAACCAACGCACCGACCGTGCGAGCGCTTCACGCGCCGGACGATGACTGTAACCGAGCGCCGTCTCGGCCTTCGCGCTACTCAGCCAGGAGTAACTGTCTGCGTAATCGCGCGCGATACGGGAGGTGATTCGCGGCTCACCGCCGCGGAAGCGCGCGTTGAGCTCGAACAACGTGCCGGCCAGCGTCATCAGCCCTTTGCTCTTCGGCGCGCTGGGCTCCGCCAAACCAGTGAGATCGCAAAGGGTCTCGAACAATTGACTGAAAGTTAGGTTTTCGCCGCCGAGCACGAAGCGCTCGCCCACGCCGCCGCGCTCCATAGCCAGCACGTGACCGTTGGCGACGTCCTCCACGTCGACCACGTTGATGCCACCGCCAGTTACGGGAAAATGGCTGGTGGACGGCGTGTTCAGATATTCGAGCAGGATACGGCCGTTCGGCGTTGGCTTCCAATCACCAGGCCCTGCGGTAGTTGCCGGCAACACCGTCACGACCGGCAGCCCGGCAGCCCGAAACTCGTTCACGACCTGGTCGGCCGCGACCTTCGCCGCAAAATAGGCTTCTGGATCGCGCAGGTTAAATTCGTGTGTCTCGTCCATCGGCTCGGGGCCGGCGGTCGTGCCGAGCACACCCGCGGTACTGGTTACGACGACTTTGTCCAGCTTGCGATGCTTGGCGGCGTTCAGCGTCGCACGCATGCCTTCGATGGCCGGCGCCACGATGCGCGCTGGGTTCGCGTCCCACATCTTGAAGTTCGCGGCTACGTGGTACATGCGTGAGCAGCCCGACAGCGCCGCAAACACGCTCTGCTCGATCCGAATATCGCCGACGGCGATCTTGAAGCGGTCCGCGGGCAAGCCCTGCAGTGCCGCGAGGTTCGAGCCCGGCCTGACCAGCGCCTTCACGCTTTCACCGCGCGCGATCAGCGTGCGAACCAACTGGGACCCGAGGAACCCGGTCGCTCCGGTCACCAACGAAAAGGGCTGCATGGGAGCGTTCGTACCACCAGAGCGTCGCTGCGTCAGCTCGCTGGAACCCGTACTTTTACGGGTTCTTTGGGTTGGGCGCTCTTGCCACACGCGCCGCGGCGTTGCAGCACCGCGTCGGCCGCCTGGCGAGCCTGCGCTGGTGCGCCCTTAGCGAGCAGCGGCGCGAGGCGCGCCTTCAAATCAGTTGGCCTGAGATCGCTGAGCGCAAGAAGCGACGCCGCGCCAATCAAGTGCTCGTTTGCGTCCGACATGGGATCAGCAAGCTTGTGCGCGTAGCCCGTGAGCGTCGATACTGAGCTCACGTCACACAGCTCGGCGAGCGCCTGCGCAGCGGCCGCACGAACCAGAGGCCACTCATCCTTGTCCGTCAGACGTTCGCGGATCTTCGGCAGCTGCGCGGTCGCGTGGTGCGCACCGAGAGCGAGCACTACGCGCGCGCGCACGTGCGGTGAGTCGTCTCGTTCGAGCGCGCGAGCCAGCGCCGGCTCCGCCGTCGTCGTCGAGCTAGATTCGGCCAGCGCGTTAGCCGCCGCGATACGCACAAGGGGCCAGGGATCTTCGCTCAAGCGTCGAATCAAAGCGGGGGTTACGTTCGGAACGGTCGCGCTCGCCCGCACCGCCGCTTCCCGCACGCGCATGTCCGAGTCGTCCAACGCGCGCGACACTTGTGGCGCAAAATCCGCCGGATCCTTCAACACTGACAAGGCCTGCGCGCGGAAGCGCGGGTCCGGATCGGCGCCCAGCGCCTGTGCCAGGCTAGCGCGCAGCAGAGGCGCATTCACGGCCAACTCAGCCGTCGGCTCGAGCAGCAGAAAGCGCGTACGAAAGCTGGCGTTGGGCGTTTGCAGACGCTCTAGCGCGGCGCTCGCTTGCGGCTGAAAGTCCGCGATACGATCGCCCAGCGCGCGCAGCACCTCCACCGAAAGCCGTTCGCTCGCTTTCGGATCGGAAAGCGCGGCCAGCACGCGCGGCTTGGCTTCGGGCACTGAGCTCGCGCGCGCCAATGCGACGCGCAATGCCTCGCGACGCGCGCGCGAGTCGACGTCCAACATCGATACGATCACGTCGACACATTGCGCGGCGTCTGCGAGCAGGAGCTCCCCGAGCAGGTCGAGCTGCAGCGAGCCCTGCGCCTTTTGCGCGGCTTGCACCAGGAACGGCGCGGCCGCCTTGCCGCAACGGCGGATGTGATCGCGCGCGTGAATGCCTTGCGCCTGGGACGCTCCTGAGAACGCTGTCAAGTACACGGGCAAGCTGGTCTCGCACGGCGCCTGGTCGAGCAGCTCAAGCGCCACGCGCCGGCCACCCTCATCCAAGCTCTCGAAGGCCTGCGCGACCGCGTCGTAACCCGGTTGACCAACGACGCGCAGCACTGCCTCGGCAGCCTGAGCGCGCTCGCCGCCACCCGCCAAGGCCGCCACCAGCGCTGGCACCGACGACACGTCGAACTCGGTGCGCGCGCCGAGCTCGGCAAACGTCACGCGCGCGCGCGGGTTCTCTTCGTAAGCACTCTCTGTTACGAGCGCGAGGCAATCGCCCTGCAAGGGCGGGTCGAGCTTCACGGTGTAGTGCGCGCCGGGGAACTTCCACGCGTCCTCCGGCATCGAGACATCGACCAAATCGTGATTCGAGGCGAGCCAGAATTCGCGCGGCGCGACGCCATCCTCTACCTTGGTCGTGGCCGGTCGAATCACGAGATCTAGCCCCGAAATCGGCAATTCCGGCGGTGCGTTCATGAGCACAAACTCGCCGCGCCCGGCACCGCCGCGATTCTCCGCCCAAGTGGTTTCTGGGTTGCCGTCGGTGAGCGCTCCGGGGCTGCCCACTGCGCTGGTCGCGGCGACGGCGCGCAGCACACCGAAGCTTGTCCCGGCTTCCGCGCCTTGCGCGCGCGTCGCGGTCACGTGACGAGCATGCTCACGCTCATCAACGCTGAGCCGCTGCACCCTTGCAGGGTGCAGCTTTAGATCGCTGCTCGCTAGCAGCTCGGGCGCGAGCAATGCCGGCCGTCCGCAGAGCGAGAGATCTTCCTCGATGTCGCCAACGACGATGCGCCGCGCGCCGCTCTCGTCCGGCGCCGAAATCTCGACTCGCTTCCCGCGGCGCATGCCGTCTTCACCCGCAGTAAAGCCTGTGAAACCGGAGAAAATCAGAGCTGGCGCGCCGGCGCCGAGCGGCGCGACCAACACTGCGGACCAAGCGTGCCCGGCATGCGCATCGTTAGCGGAAACCACGATCGCCCGACGCCCCGCGCCGATACCAACGACCGAGAACTGTACGCCGGGAATCGCCGGGCGCAGCTCCGCAGGAAAAAGGACCTCAGTCCCGTGCTCGATACTGCACAGCGACGCTCCGCAAGTTGCCGCTCGAAGAGCGCCGGCAGCGTCGAAACCCACTGCCAACCCACCCTGGCCGACACCCG
>OLLW01000068.1_pt1 | contig 9882 bp, 1 predicted proteins | sample 1604611 | NCBI WGS metagenome assembly OLLW01 (sample SAMEA104055725, study PRJEB20765) | soil metagenome | biome: Arctic tundra; feature: Polygonal ground; material: soil | place: USA | collected 2011-09 | depth 0-0.5 m | reverse complement strand
GCGAGCTTCGTGATCGACCCGGGGCTGCGCGACGACCAGGAAATCGTATTGGAGGCGCGTGCAGCGAGCGAGCGGCTGACATTTTTCGTGGATGATCGGCGCGTGGCCACTTTGGCCGCACCGTTCCGGTTGCCGTGGCGGCTCGTTCCCGGCTCGCATCGCGTGCGCGTTGCCACGCCGGGTGGTGCGTTGAGCGAAGCCGTGGCGTTTGAGGTGCGTTAGGGCCCGCGAAGGGTCAAGTCGATCGCCATCGCAGCCGATGCATCCCGGCCGGTTTCGTTGCTCCTCAGTGACATACCAGCAGTAAACGCCTTCGTCGCGCCTCGCCTGCCGGGCGCCTCGACCGCGATCATCGACCGACTTGACCCTTCGCGGGCCCTTAGCGGCTGAGACCGAGCCGCGCGCGCGCCTCGGTGTATTGCTCGCCAACGCCGAAAGTGGCCAAATCCCGCGCTTCGGGATTGCGCACGATCCATTTCACGCGCTCGGCGCCCTCGCGCGGCGCGCCGCCGGCTTGGCCGCTGGCTAGAGCGACACCGCGTAGTGAAGCGACGAGCGAGCCCGCCGAAAGCAGCGCCGTGCGATTGCCCCACTGATGCAATGCGGTGCCCAGCAAGCTCGCGCGATTGCCGATGGCTCCGATTACCTCCAGAGCCAAGACCGGGACGTCGTCGTCGAGATTGGCACGCATGACCGACGCGATGCGCTTCTGCGCGTCCGCGAGCTTCTTCGAGTCCACGCCCTGCGGGATCCAATTGGGCGCAAACAAGCTCAAAAAACCAGCCAGCACCGGCCACAGTTCGATCGGCGCGGTGCGCGACAGCGCGGCGGCGCTGCCCTGCAGGATCTTGAGACTGCGGATCATCAGGAAGTAGCGCGCGGCGTCGTCGTCGCTGTCGAGCAGCGCTTGGCCGAATACGATTTGCGGCGGGGCGCTGCTGACGGGCATGCACACCGAGCCCAGCATCGGGGAGGCGAAGATCTCCAGACCGCGAATGCCAAACGCAGCCGCGACTTGCTGGACGTAGCTGGCGAATGCAGCCGAGGACACGGGCAACGGTGCGGCGCGCAACGCGCGCAAATCCACCGGGTAGGCGGCATCCAGCAAATCCCCGCTCTTCTTCAGCAGCGCGCGCAGCGGCGGGCTGACCAGATCCGGTGCCAACAGATCGTCGAGTCGCGGATCGCCGGCGATCGGTCCTGCAGCGGGTACAGGGATCTCTTCGCCGTGCAGGGCCGCCAGGGTGGCACGGGCGACGAGCGCGGCGTCGCCGGCATTCTTCAGCTCAGCGACGGTGGCTAGCACCTCGAAGAAGCCGGGCTCGAAGCGGCCGGTTGCCAGGGCGCGCCGCGCGTCCGTGGCCGCGCGGTCGAGCAGCACATGCATGGCGCGCGTTTCGCCCCCGCGCTGTTGGAACTCCGCCACTGCACGTAGCACCACGCTGTCGTGCGGCCATTCCTTGCGCGCCTTCTCGAACGTTGCCTCCGCGCGTTTGCGATCATGTGCAATTTGCTCTTCGACGACTGCCAAGGCGAGCGTGCGATCCCGCTTTTCGTCGGGTGTTTTGGCTCGGCCCAGTAGCTCTGTTTGCAGGGACAGCGCGGTCGCCTTGTCGCCCAGACGGCCGTAGACCTGCACCAAGCGAGCCACCGTTCCGGCGTCGTCCGGATCGCGCTTTAGGACTTCCTTGTAAGCGAGCTCGGCGCGCTCTGGGTTGGGGAGCGCAGTGTCGTACAGCTCGCCCAGGCGACGATAGATTTGCGCTTGGCGTTGCGGGTCGCTGGTGTGGCGAGCGAGCCGTATTAGAGCTTGCTCGCCCGCGCTCCAGTCGCCCTCGTCGAGGCACAGGCCGGCGAACGCTTCGAGCGCTTCGGCGTGATCTGGGTTGGCGTCGAGCGCCGCTGACAGCGCGGCCTTGGCCGCGTCGCGCTCGCCGACCTCCGCCAGAGCGCGGCCGCGCGTGACTTCGATGGCGACGCGCTCTTCGGGGTCGGTGGTGTGCTCCAGGCGGCGCTGCAAGAGCTCGGCGAGCTTCTGGCGGTCGTTGGCGGCGACGTACAGAGACTGCAGGCGGACCACGGCGTCTTCGTGGCCGACGTCGAGCGCCACTGCGCACTCGAGCGCGACGCGGCCGCGCTCGGTGTCTCCGGCCTTGTCGAGCCACAGTACGGCCGCCTGGTGCCAGGCGCTCACTTGATGCGCCGGCACGCGGCTGGCTTGCGCCGCGCGCTCTAGGGCGAGCGCGGCGGCCGCATGTTCTTCGCCAGCCTCCAGCACCTCAGAGAGCGTGGTCAGCGCGACCAGATGGTCGGGCACTTGCTCGAGGGCTGCGGCCAACAAACGTTTTGCGTCCTCGGGGCGTTCCAAGCGGGCCGCGGCTTCGGCTGCGCGCAGCGCCAGAGTGGCCTTGTCAAGCGGGTGCTCGGAGAGCTCGCACAAGCGTTGATCGCTCTGCAGCCCGAGCTCACTGTCCTCGCTCGCCCGCGCATGAGCGCTCAGCGTGCGGAGCGCCCACAGCTCGTCGGGGGCGTGCGAAATTGCAATTTCGGCCATCTCGCGCGCTTCGCTCCACGCGCCGCGACGCACGCGGAGCCGCGCGGTGAGCCGAGCGTGGGCGCTGGCTTCCGAGGCACCCAGCACGCGCGCCAGAGTGGCAGCGATAGGCTCGAGCTCTTCCAAGCGGTCGCCGCCGATGTAAGCGTGCTCCAAGCGACGCAACGCCGGCAAATGCTGCGGGGATTGCTCCAAGATCGCGGTTTGCCAGAGCAGCGCGCTGGAGGTGTCGCCACGCGCGTGGTCGATTTGACTCAGGCGCTCGTACAGCTGTCGTTGTTCGTCGGGAGCCTGGGTCGCACGTGCACGCTCCAGCAGCGACTCCGAGAGCCGAGCCGCCGCGGGTCCCGACGCCGCGAAGCGCTCGGCAACGATGCGTGCCAGCTCGCTGGTGTTGCCTTCGGCGGCCAGGAACGCGTCGCGCGCGGCAGTCTCGAGCTCGCCCGAGCGAGCTCGCTCCAACGCTGCTTCCGCAAATAGCCGCACGCGCAGCGCGCCTTCGCTAGTTTCGCCCAGCGATTCGCGCCAAGCGGCTCGCTCTGCGTCTTCGGTCGGCACCATGCGCTCGGACAGCTCGCGCAAGGCGAGGTCGGCGGGGCGAGCCTTGCATGCTTCGTCGAGCAGCCGCTCGGCCAAGCTCAAATCTGTGTCCGCGACTAGCAACGCCTCTCGAACCAGGTCGAGCGAGCGCTCGATCGGGTCGTCGGCGGCCTCGCGCCGCGCGCGCAGCGTTACCAGCAGCGCTTCACCGTCGCCACGTCGGCGTGCGGACAGCTCCGCCAAGCGATAGCTGAGAGGCAGCTCTGGATCGGCGAGTCGTGCGCGCTCGATCAGCGCGTCATACGATGCTGGCTCCGCCGAGCCTTGGCGCAACGCGGCCTCGAGCACCGCTAGCGCGGCGCGCGGCGACGGACCCAGGCGCTCGCTGAGCGCGATCAGCAGGTCGCCGGTTCCTTCTGGCGCCGTTCGAGACAGAGCGCGGATCGCTGCTTCCGAGCCGGGCTCGAGCTCCAGCGCACGCCGATAAGCGGCGCCGGCAGAGCTCTGCTCGCCGGCCAACTCGTGCACTAACGCGGCGGCCAATTGCTGGTCGCGAGCGGCTTCAGGCTGGTCCGTGGCGCGTGGCCATTCTGCCAGGGCGAGCGCGACCGGACCTTTTGCCCGCGCGGCGCGCGCAAACTCCAGCCCGAGCAGCCGCGCGAGCGGACTGCCGGGATGCGAGGCTTCGAACGCGTCTGCGTTGGGTTGCAAGTAGCCGAGCCCCAGAGCGTCAGCGAACGATTCAGCCGGAGGCGTTGCCAAGGAGAGTCCCAAGCGTTGCTCAGCGCGGCTCGGTTCGGTGCCGGAGCGCACATCGAGCGTGCTGTTGCCACTGGCGGCTACGAAGGCGGCAGCCAATGGACGAAGCTCGGGATCTCCGGCGACCTCCCAGACGGTGGTTTCGAGATCGGCGGCGCCGAGGCCCGTCAACGCGGCGAGCGCCAAGCGATCGGTCGCGCTGAACGTCTGCTCGCTTTGGGGGCCACTCACTGCGGCACGCACGCTGTCGGCATCACCTTGCTCGAGCGCGCGCGTTACCAGCGCGCGTCGCGCGAGGCGGCTCCCGCTGTGCGCGGCCAACTCGCTGAGTCCCGAGATGGCGCGCGCACGTGTTTTCGGTTCTGCACCCAGCAGGCACGCCGAGAGCCAGGCGCAAGCGCGGCTGAGACCTTCGACGCGGGCGAGCTTCTCCAGAGCGTCGGCGGCTTTTTCGCGGTCCCCAGCGGACAACGCACGGCGCGCCTCTTCGAACGCGGCGCGCGGACCCTGCGGCGGCGCACTGCCCGCGGGCGCGGGTGCGCCGCGCATGCGCAGTAATTCTTCGCTCGCGCGAGCCAGCTCAGTGAGCTGCTGCGATTCCGGAAAGCGAACGCGTGCCGGACCACTGCTCTTGCCCAGCAGATCCGTCAGCTTGGCCACGTGCGCGCGGGGATCTTCTTGCCGAGCGCGCACCGCGAGGTCGAGCTTCTTCTTGGCGGTCGCGTCGTCGTTCAGGGCTAGGCGATGGACTTCCGCGCTCAAGTACGCCGCGTGCACGCGCGCGTCGACCGTGGCAGCGCCGCGGATCTCCATCTCTAGAGCCGGCGCGACTGCTTTGAAGTCACCTTCTGCCGCCGCTAACGCGCGGACTTGGCGCGTTGCCATGCTCTGCGCACGAGGGATGGCACTGGCCTCCGTCGCCACCTCGCGGGCGCGCGGCAGCTCGCCGAGCAACGCCCACAGCTCGCTGGCCACGATCAGCGCTCGCACCTTGGCATGCGGATCGCTCGCGGTGCGCGCCTCGCGCTCCAGCCACTCGGCGCGCGCCACGAAGGCTTCGCGCTGTCCGCTCAGGTGATCGCGTGCCGGGCGTTCATCGGGCCAGATCGAGGGCGCCGTGGAGGGCCGCTCCGGGATTGGGCTCGGGCTCAGACTGTGCAGCTCGGTTTGCTCCGAGGGCTCGTTCAGCTCATCGAGATCTGCGGTGCTGAAGGTGGCGGCAGGGGTCTCGGGAAACAGCTCGAGGTCGCCGTCTCGCACAGACAGGGCCGGCAAGCTCTGCGGCCCGGGAATCGACGGCATGTCGACGGGGTCGGCCGGTTGCGGGACGGCTAGCGTCGGCAGTCGACTCGCTGCATCGATCTGCTGCAACGTGGGCATGGTGCTGCGCGGGTCACTCGAGTCCGGTCGCGGCGCGCGTGGCGGTAGGAACGGATCGGGTAGGAAAGGACCGTCCGCGCCGGGAGGCGGCGGGACACCCGGCGGGCTCGCCTGAATGTAGATGCGCGTCCGCTCTTCGTCTTCGTCCAAGTCGTTCAGGGGTGGCGGGGGTAGGCTGGTCGCTGGGCCCGGTCGCAGCGGAACGAGCTTGGCGGAGCTGTCACGCTCGCCGGCGGCCGGCGCACGCGGGCTCACCGCCGGCGGGAAGGGCTGGCGCGCTGGGGGAGGACCTGCCGGGTTGACCGCGGGCGGCTTGGCGGTGGCATCGAGCGACGGCCGCGGCACTGCCGAAGCGACTCGGGGTATCGGTCGCGGCACCGCGGGCAAGCGTGGCGCGGCAGGGATGTCCGGCAAACGTGGCGGCGGATCGCTGCTCGGACCGGCCTTCGCCTCGCTGACCTCGGCGGCTGGCGCGGGCATGCTCGACAGCAGCTCGTCGATATCTGAGCCGGCCAGATCTTCGAGACCTGTGGTGCCGTCATCCAGAGCGGCTCCGGGGAACAGATCGTCGGTGCGCCCGACCACGGTCACGTCGTCTTCCGAGAACTCGCGCGTTCTGGGCTCGTGCAGCTTGACTGGGTTCTCGGGCGCCTGCGGCACGGTAGACAGCGCGGAATCGTCGAACAAGAGCGAGTCGAGTAGCGCGTCGGGCTCGAAATCGAGATCGCTCCCCAGCTCTTTGTCGATGCTGCTCGCGCCCCCCGCGCCAGTCGTCGGCCGCTTGGGGTCGTTGGGCTCGCTCATTTTACGCCCATCCCGAGTTGATCTCGAAGCTCGAGATACGCGGGGGACAATACGAACGCGAGCAGGCGCGTCGCGCGCGCGGCAGATTCATTGGAAAGCCCAAGTGCTCCGCGCTCACGCCCACCGGTCGAGAGCACCCAGGACACGTCGCCTGCTGCGATCGCCGCCATGCGATCGAGACTCGACACGGCCGTGCGCGCCCAAGCTAGCGGGTCCTGTCCGGAGCTTTCGACGGCACGTGCCAGCTCGGGCAGAAGCTTTTTCACTCTACCCGGCGCTTTGCCAAGGGAACGTTGGAATTCGGGCAGCATGGCGTATGCGGGAGAGGGCAGCGTGACCTTAGCGACGCGACACGCCGCTACGACCAGCGCGCCGATCTCCGTGGATTCGCGATGGCGCAGCACGGTCGTGCCGCGGCGGAGTGCGAACAGCTCGCGTGCTACTGCTTGGCGATGCCGCGGGGAGAGCGGAGCCGTGACCGCGGAACCGAGGACGAGGGCCGGCGTCCCGCTGGCGATCGCCACGACCGCGTCGGGGTCGCTGCCGCCGATGTACAGCTCGAATTCGCCAATGCCGAGCGCCCCGGCCCAAGCCGCCACCTCATTCCTGATGGGCAGGCCGAGGCGCGCGTCGACGCGCTCCTTCTTGCCCACGCTGTATGCCGCCAAGCTCGGTCCAAGCTCTTCGCAGATGGTCGTCGCCAGCACCCGCATCAGCTCGCCGATCGGTCCGCGATCTTCGGGATCGGCTAGGTTCGGCAACGCGCTCTCGTCGATGGCGATGCGCGGCACATTGGCAACTCGTTGATCGATGCGCACGAGCTCCTGTTCGACGGCGTCGGACGAAACGCCGAGCGCGATCAGCGCGCCCAGCGCCGCCTGGCGAAGGGGTGCCTTGCCCAAGTAGGCCGCGATGCGCGCCACGCGCTCCACGCGCTCCGTGTCCAACGGGTTTTGCGCCAACGCCTGGGTCAGACTGACGAGCCCGCGTTCCAGCAGCGGCACCGTCGCGCGCTTCGGAAACGCATCGCCCAGCACGAGATCCAGCGCTTCACCGTCGTCCGGCAGCTCGCTGAGCAAGCGAGCGGTCGCGGCTTCGGCGTGCGCTTTGTCGTGCAAGCGGTCGCGGTGAATGACCATCGCCAGCCGCGCAGCCTCGACCCTGCCTGCCGAGCTGTCGCGCTCGTTCATCAATAGTTCCAACGCTTCAGTGGCCTGCTCCCAGGACTCGGCGCGGGCCGCGGCGCGAGCCAAGCGTTCGCGCACCGCAAGCGTGCTCAGCCGCGCGCGGTGCAGATTGGCGAGCACGTCGAGTGCCGCGTACGCGTCGTCCAGCTTATTCTCGTACAAATCCACGGCTGCAATGCCGCTCATCAAGCGCTGTTGCGCAGGGGCCTCCTCCAACGCTGCGAGCCGTGCCAGATTTTCTGCCGCCTCCGCGAAGCGCCCGAGTGTGATGTAAATCTCCCCCGACAAGGCCAACGCGCCGACGTGATCCGATTCCAGCAACCGCACGTTCTCCAAGGCGGACAGCGCGTTTTCGCGATCGCCTGCCGCGCGCAGCACGCGCGCACGCTCCCAGAACAGCTTGGCGATCTCCTCGGGCTCTTCGGCCACTTCCAGGCGCCTGGCGATCAGCTCCAGCAAACGCGGACCATCCTTGCGTTCACGCACCATGCGGAACAAGCGGTCGAAAGCTCCGAAGCGACGCACGTCGCGCTCGACGGCTCGGGACAACGCGAACTCGCCGCGCGTCGTGTCCTTGGATTCGTCGAGCAGAATCAGCGCAGCTTGCTCCCAGAATTCGCCACCTGAGGCGTTGTCGCTGACCGCGTCGCCGAGGGCGGCGCAAGCTTCGGCTAGCGTCGCGCGATCTCCGACGGCGTCCGCCGCTGTCCGCAGGCCCTCCCACCCCATCAGCTCTTCGGGGTGGACTTCGACGACCTGCCGGAACGAGTGCAACGCCGCGGTCGCATCGCCGTATGCCAGCTGATTGTAACCGGCCAACGCCGTCACGACGCCCAGGCTGTCTTCGCCCAGATTGAGCCCAATATCGAGCAGCGCGTGGGCGCGCCGTCTTGGGTCGCTGCCCGGCGCGGCCAGCTCCAGGTTGCTGAGCTTGGCCGCGGGTTCATTGGCTGAAAGCGCTGCGTGCGTGCCATGCCCCGAGAGCAAGGAGACGAGCGCGGCAGACGCTTCGAACGTCGCGCCGAGCGAAGCAGGCAAGCGTTGGGCAAGTGCCAGACGCGCCGCCACTTCGTCTTCGACGTCCCCGCTGTGCGTGGCCGCGCCGAGCCACTCGAGCGCAGGCGCGAGCGAACGATCGACCAAGGCCCAACTGCGGGCGGCTTCGGCGAGCATGCGATCGGCGCCGTTCGGCGTGCGCGCCAGCTCGATGCCATAGGCGGCGCCACGAGCTACGGCGGCCGCGCCCTCCTGATCGGCCAATTGTTGTAGGGCGAGGCCGCGTTCCTCCTCTTCGCTGCCGTTCGGGCTCCAGAGCGCGCGCGCCAAAAGTGCGGCCTCGTGCAGCTCGCTCGCGGGTTGCTCGAGCGCGCGGGTCAGCGCGTCGCGCGCCGCGTCGGCGTTTCCGCCGCGCCCGACCTCGAGCGCGAAGCGATCCAGCGCCGCGAGATCGGGTGCGCTTTCCGCCGCGGCCTCGAGCGCAAGCCGGCGCGCGCCAAGCTCGCTGGACTCGGCAGCGGAGAGCGCCCAGCCCAATAGTGCGCTGCCAGCTCGCCCGTCGTTGCCTGCTGCGGTGAAGCGCTCGACCGCCGCTTTGCGATCGCCCGCTTGCCAAAACAAGATGCCGGCTTCCAGTCTCAACGCGACACTGAGCTCGGCATCCTGTGCCGCATCCGCGCTGGCGGCGAGCGTGCTCGCAGCCGCTCGCTTGCCCTCATGCGCATACTCGAGCGCGCTCAGCGCGCGCAGGACCACCACATCCGAGGCATCGCTCGCGTGCAGCTGCTCGAGCTCCTTTTGTGCGTTGTCTCGTTCGCCGCGGAGCATCGCCCGGAGCGCTAGCACGGTGCGTAGCGCGCGCGCTGTCGCGGGATCACTCTCTTCTGCAGCGAGCGCAGCCAGCGCGGCGCTCGATGCGTCCTCGCTGGGCGTCAAGCTGCGCCGCGCCGCGGGGTCTTCGCTGGCCGATTCCGGTAATAGATCGAGCGCGTACGCGGCAAGTACGTTGCCGAGCCAGGCGCCGTTCGGAGCCGCGGCCAGGCCGCTCAAGGCTTGCGCCGCGCCGGTGCGTTCGCCGCGCAGCGCGCGCGCGCGCGCCAGCTCGAACCACAAACCGGCTTGCTCCGCGTCAGTGGCGCCTTGCGCGATTAAGCGACGTGTCGCCTCCTCGTACCAAGTGCTGTCCTCGGATAGCGCGGAGAGCAGGCGGGCGACGCGTGCCACGACCGCCGGTGACGCGCCGTACATGCCCGCCTGCGACAGCGCGGCGCGTGCGCCCTGAACGTCGCCGCATTGCCGGGCCCAGACGTCCGCGCTCAGCAAATAGAAGCGCGCTTTGGCGCTCTCGTTTGGAAAATTCTCGGCTGCGACTTCGAGCGCCGCGGCGAACGCTTGCGGGTCGTCGCCCATGCCAAGCAGATCGAGCTGCAACGCACGGGCGGCGATGCTGGCCGGATCTTCGCTGAGGGCCTTGTTGACGGCGCCGAGCGCACCGGCCCCGTCGTCCTCGCTGGCGCGCGCCTCGGCGACGCGTAGCCAGAGCGATGCCGCGACCGCGCCCGTTGCGCCGCGGTCGAGCTCGGCCTGGGCGATGCGCGCGGCGCTGGCCGTGTCGCCGAGCGAGTCAGCGACGTGAAAGCGGGCACGCAAGAGCATCGGATC
>OLLW01000143.1_pt1 | contig 9962 bp, 10 predicted proteins | sample 1604611 | NCBI WGS metagenome assembly OLLW01 (sample SAMEA104055725, study PRJEB20765) | soil metagenome | biome: Arctic tundra; feature: Polygonal ground; material: soil | place: USA | collected 2011-09 | depth 0-0.5 m | reverse complement strand
CCGCCGCGACGGCGACGGCGACGGCGACGGCGACGCGTGGCTTCGTCACCGCCGGCTTCGCCACCTGGGCTTGCGGCGGCGGCACCCGGCTCTCCCGCCTCGCCTTCCTCTTCCGCATAGTCGTCGCCTTCGTTGCCGGCCGCTTCGATGACTTCGCCGGTTTCGACCGTCACGAGCGCGTGATCGCCGTCGGCGTCCCACGCGGAGTCGACGGCGACCTCGACGATGGTTTCGTCCTCCTCGGCGTCGTCGCTCTCGTCTTCTTCGCCTTCTTCCTCTTCCTCTTCTTCTTCCTCGGAGGCCGCGGCGTCGGTGCTCACGGCGCTGTCTTCAGCCTCGCTCGCGTCGTCGTCGTCGTCGTCGTCGTCGTCGTCGTGGCTGTGATCGTGCGCGTCGCCAGCGGCCGCGCCAGCCTGGCCGTGGCGCTTGCCACCGTCGCCCTTGGAGAAGCTCTCGGCGTCCTCGTGACGCCGGGAGCCCGACAAATAGGCTTCGAAGTCGTCGGGGCGGATCAGGTCTTCGACGTGTAGAAACGCCGCACGCTCCATGCCGACGTCGATGAACGCGGCTTGCATGCCGGGCAACACGCGGGTGACGCGGCCTAGAACGATATTGCCGACTGTCCCCCGGGCTGCGGCGCGCTCAATCTGAAGCTCGGCAATGATGCCTTCTTCGATTAGAGCGACGCGGGTTTCACGAATGTCACAATTGATGACGAGAGTATTTCGAGGCATGGCTTCCGGGTGCCACGTCGCAAAAACCCCAAATTTTGAGCGCGAACGCTAGGTAGACAAGATCAGCGCGGATGCGGGCAGCGACTCGGCTCGAAGAGCGGAGTCGTACCGGACCGCGAAGCGAATCGCACCCGAGTGTCTCCTGGAACCGGTGAAACCGGTAGGGACCCTGGGCGGTGCGACAGTCGAGCTTGCGTGCGGGGGCAAGACACGGGGATTTCTGTGAGGGGCGAAAAAAGGGAAAAAAATTGTTTGGGGGGGTGGAGCGTCTCCACCTCGAGCGGCCCACACGGGCCAACCTCCCCCGGGCCGGTCTCGGACATCCCGAACCGACGGGGCAGAGTCGCTACGCGACCTAGTCAGGTCACCATGAGCTGGCCGATCCGTCAAGGGCTGGGGAAGGGCCCGGAACCATTTAAAACCCCCAGAAAATTGCTTGGCTCTCCGGCCGAAAGGCAGTCTCGGACGCGATCCGTGGCACCGGAGGTCGGGCCTGGCCGATACTCCTCTGTGTGAGCACCTCGTTCTTGGTTCTCGATATCGAGACCGTCCTCGACCCGGAATTGCCAATTGTGGCGACCGAGGCGGAGCGCCTTCCGTCGCCGCCGCATCACAAGGTCGTCGTGCTTGGTGCGCTGTTGTTCGACGCGGCCTACGAGGCCAAGCGGATCAACGTGGTCAGCGAGATGAAGGACGAGGCCGGCATCTTGGAGGACTTCGCGCGCATGCTCGAGGAGCGCCGTCCGTGTCTGGTGACTTTCAACGGCCGCGGCTTCGACATGCCGGTGATCGCGACGCGCTGCTTGCGCTACGGCATTCCATTTCGCCACTACTACCGCTCGCGAGACGTGCGCTATCGCTTCTCAGCGGAAGGGCACTTGGATTTGATGGACTACGTCTCCGACTTCGGTGCGGCGAAGCCGTCGAAGCTCGACATCATCGCCAAGCTCTGCGGCATGCCGGGCAAAGTCGGCATCGACGGCAAAGACGTGGGGCCCATGGTCCACGCTGGGCGCATCCAAGAAGTACGCAACTACTGCTTGTGCGATGTGGCACAAACGGCTGGGGTGTTTCTGCGCGTGCAGCTAGTGCGTGGCGAAATTGATCGCGATCAATACCGCACTGCCATGCGCGGGCTGATCGCGCTAATCAAATCCGACGCACGCTTGCAACCGGTCGCTGACGCCCTCGACGAACGGCGTTTGTTGCTGGAGACTGAGCCTGTTCCGAGCGTCTCTATCCCGAGCGTGGAACCCAGCTGAGGAGTACTCATGTCACTCATCGACAAACGCAGCGTGCACAAAGCGGCGAAGCTCGACCCTGGGCAAATCGAAGCGTTGCTTCTAGAAGTGCCTGGCTACAAGGTCGACGACAAGCACGCGCTGATTAGCAAAGAGTATTCGTTCAAAGATTTCTACGAGACGATCGCCTTCGTCAACGCGCTCGCGTACATCGCAAACCAAGAAGACCATCACCCGGATCTCGCAGCCAGCTTCAACAAGTGCAAGGTGAGCTTCTCGACGCACGACGCCGGTGGGCTAACGGAAAATGACTTCATTTGCGCGGCTAGGGTGAATGCTTTGATCAGGTCTTAGTTCTTCCGCTCGTTCCCGCTCGTTCCCGCTCGTTCCCGCTCGTTCCCGCTCGTTCCGCTCGCTCCGGTGCGCGCGAAGCGCCGCACGCACGCGCCCCGCGCGCGCCAAATACCACTGCCGCCCGCCCTCGCTGGTGCGCGCGAAGCGCACGCGCCCCCCGTGCGCGCCAAACAGCCCAGCCGGATGCCCCTTCCTCCTGTGCGCGCGAAGCTCCGCACGCACGCGCCTCAGCGCGCGCCGGATACCTCTTCCGTCCGCCCTCCTCCTGTGCGCGCGAAGCTCCGCACGCACGCGCCCCAGCGCGCGCCAAACAGACCAGCCGGATGCCCGGAACCAAAACGAGCGAAAAGTCTTGGAAGACCAGATCGCGATCCGCGAATGAGATGGAGACCTACGAGAACCGGCGAACCCGGCCGCCCGCTGTTTCACCCGCAATCGATGGTCGCAGGACGCCCTGAGCAGCTCTCAACGCAAAGAGACGCCGAAGGCCACGCCGACCTCAACCGTCACGCGTGACCATCAACAAAATCCCAAAACCTAAGGCTCTCGATAGAAGCGCGGTACGCGACGCGAGATGTCCGTCAGGACTTCCCACGGGATGGTGCCCAATTGAGCGGCCATTTGTTCGGCGGAGATTTCGTCTTGGCCCAGGGGGCCCTTTTGGGAGCCGAGGACGACGCATTCGTCGCCGACACGCACGTCGTCGATTTCGGTGACGTCGAGCATGGTCATGTCCATGCTGACTGCGCCGACCACGGGGGCGCGTTTGCCGCGCACAAGCAGTGAGCCGCGGTTGGACAGCGAGCGGCTGAAGCCGTCTGCGTAGCCGACCGGGACGGTCGCGATGCGGCTCGGGCGCGCGGTGAGGAACGTTCTACCGTAGCCGACGGGCGAGCCGGCGGGCAGATCGCGAAGCGCCACGATTTCGCTGCGCACGCGCATCACTGGGCGAAGCTCAGGGCAGGCGCCGACGCTCGGGTTTACGCCGAACAGGGCGATGCCCGGGCGAACCACGTCCAAACAGGAGCGTGGGCTCTTCAGCAGCGCGGCGCTATTGGCGGCGTGGCGGATCGCGGGGGAGATACCTTCGCTACGCATGGCGGCGGTCGCTTCTTCGAACAAATCCAGCTGGTGGTTGATCGATTCGGGATCGGAGGAGTCTGCGCAGGCGAAGTGAGTCATCAAGCCCTGCAGCTTGACCTCGGGGAAGCGATGAAGGGCTTTGGCCATGGCGGGCACTTCCTTGGGAAGGATGCCGAGGCGGGCCATGCCGGTGTCGATTTTGACGTGGATATTCAGGGGCTCCGCGCCTGAGAACTTCACCTCGTCCGCGATCGACTCGAGCTGGGCGGGGTCGTGCACGACGGGCGTGAGATCGTGGCGTAGTAGCTCGCCCCAGGCGCGGCCGTAGTGACCGCCCGTGATCAGGATCGGCACTTGGATGCCGGCTTGGCGGAGCTCGATGCCCTCTTCCAGCAAAGCCACACAGATGCCGTTTGCGCCCGCGCGCTCCAAAGTGCGGGCGACGGCCTTCGCACCATGGCCGTAGCCGTCGGCTTTGAGCACGGCCCACACTGCCGCGCCGCCAGCGGCACGCTGCACGAAACGCAGATTGTGGCGCAGATTGGCGAGGTTCACTTCAGCGCGCGTCGGCCGCACGGCATCCGAAGGGACGGCGCGCTGTGGGCGAAGCACTCGCGGAAGCGGAGTGGCCAAAGCTGGGGAAAGCGCGCTGAGTGCTGGGTGCCGCGTCATCGTGCTGCCTGAGTGGTTACCGGAGGGGTGAGCAATTCGTCAACTTAATCGCTGTTCGGGTTTGTGTCCGTCGCACCGTGATCGCTACCCCCGGCGCACTATTGTGGCCGCGTTGTACTTTTCGTGCAGGTAGCGGCAGCCTTTCGCGAGGCTTACCGCTGCCATTCTTCACTGAAAACAACGCTTCATGCAGGTCCTGTAGTCCGGGTCGCAGGCGTTACACCCCGGGCCCTGCTTGCCGGCATCCGGATCGCAGGGGCGCCCGCACGTCTCGAACGCCTTCCGGCAGTCGTTGCCGCACTTGTCTCCGGGAGCCGTGGCGAGAGCGACCGTCGGAGCAGCAGGCGTGGCTCCCGCGTCGCCGTACCAACGCGTGGCGATCGGCGGCGGCGGCGCGTAAACGCTCGTAGGGGCTGGCACGACCAAATAGAACTGTCGCGCCTCACCCTTCTTCGCATCACCGATGTCGAGCTTCGGACGATCGAGATCACCCGTCGCAAACGAACGCGCGCGGCGGCGCGCATATTCGATCCGATCACGAGGTTGACCGTAGGTGTACATACCGAGCCACTCTTTCCAACACGCTTCGCGGTGCGTGGGCGCGGTGTCGACCTCCAAGTCGAGCTTGTAACAATGCTCGAAACGCACGTCGCCTTCGTAGATCGACTGCACGCTCGGACCGCACGAAAGGCCCGTCAGTAGTGCGGTCAGGCCCGCGAACGCCGCGAGCCCAAAGAAAATGCCCGGCGGAGTCAGGCGGCTTTCACTCTGGTACGCGCGCGGCACGGCACCTGTTTTCCCCGACTGAGCCGAGCGGCGCAAGCCAAAGGCCCGCGGACGCGCCATGTAACCGCTTTTCTCGTGCTATGTGAGGCCCCACGCATGTTCACCGGCCTCGTCGAGTTGAAGGGAGTGCTGGCGCGCCGCTCGCGCCGCGGGCCCGGTTACCGCCTGCTGGTGGAGTCCGCCTTTGGCCCGCTTGTGCTTGGCGAGTCGATTTCGGTGAGCGGCGCGTGCCTCACGGTCGTGAGCTCGGATGCCCATAGCTTCGAGGCCGACGTTTCGCTCGAAACCGCCAACAAGACCACGCTCGGCGCGCTGCCTGTGGGTGGCCCCGTGAATCTGGAGCGCTCGCTGAAAGTCGGCGACCGCCTCGGCGGGCATTTGGTGAGCGGTCATGTGGATGCCGTAGCCGAGCTCGTACGCGTCACGCCCGCAGGCGAAGCGCAGCGCTTGTCGGTCGCTTATCCGCGCGACCTCGCGCGCTTCATCGCAGTCAAAGGCTCAGTCACTTTGGACGGCGTGTCGCTGACCGTGAACGCGGTTGCGGGCGACGAGCTGGAGGTGATGGTGATTCCGCACACGCTGAGCGTGACCACGCTGGGCGAGCTAAAGCCGGGCGCTGCGATCAATCTAGAGGTCGACATGCTGGCGCGCTACGCGGTTCGTTTCTTGGAAGTGAGCGGTTCTGCTGGCAATTCGTCGGAGGCCGGGCTCAAGGACGCGCTCCGCCGTGCCGGGTTCGAACACGAGGCAAGTTCGGGTAAGTCATGAAAAGCGAAACAGCAGCGCAGTCGGTACGTGGGCTGGATATCGCGCCGGAACATCTGGAGCGCGTACGAGCCGCGTTGGACGACATTCGCGCCGGCAAGATGGTGATCTTGGTCGACGACGAGGATCGTGAAAACGAGGGAGACCTCACGCTCGCCGCGGATCGCGTCACACCCGAAGCCATAAACTTCATGGCCATGCACGGTCGCGGTTTGATTTGCCTCACGCTCTCGGAGGAACAGGTCGAACGCTTGGATTTGCCCATGATGAGCGCGCCCGGGCGCAGCGGTCCGCGCTTGGGCACCGCCTTCACGGTCAGCATCGAAGCGAGCGAAGGCGTAACGACGGGCATCAGCGCGCAAGACCGCGCGCACACCGTGCGCGTCGCAAGCAACCCACGCGCCAAGCCGTCGGACATTGTGGTTCCGGGTCACGTGCTGCCCTTGCAAGCGCGCCGCGGCGGCGTACTGGTGCGCGCCGGTCAAACCGAGGGCTCGGTCGACCTGGCGCGGCTTGCCGGTCTGAACGAGGCCGCGGTGATTTGCGAGATCATCAAGGACGACGGCACGATGGCGCGCATGCCGGATCTAGAGGAGTTCGCGTCGCGACACGGCCTGCGCATTCTGACCATCGCCGACTTGATCTCGTATCGCTTGCAAACCGAGCACCTCGTGACTCGGCTGTCGCTCGGCGATATCGTGCTGGATCGCACGGCCACCGCCTGGCACGCGATAGTGTTCGAAGCAGTGCTCGAAAAGCGTCAGTTCTTGGCGCTCGTGAAGGGCACGCTCGACGGTTCGAAAGCGACGTTGTGTCGCATGCACGCCGGCTCTACGCTGGCGGATGTGTTCACGTCGACGAGTGGCGACGGCGCGAAACACCTCGACGAAGCGATCGACGCCATCGAAGCCGAAGGCAGCGGGGTGATCGTGTACCTGCCGCCGCAGGGCGATCTGCGCGACGATCTCGAGCGCTTGCTTCGGCGCGTCGAGTCGCGGCCGGGCAGTGGTGCTCCGCCGTCAGGCGCTCGTCCGCACGGCGGAACGCTACGGGAGTACGGTTTGGGCGCTCAGGTGTTGCGTGAGCTCGGCCTCACGAAAATCCGCCTTCTCACCAATAATCCCCGGAAAATAGCGGGCATTCAGGGGTACGGGCTGGAGCTGGTGGAGAGCGTGCCATTGGTCTCGATGCGCGCTGGAGAGTGAGATTGAGCTGGCCCCGCGAGGGGGGATGCTAACATCCGGTCCCCCGAACCAAGCCGGGCCGTTGCTTCAGGAACCCAATGTCCAACGCAGAGAATGCTCCCGAGTCCGTCGAAGGCACGCTGATCGTCCCGAAAGGGGCGCGCTTCGGCATCGTGGCTGCACGCTTCAACAGCTTCATCGTCGAACGTCTGGTAGAGGGAGCGCTCGATGCGCTTCGCCGTCACGGCGCCGACCCCGCCAAGATCACCGTCGTGCGCGTCCCGGGTGCCTGGGAAATTCCGTTCGCCTGCCAGCGCCTAGCGAACAGCAAGAAGCTAGACGCGGTCATCGCGTTGGGCGCGGTGATTCGCGGTTCGACGCCGCACTTCGAGCACGTTTCGAACGAAGTCTCCAAGGGTGTGGCTCAAGTCTCGTTGCAGTCGGGCGTGCCTGTCAGCTTCGGCGTACTCACGACCGACACGATCGAACAGGCCATTGAACGCGCGGGCACGAAGGCCGGAAACAAGGGCGTCGATGCTGCGCTCGCCGTCATCGAGCTCGTCTCGCTCGGTCACGCGCTCGAGGAAGCCGGGTTCTGACCCGGATCTAGAATGGGCGCGCGTACTCAGGCCCGCGAGGCCGCCTTGCAAATGTTGTTCGCCGTCGAGGCGGGTGGAACCGCGGGCGAACGAGCAATCACGGACTTTTGGGCAGAGCTTCCTGCGGAAGACGCAGAAGGGCGGCCGTACGCCGATGCGCTCGTGCGGGGGGTGCTGGGCGATCTCGAAAGGACCGATGAGCAGATCAGGAAAGCCAGCCAGAATTGGCGGCTGGAACGCATGACGCGCGTCGATCGCAACGTGCTGCGCATGGGCGCGTGGGAGCTCATGGAGCGCTCGGACGTACCGCGTGCTGTCATCTTGGACGAAGCCGTCGAGGTCGCCAAGCGCTTCGGTACCGAGGAGAGCGGCGCGTTCGTGAACGGCGTGCTCGACCGCATTGCAGAGAATCTCGGTCGCAGCGACATTGCGGGCGGCTCGCCCCCCAAGCGCGACGCGAGTTGAGGGCGTTTGGATCTCCGTTTCACGACACCCGAGCTAAGGAAGCTCGACTTGCTCGGGACAGAGGTGATCGTTTCGACGATTGCGCTCGATGAGCGGCCGCCGCACGGCCTAACCGGCTTGCTCGATTTTCGCTTGGCGGGCCGCATCTCGCGGCTGATTCAAAGCGGGTTTGCGACTGGCAAGGTTGGCGAGGTCTTGCTGGTACCGGGCAAGCCGAAGCTGCCCTTCGACAAGTTGCTGCTGTTCGGGATCGGTCGACAGAGCGAGTTCAACGACCCAGTGTTTCGCGTGGTCGTCGACAAGATCTTGCGTACCCTCGAGGGTTTGCGGGCTCGCACCGCCGTGGTCGAGCTGCCGGGTCGACACTTCGACGCCATCTCGCCCGAGCGTGCCGCTGACATTCTGCTCGAGTCGGCGGGCGGCGCGAAGGAGCACGACGTGTGGACGTTGATCGAGCCGGTCGAAGCTCAGCGAGCGATCACGCAGCACATGATTCAAGAACGCCGCCGCGTGCGGCAGCTCTAACGTGCGAGTTACTGCTTTTCTTTGGCGATGATTACGCCGCCGAGCATCACGTTCCCGTTCTTGTAACGGTCGAACTCGAGCTCGAGCCCCGGGTAGAACGCGCGTTGGATGGTGTCGAAATCGTTCTGCGTCGTCACCTTTTCGACGCGCAGCGGGTCACCCATGAATTCCTTCACGGCGCTCGGCAGCATGCCCAAGCCGACGCCTGGCGGGATGCCGCCGTTGAAGAAGCCGTAGACTTGGGGTTGCCCTTTGGCGTCCGGGCCCGCCGGGCGATCGTGACGATGCACGACGATACGGTCAGTGACGCCGGCTTTGAGATCGAACTCCACCGCGCGCTTGACGTAGCGGCACACGTCCGCTGTCTTCACTTCACACGGCGCCGCCATCAAGCGCTCGATCGTGGCCACGGTCGCACCCAGGCGGATCGGACCAACGCCCTGGCCGGCCTCGATCGCGAGAACAGGCCCTTCTGGGAGCTGCACCGTGCTCGTGGGCGCGGGAGCGGCCGGCGCGGCGACAGATGCCGGTGGCCCCGCGGACGCAGCCGCCACGCTCGCGTTCGGAGCGGCTGGCGCTTGGCTGCTCGTGTGGGTTTTGCAGCCAGAACTTGCGACAATGGGACTTAGACCGAGCAAACAACAAGCAGCGCGCAAACGCATGAAACCTCCGACGCCGACGTGTAGCACGCCCCAAAGATGCCAGGCAGAGGTCGGGAAGTTTGACGTCTGCGGCCGGGCGATACAAAACCGCGGGCCCGTCACGATGCCCGCTTTCGCGCCCCGGCGTTTCCTCTTCATCACCGGTAAAGGCGGCGTGGGCAAAACGACCGTGACCGCCGCGCTGGCGAGCGCGCTGGCGGCGCGCGGGCTGCGGGTCCTAGTGACCGTGTGCGGAGCCAAGGAGCGTCTCTCGGCGCTGCTCGGCGCGCCGCCGCTCGGCTCCGCGATCAGCGCGCTCCGCCCAAACGTTTGGGGCGTGCGCCTCGTCTCGGAGGTGGCGCTGCGCGAGTACGGCACGTTGAAGCTCAAAAATCGCGTGCTCGTGGACGCGATCTTCGACAGCAAATACGTAACAGGCTTTTTGAGCGGCACGCCTGGGCTCAAAGAGTGGTCGTTGCTCGGCAAAGCTTGGTACCACGCGATAGAGGAAGAGCCGGACGGGCGACCGCGCTTCGACGTCGTGCTCTTCGACGCGCCAGCGACTGGCCACGGCCTGGACATGTTGCGCGTGCCGAAAGTGATCGTGGACATCGCGCCGCCGGGCGTGTTGCGCAGCGACGCAGAGCGCGCCTGGGAGATGTTCCGCGATCCGTCGCGCAGCGGGGTCGTCGTCGTGACGTTGCCGGAGGAGATGCCGACCAACGAGACGCTCGAGCTGTGCAGCGCACTGCGCGGCGAGCTCACTCTGCCGATCGCCGAATTGGTGGTTAATTCCCTCCTGCCCGCGCTGTTTTCGAGCCAGGAGGCGAGCGAGCTCGCCGGGCTCGGCGCGCGCGGCGCGGTCAGCGCCGCAGGCGCGGTGTTGGACAGCGCGGCTCGGCGCGCGCGCCGC
>OLLW01000084.1_pt1 | contig 10012 bp, 6 predicted proteins | sample 1604611 | NCBI WGS metagenome assembly OLLW01 (sample SAMEA104055725, study PRJEB20765) | soil metagenome | biome: Arctic tundra; feature: Polygonal ground; material: soil | place: USA | collected 2011-09 | depth 0-0.5 m | reverse complement strand
AAGCCGAGCTGATCGACGTCCCCCCCACGGCATCTACCACCCAATTGTGCTGCGAGGCTTCACCGCGCGCGCCGGCGGCTCGTTCGCCTTGAATGGCCTGACGCAACCGGATCACACGCAGATCATCGCTGCTGGCTTCTCCGCGGGCGGTTTCCCCGCCTACGTCGAGGCGAATGACGGCGGCTTCGCCCGGTTCACCTCGAACGGCGGCACGATCGTCAGCAATCTATTTCCCGGCACGCAGTTCTACAGCGGGACAGCGTAGCGCAGTATCCTCGTTTTTTCACCTGTCTTCAGGCGCACGGGCTTCGGCGAGGCCTCGCGGGCGTTCCCAGCTCTGAAGCCTTGTTGCAACAGGCTGCGGAATCGGCCGCAAGCGATACAGCTCCACGGGCCCGAAGCGCTGAACGAGCTGGCCCTGCTCCTCCGCCAGACGACGGCTGAATGGGTACTCGTGCTGGCTCGCGGGAAATGTGAACCCGATGCGACCGGCGTTGTACTGCTCGCGCGAGATCAGAACGTAGTCGATCTTGGCGTCAGCGATGCTGCGCATGAAATCTTCCCAGTCGTCGAAGCGGATATAGTGTTGCAGATGGCTGTCGGTCACGTAGCACGCTCGGTCAGCCCAAAACGCGCCGCCGCTAGACGCAGCGAAAGTCGTATAGAACGCAGCCACCAAGATGTGCGCGTTTTCCGGCGTCGTCGCGTGGATGGCATTCCACATGTCCCAGACCGTTGTGTGCTGATATTCTTGATCCATCGAGCTCAACCCGAGCGCCATGCGTAGGTCCGCCGCGAGCCCTCCGTCGAAAAGCCGGGGTCGTCTCGCGTGGAGATGCAATCCGATCCCGGCTGCCGTAAGCGCCAGCGCGGGCACGAGCGCCCAGCTCCGCGTCGACCACTTTTCGGCGAGCGCAGCGGCGAAGAGTAAGCAAAGGCTCATGAACGCTGGTAGCCAGAACCGCAGATAGAGCCCAGTGACACCGAGCGCCGAGAGCGACAACACACTCGCGAAGATCAGTAAATCACGCCGCGCGGGCCGCCTGGTTCGCAGCAAAGCGACCACAGAAAGCAGCAAGATGAGCAGCCCCACGGCAATCAAGAGCCGTGAGCGCGCGGTCGCGCTGAGGCGCTCGCCGTAGCTCATGCCCCAATTGTTGAGCATGAAGAAATGGTGGAAGACGCGCCCTTGCTCCTCGCTCCAGTCCCGCGTGGGGATGACCTTCGAGAACATGGGAAAGACTGGATTTCCGGTCAATCGCCAGGCTCGATAGAGCCACGTCAGCACGGGCAGCCCAGACAGCAGCACGACGGCGGCGAAATCGATGACGCGCGTCTTGCGCCCGTTCTTCCCGATGCTTGCCGCGACCACCACACCGAAGATCGCTGCTGCCACGGCCAGCGCCGTAATCTTGAAGGAGGCGGCAAACCCACCGCAGGCCGCGGCCACGAGCAGCAAATCCCGGCTGCGATTCTCACGCCACGCGAGCAAGAGCAGCAAGCTTGCGATGGTCAGCCAGCAGACTGCGAGATCACTGTAAGCGACACCCATCAAGAACATGAAGTCGAAGAACCGATTGGGGAACGCGAGCATCGAAACCGCAGTCATGCCAGCAAGCGTTTTTGCGGGGCCTGGCACTAGGCGACGCCCGGCTAAGTAGACCCCGAGCAAGCACATCAGGCCGGCACCGAAGTGGATCAGCTTTGCCGCCCGTGCGCCGGCGATCGCCATGGCGAGGAGGTAGAGCATCTCGAATCCAAGCGAGGCGTTCGTGTGTGAGTAGCTCGGCAAGTAGACGAGCGAACCCACTTTCAGCCAGCGCTGCGGGCCAGTCAGGTGATATCCGTCGTCGTCCCCGAAATCGCCAAGCGACATCGATCGCAGCGCGAGCAATCCGAGCGACGACGCTAACAGCCCGAGCCACGCAAGCTGAACCCCACTCAGCTTCGTTTCCCGCAGTTGCGCTGCGTGCGCAAACAAGCGACGAGCGACGTGCACGAGGTCCCGCGACAAGAGCAGCACGAGCGCTACGACCGTGACCCTGACGGGGCTCACAGTGAGCCAACCCATGCAGCTCAGGAGAAATGGCGGCAATTGCAGCGCGCCCGTGCCGACGGCTGCGCACACCAGGCCGCGTTCCCAAGGCGTCAACGCGAGCAGCGGCGCCTTGAACCAACGGAGCAAGCGAAAGCCGAGGGCGAGCGCGAGCCAATAGAAAGCCAACACGAAAACCGGCTCCCACAACAGAGCCGGAAGCGGCTGAAGGAGCTCGGGAACGGCGCTAGAATCCATCACTCGTCCGGGTTATGCGGTTCGGCGCGGGGGCCACGCGCGCTCTGCGAGCCGGCATGGTAGTCCGGACCTGTGCGATGCGGCGACCGTAGCACGGCCACTCCTTGCTCTAGACGAATCAATCCGGGACGCCGGCGAGATTGCCCGCCGCCCGCGTTGCACTCCGCGCTTCGCTCGGTTCGTTGTCAGTCGGATTTCGGACGAAGCCCGTGACCGATGGGCCCGCGAATCACGCAAAAGAGCGACCAAATGCGGGTCGTGTCGACTGACGAGCAGCGGCAGCACGAAGCGCGCAGCGTCGGCCGTTTTGGCCGTTTGGCCGGCGCGTGTTCCTCGATGAACGCAGGTGTGCCGCGAATGTCACGCGCGAGTGAATGAGACCAGACCGCCCGCGACGAATGCGAGTTGCCGAGTTTGGAGAGCGGCGAACGCGGCTTTCCAAGCTGGTTGTGCCCGTGAGCGCTCAGCCAGCGTGCTCAGCAAATTTCGGATGACTCGGAACCGCGTAGTGTGATCGACTGGGAACTAAGGCTCGATGGCGGATGCTGTTCGGCACCGACCATTGCACTACTGGAGACAAGCTGAATGGAAACCGCGCCGCCAACGATGGAAGCCAAATCGGCGCCCGGTGCGAGCATCGCGCGAGCTCAACCTCTCTCTGAAAGCCAAGCTGTCGCTCCGCTCGCGGCGGATAGGCGGGTGAAGTTGAGCCTCGTCATCCCCTGCTACAACGAGGAGAAAACGCTCGAGTCGTGCATCGACAAGGTGCTGGCTATCGCCGACGAGACCTTGGAATTGGAGCTGATCGTCGTCGACGATTGCTCCAAGGATCAGAGTCGCGCGGTCGCAAAAAAGCTGAGCGAGCGCATCCCGGGCTTGGTGCTGCTGCACCACGAAAGGAACATGGGCAAGGGCGCTGCGCTGCGTACCGGCATTGCGCGAGCATCGGGCGATTTCGTCGCCATCCAAGACGCGGATCTCGAATACGACCCGATGGATCTCAGGCGCCTGCTCGTGCCCTTGCGCAACGGGCAGGCCGACGTCGTGCTGGGCTCGCGCTTCCTTTCTGCGGGCTATCATCGCGTGCTCTATTTTTGGCATTCGTTGGGCAACCGCTTCCTCACGTTGCTCTCCAACATGTTGACCGACCTCAATCTGACGGACATGGAAACTTGTTACAAAGTCTTCCGCCGCGAGGTGATCCAGAACATTCGCATCGAGGAGAATCGGTTCGGCTTCGAGCCCGAGGTCGTGGCCAAGATTGCGCAACAGAGGTTGCGAATCTACGAGATGGGAATTTCCTATCACGGTCGCACCTACGCAGAGGGCAAAAAGATTGGCTCTAAGGACGGCTTTCGCGCGCTTTATTGCATCCTGAAATACAATTTGCACAAGGCGCCGTTGGTCGTCCAATTCGCCTTCTACGTGCTGATTGGCGGCCTTTCGGCGATCGTCAATTTGATTCTGTTTTTGTTGCTACTACGCCAACTCGGCGTGACAGCGGCCGCATTGACGGCGTTCTTCGTTGCAGCCGCGCTAAACTACTACCTCTCGGTGTTGATTCTGTTTCGCCGCACCGCACGCTGGAAGTCGGCAACCGAGATTCTGCTCTTCCTAGTCGTGGTGGCCGTGGTCGGCGCGGTCGACGTTTACTGCACACGTTGCTTCGTTGCGCTTGGGCTAGGCGCCGCGTTGGCCAAGGCGTCGGCGACCGCGATCGGATTGGTGCTCAACTTCAGCGGTCGCCGCTTCATCGTGTTCCCGGAGAAGCCAAGCCCCGATTGGAAGCCGCAAAACCACGACTGAGCTGTGTTTAGAGCGCGAGCCGACATCGCCTGGCGCCGTGGACCGCTCGATGCCCCCATGATAAGAGTCATCGTGGTCGCAGGATGAGAAAGAACGCACTGCGCCTCGAGTACTTGGACGGCTTGCGCGCGCTCGCGGCTCTCTACGTAGTGCTGTTTCACGGCGGGCTCTTCGAGCGTGTCGACCCGGCCGCGCTGCCGTCGTGGGCTCGCGCCGTGCGCCGCGCGCTGAGCTTCGGCCACGACGCGGTCGCGGTGTTCATCGTGTTGTCCGGCTATTGCTTGATGCTCCCGGTAGCCCGCGCCGACGGCAACATGAAGCGGGGGTTGGGTAGTTACTTTGCGCGCCGCGCGTTTCGAATCCTGCCGCCCTACTATGCGGCGCTGCTCGGTACTTTGGCCCTGCTCGTCGTGGTGCCGAGTTTACAGCTTCCGACGAACACTATTTGGGATGATACCTCACCCGCTTTTGGTTTTGGTTCCGTCGGCAGTCACTTGCTCTTGATCCATAATTTGTTTCCGAGCTTCGTGCACCGCATCAATGGCCCGCTCTGGAGTGTCGCCACAGAGTGGCAGATTTACTTCTTTTTCCCGCTGCTTTTGCTGCCCGTATGGAGAAAATTCGGAGCGCTGGCCGCGCTGCTGATCGGCTTCGCGGTCGGTTGCCTACCGCTCGCGTTGGCTTCCGACACCGCGTATGCCGCCAACACTTGGTACCTTGGGTTATTTGCCCTCGGGATGGGCGCTGCAGGCATCAACGTCGCGTCGCGCCCGCGCGAGCAAGCGCTGCGCGAGCGCGCGCCGCTCGGGGTTGTAACGCTCGCATTACTCGCGGCGTGTGCCTTGGGCATCACCGCGCTGATCAGATTCTGGTTTCGTGTGCTGCCATTGAGCGATGCGCTCGTCGGCCTCACCACGGCTGCCGCCCTTTCATACCTGACCAGACGCGCGTTGGACGCCAATCCAAGCTCTCGACCCATTGCGCTGCGAGTTCTGGAAGCGCCCGCTCTCGTGGGGCTCGGCCGCTTCTCGTACAGCCTATACCTCACGCACTTACCGGTCGTCGCTCTGTGCTACTTGACCCTCGAACACCTGGAGCTTTCCGCAGCGAAGCGAATGGGCGCACTGGTCGCGCTCAGCCTGCCGCTATCTCTGGCGGTTGCGTTCGCGTTCTTCTGGGTCGTCGAACGACGTTTCATGGGCGACCCGCAAGCGTTTTTCGAGCGCAAGGCCGCGGGCGCGGATTGACGGCTCCAGCCGACGCGCGCAAACTCGCCGCAGTTTCGAAATCCCCAAACGAAGCAAAGGTTTGCTCATGAACGTGCTCGTTACCGGCGCCTGCGGTTACATCGGATCGCACGCCGTGCGGTGCCTGCTCAAGGCAGGGCATCAGCCCATCGCACTGGACGACTTGAGCCGCGGGCACGTGGAATCCCTGCCCTCGGGGGTTCCCTTCGTGCAGCTGGATGTGCGCGAAACGGACGCTCTGGTCGAGGCTTTGAAAAGATACTCAATCGAGTGTGTGATGCACTTTGCCGCATTCGCGTACGTTGGTGAGTCGGTCGATGTGCCGCTCGTATACTACGACAACAACACGCGGGGCACGATGAGCGTCTTGCAAGCTTTGGGTCGCGCGGGCGTACGGCGTTTCGTGTTCAGCTCCACATGCGCGACATACGGCGAGCCGGAAACTATGCCGATCAGCGAGACGACCCTCCAGCGACCGATCAATCCGTACGGTTGGTCGAAGCTGTTTTCCGAACGCATGTTGCTCGACTATGCCGCTGCCAATAAGGACTTTTCCTTTGCGGCGCTGCGTTACTTCAACGTCGCCGGGGCGGCCGCGGACGGCGCGGTGGGAGAGGACCACAAACCGGAGACGCACCTGATCCCGGTCATTTTGCAAACGCGGCTCGGTCTGCGCGAAAAGATCACAGTCTTCGGCGAAGACTACCCGACGCCCGACGGCACCTGCATTCGCGACTACATCCATGTGGAGGACTTAGTCGACGCGCACGAGCAAGTCGCGAGCGCACTCAAACCCGGCGCGCAGCTGATCTACAATTTGGGCATCGGCCGCGGTTACAGCGTGAAAGAGATCGTGGAGGCCGCGCGCAGCGTGATCGGGGATTTTCGCGTCGACATCGGTCCACGCCGTCCCGGCGACCCGCCGACGCTTTATGCCGACGCCAGCAAGATCAAACGCGAGCTCGGGTGGTCCGCACAGCGAACCGATGTCCGCTCGATGATCGAAAGCGCTTGGCGCTGGTTCCAAGCACATCCGAATGGCTACGCCGGCTGAGCAAAACTTCGACGAGGCTCGCGATTGATTGTGGTGACGCCGCCGGTTGCGCTCGAAATAGCCGTGAAATGCTCACCGATAGATGTGTAAAGTGGCGACCGAAAGGCCGGTCATGACAAATCGTGTCGTTTGAGCCGTGAGTCTTTGCTGTTTCTTGCCAACCTGCGAGGCTGCGCTGATGACGAACAGAATCCTTGTGACCGGCGGCGCCGGGTTTATCGGCTCCCATCTCTGTGAGCGCCTCGTGCAAGCCGGCGAGGACGTGTTGTGCGTCGACAACTACTTCACGGGCTCGAAGAAGAACGTGTCCCCTCTGCTCGCCAACCCGCTGTTCGAGGTGATGCGGCACGACGTCACCTTCCCGCTTTACGTGGAGGTGCAGCGCATCTTCAACCTGGCCTGCCCTGCGTCGCCGGTGCATTATCAGTTCGATCCGGTGCAAACGACCAAGACCAGCGTGCATGGCGCGATCAACATGCTGGGCCTCGCGAAGCGTGTGAAGGCGCGCATCTTGCAGGCCTCCACGTCTGAAGTTTACGGCGACCCTGAAGTGCATCCGCAGCCGGAATCGTACTGGGGCAAAGTGAATCCGATCGGTATTCGCAGCTGCTATGACGAGGGCAAACGCTGCGCGGAAACGCTGTTTTTCGACTACCATCGTCAACATCACGTCGACATCAAAGTGGTGCGCATCTTCAATACGTACGGGCCGCGCATGAACCCGAACGACGGTCGCGTCGTCTCGAACTTCATCGTGCAGGCGATCCGCGGGGAAAACATCACCATCTACGGCGACGGCCGGCAAACGCGCTCGTTCTGCTACGTGGATGACCTGGTGGAAGGCATGCTGCGCCTGATGGACACCGAAGCCGGCTTCACGGGCCCGGTCAACATTGGCAACCCTGGAGAATTTACGATGCTGGAGTTGGCCGAAAAGGTGATCGCCTTCGTCGGAACGAAGTCCAAGATCGTGCATCGTCCGCTGCCGCAAGACGACCCGCGTCAGCGCAAACCCGACATCGCCCTCGCGCAATCGAAGCTCGAATGGCAGCCCAAGGTGCAGCTCGACGACGGTCTCAAAGAGACCATCAAGTACTTCCGCCGCGTGCTCGCCGAGTGAACCACGACCGAAGACGCGATCAGTGCACGAACGATGGGCGTTTTGGCCGCGTTTCCGTGCGGGCGAAGTGTTGCAATCCGATCGAGAGTCCGGTAAGCAAATCGCCATGAGGTTGGTAGCGTTTGGAGTCGGGTACGTCGGGTTGGTTACGGGTACTGGGCTCAGTGAGCTCGGCCATGACGTGTTGTGCGTGGACGTGAACACGCAACGGGTCGCGGATCTGCACAAGGGCAAGATTCCGATCTACGAACCCGGTCTCTCGGACTTGGTCCGACGCAACGTGCAGAGCAAGCGGCTCACGTTCGCGACCCAGGTCGAAGCGCCGTACAACGAAGCTGACGTGTACTTCATCGCCGTCGGGACGCCGCCGGGTGAAGACGGCTCGGCGGACGTGAGCGCGGTATTCGCGGTCGCGAACAAGATCGTAGAAATTGCGAAAACTCCCGCCCTAGTGGCCATGAAGAGCACCGTGCCCGTCGGCACCTGCGACAAGGTCCAAGCCATTTTGGACAAAGCCAAGGTCCGCCTGGAAGTCGTCTCGAATCCGGAGTTCCTGAAGGAAGGCACCGCCGTCGAGGACTTCTTCAAACCTGACCGCATTGTGGTCGGCGCCCGCAGCGAGAATGCCAAGCAAAAGCTGCGTGATCTGTACGCCCCGCTGCAGTTGTCGGGCGATCGCATGGTGATCACCGATCCACGTTCTAGTGAGCTGATCAAGTACGCTTCGAACACCGCGCTCGCGATGCGCGTCTCGTTCATGAACGAGCTGTCGCGCTTGTGTCACGCAACTGGCGCTGACATTCACGCCGTGCGCTTGGGCATGGGCTCCGATTCGCGCATCGGCAAGCGCTTTCTGTACGCCGGCCCCGGTTACGGCGGCTCGTGCTTCCCGAAGGACGTGCAGGCTTTGGCCATGCTCGGCCGCGCCCACGGCGTGGAAATGGTGCTCGCTGAGTCCACGCATCGCGTGAACGAAGCGCAAGCCGTGTTCTTGATGTCACTGGTGGAGGCCGGCTTGGGCGGCTCACTTTCGGGCAAAAAGGTGGCGCTCTGGGGCTTGTCCTTCAAGCCCGAAACGGACGACGTGCGCGAGGCCCCCTCGATCAAGCTCACCGATGCGCTGCTCGCCAAAGGCGCGCGCGTCGTCGGGCATGATCCGGAAGGCTCCGCTAACTTCGCCGCGCACTTCGGCTCCAAGGTGAACGTCACCGCGGCTGACTACGACGCGCTGGACGGCGCGGACGCGCTCGTGCTGCTGACGGAATGGCGCAGCTACCGCGCGCCGAATTTCGCGGAAATCAAGAAGCGCATGAAGCCCTCCTCCGAAGGTGCGCTGCTCCTAGATTCGCGCAACATCTGGAAGCCGCAGGACATCGTCAAAGCCGGCATGCGGTATCAGGGTATCGGCATTCCGCCGTACCAGGCGTAAGGCACCTTCGATTCGGTAGGACCATGAGCGGGAGGTCGCGACCCGAAGCAGAGGGGGTTCGATGAGCAGGCGTGATTTCCTTCAGACGCTGTATCCGCGGCTCGGGTGCGACGTACTTCGGTGGGGGATAGGAAGGCCAAACGGTGTGGCGGTCGAAGGCTGGGGCTCGTCAACGATGCGTCATCGCGTTGCACCAACAGAGCAACCTGTTCCCCGCGCCGCCTCCCAGCACTGCCACTTGCAACGCGATCGCCATGGATCTGATAACGGACGGCGCCAGCACGGCGAAGTGCCCGTTCGCCGCCGCAACCGTCAGCTGCAATTGCGCGCTCACCTTCACGGATAGCGGAACCACGAGCGACACGTACGCGCTGAACGGTAGCAATCAGTACGTCAACGACAACGACCCCCCGGGTTGTCCCGTCAGCTCCTGCGTTCAGGCCACGGGCGACGTCACCACGCTCACTACGTCTCAAATGACCGCCGCTGGCTACACCTTCGAGCACGTCCTCACGCTCAGCTCGCGCTAGTTGGTTGCCCCCAGTCATGTCGTGTGGAAGCGCGGCGCCTCTCTGCGTGAAGAACTTCCAGACTTCTCCCTTGGTCCAGGTTTGTCGCCGCCGCCCGAGCCGTCGGCAGAGCCGTCCACCGGAGCGGGGGTGTGACCGCCGCCGTTGAACGCGCACCATTCGACGGGCTAGGCGTCCTTGCGGCCCGCAAACTTGGTGCACACGTGCGTGTTGTTCCCCGACGGGGTTGGGGCGGCGTTTGGGCCGTGCCGCCACCTGGAATCGTCCCGCGAGCGCCGCCGTGCAGCAGAGCTCGCTGTTGATCGGCGTAGCTGTCGCGGCTGTATTTTTCGGCGCTGCCTGTTCGGGCGGCGGAGCATCGGTTGACCAAGGAAACGGCGGGGGCGGCACGGCTGGAGCAGGCGTGGCCGGGGCGGCAACGGGCGGCTCCGTTGCAGGCAGCGATTCCCGGCACTGGCTCTGCAGGCACCTCTGGGAGCAGCGGAGGCGACATGACCTCCGGCGGCTCCCCAGCGTCAGCGGGTGCGGGTGCG
>OLLW01000006.1_pt1 | contig 10045 bp, 8 predicted proteins | sample 1604611 | NCBI WGS metagenome assembly OLLW01 (sample SAMEA104055725, study PRJEB20765) | soil metagenome | biome: Arctic tundra; feature: Polygonal ground; material: soil | place: USA | collected 2011-09 | depth 0-0.5 m | reverse complement strand
CGGCGCAGCCGCAGGCGAGCACGCCCGCCGTGGTGTGACGTCACGTTACGGGGGGCAGCCGATGGTGTGACCGCCGCTACGCGTCAGCCAAACCGCTTGCCGATCGCGTCCATCACTTCCCCGTACTTCGGCGGGAGCATGACGGGGGGATTGGCGAGGGTCGAGTTGACGCCTGCGATGCTGCGTTCGTGGTAACCGACTTTGAATTCGGTGAATTTTAGGCCGTTGGCGGTGGAGACGCAGACCACCTTTTCATTCTTGGGGATCACGCCGCGCGTGATGAGCTTCTCCAGCACTGCCAAGGCAACGGCGGTGTGCGGGCAGGTGTACATGCCTGTCCGGTCGGCGCGGGCGGCGGCGTCGCATAGCTCTTGCTCGCTGGCTTGTTCGACGATGCCGTTCATCGCTTCGAGCGCGACCATGGCGCGCGGGGCGCTCACGGGGTTGCCGATTTGAATCGCGGTGGCTTGCGTGGGCTTGGCCGTCATCGGCGTGACCTCGCGCTTGCCAGCCGTCCAGGCCCGGTACATCGGGTTTGCGTTCTCGGCTTGCGCCACGACCAAGCGCGGATACCGCGAGATGATGCCGAGCTCGCGCATCATCTTGAAGCCCGCGTACATCGCGGCGGCGTTACCCAGGTTGCCGCTGGGCAAGATGATCCAATCGGGAACCTGCCAGTCGAACTGTTGCACGATCTCGATGCCGACCGTTTTCTGGCCTTCGAGGCGGAGCGGGTTCATCGAGTTGGCCAAATAGACCTGACCCTCGGCCGCAAGCTGCTGCACGATTTCCATGCAACCGTCGAAGTCAGTATCCAAACCGAGCACGAGCGCGCCGTGCGCAACGGGCTGTACGAGCTGCGCCGTGGACACCTTGTTGCGCGGCAAGAGCACGACCACGGGCAGGCCCGCGGCTGCACCGAACGCCGCCAGCGACGCGCTAGTGTCACCGGTCGACGCGCATGCAATCGCCTTGACCTTGAGGCCTTCTTGAATGGCTTGGCGCACGACGCTGACGAGCACCGTCATGCCCAAATCCTTGAAGGAGCCACTGTGGCTGTTGCCGCACAGCTTGACCCATAGATCGTTCAGGCCGATTTCGCGACCGTAGCGCTCGGCCCAAAACAGATTGGTGCCGCCCTCGTACATCGACACGATCATGTCATCCGGCAATTGCGGCATGACCCACTCGCGCTTGCCCCACACGCCCGAGCCGTACGGCCACTGGTTGTGACGGTAGCGGTCGTCGAACAGCTTCATCCACGCGGGGCCGCTGCGATCCTTCAGCGCCTCGATGTCGTGCACGACTTGCAGGAGCCCGTTGCACTTCGGACAACGGTAGATTGGCCTCGTGACCGGCCAGGAGCCCTCGCAGCCATTGAAACAGCGGAATTCAGAGGAGTACGGCACGGGCGGACTATAGCCTCATAAAACGCACTCGGCCGGCACTTTTTGCGCGCATTGGAGGTCGCCGGCCGAGCCTGAGAATCGGGGTTTTCCCGCCGCGATTTGCGCTGGTTCGCCGTTCGGTCAGCGAACCGTCGTTCGCCGCCCTTTGCGCGCCGCCGAGCCCGTCGTACGCCCGCCGCAGCATGACGACCGCGGGCTTCGCGCTGGTACTCGACTCCGCGCAGGGAGGCGGCGACCCGTGCCTGGTCGTTGCCGGTCTGCCACTCGCGCTTCGGCTCGCGCTCGACGCGCAGCAAGCCGGTGCCAATTGCATCGTGTTACCGAAGGACGCGCCCGCGCGGGCCGTGCTCGGCGACGCGCGCTTGCGCATCGCTATTCAAGATCACGCGCCGAGCGAGATGCGCGTGCTGCGCGTGCCGGCCAACTGGGTCGTGCACCGCGGCCTGCTCAAGTTCATCGCCGAACGCGACGGCGCGAACGCGAACAACCCGCGCGAGCGCAACTTGGCGGCCGAGCGCATCGCGTTCGACGCGCCGTACGCCTTCGAGCCGTTCGCCGTGGTCGACGGCGCGAGCGCTCGCGCCGCCGAACGGGCGTTGTTCCGCGCGCTCCGAAAACCGCAAGACGGTTGGACCTCACGCTATCTGAATCGCTACATTTCTCTGTTTCTGTCGCGCTGGCTGGTCAAGACGCCACTTTTGCCCAACCAGGTATCAGTGGGGATTTTGGGCGTGGGCATAGCGGGCGCGTGGTTCGCGGCGCAAGGCGGCTATGGCAATTTGCTGCTCGGCGCTTTCTTGTTCCAAGCGCAGAGCGTGCTCGACGGCTGCGATGGCGAGATGAGCCGCGTGACGCACCGCGGTTCGAAGACCGGAGAGTGGCTGGACACCGTCGGCGATGACCTCACCAACTACGGATTTTTCGCGGGTTCCGCGCTCGGCTTGTATCGAGTCAGCCACAACCCGCTGTACCTCGTCGCCGGCGCGATCACCGTGCTCTCAGGCGTGATCGGCAGCGGGCTCGAGTACCGTTACCTAATCAAGATTGGTTCCGGGGATCTCTTGAAGTACCCGCTCAGCCAAGGCCAGGGCACTGGACGCATGGCCTTGATTCAGCCGCTGTTCAAGCGCGATACGTTCGTGTTCATGACCTTGTGCGCGGCCGCGCTGTCCTGTCTCGGGCCGATGCTGTGCGTGTTTGCCGCGGGAGCCGTGGGCGTGCTCGTCAGCGTGATCAAGACCGAGCTTCGCATGAGCCGTGAGGCACGGCAGAGCGAGACCGCGCGGTGATACGCCGCTGTGCGCCTGGCACCCTGCTCACGCTGTTCTGCTTCGCCGCGAAGGCCGGCGCGCAGCTCCCCGCCGACGGCCAGCAGATCAAGACCAATCACTACGGCATCGACCTTTATCAAGGCCCAGTGCTCGCCAGCACCCGCGTGACCGGCCTGGCGGGCGCGTTCGTGGCCATCGGCGAAGGCGTCGAAGGGAGCACTCAAAACCCGGCCGCGCCAGCGGTGCGTGTACCCTGGTCGAACGGCCACTTCGACTACGATTTGGGCGCGGGCGTGACGTTCCCAGCGACCATCAAGAACTCCGATTTCTTCAACTCCGGCAAACGCACCGATCTGCCCAAAGGCAGCACGGGCGGCTTCGTGTTTTTGAGCTTGGCGGCCAATCTGCAATTCGGCAAATGGGGGCTCGGCGTGACGAGCGATCTCCAGGAATACGCGCTACGGCGCGACACCGGTGCCAGCGCACAAAAGAGCGCCGACCAACTCGTCGCCAAGATCTCGGTCACACACTTTCAGTTGGCGCGCAGCTTTGCCGACGGTCAGCTCGTCGTTGGCGTCGGGGCTCGCGTGGCGACTCTGGCCATCCAGAATCAGGGTCCGCTCGATTCGACGCAGCAGGACTTGTTCAGCACGGTCGGCAACGGCTACGAAGCGGGCTTCGTGCTCCGCCCGAACGGCGGGCACTTCCGCATCGGCGCCGCGTTTCGCTCAGGCGTTACCACGCGCCCTTCGGCCACCAGCTCCGAACGCGTGCTGTACGCCAATGACCCGGTAAACGAGCTATTTTTGCCGGAGCGCGTGACCCTACCGTGGGATCTAGACGTGGGGCTAGCGATCCAGCTCGGACCACGACCCTTGAATCCACGCTGGCTCGATCCCGCGATCGAGCTCGAGCGCTGCAAGCGCTTCTTACGTTGGCGACAGCTGGAGCGAGCACGTCGACGACGCTTCGAGCTAGCTCGCGTCGCGGAGCTTCACGGAGACGTCGCAGCGGCCGCGCGCGCGCTCGACGCCGAATTCGCCTTCGAAGCCGCGCTGGACGACGCCACCTTGAATCGCACTGGAGAAGAGGTGGACATCGAGCTCCGCCGCAGACACCTTGCGCTGCAGCGCTTCCACGTGCTGCTCCTGGGCTCGCTCGTGATCAGTGGCACCGCCCAAGAGGCCGTAGGTGTGGAATCGTTCTTGGAACGCATCGTTCAGCGCTCGGGGGCATCCTTGAGTTACTCGCCGCGCATCGGCTTGGAGACAGAGAGCGTGCCCAACTGGCTTCGGCTGCGCGCCGGCTCGTACAATGAGCCCACACGCTTCCCGAGCAACAAGGACGGCGGGCGCGTCCACGGCACGCTGGGTTTCGACGCGAAACTGTTCCCATTTGACGTATTTGGCCTATTTCACGAGGGCACGCAGTGGCGCGCCGGCGGATCGCTAGACGCCGCGCGCAACTACTTCGGCTGGTCCGTCGCGATCGGAGTTTGGCATTGAACCAGTTCTGCGCGAGCGCCTTGGGCGCTCTGTTACTGCTCTCCGCTTGCGCGAAGAAAGAGCTGAAACCCTTACACACCGAGCCCTGGCTCGCCCATCCGCCCGCCAGCGCAGCGGCAAGCAGCGACGCCGGGTTGCCCACGGCGCGCTACGCGCTCACGGCGCAGAGCCAAATCCACTTCGAGCTGCCCAGCAAGCGCGGCACGCTGCACGGCAACCTGACCCGCGTCAGCGGCGAGCTCAGCCTGACCCCGGGCGATCTGGAGCACAGTCACGGCCAAGTCCAAGTCGATCTGAGCTCGCTCACGCTGAGCGCAGACGGCAACGCGGATACCAACGCGCTCCTGACGCGCGCCAGGAAGGCGCTCGGCCTGATCGACTCTGCGCCGGACGCGAGCAGTCCGCTGAGCGCGAGCTTCGAGCTCAGCTCTTTGGAGGACGTTGCGCCGGCTCAGCTCGAGCCAGCCCCAGACAGCGATGCAGGCACACCCTTCGAGCGCAAAGCCCGCGCGACCGCCGTGGGCGATCTGCTCTTGCACGGCTTTCGAGTCGTGCAGCGCGCACCCTTGGAGGCGGAGCTCGGCTTCACTTCAGATCGAACCCTACCCGCCACCATTTCGATCCGGAGCCGCGCGCCGTTCGTAATCTCGCTAGAAACCCACGAAATCCGCGTGCAAGACCAGAATATCGGCAAGAAGGCGTCGAAAGTGCCGGCCGGGCGTGCGCGCGACGCGCGTGTAAGTGTTGAACTCTACGGGAGAAAAATTGAGTGACCGGCGTTTCGCTGAAACCGACCAACGAGTCGGCCGTATCAACAGTGCTCAGTCGAAGCAGCCTCGAGCGCCCCCGTTCCCCGATTTCGCCCCACTAGTTGTACCTTTCAGATCCCCTACGCGCCTTTCAGGTCCGCGTAACGAGAAGGAGACCCAGTCGATGTCGCAGAAACTCAGCTTCAGCTCAATCGCCGCTACTCTCGCCGTGCTCAGCGCTTCGGGCCTCGTCGCCTGCGGTGGTGAAGCCACGCCGCCCGCGGCCAGCCCGGCGGACGCCAAAGAAGTTCCAGCCGCGCCGGCAGCCGTCGCTGGTAACTCCGCACCCACCACGGATTCGAGCATGGCCCCCGCCGCGCCCGCTGATGCGCCGCCCGCGGCTGCGACAGCAACCGACACTCCGAAGGATGCCGCTACCGCGCCGGCCGCGCCCGCGGCTGCCCCCGACAAACCCAAAGCCACTGCCAAGAAGAAGGCCGGTGCTAAAGCCGGTTGCGGCGCTGGCACCTGCGGCTGAGCGCTGAGCTCCCGCCATTATGACCATCATGCCCCCGCGCGAGGCGCCTGGGTTCGGCAAGAGCCGCGCCCTCGCTGGAGTCGGGTTGGGGTTGCGCTGGGAATTTCTCGAAGAGGTGTTGGACGGTCCTGCCTGCGACATCGCCTTCTTCGAGGTTTCACCTGAGAATTATCTGGGCCGCGGCGGCTACTATCCGAGTGCGCTCGAGCGCGTCGCCGAGCGCTACCCAATCGTAACGCACGGCCTGACGCTCTCGCTCGGCGCGGTAAATGAACCGGACGCGGCCTACATGAGCGCGCTGAAGAGCGAGCTCCGGCGGCTCGATCCGCCGTGGCACTCGGATCACCTGTGTTTCTCGAGCGCTGGCGACCGCGTGCTGCACGAGCTCTTGCCGCTCAAATTCTCGGCGGAAAACCTGCAGCGGGTCGCTGAGCGCGCGCAGCGCGTCGAAGCCGAGCTCGAGCGGCCATTCGCGATCGAAAACATCACCTACTACGTGCACCCCGGCAAGCCCGAGATGTCGGAGCTGCAGTTCTTGCAGGGCGTGCTCGAGGCGAGCAACGCGCGGCTCTTGCTCGACGTGAACAACGTGTACGTGAACGCGCAGAACCACGACTTCGATCCGTACGCTTTCATCGCCGGCTTGCCGCTCGAGCGTGTGATCGAGATCCACGTGGCCGGGCACAAGGCCTTGGACAGCGGGCTCTTGCTCGACACGCACGGTCAGGCGGTGGCCGACCCTGTGCTCCGACTCTTAGAGTGGACCATCGAGCGCGCGGGACCTGTGCCAGTGTTGCTCGAGCGCGACAACGAAGTGCCCGAGCTCAGCGAGCTGCTCGCCGAGCTGTCGGTGTTGCGCGAGCTGCAAGCGCGCGCCCTCCACCGCTATTCGGAGCGCCATGCAAAGAGCGCTTGAATCAGCGCTGGCCGAGCTCACGCTGGGCGAGGAAATCGCGGTCTCCGACGCCCCTGGGATTCTCCTTTGGCTTGTGCGACACGGAGTCGAAGCCGAGGACGCCCAAGCGCTGACTCGGGATTTTCCGCGGCTGCTCGTGTATCGGAAGCTCGTGCGTGGTAACTTTCGTGAGGCGCTGCGCGCCGTGATGCCGCGCAGCCTGGCGCGGCTCGGCGCCCGCTTCGAGCCGTACTTCGACGAGTTCCTGCGCGTTCGGCCGCCAGTGACCCACTACCTGCGCGAGCTGACTCCGTGCTTCTTGGACTTCGCGCTACCGCGCTGGGCCGTCGACTCGTCGCTGCCCGGTTACATCTGCGACTTGGCGCGCCACGAGGCGCTGCAGGTCGAAGTCGCGTCGCTGCTGGCTCGCCCGAAGAACAACGTAGCCGCGGAGCTTTCAGTCGACGAGGGCGTGGAGTTCATCGACGCCGTACGGCTCGTTCATTACGACTGGGCCGTGCACCGCTTGCCCGACGACGAAACCAGTGTCGCCCTGCCCGAGCGCGAGGCGACCTCGCTCTTGGTTTACCGAAGCCCCGAGCACGACGTTCGCTATCTCGAGCTCGGGCGGTTCGCCGCGGCGTTGCTCGCAGGCTTGCTCGGCCGACGCCTACCGCTCCGCGCTGCGCTTACGGAAGCCGCCCAGCAAGTCGGGCTCGCGCTCGACGACGAGCTGCTCGGCCGGGCTGCGCGGCTACTGGCGGAGCTCGCCGAACGCGGCGCATTGCTCGGTAAAACCGGGGCCCCGCAGAACGCTGCCCGAATAAGCGCCGATTTGCTGCCTAAAACCGATGTCGTTGCCTAGTCTCAGCGCGTCTCGAAGAGCACCCACCATGACCACTCGCGACCCCATCAATATCGTTGGCACCACCATTGCGGAGAAGTACCGCGTCGAGCGCCTGGTGGGAGAAGGCGGCTTCGCGGTGGTGTACCGAGCACAGCACACGATCTGGAATCAGCCGGTCGCGATCAAGTTCTTCAACGGCTTGTCCGCCGTGCCCGTGGACCAGCGCGACCACTTCAAAGATCAGTTCATTCAAGAGGGCGCACTGCTGACCGAGCTCAGCAGCCAGACCGCGAGCATCGTGCAAGCACGCGACGTCGGCACCTACACGTCGCCGGACGGCCAATGGATGCCGTACATGGTGCTGGAGTGGCTCGACGGCGTCACGCTCGACGAGCTGCTCGACCGCGAACGCATCGAGGGCGCAGCGCCATGGTCCTTGGAACAGGTGATCGTGCTGCTCGCGCAAGCCGCCAACGCACTAGACGTCGCGCACGGTAAAGGCATCGCCCACCGTGACATCAAGCCCGCCAACATCTTCGTGCTCGGCGAGAAGCCGCGCCTGTCGGCCACACTGAAGGTCCTGGATTTCGGCGTCGCCAAGATGATGAGTGACAACACTCAGCTCAAAGCGGCGATGGCCAAGACGGGCATGAATATCACCTCGTTCACGCCCCAGTATGGCGCGCCCGAGCAATTCAGCCGCAGTTATGGCGCAACAGGGCCGTGGACAGACGTGTTCGCGCTCGCGCTAGTCGCGCTCGAAATGCTCACCGGCAAACCCGCGCTCGACGGCGAGGACGTGGTGCAGCTCGCCTTCTCTTCGGGCAACACGCAGCGCCGTCCCACGCCGCGCAAACTGGGCGTCCAGGTTTCGGACGCGGTGGAATCGGTGTTTACCAAGGCGCTCGCGATCGCGCCGGAGGACCGCTACGCGCGTGCTCGCGAGTTCTGGGCGGCGCTCGAGCAAGCGTACGGAGGCTTCTACAGCGAGGCCGGCTTTCGTCCCTCGATCACCGGCCCCGGTGAGCCCGGCGTTCGCCCGACGCAACTCGCGGCTGGCTCGATGCGCGGCTCACAGCCGAACGTGCTCAACACCAGCAGCCCCGCGACCCTGAACACGGCTGGCGAGCCCGCCCGGAACAGCAAGACCGGGCTCTACATCGGTGGTGGCCTGGGCATTGCCGCGCTGGCCGCTGCTGCCGCACTGCTGCTCGGCGGTAAGCACGGCGATGGCGAGCCTAAGAACACAGCGACGAACGCGCCGGCAGCGGTGGTTGCGTCGCCAGTCGCTTCCGCAGTCGCTTCGTCAGCCGCACCGGCAGCCGTGACTTGCCCGGCGGAAATGGTGCAAATCCCCGCCGGGCAGTTCTTCATGGGTTCGGAGCTCAAGGACGCCGCCGACAACGAAAAGCCTCCGCACAACGTGTCGGTCGACTCGGTGTGCATGGATTTGTACGAGGTCAGCGCCAAGAAATACAAGGCCTGCTCGGACGAGGGCAAATGCCGCCGCGCACCCACGGAAGTGGAGTGGCCGAAGATCACGGCTTCCGAGCGCGAAACGTACTCCCCGCTGTGCACCGGCTCTGATCCGGAAAAGCTCGACCACCCGATCACCTGCGTGACCTGGACCATGGCCGACACCTACTGCAAGGCGAACGACAAACGGCTACCCACCGAAGCCGAGTGGGAGTTTGCGACGCGCGGCCCGGACGGCCGCGTCTACCCGTGGGGTGACGACGCGCCGACCGCGCAACACTTGAACGCCTGTGACGCGCAATGCGTCGCCTGGGCCAAGAAGCACAAAGTGGAGCTCAAGCAATTGGGCAGCGGCGATGACGGCTTCGCCACCACGGCGCCCGTCGGAAGCTTCCCCGCAGGGCGTTCGCGTTTCGGTCCGTATGACGTGGTGGGCAACGTTTGGGAGTGGGTGGCGGACTGGTACGGGGATTACAAGCCCGACGCCGCCAAAAACCCGATGGGCCCGGACAAGGGAGAGCGCAAGGTGATCCGCGGCGGCGCCTGGAACGGCGGCTTCGAAGCCTGGCTCCACCCCTCATTCCGCTACGCGCAGGTTCCCAACGCGCAAAGTCACGGCATCGGTTTCCGCTGCGTGACGTCCATCCCTAAGTAAGGCTGCGCGGGATTCAGTCAACGAGAGCTCAGCGTGAAGACGCGCTCGAACGTGTAGTTCGCGATCGTCGACTCAGACGTCGTGAGCGTAGTCACGCCGTTGACGGTCTTAACGCAGTAGCTGACGAAGTCACCGTCCGAATCTTTGCTGTTGATGTATTCACTGTTGGAGATCTTAGAGTACGAGTCACCCGTAGTTGCCGAGGCCGTGAACGTCAGGCTGCAGAAGCAACCATTGTTTAGGAACGGGCATGACGCACTGCTTGCCGCCAACATCGAGGCGAGCGCGCTGCAGGTCGCCGCAGAGGTCGGCGCGGGGAGCGGGTTATCTTTATTTACGAGGCGCAACGCTTCGATGCAACTGCCCGTGTAGTTGAGCGTTTCCAGCGAATCCTCGGTGTAGTCCTCTTCCCAATTTGTGTCCGTGTAGGTGATGTTGCCGCTGATCTTGTACCTCTGGTACATGTCTACGCCCTGGCACTCGGTGGGGATTGTTGGATTTGGGTTGGGCAGGAACAGGCACGAGGACTGAGCCACCCAAGTGCCGACGAGATTTCCCCCGCACGGTGTGACCGTCGCGGTGCAGTAGGGGCTGGACGTATCGCCTCCAGCGCCCGCTGTTCCGCCAGCACCAGCATTGCCCGCAGCGCCGCCGTTCGGCGCGCCAGCGTTCGGCGCGCCAGCGTTCGGCGCGCCAGCGT
>OLLW01000576.1_pt1 | contig 10053 bp, 7 predicted proteins | sample 1604611 | NCBI WGS metagenome assembly OLLW01 (sample SAMEA104055725, study PRJEB20765) | soil metagenome | biome: Arctic tundra; feature: Polygonal ground; material: soil | place: USA | collected 2011-09 | depth 0-0.5 m | reverse complement strand
AATGCGGCGCGCACCGTTCTCGAGCTCGCTTCGGCAAGCCGCGGCGATTTCGGTGCGATGAGCAGTCAAGAATTCGAGGAGGGACATACGTTCTTGACGCCTGAGCGAACATTCTTCTCGCCGAAGCGTCAGCGCGTCTGTCCGAGGAAGCTGCATTGTGTGTCCGCGAAAACGCGGACACATTCCTGCCGCGGCGCGTTTCGCAACGCACTGCTACTCAGGTGGCGGCATTTTGCCCGTTGCAACGCTCGGCTTCGGCTTCGCGGGCCGCCTTTGGGCGGACGTTCCGAAACGACCAATCGTCAGTTTCTGAATGCCGTTGCGGAGTCGGCCGAAGAGCATTGCGCGCGATTCCGCTGGTTCCCAGTGACCATTCACGATCCCGCGACAGCTTTGAACAGTTGGCATCGAAACCTCCGCTCATTCGTTAAGCAAACGGCTCGCCGGAGGGGTGGGTGAAACTCCGCAACCGCTGCAGACGGGTGATTTCGCGGTGGCTTTGCCGGTGGCGTAGTCCAGGACTTCCATCTGTTGCGCGTTGACGGGAGAGTCGTGAGCACGCCGGGCTTCGGGGTTGTCGTACTTGAGGGACACCTTGTAGAGCTCGAAGCGGCCGTCAGCCGCCGGCGCCAGGGAATGGTGCCACATTGATGGACGCGCCCTTCCCAGCGAGCGGCTTCATGCCGAGGCAGGCGATGCTTCCTCTCTCCATCCTGCTGTCCTTCGGGCTTAGGCTGGTCCCGCCAGCATCGTAAGATCGCCGAGCGGGGCACGGCTCCGTGCAGGGACTGGGCTGGCCGAGCTTGAGCGCTCATTGTGCTGCGACCGCACCGTCGCGAGCATTTTTGCCAAGCGTGGCGTCTTGGTTGCCGCACAGAGCCGGTCCCGCTCGACACAGCTAGTGGACGTGGGCCTGGGGAATATCGCGCAGGTTGCCGTGCTGCCCGCGTTCGACCACGCCAGAGAAAACTCGGAGCTCGTGGCATTGCTCTCATCCGACCCGAAAAAATTGAGCGTCCTTTCCGAACGCTATTCGGTGAAGATCACGGCTTCGTACTCGGACTTAGACCGAGTCCTGGCTTCGGGCGAGGTCGACGCCATTTATGTGGCGACGCCTAACAGTAGGCACCGAATCGCGGTGGAGAGTGCGGCTCGTGCAGGCGTACACGTATTGTGTGAGAAACCCCTAGCCGCAACCGCCGAGGATTGCCGCCGCATGCTTTGGGCCGCGGCGGACGCCAAGATCAAACTGATGACCGCGTACCGTTTGCACTTCGAGCAAGCCAATCTGCGCGCGATCCAGCGGCTCGTAGACGGCGAGATCGGGGAGCCCCGCATCTTCAGCTCCGTGTTCAGTCAACAAGTCCGCGAGGGCGACATCCGTACGCAAGCAGAGCTTGGCGGCGGGGCCTTGTTCGACATGGGCATCTATTGCGTCAACGCGGCGCGCTATTTATTTCGCGCGGAGCCGATTGAAGCATTGGCGTTTCGCACTCAGGGCGCAGACTCGCGCTTCACCGAGACCGACGAGATGACGATGGCGCTGTTGCGCTTTCCCGGGGAACGCTTCGCGCAGTTCACGGCGAGCCAGGGCGCGGCGGACGTCTCCGAGCTCCGTGTCATCGGCACCAAAGGCGATCTGCGGCTCGACGAGGCATTTGGCTATCATGGTAAGAGTCGTGAGTTCTTGACCATCGACGGCAAGACCGAGGAAACAACCACCGCGGCACATGACCAATTTGCGGCCGAGCTCGTGTATTTCTCGCAGTGCATCCTAGAAGACCGAGAGCCCGAACCTTCGGGCGAGGAAGGCTTGGCGGACGTGCAGATCCTCGAAGCCATCGTGCAAGCCGCGAACATTGGTCGCAAAGTGCCCCTAACGCCGATCGCGCGCGTGCAGCGCCCGAATCAACGCATGGAGATTCGCAAGCCAGCCACCACTAAGGTTGAAACCGTGAACGCGCCCTCGCCGAGTAAGTAGCTACCCAGTACACAGCGCGGTCTCCGGCGCGCGGTTACGCTGGCTTCATCCGGCGTTTCACGGACAGACGTTTGGGATGCGCGTAACGCCGAGGGCGTCGGCGTTCGAGCGAGATCACCATTTCGTCACGAGGAAATTTGCCAATCGCGTGGCATTCGTCCCGCCCCAAAGACGCCAAATGAAAGTGACGCCCATTCGGTTTGGAGGGTTTGCATGGCCTAGTAAACGCGCGCCTTTTCGCCCTTCGGGTTCACAGGAACAGTGGCGGTCGAATAGATCATGGAAGGCCTCCTTTTTCAGAGCTTGACTCGACTCCTGGGTCGCGGCGCGCTCGCCTTCGCGAAGATGGGTCGGCGCTTTTCCGCGCGCCCCAGATGCAAAAGTTTTACATAGGAGGCGCTTCTGCAGCGTCTAGGCCGCCCGCGAGAGCCTCGATCCACGTCGGAACCCACCACGCCGCTCAGCTTGGACGAGGACCCTGCTCGCGCAATTCTCGAAAGCCTCCGCCTTCCCTCGGAGCCGCCTGCCATCGCCCCCGCGCGAGAGCGTACGAGCGACCGACCGGCCCGGGGCGCCGAGGGCAAAGCCCCTGCCTGCAATCCCGAAGGGTGGCCCCGTTTGGATGACTCAGCGCGGCCCCTTCCACCCCGGCGCGGACGCTCACAGCGCGGCCTGTTCACGTATTATGATGTTAACCATATTCTCCGACCAACCCGAGCCTAGACGCGCCGCATCATTTGTCTCGGTAACCGACCCGGAAACGCAGCGGAATTCTCGCGCATCGTTGCTATCATTGACATCGCTGACATCATTGAATGGTCATTTGTTCGGGTGCCCGGCGTGCGTTCGTCGCGATATGGACACTGATGACGCGCGCTGTTACCTTTGCAGGTAGTGAATAGCGCCGTGGTTCAAGTGTCAGCGGGTGCAACGGAGTCGCGAAGCTACGCCCTTTCGCCCATGCAGTCGGGCATGTTGTTTCAGGCCATGCTCGACCCGCCGGACGCCCCCTCGGCTGGCTACGACATAGAGCAACTACAGCTGACGTTCTATGACGAAGAGCTGGACATTTCGATCCTGAGCGTTGCTTGGGAGATCGTCGTGGCTAGGCATCCGATGCTGTCAACCAGCTTTCACTGGGAGGGTCTGGCCGAGCCTCGGCAGGCGCTCAACCGCGGCCTTGCTCTGTCGGTCGAAGTCGAGCGCTGGGGTTCGCTCGGCCCGTCGGAGCACGCGCAACGGTTGGAGGAGTTCTTGGGTCGCGATCGGCAGCGCGGTTTCGACATGCGCGTGGCCCCCTTGATGCGAGTGCGGGTCCTCGAGTCGAGCAAGCGCTCGGACGTCGTGTGGACGTTCCACCATATCTTGCTCGATGGACGCTCGTTCGGGCCGGTCCTGCAGCAAGTCTTCGCCGCGTACGACGCGCTGCTGCGCGGCGTAGCGATCGAAACGCCTCCGTCGGGCCGACCGTATTCGGACTTCATCGCCTGGCTGGGTCGGCAAGATCGCGCACGCAGCAGCTCTTTCTTCAAGGCACTGTTGGCAGGCAAGGCCTCGCCCACGCCGCTACCATGCGCAGAGCCCGCACTGCGTCCCTTGCCTATCACGGGCTGCGGCGAAACGCTGTTCATCGTGCCCCCGCCCACGGTGGACGCCGCGCGCGCCGCAGCGGTGCACACTCAGGTGACGCTGGGCACCTTGGTACATGCCGCGTGGGCACTCGTGCTCGCGCGTTACACCGGCGATTCGAGCGTGGTGTTCGGCTCCACGCGCGCTTGCCGGCGTTCGGCGCTCGGCGGCGCCCCCGAGTCAATGGTGGGTCTGTTCATGAATACGCTACCCGTTCACGTGCGCATGCCCCCGCAGCGAAGCGTCGTGGATTTGCTCACTGATATCCGCCAGCAAAGTCTGGCCATGCGCGAGCACGAGCACACGCCGCTCGTCGAAATCCGCCAGCAGGCGGCCTTCGATCCCGGGAGCCCGCTGTTCGAGACCCTGGTGACGTTCGAGAGCCGAGGTCTGTGTCAGGATCTGTTGGAATCGGGGGATCCGCGTTGGTCGCGGTGCCAGTTGTCGCTGCACGAGCAGCCGTCACTGCCGCTGAGTTTGTCGATCTACGACGGCGTCAACTTCGAAGTGCGAGCGCGGTACGACAAGCGGCGCTTTCGACCTGCGGCCATCGAGCAATTATTGTTCGCTTTCGGCACCGCGCTTTCAGAATTGGCTACGGGCGAAGGCCGTTTGCTCTCCGAGCTCGAGCTACTCACCAAGGAAGAGCAGCAGCGAATCGTGTTCGGTTGGAATGACACGGCTCTGCCCTTCCCGGATCAGCTGTGCATTCACGAGCCCTTCGAAGCTCAGGTGTCCCGCTTGCCGAATGCGGTTGCGGTCGAAATGAACGGAGTAGGGCTGAGCTATCGCGAGCTCGAGGAGCGCGCGAACCAACTGGCACACGCGCTGCGCGCGCGGGGCGCCGCGCCGGGCGTCTACGTCGGAGTCTGTTTTAGCCGCGGCTTGAATTTGGTGGTGGCCCTATTGGCCGTAGCCAAATCCGGCGCAGCCTACGTCCCGCTGGATCCGCAATATCCGCGCGATCGGCTTTCATTCATGCTGTCCGACGCGCGCGCGCCGTTCGTGGTGACCGAGGAAGCGCAGCGCGCCTCTTTCGATGTGCCGCTGCTGGTGCTGGATGCAGAAGGAGCGGGCGAGGTCGCGGCCATGCCGAAATCGCGCCCCGAGCGCACGGCGTCCTCACAAGACGTCTGTTATGCGATTTTCACGTCGGGCAGCACGGGCATTCCGAAGGGCGTCGTGCTGTCACACCGGGCGGTCGTCAACACCCTCGATTGGGTGAACCGCAGCTTCGAGTTCGGGCCGAGTGATCGCCTGCTATTTGTGACCTCGCCGTGTTTCGATCTGTCGGTGTTCGACACTTTCGGCGTGCTGGGTAGCGGCGGAACCGTCGTCATCGCCAGTAGCGAGCTGCTCCGAGATCCGGTGGCTTTGGCTGCGGCGATCGTCGAGCAACGGATCACGGTTTGGGATTCCGCGCCCGCGGCCCTGCAACGCCTCGTCCCATTCTTCCCCCAGGCCGGTGAAGATCCCCCAAATCCAGCAACCGCAACCTACCCGCCACTGCGGCTCGTGATGCTCAGCGGCGATTGGATTCCGGTCACGCTTCCAGACGCGATCCGGGGCGCGTTTCCCAACGCTTCAGTCAAGAGCCTGGGTGGCGCGACCGAAGCGGCGATCTGGTCGAACTGGTTTCCGATCGCCACTGTCGATCCACGTTGGAACAGCATCCCCTATGGGCGGCCCATTCAAAATAGCCGCTACCACGTGTTGGACGAGCGTCTACGTGCTGTGCCGGTCGGCGTTGCGGGCGATCTTTACATCGGTGGGGTTTGCCTCGCCAACGGCTACCTGAACCGCGAAGAGCTGACGCGCGAGCGTTTCGTGGCCGATCCCTTTCGCGCAGGCGAGCGCTTGTACAAGACGGGCGATCTCGCTCGCTATTTCGAAGACGGCAATCTCGAGTTCTTGGGTCGCGCCGATTTTCAGATAAAAATCCGCGGTTTCCGCGTGGAAATGGGCGAAGTCGAAGCAGTGCTCTGTGGGCTGCCGGGCGTGCGCGAGGCAGTATGCGCAGCTTACGGCGACGCGTCCGGGCAGAAGTCACTGGTGGCCTACGTCGTGGCGGAGGGCGGCGCCGTGTTGAGCGAGGAGGCCTTGAAGGCCGGGCTAGCAGCCAAGCTGCCCGACTTCATGGTGCCGTCTCAGTTGATGTTGCTGGCTGCCATGCCCATCTCTCAGAACGGCAAGCTGGATCGCAACGCGCTTCCCCATCCCGCCACGCGAGTCAGCAGCGACGCTTTCGTCGCGCCTCGCTCGGAGCTCGAGCAACGAATGGCCTCCGTATGGGAAGAGGTGTTGCAGCGCCAATCGATCGGCATTCAGGACGATTTCTTCAAGCTGGGTGGGCACTCGCTACTGGCCGTGCTGCTGGTTTCGCGCGTGAAAGCCCAGCTGGGCTTCGATATTCCACTGTCTCGCATGATGGACCGGCCGACCATCAAGTCATTGGTCGAGTCGCTGGAGGCTCCGCCGTCGTCGAGTGTCGGGCGGTCGCACTTGGTGGTCCTCAGCCAAAACGGAGCCCGCGCGCCGCTCTTTCTTTTCCCCGGTTCGGGCGGCTACAGCTTCATTTACCGCGATTTACCCGCGCTACTCGGAGAAGACCAACCGGTGTACGCGCTTCAGGCGATCGGCGCCGAAGGTCCGGACGGAGTCGCGGACCTTCGCATCGAGCAGATGGCAGAGATCTACGTGCGCGAAATGCTCGCTGCGCGCCCGGAAGGACCGTACGTGGTGGCTGGTTACAGCTTCGGCGTCCTGGTCGCGTTCGAGGTCGCCTGTCAGTTGAGGAGCCTCGGGCACCGAGTGCCACTCTTGGTTTCGCTCGACGGCTTTGCGCCCGGCTTCCCCAAGCTCATGACGTTCGGCCCTCGTGCAGTCTCGCACTTGAAAGCGTTTCTGAAGTCGGACGCCGACGGGCGCGCGCACTACCTCCGGGGGCGCGTCACCAACATCAAGCGGCGAGTGCTCGAACGCCTCGGGCGTGCGGATGAATTAGGCGAAGACATTCCCTTTGCCGACGATGCAATGAATCAGCGCATGCGCAAGCTCTGGGCCAGTTTGTGGCAAGCGCGCAATCGCTACGAACCAGGGCAAGTCGAACCGTGCGATCTGTTGTTGATCAAGACGGAGGTCCCTCAGCTATGGATCGGCAGTCAGATGGACGACCCACTTTATGGCTGGGATCAGTTCGTCACTGGCACAGTAGCCACGCTAACGATTCCGGGCGAGCACCTGATGCTTTTCGACTCGGGCAATCAGCAGCGCATCGCCTCGGCCATCTCAGCGCAGCTCGATAAGTATGCCCCTGAAAGTCGCCGTCAGTGACGCACACTCTCTCTCGTCGAGCGCTCGGCGGGTTTGCGCTGTTGGTGGGAGGGACTATCCTCGGGGCTTGGCAAGTCGTGCCGCGCGTTTATAACGCGCATAAGCTTGAGCGTCTCGCTGGCCGCCGCATCTACGACGAAAAAATCGACGCCTACGCCGCTCTGGCCGCATCATTGGTGCGCGCCAACAGCGATAGAAAGCGGCTACTCGTGATCCTGGGCGGCAATTGGTGCCAGTGGTGCCTCGCACTGGATGACTTGATACACTCCGATCCTGAGATCCAGCGTTTACTGCAGAAACAGTTCGTTCTGCTCAATTTGGACGGCGACGCAGCTGCGGATTTGGACGAGGCGTGGGGCCGTCCAACGCGGCTCGGTGTCCCTGTGCTGGTATTCCTGGACCAAGCCGGCAAGGTCCAACGAGTGCAGGACAGCGTCTCACTCGAAGCATTCGGCGGCCGTCTTCTGCTGCACGACCGAACACGAGTGCTCGATGCGCTCCTCAAGACTGACACGCCCAGCTCAAGCGGTCGCTCTATGTCTCGTTCTCCTCCTTCGGACGAGCCGACCTGAGTCAGCGCGGCCCCTTCGGGGCTGCGCGAGGCGCGTCGACATACCCGAAGGGGTGACGCCGACCTCCGCCTCTGTCGTGTCAGTGAAGACATTGCGTGCCCTGCACCGTCGATGACGCCCGCCCGCTGAGTGGACGATGCACGTCGTTGCACGGCTTTACTCCCTGGAGAATTCCGCGCGCGGCGCGCGCTCGTCGCAGCGGCAACGATGCTAGGCTCGGGCGTGTGGAGACCAGCGATGTTCGATGACGCGCTTCCGGCGGATTTCGTGGTCGAATGGGGTGATCCGCGTGAGCCGAGCCCGCCCTTATTTCCCGAGGAGCTTGAGCTCGTTGCGTCGGCGGTGGAAAAGCGTCGCCTGGAGTTTGCCCGAGGTCGGCAGTGTGCTCGCTCGGCATTGCGGCGCTTGGGGGTGGCTGACGGCCCGTTGCTCAGCGGCAGTCAGCGCGAGCCCCTCTGGCCAACGGGAGTGGTAGGCAGCATCACGCACACCGCCGGGCTTTGTCTAGCTGCGGTCGCTCGGCAGAGCGGCTACATCAGCGTCGGCATCGACGTAGAACCAGCGGCGCCATTAGAGCGCGACACCGCTGAGCGAATTGCGACCGAGGTGGAGATGCACGCGCTCGACTCGCTCCCGCCGCTGCTCGCGGCGCGTTTGGTCTTCTCGGCCAAGGAGGCTTTTTACAAATGCCAATTCTATGTCACCGAGCAGTTCCTCGGCTTTTTCGACGTGTCGATCGCGCTAGAACCGCAAGGTGAGTTTTTGGCAGAGCTGCTGACTGACGCCGGGCCGCTAGTTAGCGGCCGCAGCTTTCGTGGGAGTTGGCGTCAGCGTGGCGGCTTTCTGTTCGCAGCCGTTTACATGCCGTCCACCAGCAATGAATGCGGAGGTACACTTCGAGCGTAGGCGGCTCGCCAAGCGCATACCCAAGCGAGAGCGGTCAAGCGACCTGCATCGGGAGTTCGCGTTTCGAGTTGGATGTCGGAAGACCGACATCCAACTCGCGCGGCGACTAGAGCCAGGCGCACACCAGTGCGATTGCGGGAGCCAGATCACGAAGCACGAACTCAACGCTCTCGTTGACGACTCGGAAGCTCAAGCCACGGAGCTTGAGTTCGCGGCGAGCGACGGAAAAGAAACACAACGCAGTCAGCAAGGCCTACAACCAATCGCTGCCCGGCCTCGTGCAACAGCGCGCCAACGCGGGCAAGCACATCGCGATCGTCGACATGTTCACCGGCTTCACGCCATCGACGAGGCTCGGCTCGGACAACCTTCACCCGAACTCGTCGGGCTACAAGTTCATGGCCGATCACTGGTAATCGGTCATCGGCTCGCTATTGCCCCAACGAGGGGCTTCGAATCTCGGACCGGCCGCTCCGAGCACCGCCTGCGGAGTAGCCTGTTGCGGGTCTTCTGCTACACTCACCCGAGCTCGGGGCGAAAGCGGGAAAGCATGAATGTTCGGGTGGTGAGTTTGCTTGTCGGGGTTGTGGCGTGCTCGGTCGGCTGCGGTGGTCGTTCGTTGAACGAGCCGGAAGCCAACAGCGTCGCAGGCGGTCCGAGTGATGTTGGTGCGCCCGGCGGCGCTGGCGTTCCAAGCGTTGGCGGTTCGCCTCGCATTGCGGGCGCGCCAAGCGCGGCGGGCGGCGTGAGCCTTGATGTTGGCGGTTCGCCGGGCACGGGCGGTTTGCCCGACGCCGCAGGCGCGCCGAGCATCGCCGGATCACCTGCTGCCGGCGCCACGAACGCGCCCCCGTCACAAGAACAACTCGAGCTCGCGCGGATTCGTGCAGGCATCATCGGAACCTGGCTCGGTCTCCAAACCAACCCCTGGACGGCGCCGTGCCCGGTGAGCTTCGTGTTCTCCCCCGACGGGAACTACTCCGCACACGATACGGACGGCTCCTCCTGCTCCGCCCTCTACTACGGCACGAACGACGACAGTCCCGAGAAAACCTATAGCATCGACGACGTCACGGCCGGTCTCGCAGGCGTCGGTCTGCTCGAAATCTACTTCAGCCCAGGTGACACGAATGAAGGCCAAATGAGCGCCATCAAGCTATCCCCCGACTCCAACACCCTCGACTTCCAGGTCCGTAAGGGCGGCTACGGCCCGCTCGTCTACGCTCTGCAGCGCGCCAATCTGTCCAAGTAACGCGTGCGTCGGTCCGAGCTGAATCGCCTGACTTGGACTGACACCGTGAGATTCCGCCCGCGGGGTTCGTGACGGGCTTTCGACATCTCGATTTGCGGAATCGGTTCCAGTTCGTCGTTGTGGCGCGGAGCGGCACTGCTAGCGTTGATCCAATGGTCGACTTCAGTGGTTTTGGCGTTGCGCGCGCGGGACGTTCGGCATCGCTTTTGGTTCTGCTGGGCGCGCTGTCGCTTGCCGCGTGCGGCTCGAGTGATTCGCTGTTCACCCCGGGTCCGAATGGCGGCGCTTCCAACGGTGGCTCGGGCATTGCCGGCGCCACGCCGGGTGCGGGTGCTCCGGGCAGCGCAGGCTTCGCGGGCGCGTCTAGCGGTGCCGCGAAT
>OLLW01000545.1_pt1 | contig 10077 bp, 7 predicted proteins | sample 1604611 | NCBI WGS metagenome assembly OLLW01 (sample SAMEA104055725, study PRJEB20765) | soil metagenome | biome: Arctic tundra; feature: Polygonal ground; material: soil | place: USA | collected 2011-09 | depth 0-0.5 m | reverse complement strand
GGGACCCATCATCAACAGGTTGTGACCGCCGGCCGCCGCGATCTCGAGCGCGCGGCGCGCGGTGGCTTGACCACGCACGTCCGCTAAATCGAAGCGAGTGTGCGGGAACTCGGGCTTGAACTCGGTGCGCGGCACACGCTGTAGCTCGCGCTCAGACAGCAAGTGCAGGACCAGCATAGCTAACGATTGCGCCTGGAATACCGCGATGCCCGTGGCTAGGCCGGCCTCTGCGGCGTTGCCGGCGGGCACGACTGCAGAGCTGATGCCGCGAGCCCGCGCGCCGTCGAGTTGCGGCAAGAGGCCACGTATGGGACGTAGACTGCCGTCCAGCGAGAGCTCGCCGACCAGGAGTACGCCCTCCAACGCGTGCGGTGGCACGACCCCGACCGCGCCCAGAATGCCGACAGCGATCGCGAGATCCAGCGCGGCGCCGCCTTTGCGCACGTCCGCCGGAGCCAAGTTGACGGTGATGGCGTACTCGTCGAGCAGCACGCCGAGCCGGGCCAACGCGCTCGCAACTCGCACGCGCGCCTCACGCACCGCCGCCTCAGCCAGCCCGACCATCTGAAAGAAAGCGGGTCCGCGTGTCGACGACACCTCTACTTGGATCGGATGAGCCTCGAGCCCGATTAGGGTGCTAGCCTCTGCTACTGCCAGCCCCAGCTCTGGGCCGCAGATGGTCGTCGTGTGTGCTCCGTCCGGCATACCTTGCTTCGAAGCAGTCGGCGTGCCGTGCGAGCGGGGCCGCAAATCACCCCACTGCCAGCTGGCGATCGCCGGCCGATCACCAGGTCGTGGCCAGTGCGACTCAGTGTGCAGAGCTCAGCGCGCGAGCGCGGTGGCTGTCCGCGTTGAAACCTTGTCGAACGCCGATGCTGCCGGTGAGCAGTGGTTCGCTGTGCTCCAAGAGGCTGACGCCGATGCCCGCGGCGGCATCGAGCGTCAGTGTTGACCGTCACATGGATCAATGGGCGCCCCTGCGCGTTTTCATCAGGTTCGTTTTCCCTACACTGGTTCCGCGGGTCGCTGGCTTTTTTGGTGGCTCGTTTTGCTCGCGCGGCCTCGCATTGAGGCGGCTCCGGAACTGGGCTAATATTGTGGGTTCCGCGCGTCCCGCTGGTCTCGAGCATGTCGGCCTACAACCTCCCGCTAATCTTCGTCGTCGTGGCGGCGTGCGTCGGTTTGGGCGTGACCGGGCTCGCGCTGGTGTTCTCCATGGCGCCTGGTTGGCGAGAGGAGCGGCTGATCGCTCTGATCGGAGGGTCGGGCGCGCTGTTCTCGGTGTTCGACGTCGTCACCTACGTGCCCGACGTGTCGATGCACCTGCGTGTCACGCTCGCAGATATCTCGCTCACGGCGGCGGCGGTGCATATCTCGGTGTGGACCATCTATGCCGCGCGGCAACGCACGAGTGGGTTGGTCTTACTCGATCGCGTCGTGCTGGGCGCGTTGGCTGCGGTGGGCGCCGTGGGGCTAGTCCCCGGTCTCGCCTATTCGACGCGCGAAGAAGTGCGGTTCGTGAAGTGGCTCGGCGTTCGCTACTTCGATCCCGAGCCTTCGCTGTGGGGTGACGTCGCCTACGTGATCTTTGCCTGTTCGTTGCTCGCGACCTTCGTGCGTATCGCCATCGACTACCGTCGCGGTCTTCCGCGGGCGCGGCTATCGTCCTGGGTGCTCGGCGTGATCACCGTCGGCGCGGCTAACGACATGCTCGCCACCGCCGGCTTGTACGGTGGTCCGAATCTGCTCGGCGTGAGCTTTATGTTGACCCTCGGGCTGCTCGGCTTGTCCGTTACCAGGCGCTTCGTGGCGTCGGCGTCCTTGCTCGAGTCTCTGAAGGTCGAGCTGGAATCGCGTGTCGAAGAGCGCACACAAAAGCTCGCCGAAGCGCAAGTGGCCTTGGTTCGCGCTGAGCGCCTCGGCGCACTCGGTCAGCTGTCCGCGGGCGTCGCCCACGAGATCAACAATCCGCTCTCGGCCATCCTCGGCAATTTGCAATTTCTGAAGCGCACGTTGCTGCGACGACAGAGCTTTCAGGAGGTGAGCGGTGCTGTAGACGACAGCTTGGTGGCCATCGAACGCATCAAGCGCATCGTGCACCGCTTGCTCGATGCCAGCCGCGCCGCCGCGCACGGCGAAACCACGGCAGGTGCGTGTCGTGTGGCGCTGGCGGTGAAGAATGCGGTGGCGGTTGCCGAGAGCAGTCGCCGTCCGGGCATCCAGCTCGAGTTAGACGTGCCAGATGAGCTGTGCGCGCGTGGCGACCGCTACATGCTAGAGCAGGTGCTGACCAATCTGCTCGTGAACGCCTATCAAGCGGTGCCAGAGTCGCGGGAGGCTGGCCGCGTGCGCATTTCGGCTACGCAGCGCGGTGAACGCGTGCGCCTCACCGTCAAGGACGACGGCGAGGGCATGAGCGAAGAGACTCGCGCCCGCCTGTTCGAGCCGTTTTACACGACCAAAGCGCTCGGCAAGGGCACAGGTCTCGGGCTTGCGGTTTCTGCCGGCTTGGTTCAAGCCATGCGCGGCACGCTCAGCTTCGAAAGCACTCTAGGCGAAGGCACCGAAGCGCAGCTGTCCCTGCTGTTCGCGGCGGAGGCAAGCGAGGAGCCCGCTTCCGACACCACCCTGCCGCCGCTCCGTCAGCGTCTCTTGTTCGTGGACGACGACGACGTAGTGCGGCGGGCCACCCAGCGCACACTCTCGCGCGCGTTCGACGTCGTGACCGCGAACGGCGTGCAACAAGCCCTGGCCGCGCTCGAAGGCGACTCGGTCGACGTCATCGTGTGTGACGTAATGATGCCGGACGGCGGGGGTGAAGCGCTGTACACCAAGCTGCAACACGACCGGCCCAAGCTCGCGCAACGCATGCTGTTCCTGACCGGAGGCGTGTGCGCCAGCGACGCGCAGGCATTCTTGGCGCACCAACCGCGGCCAGTGCTGACCAAGCCGCTGGAGCTGGCTCGCCTGCTGCAGGCCGTCGCCGAGCTGGGGCCGCCGCCGGGTGCTGCTGACACCCTCGAAGCCGTCGTCTTGCGCGGCGTGGGCTAGTGCGCCGTCGGCAACGCGGCCTTCAGCAGCCCTTTCGCACTCGGACTCCCTGCGGAAACGAAACGCCGCGGAATTTTCGGGCCAAGCCTCCCGCTGCCTGTAGATCTGTATTACGGAGGAGGCATGACCATCCACACTGCCGTGTTGATCCCGGGAGACGGCATCGGGCCGGAAGTCAGTGACGCCGTGCTCAGCGTGCTGGAAGCCGCGAAGGCGCCAGTTCGTTTCGAGACGCACCACGCCGGTCAAACCGCGCTCGATCTGAAGCTCGGGGACACTTTGCCGGAGTCGACGCTGGCCGCGATTCGTCAACACCATATCGCGCTCAAGGGGCCGTGTACCACACCGGTGGGCAAGGGCTTCAGCTCGGTCAACGTGGCGCTGCGCCGCACGTTGAATCTGTACGCGGCGGTGCGACCAATTCGCAACATGCCTGGCGTGAAGACACGCTTCGACAACGTCGACTTGGTGATCGTGCGCGAGAACACCGAGGGCTTGTACAGCGGCATCGAGAACCTGATCACTGACGGCGTCGTGGTGAGCATGAAGGTCGCGACGCGTGTTGCCTGTCACCGCATCGCGCTCTGGACCTTTCGCCACGCGACGCACCGGAAACGCCGAAAAATTAGTGTCTTTCACAAGGCGAACATCATGAAAATGAGCGACGGCATGTTGCTCGACGAAGCGCGCAAGGTGCACAAGTTCGACTACCCGAACATCGAATACGAAGAGGTCATCATCGACGCCGCGCAAATGCGCATGGTGCAGGACCCGACGCAGTTCGACATCGTGATGTGTGAGAACCTGTACGGTGATATTTGTTCGGACTTGTGCGCGGGTCTCGTGGGCGGCTTGGGCGTCACTCCGGGCGCCAACATCGGAGACGACGACGCGGTGTTCGAAGCCGTGCACGGTTCCGCGCCGGACATCGCCGGTAAGAACTTGGCGAACCCGTTGGCGCTACTGATGAGCGCGACGATGATGCTCAAGCACTTGGCAGACACCCGCGGCGACGATGACTGTCGCATGGCCGGTGAACGAATTCGCCGCGCTTACGATCGCGCCCTGGAAGAAGGCCAGAAAACGCGCGATATCGGCGGGCCCCTGGGCACCACCGAGTTCGCGCGCGCGGTCAGCGACCGCCTCGGAGACTAGTTACGACAACCCGGAGCTCAGTTCCGGGCCGTCGTACTAGCGCCCGAAATCGGCCAATTTTACGGTCAGCGGCGCGCCGTCTACGTGGATGCCGCTGTGCGGCGCGCTCGCGTATTCTGGGCTCGGCGCGTGGACGGAGACCGAGAACTCTTGAACCACGGCGCGCCGTGGGGACGCTTGCGGTGCGATCGACTCCTGGCTGGCCAAGAGCTCGCTCGAGCAGACGTCACAACGCCCGCAGTTGTGGACGACGGCTTCGCCGAGGTACTCGCTCAGGTAGGCGAGCCGGCATTCGGTACTCTCCGCGAAGGCGGTGACCGCGGCCAAGCGACGGCCGTCTTGCTCGCGCAATGCGTAGAGTTGCGCGCCGAGCCTGCGGCAGGCAAGGAGCAGTTCATTCGCCGAGCACAGCACGCGCACCCAACCACCGGTCCGCGAGACGACGCCGGCATCGGCTAGCAGTGCGGTCAGGCGATCGGTCGTGCGCCGGCTTTGACCGGTGCCGAGCGCCAGCGCTTCGAGTGTCACCGTGCGACCTTCGAGGACTGGCGTCTCGAGGGCGCGCCCGAGCTCGGCCAGGTGCGTGGCACGGAAGCGTTGCTGGGCGAGCATGACCTCGTGCAGGCTTCGGTGACTGGATTCGTGCAGCAGCACGCAGGTGGCTGGCAAGCCGTCGCCGCCGGCGCGTTGGATCTCGCGCACGTACTGCTCGATGGACGCGGGCGACTGGTAGTGCACGACGAAGCGTAGATCCCGCTTGCCGGCCTCGCGCCCGAAGCCTATCTGGCTGCCTGTTGGCTCGCCCAAACCGGGCAAACCGCTGCCCGGAGCGAACGCGCTGACGGCCACCATCACCGAGAGCTGCCCGGGTAGCGTGAAGTTGAGCAGCTCGGCTGCGCGGTCACTCGGGGTCATGCCGCTGTGATAGCGATGAGTCGAGACATTGGCGGCGCGCAGCGCGGAGTACACACTGTCAGCGTCATGTGGCGTCGCGCAAAAGACGACGCCGGGCAGCTCCAAGCGGCCGACCAAACGCACGAGCGCGGCTTGACGCGCTTCGCCGCGGGGCAACTTGGTTATGATGCGTAGATTCGCGCGCACGGCGGGAGCCTGCACTGTCACCGGAGCCGTCAACGCGAGGCGTTCGCAGATGTCCCGCTGCACGGCACTGGACGCCACGCGCGCTAGCGCCATCACCGGCGGTGAGCCGAAGGCTCGCAATGTGCTGCCGAGCTCGGTGTACGACGGCCGCAGCTCGTGCGCCGAGTCCGAAGCGCAATGCGCTTCTTCCACCACGAACAGCGCGATGCCGGCTTTGCCGAGCGCTTGCTTGACGTCTGCCTCGCGCAGGGCTTCGGGGCTGGCTAGGACGAGCAACGCGCCGCCCCGCGCGACGCGGGTCAGCGCCTCATTGCGCTCCAGTCCGGATAGCTCAGGAAGCAGACAAACCACGGGAATTCGCCGCTGATTTAGGGCTTCCGACTGGGACTTGAGCTGCGACGCGATGGGCGACAGAACCAGGGTGGGCTGCTCGAGCAGCAGCGCAGGGATCTGGTAGCAAGCGAGCGCGCGCTCGTCGTCGACCAACACGACCAAGCTGTCTTGACCTTCGAGCGCGGCACGGACGGCGACGCGTTGAGCGTCGTTCAAGCTGCCGTGGCTCAGGCGCTTGGCGGCTTCGTCGACGCGTCGCCACGTATCTACCGTGACCTTTGCGCGCGGTGTGCGGGGGCGCATACTTTGCGCCTGGCCCGCCGCCAAGGTTGCCGGTAGCATCGCGGCGGAAGCTCGGTTGGCGACGCGCGGCTGGCGGTGTGAAGGCGGCGGCGAAGCTGCTCCTAGCGCGGCTGCCGATAGCTCGGCCTCGCGCGGCGCGCGCGGTGCGGGCGCGACGACCAAACGCAGGGAGGTCTTGTTCGGCCTCGGCGGCAAGATCAGCGTGCGCGCCAGCGTAGCCTTGGCGATGTGCGGCTTGCGAGGTTTCGGCGCGGCCTTCACTCTGGCTTTGGGCTTGAGCTTGGCTTTGGGCTTGAGCTTGGCTTTGGGCTTGAGCTTGGCTTTGGGCTGTGCCTTGGCCTTGGCGACCGACTGCACCAGCGCTGAACGCTTGGCGACCGTCCGCGCTGGCTTCGCCTTGGGGGGCGCCGGCTTCACTTTGGGGCGCGCTGCACGCGCTGCGGCCTTGTTCTTGGGCTTTTTTGAGTTCTTGGGCATCCCGATCACCCGACTAGAAGCCGCCACGACTAACACCGTCCGGAACAGAAATACAGTGTTCAAATGCATAGCGAGCGCGGTTCTGGTCCGCGCGCTGTTCGATGGCCCGGCATGAGGGTTAGGCTGCCTCGGTGAGCTTTGCGCTCTTCGAAGAGTTGCCCGCGCTCGAGCGGCGCGTCGCTCGAGTGGCGCTGGGCGATTTCCCGACGCCGGTCGAGTCGCTCGCGGTGCTGTCGCGCGAGCTTGGAGCGAGCACTGAGGGGTGGGTCAAACGCGACGACATCTCGTCGCGCGTCTATGGCGGCAACAAGGTGCGCACGCTCGAGTTGCTGTTCGGTGAAGCTCGCGCCGCCGGACACGCGAGCGTGATGGCGACGGGTGCGTTCGGCTCGAATCACGCGCTGGCTAGCGCGTTGCACGCGCCTCGCGCAGGCTTCGAGCCTCGCGCTGTATTGTTTCCGCAACCGATCTCGAAGGCCGCCTTTGCCAATTTGCGCGCGCTGACATCGACTGGGGCAAGGTTGTCTGCTCTTCCACATTGGAGCGCGCTTCCGTTCGGTATGGCGTGGTTCGCTCGCGGCGCGAACGCGCCCTACGTGATGGCACCCGGTGGCGCGACGCCGCTCGGCGCCCTCGGCTACGTCTCGGCGGGTCTTGAGCTTGGCTATCAAATCGCGGCGGGTGAGCTGCCCGTGCCGCGCCGAGTGATAGTCGGTGTGGGTTCGACCTGCACTTCGGCGGGCTTGCTCGTGGGGCTGACCTTGGCGGCGCACTTGGGCCGCGGTCTTACGGCTGAAACGCAGCCTTGGCTGACCTCGGTACGCGTCTCGCCGTGGCCCGTGACCAGCCGCTTTCGCGTGCTCGCTCTGGCGGTGCGAACGGCGCGGCTGCTACACGCTCTCAGCGACGGCAAGCTGCCGCTGTTTGCGCGGGCTCAGCTTGGCCTGCGCTTCGAGGTCGATGGGCGCTATCTCGGCCCCGGTTATGGCGAACCGAGCGCGGCGGGCGACGAAGCCGAGGCGCTCTGGCAAGCGCTGAGCCTGCCCGCGCTCGATGGCACGTACAGTGCCAAAGCTGCCGCTCGCGTCGTCGCTGGGCTCCGCGCGAGCGAAGCTGGTTCGCTCCTATTTTGGTCGACGAAATCGAGCGTCCCGCTCCCCGCGGCTGCACCGCCAGCTTCGCCCGCGCAGGTCCCACTGCGCATTCGCGACTGGCTGACGCGGGCTGAGCGCACGCTGAACGCGCGCTGAACGCTGAAGGCGCTGAAGGCGCTAGCCTTTCGGCACCAAGCTCGCCAACGCGCGCATCAGCATGGTATCGACGCGGCGGTAGTAGTCGCGCGTCACGGCGATCGACTTCTCTTCGTCGGCTGCCTCGAGCGTGGTGACTAGGTCCCGCAAATGCTGCGGAAAACTCGGCTCGAGCATCCACAACGCTGGAAAGCGATCGAGCAGCTCGCGGTACGCATCCAAAAACGGATTGGCGATCCAACGCACGGCGACCGAATGCCCCGCGTCGAGCAACGCATCGAGCCAACGCTGGAACCCATGGGCGATGACTACGGGATCTCGGCGCTCGAATGCCGCGATCAGCAGCTCGGTGATGTCACGCAAGCGAGCGATGTCGTCTGTACTGGCGCGCTTCGCCGCTAGCCGCGTCGCGAACTCGAGCACGAGCAGACGCGCGGGCAGAATGTCTTCCAAGAGCGCGTGAATTTCTGCGGCGTTGCCCGTGTTTTCCAGGAACGGCGGCAAGAGCTCCATGGTGCCCGTCTTGCGGAAGTCGGCCACGGTTACGCCTTGCCCATGGCGCACCGTGACCAGCTTGGCCTGCTCGAGCATGCGCACTGCTTCACGCAGCGTGTTGCGGTTAGTGCCGTATTGCGCGGCCAGCTCGCGCTCACCGGGCAAGCGCTCGCTCGGCTTGAGCACACCCTTCAAGATCTGACTGCGTAGATCGCGAAAGATCGTGGCGGCGATGTTGGTCGAGGGCGGGGCGCGGTGTTCCATGAGCAGAGCTCGCGCCCCGGCCAGGCCGAGCCGCGCCCGTAACCCTACAGCAAGATAGAGACGCCAGCCGAGAAGTACGGAAAGCCGAGCCGCACCAGGAAGCCGACCGAGTCCGAAACCAGAAAGCGCCCGCCGACGGAGAAAGAGGGGTTGACTGAATTGTCGCTGCCCGTGCCAGTGCAGAAGCCGTTCGGCCCGTTGCAGCCGCCGACGTAGCCGTCGTCGAAGCGGGTGTGTTGGAGCACGAGCCCACCTTCACCGAACACGCTGATCTTGCGCAGCAGGAAGAAGTTCCACTGCACGACTACCGGGATCGACCAGACGTCGGCCGTGAAGCCGTTACCGTAGTAGCCGCCGTTGTAGCGATACGCGCCACAGGCGTTGTTGGCGCCGGAGTGAGCCCAGTCCAAGCCAAAGCCAATGGCCATGTTGTTGTTGATTTTGGGGATGGGCCCGTTGTCGAGGAACGGGATGGCAGCGCGAAAGCCGGGCCCGAAGCTGTCGTTCGCGCACGCCGTGTACTGGTCCCACTCAACGATCAAGTGCGGTTCGAGCTCGGCCGCGTACGTCGGGTGGTTGCCAGGCTGTTTGATCTCACTCTGAGCACAGGCCAGAGCCGGCGCGGCGAGCATTCCGAGTACGACGCAAGTTTGCGTAAAGCGCATAGAGTACCTTTCCAAGTTAAATCGCCGATTCCAAACGTTGCTCTACCTCGCGAAGTAGTAGCGGCGCGCCCGATACAATCAACGGTCCTGTGGTCACGGCCCAGTCTCGTACAACGGATTGGCCTGCGTCGTCCAACGCCAGACGCGGGCGGCTGGCAAGGATGTTGCGCAAGCGTTCGGCGATGAGCTCGGCAGACGTGTCGGCGCGAACCGCGCCGCGCGTGGCCAAGCTGTGGCACAGGTGTGTGAAGCGCAATTGGCCATCGCTCGCTCGCCATTCAATGTGGTCCGTCACGCGCGTCGTCAATGCACATTCGATCGCCGACAAATACGCCTCGTTTGCGTGATCGGTGACCAGTGCCGCGTCGAGCAGCAGCTCGACACCGACGTGCGCCACGGCGCGGGCGCTGCCGCGCGACAAGCCGTGGCTCTGGAGGAAGCTCGAAGCCTGACCAGAAAATTCCAGGAACGAGTGCGAGCCGTGAAACGCGTCGTCGGTCAGATGGTGAAAATGCAGACCGGCTTGGACGGCTGGAAGGGTCGCCAGCGGCGGACGCACCCGGAGCATCGACGCAAAGTCGGGCAGCATCGAACCGAGCACGAATTCAGCTCGAACCGGACCGCGGGTTGCCTCACGGCGCTCGGCGACCAGCGCGTGACCAAAAAAATTCATGGCAAGACGACTCGCAAGCCCCCTATGACCGGCACATGGCCACGGAACGCTTCACCGCCCAGCTGATAGCGCGAACGGCGCTGTCCGGTCGTGTTCATTTGCTGCGCTTTGCTGCGCGCGGACCCTTTCGCTGGGCAGCTGGGCAGCACTTGGTGGTGGTCAAAGGTAAAGGGCAAGACCTTTTCCTACCCTATTCGATCGCTTCCGCCTACGATCCGCAAAGGCCTGGAGAATTCGAGCTGGCCGCGGCCTTCGACGCGGGCGCGGACGCCATCGACCAACTTTCAATCGGCGAGGAGCTGACAGTCGA
>OLLW01000296.1_pt1 | contig 10100 bp, 8 predicted proteins | sample 1604611 | NCBI WGS metagenome assembly OLLW01 (sample SAMEA104055725, study PRJEB20765) | soil metagenome | biome: Arctic tundra; feature: Polygonal ground; material: soil | place: USA | collected 2011-09 | depth 0-0.5 m | reverse complement strand
AGCTGCGAGAATCTGACTCCAGCGCGTTCCTCACGAAGGAACGCATGCTGACCGAGTCTTCGACCACCAATATGCGCGACATTCGAGCTAGATCCTCGGGACCGATGCTAGCAGTGTTGTCCGGCGAGCGGGGACCCCACCGTCTCTCGGCCCTGCCTACATTTTGCGCAGGTTTCGAAGGCGCTGCTTGCGCGCCGTCCCGCGACGCGGGATAGCTCGGTTTTCTCCGATGAAACGCGCATTTTTAGGAACCGGTCGCGGGTCCTGTCAGAACCTTCCCTACATGGCGGAATCCGCATGAACGGCGCGCCGCGGGTGGCGGTGATCGGCGCGGGAGCGTGCGGCATTGCGGCGGCCAAGGCGCTCGCGGATGCCGGCCTCTCGTTCGTCTGCTTCGAGAAGAGCGACCGCGTCGGCGGGAACTGGGTGTTCAAGAACAAGAACGGCGTCAGCAGCGCGTATCGCTCGCTGCACATCAACACCTCTCGCGAACGGATGCAGTTTCGGGATTTCCCGATGCCCAAGGACTACCCGGACTATCCACGACACGACTTGATCGCCCGTTACTTCGAGAGCTACGCGCGGGCCTTCGATCTACACCAACATATTCGCTTCGAAACCAGCGTGGAGCGCGCCGTTCCGCGTCCCGAAGGCGGGTTTCGGTTAGCGCTGAGCAACGGCGCGTCGCAAGAGTTCGACGCGCTGATCGTCGCCAACGGTCACCATTGGGACCCCGCGTGGCCGGATCCGGGGATCCCCGGTGAGCTCTCCGGGCTCGAAATGCACTCGCACTCTTACGTCGATCCGGACGAGCCGCACGCGCTTCGAGGCAAGCGCGTGCTGGTCGTGGGCATGGGCAATTCCGCGATGGATATCGCGTGCGAGCTCGGACACCCGGGCGTTGCCGAGCGCGTTTTTTTGGCCGCGCGCCGCGGCGCGTGGGTGCTTCCGAAGTACGCCTTCGGCAAACCCATCGATCAGAATTCGCTCCTGCACGCGTTCATGCCCGCCGGCGTGCGGCGCTCGCTGGCTGAGCTTTGGTATCGCCTAGCCGTCGGTCGCCCCGAGGACTTCGGCCTACCGAAACCCGAGCACCACATCGACCAAGCGCACCCGACGATGTCGGACGAAATTCTGGCGCGCCTTGGCTCAGGCGATGTGACCGCAAAGCCCGCACTGACACGGCGAGACGGCGAGACCGTGCACTTCAGCGACGGCAGCAGCGAGCAGGTGGACGCCGTCATTTACGCGACCGGGTACAACGTCCGCTTTCCGTTCTTCGAACCCGGCGTCGTTGCTCTGCGAGGCAACGACTTGCCTCTTTATCTACGAATTTTTCCGTTGGATAGACAGGACTTATTCTTCATTGGGTTAGCGCAACCCGTCGGCGCGGTGATGCCGCTTGCGGAGGCTCAAGCGAAGCTCGTCGCAGAGGCGCTCAGTGGCAGTTATGAATTGCCCGACCAGGCTGAGCGCACGCGACGAACCGAGCGCGACCGAGCCGCGATGTTCGCGCGCTACGTTCCTTCACGGCGTCACACCATGCAGCTGGACCACGACGAATACATGGCAGATTTGGCAACCGAAACCGAAGCCGGCAGGCGCAGCGCCAAGCACAGCGCAGCGCGCGCGCAGCGCAGCGCCGGCACGTCGAGGCACTCGTGACCGAGGCCGTGTTCGACGTGGACGACGGCATCACCGATCCGGAGTGGCTCGAGTTAGTGCGCGAAGCCAGCGCCGACGGCCAGCGCTTTTTCACAGAAAATCAGCTGTATTTGGCGTACGCGCGCAACAAGGTGCAAATCTCGCGCTACATCGCCCGGCGCGGCCTGCTCGGCCTGGTGATGATCGCCTTTGGACTCGGCACGTGGGTATACGCGCTCAAGGTAGATTGGGGCATCACGCTCGTGGTCGGCATTGCGATCACGCTGGGCGGCGTGGCCTGCGTCGGAACCGGCGTGGTCACGCGGCGCGATCCCGCCGCGCGCGAGCCAGTGACTCGCTGGCTCGCGAAGTGGCGAGCAGAGCGGCAGCTGGAGAAGTTCCTCGAACAGCCGGCGCTCACGCGCGCTGGGCTAGAGCTTCTACCGGAGCGCGTAGAGGCATTGGTCTTCGTGCAGCGCGACGCGCTAGCCGACTTGCTCCTGAAGAATGATGCGCAACGCGAGTTGTCCGCGCTGATCGTAGCCGAAAGCGGGTACCCGGAGGCGCTCGCTAACGAAGCCCGGCGGCTACTCAGCGAGCGACCGGAGTTGAGGGTGTACGCGCTTCACGACGCAACCGCCGCTGGAGTCGGCATGCGCGCGCGCGTGCAGAAGAGCGCCATTTTTCCGCTCGGAGAGCGAGAGCTTCTGGACATCGGCCTGTTCCCGGCGGACGTAACCTGGCTCGCCGAATTGGCGCCCGCCATTCCTTCCGAACACACCAGCCACGTCCCGCTCGATTCGCTGTCGTTCGACGCCCTACTGTCCGGCTTGCGCGGCGTGCTTGGCGGCGCACTGTCGCTTCACGCGGCGATTGACGGCGCGCACGAGCAGAGCGAGCAAGGCGCGAGCCAGCCAGGCTGAATGAGCGGCAGCGCGATCCAAGGGGTACTCGTCGATCGAGACGAAACGCTGTACTCGCGCGAGGACGCATTTTGGAATTGGCTTGCGGCAGAGGCGGAGGCCGCTGGCGCGGGCTTCGACCGTGAGCGGGTCGCGGCGCTCGATGGCGGCGGGGACACGCCGCGAAGGCGCGCGGAGCGGAGATCGCGTGCTCGGCTGTGCTTACAACGACTGCGCGACGACGGAAGCGCGTGCCCCGGTGTGACTACGGCGTCGTACACGTCTCCCCTGTGCGAAGGCTCTCGGTGTGAGGCCTCCGCGGCAGCGTTAGCTGGCGCTTGGGGCCCGGCTGCGCGGAGTGCGAGCCGCTTCGGAACACCCGAAGGGTTGAAGCACGAGCACGGCCGCCGCGGCACGCCGTCATGCGCGCGGGGCAACCCTTAACCTTGAATCAGGGTTTGGCTTTGCGGCGTTCGCGGACGGCTTCGGCGAGCTTTTCTAGGAGGGGGCGAGTCTCGGGGAAGCTGAGGCAGGCATCGGTGATGCTTTGGCCATGCACGAGGGGCTTGCCCGGGACGACGTCTTGGCGACCTTCGACCAGGTTGCTTTCGATCATCACGCCGAAGATGGCGTGGCTGCCGGCGCTGACCTGCGCGGCCAGAGATTCGGCGACTTTAACCTGATTTCGGTGGTCTTTTTGGCTGTTGGCGTGGCTGGTGTCGACCATCAACGCCGGTCTCAGACCGGCCTTGCTGAGGGCAGCCGCCGCCTCGCCGATAGCTTCCGCGGAATAGTTCGGCCCATTGCGTCCGCCACGCAAAATGACGTGGCAGTGCTTGTTCCCACGCGTCGCGACGATGGCGGCCAAGCCTTGCTTCGTCACGGACAAGAAGCGATGCGGCGCAGACGAAGAGCGCACGGCGTCGACGGCGATTTGCACGTCACCGCTCGTGCCGTTCTTGTAGCCGACGGGCATCGATAAGCCACTGGCAAGCTCACGGTGCACTTGGCTTTCGGTGGTGCGCGCGCCGATGGCACCCCACGACACCAGATCCGCTACGAATTGCGGCGAAATCGGATCCAAGAACTCGGTCGCGGTGGGCATGCCGAGCTGCACGACGTCGAGCAGAAATTTGCGCGCCACGCGTAGGCCTTGGTTGATCGAAAACGAGCCGTCGAGCTTCGGGTCGTTGATCAGGCCCTTCCAACCAACGGTGGTGCGCGGCTTCTCGAAGTATGTGCGCATCACGATCTTGAGATCCGCGCTGAGCGCGTCCGCCACCGACAAGAGCAGCCGGGCGTACTCGAGCCCCGCTTCCGGATCGTGAATCGAGCACGGGCCAACGACGATCACGAGCCGGTCGTCTTCGCCGGTCACGATGCGTGCGACATCTTTGCGCGCTTCGGCGATCAGCTGAGTGTCAGCTTCGGATGCGGGCAGCTCCTCCATCAAGATGGCCGGAGGGATCAGCGGGCGCAGGCTTTCGATGCGAAGGTCGTCGGTCGTGTCGGGCATGGGCTTCTAGTTTTCTAACGAGCGAACGGTTACCGCTGTTGCGGCGAGGCGCGGGACTGTGCCACCTCAGGAGCGGACCGCAAAGTAGCTGACTTTGGCGAAGCCGAGCGCGCTCGGAGCGGCCTCGAAATCGCACAAAGCTCGGCCTAAAAGGTGCAACGAGCGGTGGCCCGGGAAATACGCGGGGGCCGGAAACGCGCGTAGCGGGCCGCGCTGCACGGTTTTCTCGATGCGTTCGAGCATGAGTGAATTGTGCACCCAGCCGAGGCCGCTCTGCACGTCGGCGAGAGTCGCGCTCGGGTGTCCGCCCCAAGGTGACGTCGCGAGCGCATACGCCGAGGCCGGCCATTGGTTGACCGCAACCGTGCCGTAGCGAAGCTCGGCGATGGAACGGTCCAGAGCTGCGGAGAGCGTCGCATCGCGCTCGGTCGACGGCGAAACGTAGAGCATCGCGTTCAGCGTGCCCCACAGGCGCTGGTTGGCGAACTCGGTCGCGCTGGCCAAGAACTCGACGGGATCAGCACTGCCCACACTGACCTCGCTCAAGATGCTGCAGAAGGGCTCGACCGTGAATTGCTGGGCATTCGATTGCGGATCGAGCTCGGTGATCAGCGTCCACGGCAATTGATCTCCGTGCGCGTCGCCAATGCGCGTCACGTGCTCCGCGCCTTGCGTGAGCGAAGCGTAGCGCCCAGCTGCACCCGGGTAATACGCGCGCCGCGGCGCGATGCACGAGAGCTCCGCTTGCAGGCGTTCGAGCAGCGCGGTGCGCTGCCCGAAGCCGCGCGGCGTGACCAACATTTTGGCGGCATTGCAGTTGAAAGAGGCGTTTTGCACGACCATGCCAGCGATGCCACGCGCCATCGTCCGTAGCTCCGCGTCACTGTATTGCCCAGGCACGACCAACACCGGGCTGACGTTGCCCAGCTCGCTCGTCACTGGTTTCGAGAATAGCGGCGTGCCGCTCTTTTTGCGTGCGTCGCGCTCCGGCCCGGGCTCGCCCCACACGATCCGATCATGGGTCTCCCGAGAGCCGGTGATGTGCAACTGGTCGACCGCGCGATGCGCGACCAAGTACGCGCCGACCTGCGCGCCACCATAGACGATGCGCAAAAATCCGCGCGCGATCAGCGGAGCCAACGCCAGCTCGAAGTGCGGGCCCAGGTACGCGTTGACCGGGCTCATCTTGAGCAAGCACACCGCGCCTTCGACGAAGGACTTGTAGATCACGTCGAGCGCCGGGATCGACGCGACGTTGCCGGCGCCGAGCACCAGCGCCACGCGCCCGTCCGGCTCGCTGTGCTTGTAGAAACTTGCTTGCGCATCGCCCAGGCGGTCCGCTTCGACGCCCGGCTCAAGCCAGGTTTGCGCGCGAAACGGCGCGTACAGCAGCGAGTCGTAGCGCTCGTGCGGCGTGACGCGCACCGCGAGACCGCCATTCGGCAGCGCCTCCAGACGCGACGGATCGACGCTAGGCGCGCCGAAGCGCCGGACTTGGTCCAGCGACTCGGCGAGCTGTTTCAGGTTGCGTTGGATTGGCACGAGCCCGGCCAGCCATTCTTCCCCTTCGAGCGGCGTACCGAGCTCGACGCCCTTGGCCTGACAGGCGGCCTGCACCATGCGCGTCGAAAGCTCCTGAAAACGGCTAGCTATCTCGCGTAACCACGTGACTTTATCGACGAGGGGGGCGCGGGCGAAGGCCGTCGCGTGCTCCGCCAGGGTACTGAGCGCGCGGTCCAACTCGGAGGCGCTGGTATCGCTTGGTACGGCTGGAGGCCTGGGCGGCACGCCCGCGCGGGACCCGACCTCGGAAGCAGTTGCGCCCATGATTTCATAGGCATAACCCCGTGCCCGCAGCATGGCCAGGGGCCGACCGCCCGGGCTGTAACGGGCGTGACCGCAAGGCGGCCGAAAATGGCCAAAAGCTTCGCTCGAACCGCGCTGCGCAAGGCTGTAACATCGGAAAATAAGCCGCGCTCGGACAATGTCGAACTCTCCAACGCTTCCGCCTGTCACGCACCGAAAACCGACTCCCCTGCCGGCGTTAACGACGGAGAGCGATGCACGCCTGCAAGCTGCCCTGGCCGCCAGTGCCCGGGCAGAAGCCAGTCTCAATGGCTTGTTTCGTTCGATTCAGAGCCTGGGCAGCGGCGTCGGCGGAGCGCGCGAGGCCAACGAGTCGCTGACTCAAGAGCTGGAAGCGCTGCGCGACATGCTCGGAGCAGCCAGCGAGCAGCAGGTGGCCTATAAGCAGAAGGTTCTCCTGCTCGAGCAAGCGCTAGATCGCACGCGCAAAGAAGCCGAGCGCGATCGCGCATTCCTGATCGAGCAGCAGGATGCGTTCCTGGTGATCTTGATTGACGAGCAGGAAGCCGAGCTCAGGCGACGCGACAGCGACCTCGAAACGCTGCGCGGCCGAGTGACGGAGCTTGAACGCAGAGTCCCTGCCTCGGTCAGCAACTTTGCAGCCGTTCCGAGTGAGGCGCCCACACTGCCGCCGCCCACTTCCCCCTTCGCGGATCACGAAGTGCGTCGCGCAGGAGACGTTACGCTGACCTCGGCCGTGAGCCCGCCGCCCTCGGAGATCGACCGAGCAGAGCGCGCTGAGCTCGAGCGTACAGCGCAAAAGCTGGCCGAAGATCGCGAGCGCGCTCGCGAGACCGTGCAGCGTCTGCAAGCGCAGCGCGACGAAGCGCAAAGCGCCGTCCTTCGCGTCACCAAAGACCGAGACGACGCGCTGCAACAGGTGCACCGCCTGAAGGCAGAGCTCGGTGGGCCGCGCATCTCGAGTCGCCCGTCTTCGGTGGAGTCGCGCCGCGACTCGGCCTCGTTTCGAGCTGCGGCTCCGGACGCGGACATCTTGACCTTGGACGGTCTCGAGCTGGAGGCGCGCTTGGCCCATCCAGTGAGCTCGTCGCAACCCGCGCCTAGCCCGGCGCAGCCAGGGCTGCAGGCAACGAGCAGTGGGGAGCCGAGCGTGCCGCCGCGCAGCTCTTCCAACCCTGGCGCGCCGATCAGCAGCGTGCTCAATCCTCCGCTCAGCAATCCGCTGGATTCGTGCGCGCTGCCCACGCGGCTTTCGCCTCCACCCGCCCGGATCTCGCCGCCGCCCGCCGCCAGAGACTCTCAGCCACCGGAAGAGCTGCGCCGCGCCTTGACGAGTCCGCCCGCATCGACCCCGACCAGCAGCAGGCCGGTGCTGAAGCAGAAGCCGGACGCGAGCACGCGCCCGCTGGTTGGCTACTCAATGGGCACCGAGAGCGTCGAGACCGAGCACGTGCGGTTGTCTTCCAAGCCACCGCGCAGCGACAAGCGCTAGCCGTTCGCGGCACGGGCGGGCGATTTCTCTCGCAAATGCGCGCGCCTAGCGTCGTGTCCCCTAAGTGGCAATCGCTTCGACCGAAGCGAGGCAGAGTTCTGACCCGCCTCTGATTCCTCACGCCGCTCCCCGGGGGCCGTGTCGTGTCCCAAAAGTCGCACCCCGATTGCATCGTGACTTTTGGGACACAACACTAGCCGGCGCGGTGCTACTAGGCCTCCGAGATGAGCAGCCCGGCTCCCTTCGACGACGCCGCCTCGGACGCGCCTAGCGCAGTGCCGACCGCGGTGTCGCTGCGCGTCGCGTTGATCGTGCTCGCGTCGCTGCTCTCGGTGGTATTCAGCAAGCTCGCGCTGTTTGCGGCAGTCGCGACGCTGCTCGGCTTCGTGTCGCTGCCTCAGAAGCCGCGCGGCGCGGTGCGAGTGATGAAGCTGTCATTGGCGATCGGCGCGGTGTGCGCAACCGTCGGCGTGTTCAGGTTTTTGGTGCTCGAGGCCATGCCGGGCATGGTCGAAGGTGGAACCACCGCGGCCGAACAGCGCGCCGTGTCGCGCCTGCGCGAGATCTTGTTCGCGGAGGACGCCTGGCGTCGAGATGCCTTTTTCGACCCGGACGGCGATCACGTCGGTTCGGCTGGTTTTTTGGGCGAGCTCACCGGCGAGCTGGGCGTGCGCGGTGGCAAGCCGATGGACCCGTCCGTGCTCGAGAGCTATCCGAAGCTGGCCGATACGCGGCTGGGCCCCGCAGCTGAGGTCGGCGGCTACTTGGTGCTCGTCTGCTTGCCCAAGCTGGGCGGTGGATTTACGGCGCAGCCGAGCGAGGCCGTGGACAACGAACGCGCCGAGCGCGAATTCTACGCCTACGCCTGGCCAGCGCAGCGCGGCGAGGGACTTGATTTCGCTTATTTTCTAGACGAGCACGAGCGCATTTTGCTGGCCGACAGCCGCGAAACCGAACCGCGCCGCTTGATTGGCGTAGACGCTCCGCCGACCTGCGACGACATTTCCGCAGCAGGCACAAAGGCCGACTGGCGCGTCTGGCGGCACAAAATGCCGCGCGCCACGCTGCCCTATGACTAGAAGTAAGTCGCAAAGATGGACGCCGTTTACAAAAGCGATCTGAACCGCGATGTGCCAATGGCATTGCCCGGCGAGTTCGCACCGCTCCAGATCGGCGCGATGCGCGTCTGGCCGCCCGTCGTTCTGGCACCGATGGCAGGTGTCACGAATTACCCATTCCGCTCGTTGTGCCGCCGTTTCGGCGCTGGTTTGTACGTGAGCGAGATGATCACCGCGCGCCCGCTCGTCGAAGGCAACCAAAAGACACTGCGCATCGCCGACTTCGGCCCCGAGGAGACGCCGCGCAGCCTGCAGCTGTACGGCGTGGATCCGTATTACGTGGGCGAAGCTACCAAGCGCCTGGTCGGCGAGGGGCGAGTCGACCACATCGACATGAATTTCGGCTGCCCCGTGCGCAAAGTGACCAGCAAGGGCGGCGGCGCGGCGATCCCGGTCAAGCCGAAGCTGCTCGCGGCCATCGTGCGCGCTTGCGTGCAGAACGCGGGCAGCGTGCCCGTCACGATCAAGTTCCGCATGGGCATTCACGACCAGCTGCTCACTTTCCTGGACGCGGGCCGCGTGGGTGAAAATGAAGGCTGCCGCGCCGTCGGCTTGCACGCGCGCACCGCAGCGCAGCTGTACGACGGAGAGGCGCGCTGGAGTGCAATCGCCGAGTTGAAGCAAGCGGTACGCACCATCCCAGTGCTCGGTAACGGTGACATCTGGGAAGCAGAGGATGCGTTGCGGATGATGCGCAGCACGCAGTGCGACGGCGTCATCGTGGGCCGCGGCTGCCTCGGGCGGCCTTGGTTGTTCCGTGATTTGGTGAGTGTGTTCGAGGGCAAGGAGCCCGACAATCCGCCGCTGCTCGGCGGCATCCGCGACATCATGTTGGAGCACGCTTCGCTACTCACGACTTGGTTCGGTGAGCGCACGGCGATGCGCTCCTTCCGACGCCACTCGACCTGGTACACCAAGGGTTTTCGGGGCTCCGCCGAGCTCCGGCAACGGCTGATGCAAATCGCGACGCTCGCGGATCTGCAGCACGCGCTCGAGAACATCGACTCGGCGCAACCGTTCCCACCGACAGCGATGCGTGTCCCGCGCGGCAAGGGTTCAGGCACCCAGGCCGTCAGCCTGCCCGAGAATTATCTGCTGGATCGGGACGATGCCACGCCGCCGGGAGCCGACGCTGAGGACGAGTTTTCGGGCGGTTAGCTCGGTGTCTAGTCACTGAAGCGCCGTGAACGTGGCGAAACGCACCGCGCTGCGCGAATTCGAACGGAAACACAGACCCGCCAGTGCGAGCAACGTGACGATCACCCTTGTCGAGTGTACGCTTCGTTCGTCGGGCAGTTGCTGTCGAAGCGGGATCCAGCATGCGAGTACCTCCTCAAGTCACGGAGTTTCTGGAGTGGCGCTGGACGCCCTGCGTGGCGCTCATCGCAGGCTCACTGGCATTCGTCGGTCTTGCGTTGCTGGTGATCCCGAGCGAGCTCGAGAGCGCGCCGCGCTCAGCTTCGCTCGCTGGCTTCGGCCAACCGCAAGCCGCACCCCACACTCTGTTTGGAGCATCGCTGGCGCAAGGCGCTTCGCTCGCCACCGATCACGCTACTGACGAGCTGCGTGCCGCCACGCTGCGTCCACAAACGCTGCCCGCC
>OLLW01000598.1_pt1 | contig 10112 bp, 8 predicted proteins | sample 1604611 | NCBI WGS metagenome assembly OLLW01 (sample SAMEA104055725, study PRJEB20765) | soil metagenome | biome: Arctic tundra; feature: Polygonal ground; material: soil | place: USA | collected 2011-09 | depth 0-0.5 m | reverse complement strand
TCGCGGCCACAACAAGGACCGCTTCGACAAGGAGCCCGCGTTCCGCACGCTGATGCTAAACGGCATCCTGTGGGCGACTCACCGGCTCGAACAATGAATTGTGATGGTTTTGCCGGCGCCGGAGCCGCTTCCCATCGCAAGTGTGAAGGGTTGGGACGTGACGCTCGACGGCCGTCTTGAGCGCCAACACGACTTGGCACCCGGCGCCCCCTCGAACAATCCCACTGCCGAGTACGCGCCGAAGTAGAGCGTCGACTTCGTCAACGTGGACGCGGGACTGGTTTTCTGAGCGGAGCTCAGCCTTTCGAATGGCGCTTTTCTGGTGTATCGCCGCTGCGGGTCATGCTGAATCGGTACGCGACCAGCGTGCCGGAAGCGAACGTCCAGATGTAGGGTTTCTTACGATCGTCTTGCACGGGCATCGGAGTTTCGTCAGCGAGCACGACTTCGCTCGCCGCGATCAGCCGCACGATGCGGTGCGCGAGCGGCGCGACCAATTCACCGGCGCGGTGAAACAGATCGGTCATCGTGCTGCCGACATCGGAATGCCGAGCCGCCCAAACTGCTGCTCCATTCGATACAGCGGGAGCGAGTCGCAGCATTTGCTCACGACCAGGTGCGCCAGAAATCCTGGTCCATACTGCGTCTTGTCGAACACCTTGTCGGGCACCGACGCGGTGACGACGTGCTGACCGCAGCGACAAGAGAGTGTCTCGCGTCGAAAGATGCGCTTGCGAAAGCAACCCTGGACGTAGTCGGTTACCGAACTCGGCTTGCCCTCGCCGAGCTTCGCGAAGTCATCGCCGCCGCATTGGGGACAATGCCGCTCCGTCGCCGGAACTGGAACATCGATCACCTCGGTCTTGATCTTTGCGGCACGTAGCTCGGCATTGGCCCGACGTTTGAACTGAGATTTAGCGGGATTCGGCTGCTCGTCGCGACGCGCCTCGCGCTGCTCCTGCTGGAGGCGCTGTTTCTTGCCAACGTCGTCGAGTTGCTTCCGAAGAGTGGGCGCGTACTCTGGCGAAGTAGATCCGAACGCTCGATGGCAACGTGAGCAACGGCTACCGCAACCTGTTGAGCACGGCAGCCACGTCCGGCACCGAACTCGAGTTCGACTTGCTTCGCGGCGGTGCCCGCAAGGCGTCCTGGCAGCAACGTCGGAGCCTTGCTCATCACCGAAGTCGAGCCGGTCGACTTATACAAGTGGTACTTCAAGCGGCTTCGCTGACGCCATGTTTGGCTGCGACGGCAACGCGCGGTATGGCGCCCTGCTTCGCCTCGGCCACAACAGTCGCCCAAAATTCAGCACCTCGCGCGAGTAATCTAGACATCGCGCGCGAGCATCACGCTGCGCGTCGCCCGCTCACAGGACGCCGATGACCGGACGGATACGTCGCGCCCGCTCGCGGCGGCGACGAACTGAGAGGCCATTATCGAACTGCTCGGCCTCCATCCGCGCCATCAGTAAATCGAACACGATTGGACCGAGATCGGCGGCGACGTTCAGGTCGTGAAGAGGACGGCCGGTGGATCGGCGAAGTGCTGGACATCCCCGTGCCGCTCGCGTTCAGCAGGCCCCTCGAGGAGGCGTCATGGTGTCTTTCGGTGACTGCCAGACCGCCCAGAGCTGCGAGGCTGGCGAGAATCGCCAGCCTGTTTGCGCGCACAGCGATTTGACGGGATAGCAAGTCGGCGATACGGTCCGCCGCAGTTGTCGCGCTCGCGCGGAGTAAAAATAGATCGAACGCCGAGTCGTCGCACACTTACTCGTTCAGGTTGTCGGGATTGTCAGGGCGACGAACGGAGGATGGCGTTGGCGCGTTGGGAGCGGGCGGAAGGGAATTTGCTCGGCACGGTAGCCGCGCAACGGAAGCTGCCGAGGGTGGGTGGTCCGCGTGTGGAACCCAGAGTACTCACGCCGCGCGCGCTGCGCGATGATCCGGACCGAGCCGTCGAGGATTGGCTGTATTTAGCGAGAGATATCTAGAACATCGTTCAATCAATGCGGAGGTAGATCAGATGAAATCGATTTCGGTGAGGTTCTTGGGGCCAATTGTATGCGCGCTCGTCGGTGTGATTGCGTTTGCCGGAGACGCAGACGCTTCGAACACTGTGACGATGCCTGCGTCCGGTTGCGGCTTGGTGATCAACGGGTTGTGGAGTTCCTTCGTTCCCAACCCTTATTTGGTTACGCGCTCTCAGAATGGCGGCATCAGCAATCCCGATGCCAATCCCCACGATGTCACGTGCCCAATGCCCCGAGTTTCTTCGACTTCAACCCGAGAATTTTTTGTAGACGGCAATAACGCGATTGGGGGGACCACGAACTGCACGATCTACGCGTACGATTTCACGGGCACGCTGTTGGCGTCGGCAAACACGGGCAATATTACGTCTGCAGCATACGACACCGTTCTCAACCTCCCCGCGGGCGGGCTGTTCGATTATTTCTCGCTGAAATGTACTCTTAGCTCCGCCAACAAATCGACTCTGAGAGGCTACGCGACCATAGAATAAACTTTGAACGTGCATTCGAGCGTCGGGCTTAAGGTGTCTGTGTCCGACTCAAGTGGCTCGATGAGTCAACAATAAGGTTCCTCCGACTGCGGCGTGCGAGCAACTTCGAGTCCCGCACGCCGCAGTCGAACTGTTACTGAGAGGGCTGTCATGAAGCTGGTAGCTGTTTTCGTCCTCGGAGTCGTTGCGGTCGGAGGTACGACTGCATTCCTCGTTACGTCTCGAAAGAGTCCTCAGCAACGGATCGGGCAGGACGTCGTAATCGAGGAAAAGAGTGCGTCTGGAGATCCGGAGCGAGATGCCGCGGCGCAGCGTTTGGCATCGCAGGTTGAAGCCCTCCAATTGAGAGTGGCTCAACTCAACGCTGCGGCCGCAGTCTCGGTCCCCTCGAGCGCGAGTGCACCGAGCGGAGAGGCTGTCCCTGAACCTCCGCTCTCGCCGGCTGAGCAGCACGAAGCAGACGACCAGAAGCGGCGCGCCAGGATGGACGCCGTCGAGGAAGCGTTCCGTAAGGAGGTCTTCGATCGGAACTGGGCGATCGGAACGCGGGCATCGATCGAAGCCGCTATGCAAACGGAAAACGTAGGCCTTCAAACGCGCAGCGTTGAATGCCGATCAGAGACTTGCCGCGTTGAACTCTCCAATGACGATTCGCCGGTAACCCGAGAAGGCCTTGAGCGCCTTCCGCAAGCGGTCGGTGGAACCCTACCGCTGATGCAGATCGCCAGGACCGACGACGCTAGCGGGCATCACACGATCCTTTATCTCTCGCGCGCCCCGGTTGTTGTTCAAAAGTAGTTTCGGGTAGACGTTTGCCGGGACCAGTGTAAGCCGTGCACGAGCGGCGTGTAGGCGGCGGGGGCGTGCGCGTGGCACGAGGTGGCGGGAGGGCCACAGCGATGCCGCGAGCGAAATCCCACACCTCGACCACGAAGCGCCAACGTTGGACGCCGGAGCACGCCCGCGCGATCCTCGAAAAACAAGCCTCATCGGGGCTTCCTGCTCGGGAGTTCGCCGAGCGCGAGCGGATCGAGCCTTCACGGCTATATTACTGGCGTGAGCGACTCGGTGTGAGCGCCGGTCAGCAGCTCACGGCGAGCGCCGCGAGTATGCCTGAGCGCTCCGCGTTCGTCGAGGTTCGAGCGCAACGTCCGTCGCGGATCGAGCTCGTGCTCCGCACAGGGCACGTACTGTTCGTACCGGACTCGTTCGACGCCGGCGCGCTCAGCCGACTCCTGGACGTACTTGAGCGAGCCAGCGAGTGCTGAGCCTGCCGCCGAGCGTACGGCTGTTTGTCGCGACGCAGGCGGTGGACGGTCGCAAGGGCGCCGACAGCCTGATGGTGCTCGTACGCGACGTGCTGCAGCATGACCCGCTGAGCGGCCACTTGTTTATCTTCTTTTCCAAACGGCGCGACCGCGTGCGCATCGTGTACTGGGATCGCAACGGTTTCGCGATGTGGACGAAACGGCTCGAAGCCGGCCGTTTTTGCCCCACCTTCTCCGCCGACGGCAGGCTCTCCGTCACCAACATGGAAGCCGCGGAGCTCGCCTTGATCATCGAGGGGATTGATCTTGCTGGCGCGCGGCGTCGCGCGCGCTGGGAGCCACGCAAGACGAAGCCCGCGGCTTCGTCGCCGCATCTTTTTTCTTCCTCGAAGTGACTTTGTCGAGCACACGACGCGTCTAACGCGTTGAATGAAGCAAACGCCGACTTCGCCGTACACGCCCGACCTCGAGGAGCTCCGTAGCTGGCTCGAGAAGCGGGTGGCCGCGCTGAAGCTCGTCGAGCTGGTCGCGGGCGTGATCGCGCTGATCGCGCGCATGCGCGCGATCAATCTGGAGCTCACCAAGCGCGTGGCTCATCTGACGCGCAAGCGCCCGCGTTCTGAAACACTCGAGCGGCTCGAGCGCCAGCTCGTGCTCCCGCTGACAGGCTTGACCGCGTCCCCGGCCGCGAAGAAAAACACCGGCTCGGACTCGGACCCGCCGCGCGATAAGAAAAAGCGGACCCGTGGCGGCGGGCGCGGCGCGTTTCCGGCGTACGTGCCGCGCGTGGACATACCCAACCCTGTCCCAAACGAGTTGCGGATCTGTCCGCACTGCGGTGCGCAGATGAAGACTGTCGCGCACTCGGTGTGCGAAACAATCAACATCGTCCCGGCGCGCTTCTTCATTGAGCGCCGCCTTGACGAGACCGTTGCCTGCCCAAACGACGACACCATCGTTTCCGCTTCGCCCCCGCCCGCGATCGTCGAGCGCGGCAAGCTCGGCGACACGTTGATCGTCGAGGCAACAGCCGACAAGTTCCTCGAGCACCAGCCTGTCGAGCGACAGTGCCTGCGCTTCGCCCGCGCGGGCCTCGCTATCGCGCCGCAAACCCTCGGGCGTGCTGTCACCGCGCACATCGACTTGCTCATGCCGGTGGCGGATGCCATTGCGACCATGACGCGCGCTCCCGGTTACCTCGGCACCGACGCCACCGGCATCCCAGTGCTCGACCCGAGCGCCTCCGAAGGCATCCGCACCGGCGCCATCTGGGCCTGGACCAACGCGCGCTGGGTGAGCTTCTTCTTCTCCGCGCACGGAGACGGCCAGAGTGTTCGCGATTTCCTCGGCGATGACCTCGCGCGCAACGTGCAGTGCGACGGCACCAGCGTTACCAACTGCATCGAGCGCGCCGGCGGCAAGCGCCCGGGTTGCATGGCCCACGCGCGCCGCCGCTTCGTCGAAGCAGCGCGACTCGGCGACACCATCGCACGCGACGGCCTGCACCTTATGGCCCCCCTGTTCCAAGTCGAGCGCGATTCCTCCCTCGCCGGCGATTCCGCCGAAATGCGGTGTGCGCGACGACAGGAGTTCAGCAAACCCATCATCGACAAACTCAGAGCCTGGCTCGACGACCACCGCGGGCTCATTCCACCCAAAACTCCTCTCGGCCGCGCTCTCGGCTATCTCCACCGCCAATGGCCACGCCTCACCCTGTTCCTCGAAGACGGTAATATCGAGATCACGAATAATCGGCGGGAGCGTGAGTTACGAAGGCTTTGTCTCGGTCGAAAAAATTGGCTCTTCACGTGGCGCGATGTCGGCGGCAAGCGCACCGCGGCCATCCTCAGCATCATCGCCACCTGCATCGCGCACGATGTCAATCCGCGCGCCTACCTGCACCTCGTCACCAAGCTCATTGTGCATGGCTTCCCGCAGAAAAAGCTCCGCGACCTCTTGCCCGATCGCATGCTCGCCACTCACCCTGAGCTCTTCGTCGGCGAATCGTTCGCGCTGCTCGGCTCTACTCCGCCGACGCTCGCACCCTGATTCGTGATGCCGTTGCCAAGCGACTTCGGGGCCTCATCCGAAGCCTCGCTCACATCGTCGTTAATCGCTTCCCGAATCACGCGCGTTGTCAGCTCGTCCAGATGAGCATCGAGCTCCGCCGACAACGCCTGGTACTCCGGCCACAGCGTCTTGTCCTGAAAGCTCTTCGGCGCTCGCAACATTACCGAGGTATGCCGCTGTCCACGCTCGCGATAAGGCTTCAGCCCGTACCGACGGCACAGTGCCAGAAACAGCTTGCGTTTCCACGGATCATTCAGCGTGTAGCGGTACTCGGTCTCTGGCTCGCGTCCTTGAAGCTCGCTCAGCCGTGCCCGAATCCGCTCGGCTGCTCGGCGTGCCGCTTCCCGCTCCCCGTCTACCTTCGTCCCGGCGTGCAGCGCCTCGATCTTCCGAAGCTTCTCCAGCAGCGTTCCTTCCAGAGGCAATCTCATCCCTGCTACACAGCACGCCCGCTCCGCCGCGTCATCCTCCACGCATTTTCCCCGGCCGCTGCCAAGCCCTCCTGCGCTACGTCGTTCGCGCACGGGTTACGGACCAGTTCCAGTGTGGCGCAAGCATGCTCGCTTGCTTTGTCGGTGGACCAGTACACGAGGCCGGGAAGACACGTGCACGCGCTCTCAACCAACGCGGCGCAAAAGTACCCGCCATTCATCTAATTGTCGAACAGCGGGCAGATGCGAAGATGCTTCCCCCGAGTTCCTTACCGCTCGCGGGTCCTGGCGCACCGAGCCGCGAAGCTGCTGTTCAGTAAGTCCTCCGCCAGCAGCGTGCATTCTGGGTATTGCCGCCAGCGCGGCCCGTCCGAACCCGGCGCTCACGTGATCGACGCCCACAGTACGGCTAAGTCACGTAATAAGTATTAAATTAACGAGAACTTACGCGGCATCTTGATGCCTCGCACGAGGCGACCAGGAGGTCAACGCCTGAACCGCTTGGCGGCTGGGGGCCTTTGGGCGCCCTAGACTCCGACGAGGTCAGTACTGTGCCCCTTGAGGGTATTGGGCTAGGGGTCTCGCGTTCAAGAGGGTCCGCTCTTGGTGTCCCAAGCGGCCCGCGCGCAATTTGCCGGCGCCGCACTCCGACGCCTAGCCCTTGAGCAGTTCGCTAATCTTGGCTGGCGCGGCGCCAGTCAGATCTTGGCCGAAATCGCTCACGCTCACACCGTAGACGTCGTTCATCAACGTGAAATAGAGGTCACGCAACGGCCGCTTGTCGAGCGTGAGGTGCTGGTCGTTTTTCAAGCCGAGGTTGCCGCCGCCGATCAGCGCGACTGGCAACCGGTCAGCTTCGTGATCGCCGCCATGCATGCATGCACCTAAGTAGACGACGCAGTTGTCGAGCACGCTCACTCCGGGAGCCTCCTGAATGTTGTCGAGCATCCGGCAAAGGTCCGCCACTTTGCCGACGTTCCACCACGTGATGGTGGCGAAGTCGTCGCCTCCGGCGTGCTGGGCGGTGTGATATTCGGGGCATGTTCCGCCCTTAGGGCTCGAGCTTTCCGCCGTAAATGCTCGTTCGGGAACGTTGTCGTAGGTGAACTCCGAGCGCTCATCTTCCAGCATGTAGGAGATGACGCGAGTGGCGTCGCACTGGAACGCCATGGCGATCAAGGCGTTCATGGCGTCGGCATGAAGCCCCTTGTCGTAGGTTGCGGTGGTATGATGTGGCTGCGCCGACTGGTCCACGCTGATGTTGGGGGGGAGGGGCATGCAGCCGACGCCTCCCATATTGGAAGAGACACCGACCACGCGCTGCTCGACTGCGCGGACCGAGTCTAGAAATTCATCCATGCGCAGCTTGTCGCTGGTGCCGAGCCGGGCGCGAGTTCTCTGCGCGTTCTCGAGCACGGCATCGAGCACGCTCTTGTTGCGCACCAGCCGTTTTTTGGCTTCGAGCGCGGCAGTCCCGCTCGGGTCCATCTGCGGGGCAAGAGCCACGAGCTGATTGAAGACCTCGAGCGGATCTACGAGCTTGTACATGGGCTGCGTGGCGCTGGCCCACGAAACACTGCGGCTGTTCGAGCAGGGCTCGCTGTCACAGCTGCCAAGCGGTGTGGACAGGCCGACTTGCAACGACGCGAGCGGCGTCTTGCCCTTGAAGGCGTCGTTCTGCGCCAATACCTGGTCGACCGAAATGCCGTTGGCCTCATCTAAACCAAGTTGGGCTCTGACTGCCGCTGCATCCACACACGTCAGCCACGCCCCACTCAAACGGCCATGGCTCGGGTCGACTTGGGACGTCCCATCGCTGTTGAATACCGACCCGTTTTCGAGATTCGTCAGGACGTTGAGCTTCGACTTCAACGAACCCGCGAACGGCTCGAGTATCGAGGACAACTGCCAAGCATCCCCACTGCCATCGCTCGTCGGAGACCAGAAGTCGGAAGCTCCGTTCGGCAGATAGATGGGCAGGAAGCGGCGGCGCACCTCTGCCGTTTGCGCGCGCAAGGGCCTTGGCGCGAGCGATTCGAGCCAGGGCAGCGAGAGCACGACGCCTGCGCCGCGCAGTAGCCCTCGTCGAGAAACGAAGCGACTCATGGTCTGGTCCTCATAGTCAGCCTCCGCCTCGGCGAGAGCGAAACGTATCGCTTTCGATCAGCGCATGGATGATGCGGCGAAGGCTCGGGGTTTGCCCTGCGGCGAGCCACTCCTGCTGCGCTTGCTGCAAGTAAGGCTTGTCGCTCGGCGTGACGATCCTCCCGAGCCCGTAGGTGAACAGCTTCTCCGCGAGGCACTCGCCGAACCTAGGGTCGGTCGAAACCGCTTGCGCAAGCCCGTCTAGCCCCTGGATGCTCACGCCTTCTGAATGGGCGTCCGAAGGCGGCAAGGTCGTCGAGGCGTCCACGGTCGAGCCGTCGTCGTAGGTCGAGCGGTAAAGCCCGATGGCATCGAACTGCTCGAGCGCCAAACCATACGGGTCGAAGAGTGCGTGGCAGGCGGCGCAGCTTGGGTTCGAGCGATGCTTTTCTAGGGCCTGACGAACGTTGAGCGCCGGCGAGACGCCAGCGTCAGTGCCAGCGTCAGTGCCAGCGTCTGCGTCAGTGTCTGCGTCGAGCGGGGGTACGTTGGCGGGAGGGCCCGCCGGTTCCGCGCACAGGAAGTTGCCGGCAATCCAGTGGCCGCGCCGCGAGGGCGACGTGCGTCGATCCAGGGACGTCAGCGCTAAGAAGCCGGCGAGTCCGAAGAAACCGGCGCGCTTGTCGTCGTGATATACGAAGCGTTCGAAGTTCCCGATTCCGGTCAGGCCCGAGGGTATCCCGTACAGGTAAGTGAGCTCTCCGTCGATGTAATTGAAATCCGCAGTGGGGAACTCGAACCAGGACTGCCCGCTGCGCAAGAAGTCCCCGAAGTAGAGGAGCATTTCCTGACCCGCAGCGACCGCCACGGGGGTCGTCCACTGATAAAATTTAGGGATGGCGGGATGTGACGCGACCTGGCGCGCCCCCAGCCACTGCCCTGCAAAATTCGTGATCAAGCGGTCGGACTTCGTCTGACCGTCGAGCGTCTTCGTCTGATCGTCGAGCATGCGGTCCACAACCGCCGAGAGCGTCGCGGGCTGTGTTAGCGAGCCATCTGCCGCCGCTTGAAGCAGTGCATCGTCGGGCGCACTGCTCCACAGAAAATAGGACAAACGCGACGCCAGCTCGTACGGGCCGAGCGGGTGAGCTTCGGTCGATTCGGGCGTTGGATCGAGCTCGATGCGGTACAGGAATTCGGCGCTCGACAGCAACGCCTGGAGCGTCAGCGTCAGGGCGGCGGATTCGTCGTCGCCCTGGCCGCGGGCCGCGTCGTACACGTTTTGATAGGTTTGCAGCTCGTCCGGCTCTAGCGGACGCCGGAAGAGGCGCAGCCCAGCTGCCGCAATACTGGATTGCGCACACCCCGAGGCAGTGAGGTCACAGGACACGAAGCGAGCGCGGGCCTGTTGGGAAGCGAGCAGCTCTGTGGCCAGCGCCTGCGCGGCGCTGAGGTAGCGATCATACTGGGCTTCGTCGACATGGAGCGCCGAGGCGATGTTGTCAAAGCCAGCCAGCTCACCCCCGCGCCAGCTTCCGTTCGCAGGCTCGAGCGTCGTACCCAGCACGTCCTGGACGGTCGCGTTGTATTCGGCCGAGTTCAGCAGATGCATCTCTTTCCGACCCGGGTCCAAAACCTGGGCGGCGCCTCCGCCAGTCCCCGCGCCAGCAACGCCTCCGCCTGTCCCCGCGGCAGCGATGCCTGCGCGGGGCTGCCCTCCAACCGTGCTGCAGGCCAG
>OLLW01000095.1_pt1 | contig 10145 bp, 12 predicted proteins | sample 1604611 | NCBI WGS metagenome assembly OLLW01 (sample SAMEA104055725, study PRJEB20765) | soil metagenome | biome: Arctic tundra; feature: Polygonal ground; material: soil | place: USA | collected 2011-09 | depth 0-0.5 m | reverse complement strand
GCAGCCCCGAGGGCGTGCTTGCCGCTTACTCGCACGCGGTGCAGCGCGGTCAATTGGCGGAAGCCTATGGGCTGCTCAGTGATGATGCCAAAAAGAGTATTACTTTCGATGATTTCAAGCGCATGATTCAGGAGAACCCTGAACAGGCGGAAGAGCTGGTCCGTGCCCTTGACCGGCCGCAGTCCGGGCCACCGCGGGTCACCGCCGAGGTGACTGGCGCGGACGGTGAGCCGCTGCTGCTCGTTTACGAGTCTGGCGCCTGGCGCGTCGACGGTTCGGCCATCGACCTTTACAGCCAAGCGACGCCCGAGTCGGCCGCGCTCGCGTTCCTGCGCGCGGTCGAGAACAAGCGTTACGACGTGTTGTTGCGGTTTGTCCCGGACAGCCAGCGGGACGGCATGAGCGAAACCACGCTGCGTACTGCTTGGGAGGGCGAGCAGAAGCAAGACATGGCGCGGCTTACTGAAGCGCTGAAGGCCGCGTTGCCGACTGCGCACTTCGAGGTCGTCGGTGAACGCGCCACGCTCGCATACGGAGCGGGTGGAACTATTGAGCTCGTGCGCGAACACGGGGCTTGGAAGGTCGAGGAACTGAAATGACGGCGCGCATTGCCAAGGTCGAACGACAAACTCGCGAGACGAAGATCACGGTCGAGGTCAATCTGGACGGCTGCGGCGTGTCCAAGATCCAGACGCCCCTGCCCTTCCTGTCGCATATGCTCGATCAGATCGCGCGCCACGGCTCGATTGATCTGACGGTGCACGCCGAGGGTGACGTCGAGATTGATGGCCATCACACGACCGAGGACATCGGCATCGTGCTGGGCAAGGCGGTGCTCGACGCCCTGGGCGATCGCAAAGGCATTTACCGCTACGGATCGGCGACTCTGCCCATGGACGAGGCGCTAGTGACCGCGGCGATCGACTTGTCTGGTCGGCCGTTCTTCGTGTGGCGCGTGCCACTGCCCAAGGCCAAAATCGGCACCTGGGACGTGGAGTTGGCCGAAGTGTTTTTCGAGGCCTTCGCGCGCACCGCGCAAGCCAACCTGCACGTCGTGATGCACGCTGGCCTTAACCTGCACCACATCGTGGAGATCTCCTTCAAGGCCTTCGCGCGCGCCCTGCGTGCCGCGACCGAGCTCGACCCGCGCGCCGTTGGCGTGCCGTCGACCAAGGGGATGCTGGTGTGACGCGGGTCGTCGTCGTTGACGTCGGCCTCGGCAATCTGCGCTCCGTGGAAAAGGCGTTGCAGGCGGCAGGGCGCGAGCACGGCGTCGCGCCGCTTCGCACTGCGGATCCGGACCTAGTGCGGACGGCCGACGCGATCGTCGTCCCCGGCCAGAGCAACTTCGATGGCTTCGTGAACGCACTCGGGCCGGCGCTGTTCGAGGTGCTGCTGGAGCGGCTGCGTGCGGGTACGCCGTACTTGGGTATCTGCCTGGGTCTGCAGATCTTGTTCGAGTCCAGCGAGGAAGCACCCGGCGTCAAAGGCCTCGGTTGGTTCAAGGGCCCGGTCAAGAAGCTGCTGGGCGCTCCGGGCATCAAGATCCCGCACATGGGCTGGAACGGGCTCGAGCTGCGCGCAGGTGGGCACCCACACCTGGAGGCTGCCGGCGGCAACGGCGAGCACGTGTACTTCGTGCACTCGTATCACGCGGTAGCGACGGATCCGGACGTGACACGGGCGACTGTCGCCTACGGTCCGAACTCCGTGACCGCGTCAGTCGCGCGGGACAACGTGTTTGCGACGCAATTTCACCCGGAAAAGAGCCAAGCCGCTGGAATTCGCCTGCTCTCGAGCTTTCTTGGTAGCCTCGTCACGGGCTAGTCTATACGTCCAGACATGGCGGAACGCGGTGACGACTCGGAGGGTCTCGACAGAGGCCCAGTCTCGCGCCGGGCGAGCTTTGCTCCCACTACGCCACCGCGGCGTCCGAGCCTCGCGCCGACCGCGCCCGCGCCCAGCTCGATGCGCCGTCCGCCGCACGACTCGGAAGAGCCACCGTCCTCCACCTTCGACGGCGAAGATTTCTTGTTTCACTTGTACCGCGGCAGCGAGCTGCTGCAGGACAACTGCGTCACCGAGGCCAAGGAAGAGCTCGAGCTGGCGCTGCGCGTGCAACCCCAGGACATCGAGGGCCAAGGGCTGCTTGGTGTGGTCTACTTTCGGCTCGGTCTGTACCCGCGGGCGATCGAGATCTACCAAGAGATCATCCGCGTTTGTCCCGCTGAGGTCAGCCCGCGCGTGAATCTGGCGCTGTGCTTCCTCAAGACCGGGCAATCGCAAATGGCCCGAGAAAACCTCGAAGAAGTCACAGCCCGGGTGCCGGACCACGTCCGCGCTTGGGGTTACCTCGGGCTCGTTCACGAGCGGCTGGGCGACTTCGAAAAGGCTCGCACGGCGTTCGACCACGCAGGTCAGCCGCACCTCGTGCGGCGCATGCAGCAGCTGCTCGACGAGCAAGCAGCACTCGCCACCCGCGAGAGTGCTGCTCCGCCCGAGCGCGCCGAAGTGCAAGCCGCTGCGGCTGACGCCGTGCAAGAGCTGGAGACCGACGAGCCCGGCTTTCTGCGCGCCAGCACGCAAGCCGAAATCGGCTCCCGCTCAGGTTCGGGTCGCTGGCGCGCCGTCGAGCCGGGGCAAGATCCCGCGCCGCGCTCGCGCCGCATGTCGCTCGCCGGTCGCTTGGGCCCTGCCGTGCCGGCGATCCCGGAACCGGCGGAGTTGAGCCGCGCTTCGATCATCCCCGGAGCCCAAGCCGACTCGCCCAACGCTTTCCAGAGCTCAGCTCTGAATTCGGAGCGGCCGGTCGTGGCCCCCTCCCGCCGCTCGGCGTTGATTGAGGTGAGCGAGACCTGGGCCGTGCGCAGTGACGCGGTCCGCGGTCTCTTGGCCCATGGCGCCGCGTTCACTAACACGCCGCTCACCCGCCGCATGCGCGGTCGTGAGCTGCCCGAGCCGCTCGGCGGCCCGGGCTCGCCCTGGGTCCAGCTCAACGGCGTCGGGCAAATTCTGGTCGGCGCGGCGCCGGAGCGCGAGCTGTCCGCGCTGGAGCTCAGTGATACCTTCGTCTATGTGCGAGAAAGCTGCTTGGTTGCCTTTGCCGGCAGCGCGCGGCACGAGAACGGGCGCCTGCCGAGCGGCGGCGGCGAGCCGATCTCAATGGTGCAGATCACCGGTCGCGGCATCGTCCTGATCGAGAGCCGGAAACCCCCGCGGGTCCTCGAGGTCACCGAGAATCAAAAGCTCGCAGTGCGCGCGGACGACGTCGTGGGCTGGATCGGACGGCTGCTCGGTCACCCGCTGGACCTCGAATCAGCGCCCTTGAGAACACCTGGCTTCGTGGCCTTTTCAGGCAGCGGTTCGGTGCTAGTCGATCTCGGCTGATATGGCGCGCGCCGGCATCCTCTCCAAACGTCCCAATCGCTTACCCTTGAGCGAGCGCAAGCGCCGCCGGCGTTCATTGAGCGAGGACGCGTTCAACGTCCCCAACCTGCTGACCATGGCGCGCGTCGCGGTGATCCCACTCGTCATCATACTGCTCGGTCGGGGCTCGCCGAAAGATTGCGTGTGGGCCGCCTTGGTTTATTCCGCGGCGGCGATCACTGATCTGCTCGACGGTTACCTGGCGCGGCGCATGAACGTCGTCAGCGTGCTCGGTAAATTCCTGGACCCGCTCGCCGACAAGCTCTTGGTCATGGCCGTGCTCGTGTACATGGTGCCCATGGGGCGCATCCCCGAATGGGCGGTCGTACTGCTGCTCGCGCGCGAGATCTCAGTGACCAGCCTGCGCAGCATCGCCAGCAGTGAAGGCGTGGTGATCGCTGCGGGTGACGACGGCAAGAGCAAAACCGCTCTGCAAATGGTCGGCATCCTGGCGCTGATCCTCGGTTACCCCTACCACCTGAGCATCGGCCCCCTCGACATGGGCAACGTGGACCTGGTCTACGTCGGCCGCGCCTTGGTCTATATTTCGCTCATTTTCTCGATCCTGAGCGCCTTCTCGTACCTGCGCCTGTTCGCCGCCGCGGTCGAAAATAAGGACCGCCGCCGGGAGTGATTGCGGCCGCTTAGCGGGCGGGGTGACAGGCGGAGCAAGCCCTGGTAGGAAGCCCGCAGCAATGCGCCCCTTTACTGCTCGCCGCCTGGCCCTGGCCGCCCTCATACCCGCGCTTCTCGTGCTCAGCGTCATCCCTGGTTGCTCGAACGAGAGCGAAGGCGAGCGCTGCGGTGACTCCACTGGCGTCAGTAACAATGACGACTGCGGCGCGGGTTTGACATGCACGTCCTTCCCGTTGAACGACGGCACGGGTGACAGCATCGGTCGCTGTTGCTACACCGATCATCATGTGACCGACTCGCGTTGCCTGATGAGCAGCGGAGTCAACGCGTTTGGCTCGGCTGGGTCGTCGGGCACAGCTGGGTCGAGTGCGGGCGGCTCTGCCACGGCAGGTGCGGGCCAAGCCGGCGCAACCACCGAGCTCGCGGGCGCCGGGGGCGCCTGACGTGCCGTCGGGGTCAGCACTCGCTGCCCTGGGCCAAGAAGCCCTGCTGCTTGCGGTAGCAGTGTCGCTACCGGTCGTGGCCATCGCCGCGTTGGTTGGGTTACTCGTGGCTGTGTTGCAAGCGGCGACGCAGGTGCAGGACGCGACGTTGGCGCATTTACCGCGCCTGCTGGTGGTGGCCGTGGTGCTGGCCTTGATGGCGCCCTGGATGGGCTCGGAGATCTCGGCCTTCGCGCTGCGCGCGTTCCGCGGCGGGTGAACCGTGACCCCGCTTTCGCCGAGTGATCTGAGCACGGAGCGCGTCGGAGAGCGGCTGCGCGTCGCGGGGCGCATCAGCGCGGCGTCGGCCGGTGAGTGCCAGCTCTCGGACGCGCTTACTAGTGTGCGCGTGGCTCTGCTCGGCGGCGCAACACTCTCCGCGGGCGAGCTCGTGGTCGTCCTTGGCCGTTACAACGGCCGCGAGCTGCTCGACGCCGAGCTGCTCGAGCGCGCGCAGTATGCCGAGCCGCGCGGTGACGGTGACTGGGCCCGCTTGGCCTGGCGCGGCGTGGCGACGCATCTGCAGGCGCGATCTCGTGCGCTGGGCGCGGTGCGCAGTTATTTCACGCGCGAACGGTTTCTGGAGGTCGAAACACCTATGCGAGTGCCGGCACCGGGGGTCGACCTGCACTTGGACGCCATCCCAGCCTCGGGCGCGTACCTGATCAGCTCGCCGGAGCTGCACATGAAACGCCTGCTTTCGGCGGGCCTACCCCGCATTTTCCAGCTCGCGCGTGCCAGCCGCCAGGGCGAGCTCGGCCGGATCCATGAGCCCGAGTTCTGCATGCTGGAGTGGTATCGAGCGTTCGCGGGCCTGGAAGACGTACTCGCGGACACCGAGCATTTGTTGCGCGAAGTCGCGCTCAGCGTCTCGGGCGAAGCCAAGCTGATCGGTTCGAGCGGTCAGAGCTACGACTTGGCGCTGCCTTTTTCACGAGTCACGGTGCGCGAGGCGTTTCACGAGTACGCCGGCATCGCGGATGCCGTAGATCTGTCACTCAGCGATGAAGCTCGCTACTTCGAGCTGTTCGTGGCGCACGTCGAACCCGGCCTGGCGCGCGAAGCTCGGCCGCTGTTTCTCTGGAAATACCCCGCGAATCAGGCCGCTTTGGCGCGACTTTCCGCACAAGATTCGAACGTTGCCGAGCGCTTCGAGCTGTATGTGGCCGGGGTCGAGCTGTGCAATGGCTTCGACGAGCTCACCGACGCTGCCGAGCAACGCGCCCGCTTCGAGTTGGACACTGCGCGTCGAACTAGCGAAGGGCGCCCCGTTTACCCGACCGACGAGCGCTTCTTGGCCGCGCTCGAGAGCGGTATGCCGCGCGCGGGGGGCAACGCGCTTGGCTTCGATCGCTTGCTGATGCTGGCGACCGGCGCGCGGGAGTTGGCCGACGTCATGGCCTTCCCCGCGCGCGTGCTGTAGCGAGCGCTCAGAACGCGCCAATCGGCGGCGGCGTACTTTGCACGACTCGCGATCACCCGCGAGTTGCTCGCTTCAGCGGGTCAATCGTAGCGGACGATCGACAGGCACGGCGCGGGTGCCAGGCGCTCGCGCCCGCCGAGCGAGCCGAGCTCGATCACGAACACATAGGCAATCACGAACGCGCCTTGACGATCGACCAGCTCACCCGCGGCGGCAGCCGTACTGCCCGTCGCGAGCAAGTCGTCGACGACCAGCACTTGTGCGCCTTCGCGCAGCGCGTCTCTGTGCATCTCTAGCTCGCTCTCGCCGTATTCGAGCGAATAGCTGACCTTGTCCGTGCCGCGCGGCAACTTTCCAGGGCGGCGCACGGGTACAAAGCTGGTGTTGAGACGAGCCGCGAGCGCCCCACCAAAAATAAAACCGCGGGATTCCACGCCGACAACCGCGTCGACCTGCTCGCCGACGAAGCGATGCGCGATCGTGTCGAGCACAATGTGGAAGCCGCGCGGATCCGCGAGCAGCGGAGTGATGTCTCGAAACAGCACGCCGCGCTGCGGGAAGTCCTTCACCTCGCGGACCAGCGAGCGCACGTAGGCTTGCGAATCGAGCGCGAGGCCGGTGTCGACACGCGCGACCTTGCCGGATGGCGGTTCCGGCGCCTTTTTGAGCTCGACGCCGCGTGGAGTTGGCTGCGAGCGAGCCGGGACCGGCTTGTTCGGTTTTGCGAACGTGCCTTTTCTGACCGCCATCGCCCGCATGCTAGTCGTCGACGGCAAAACTCACAAATCGCGAGCGGGCGGCAACGCGCCGTTGCCGGCTGTCAGACGAGGTCGCTCAGGATGCGCCCGACAATATCCCCGGCTTCGCGAGCCCACAGATCGAGTGAGAGCGGCGTGATGCTGGCGATGCCCGCGTCGAAAGCTTCCGTGTCGGACCCGGGCAGGCCGGTGTGCTCGGCACTCGGTCCGCCGAGCCACAGATACTCACGGCCGCGGGGATCGCGGCGGAAGTCGACCTCGTCGTGGTAGATGCGCCGGCCCAGGCGCGTCGCCCGGAGCTCTGTGTAGCCTTTTGGGACATTCAGGTTGAGCAGCAATGGTGCGGTCACCGGCCGGAGCAGAACCGCCTGAGCCACACGCCGCGCCAACGCCGCCGCCGCGTCCATGTCCGCGTCGAACGGCGTCGACACGGCGAGCGCTGGGATGCCCTTGAGCGCGGCTTCGCGCGCGGCGGCGACCGTACCGCTGTAGAAGACGTCGTCGCCCAAGTTCACGCCGTGGTTCACGCCCGACAAAACCATGTCGGGCCAGCGCGGCAAGAGCCGCGTCTTGCCGTGTAGCGCAACGTACACGCAGTCCGCCGGGGTGCCGTCGATCGAGTACACGCCTGGCGCGGGCTCGAACAAGCGCAATGCGCGGTGCACGCTGAGTGCGTGGCTGGTCGCGCTCTGTTCGATCTCGGGCGCGCACACCACGACCTCTGCAAACTCGCTCAAGGCCTGGCGCAGGGCGTTGATGCCATTGGCTCGATAGCCGTCGTCATTGCTGAGCAGAATCAGGGGGCGCACCATTGACCCAGGCTATCACCAGCGCCGGCCGTGGACTCGCTGGCAGCGATCGGAGTATCGTCGACCTCGTGCCTGTTTCGGGTCATGAGGGCGAGGTAGTCGAAGAGATCCGGGCCCTGGTGGAGCAGGAGCTCGAGAAGCAAGGCAAGCGCGCCACTGTGCGAGTCGAGGGCAGCTCGCTCGTCGTCGGACGAGGGGCTGCGGACGGCCGTACAGACGTCCAAGGCACGATCGCGCAGTGGGTCAGTTTACCGCAGGATTTGCGCGACAAGCGTATCGTGCAGATCGCGCAACTGCTGACGCCGGGACCGGCGGCTGCGCCCCGGGTACCTTCCAAGCGTCAGACCAGCCGACCGGGCAATTCGTCGTGGCTCGCCCCGCTGGCAGTGGTTATTGCGACTGGCGCGGTGCTGCTCGTTGCCTATCGCTTTCTGGCGCCGGGCGGTCGCGCGGGCTTCGACCTCGGTAGCTTGGCGTGGCGCATGCCGAGCGCGAGCGCGACGCCGCCTGCTCCGGATCCGGATCAGGAGCGAGCCGCCTTGGCCAGCACGGCCTGCGAACAGTCGCGGGCGCGAGTCGCGCGGGGCGCCAACGTCGGACCAGCCGATGTCGAGGGCTGGACCGTGGAGCTAGTACTCTTGCGTCACACCGGTTCGGGCGCGGATTTGGCATCCACCCCCGAGCTCGGCAAATTCATTCAGCGTCGGGCGGGCGCGACAACGGGCTCGGTAGTTTGGGCTGGAGCAAAGTCCTTGTTCGACGCTAAGCGGTTCGACGCGCAAGTTGAAATCCGAGCCATTCCAGCGCTTGGCGTGCAACACCTCAATGGCGTGAGCTTGTTGTTCTCTGGCCCGTACGTCGCACCCTACTTCACAGAGGAGCAACGCATCGACTATTTCATGCTCGCCGACGCGCTGAGCGAAGCGTTACAAGTCACTGACGGTGCGCTCTTCGCGCACTGCGCCGAGGCCGAGGCGCATCACATAGGGTCTTGGTTTTTGGGGGCCACCCCGGGGGCGGCGGTGGCCTCCGTCGTTTACTTCATGGCCGACTTTAGCGAGACGCCACTACTCCGGTCGGACGTGCTCGGGAGCAGTACCGATCCGCTGCGCCACGGGCGCGCCTTCGACATGATCAACGCTGCGGCCGAGAGCTTGGATCGCAGTGCGGCCGCAACCTTGATCGGCGCCGAGCTCGGCATGATTTCAGGCCGGCCGAAGCAACCCGTGCGGCTCACGTTCCCATTCCGCGATGCGAACCGGGCAACGCGCGCGAGCATTGCGGCCGCGCGCGCGTTGAAATTGGCGAATTCTGGTTGAAGCGCGCTAGCTCAGCTGGCGACGCCGAGCACACTCTTCAGCTCGCCGCTCTCGTTCAGGCTCATCACGATGTCGCAACCGCCGACGAGCTTTCCGTCCACGTACAATTGCGGGAAGGTCGGCCAGTTCGAATACTCCTTGAGGCCGGTGCGCAGGTCGGCGTCCGACAGGATGTTCACGTCCTTAAACTCGACGCCGTTTTGCTTGAGCAGACCCAAGACTTGAGCCGAGAACCCGCACTGCGGGAAGTTCTTGTTACCCTTCATGAAGAGTACGACCTTGTGGCTCTCCACGGTGCTCTTGATGCGATCACGTAGCGCGTCGTCCATCTGATCCTCCGCTGTGTTTGGCCCAGGCTTCGGGCGTATAGGTATTGAGTGCCAGCGCGTGAATCGCGCCGCTCATGGCCGCACCGAGTGCGCCATACACGAGTTGGTGTTGCTCGATTAGCGATTTGCCAGCAAACGCGCTGGATACAATGCGAGCCTCGTAGTGATCCTGCGTGCCGGTCAGGTCGACGAGCTCGAGCTCGGCGTCGCTGAAGCAGAGCAGCAGCAGGCGTTCGACTTCAGAAGGCTCGATCATGACGGGCTTTTGTGGCGCACAGGCCCTCGATTGTCAACCGCGTGGCCGGCCAAGATTGCGTCATTTGCCCGGAATCTGGCTCAATCCTTGGGCGGTAAGGGCACGGTCAGGTGGATCTCGCGGATGGCGTCGCGGAAGCGTACCCCGAGCTCGGACGAGCGCATGTTCACTTCCACGAGCTTCTTCGTGATCTGGTCCAAGCGGTTGGTCACGTCGCCCAAGCGGGCCGTGAGCTTGGCGCGCAAATCCGCGGCTTGCTTGTTCTTCTCGATCGCTTCCAAGCTGAGGCGCGTCTCTCGCGCTGACTTCTCGAGCTCGGCTTGGCTGCGCGTGAGCTCGTCGCGCTCGTCGACGGCTTTCTTGAGCGACTCGCGCTGTGTCCAAGCGCTGCTCAGTGCGGCCTCCGTGGCGTGGTCAGCGCGCGCATCGGCGAGGTACCCCTTCACGGCCTCGTCTGCCAGCGGTGACAGCCAATCAGTGCTCTCCTGGCTGGGCTGGCGCTCTTCGACGGTTAGCTCTGCGCGACCTGCTGCCTGAACTTGAATCGGGATCAACGCGTTGCCGGCGCCCAGATTGTCTTCCGTGCCCGGCGGCGGCTTGTACAAGCGCGCCGCACTCAGGCGCGGGTGGCGCACCAGCAACTTCGCGCTGTCGCCGCCGTTCTTGATTCGATACAGCGTGCGTGTCACGCTGTCGCGTTCGACCAC
>OLLW01000641.1_pt1 | contig 10179 bp, 6 predicted proteins | sample 1604611 | NCBI WGS metagenome assembly OLLW01 (sample SAMEA104055725, study PRJEB20765) | soil metagenome | biome: Arctic tundra; feature: Polygonal ground; material: soil | place: USA | collected 2011-09 | depth 0-0.5 m | reverse complement strand
CCGGCCGCAGCCGTGTCCGTGCAGGCGTCACCGTCCTTGGGGGTGCCGGGACATTCAGCGACGCCCGGTAGTCCGCCTTGCCCGAAGCCGGGGCCGCCGCCTCGGCCGAAGCCGCCGCCTAGCCCGAAGGCGCCGGCCGGCGAATTCCCCTCGCCGGCAGTACCTGGGGCGCCGCCCGCAGGGAAGCCGGTCTCGCCTGCGCCAGACGTGCTCGGCGCACCGGCGGTAGGAAAGCTGGTCTCGCCTGCGACGGAGCTCGACGCGCCCGCGCTGCCGACCGGCGTTCCGCTGCCTCCAGCGTCGCCACCTGCCGTATCGGAGCTACCACCACAGGCAACGAACGTAGCAACACCGCTCAAGAAAAAGACCATACTAGCTGCAGCAAGTTTCATTGGATCCTCCGCGCTTTTGCGGGGCGGCAGACGGAAGCTCGTATAGCTTCGCGCTCAGGCACCGCCACACCGACAATTCTGCCCACTCCGATACTTGTAACCAGTGCTGGGCGAATCAGGCAGCCGCACGGCACGGAGCTGTTTTCGCGCCCAGACTGAATATTATCGCGCCCGTACGAGCCAGGAAATATCCAGCGGCAGAGCTCAGTGCATCCGCCGCGATCCCTTATGGCACCTCAGTGTCGCGTTCAAACGCGCACGCTCAAACTGCTGCAGGTCGCGCCGTGCTCATTTGTCCTCCGCGCTCAGGGTCGCTAGAGGCGCAAGAGCGGCGCACACCCGTTCCACCAGAGTCGCGGGCGAGAATGGTTTCTCGACGTAGGGCGTACCTGGCTCGAGTGCTCCCGATCGCTTGGCTGCTCCGCCGGGATAGCCGCTCATATAAAGCACACGCAGCCGCGGATGTCGGGCCGTGAGCTCACGCGCAAGCTGGGGCCCCGTGCTTTCGGGCATGATCACGTCCGTGAGCAGCAGGTCGATCTTCGGGCCGTGCTCCTCACAGACCATTCTGGCTTCACTGGGCCGTCGCGCTTCTAGAACGGTAAACCCGCGAGCCCGAAGAATTCGCGCGGCGACCTGGCGCACGGCCGCGTCGTCTTCCACGAGCAACACGGTGCCCCCAGCCGCTGCGGAGGACGCTGATGGCGGGCGTGAAGGAGCGTGGCCAGTCGCAGAATCCAGGCGCGGGAAATAGATTCTAAATGTGGTGCCATGGCCGAGCTCGCTGTAGACGCAGATCTGCGCGCCACTCTGCTGAACGATACCGTACACCGTCGCGAGCCCGAGCCCGGTCCCCTTGCCCTGCTCTTTCGTCGTAAAGAACGGTTCGAAGATGCGGCGCTGCGTTTGCGCGTCCATACCGACGCCAGTGTCGGTCACCGCCAACATCACGAATTCGCCCGGCAGCAGGTGCGAGTGCGTGTCCGCGTATTCCTGGTCCAGCGTCACGTTCTGCGTCTCGATCGTCAACTGTCCGCCGTCCGGCATCGCGTCGCGAGCGTTGACCGCCAAGTTGAGGATCACCTGATCAAGCTGCCCGGCGTCCGCGCGAATCAGCCCCAGCGCCGGAGAAAGCTCGGTGAACAGCTCGACGTCCTCCCCGATGATCCGTTGCAGCATCTTCTCGATCCCCGAGACGACGTCGTTCAGGGGCAGGGTGGCGGGTTGAACGGGCTCTCGGCGGCTGAACGCCAGCAGTTGCTTGGTGAGTGAGCTAGCCCTGCGCGCCGCGGCAAGTATTTCATCGACGTCGTCGCGTGTCGGATCTTCGTCAGCGAGCCCCTCGCGGATCAGCTCGGAGTAGCTCTGAATCACCATCAACAGGTTGTTGAAATCGTGCGCGACGCCGCCGGCGAGGCGACCGATAGCGTCCATCTTTTGTGACTGGCTGAGCTGCACCTCCAACTCCCGTTGTTGGGTCACGTCACGCAGCACAGCCACTCCGCCCCTGATGTCGTTGTATTCACCGCCCAGGGGCCGGCCTGTCATGGCCACGGTCGAGCCCGCCACCGTCTCGTTCCGCACGAACACCTCGGCGTAAGGAGGCTCCTCACCTGCCATCGCGCGAAGCAGCGGATTGTCCGCAGGCGACAGGTGCACCGTTCTATTGCTGTCGAACACGCCGTAGTCACGCGCCCAGGTTTGGGGGTCGACGTCGCGTGGACCGCTACCCAAAATCTTCTCGGCTTGCGGATTGAAGAGCAGGCATTTACCAGCCGGATCGACGACGACGATGCCGTCGTTCAAGCTAGCTAGGATTGAGCTGAGCAGGCGCCTCTCGCGAGCCAGCTCCTGGGCGAGCCGGAATTGCTCCGCTGCCTTCCGAACCTTGCCCCGCAGATCATCGGCATTCCAGGGCTTGGTCACATACGCGAAAATCTTCCCGTTGTTCACGGCTCCGATGACCGCTGACAGGTCGGCGAACGCCGTGACCAGAATTCTGCGCGCGTCCGAGGAAGTGCCGAGCTGAGCCAGCAACTGGTCTCCCGTCATTTTCGGCATGCGCTGGTCGCTGATGACGACGGCGATGTCTGGGTTTTCGTGCACGATCTGCAGCGCGCGTTCTGGCGATGCGGTCTTCATCACCACGAAGTCCTCATCCAGCAAATCTTCGAGCGCCATCAGTACTTGGGGCTCGTCGTCGACTAGCAGCACGCGCTCTTTGGCTAATTGCATAATTATCGCTTCGCCTCATCGGGAGAAAGCGGAAAGCGAATCGAGACCGACGCGCCGCCGCCTACGGCATCTCGGAACTCCAGCGTTCCGCAGTGCTTTTGTACGATCGAATAGGTGATCGAGAGGCCGAGCCCTGTCCCTTGACCGACCGGCTTGGTCGTAAAGAACGGCTCGATCACGCGTTCTCGCAGCTCTGGCCCAATCCCCGGACCGGTATCGTCGACGACGATACAATATTGATCGCCAACTGCGCCCGTGGTGATACGCAGCTTGCCAACGCCGCCCATGGCGTCGATCGAGTTCGCGACCAAGTTCATGATCGCTTGATTTAGCAAGCTCGCGTAGCAGTCGACCTGGTCGGGATCGCCGAATTCGGTCTCTACGCTGATACGGCCCCGCAAACGGTAGCCAAGAATCGTGAGCACCGATTCCACGCACTCGCGCATGCTGACTCGCTTGCGCTCACCTTCGTCCAACCTGGAGAAGGCACGCAGCTTGACCACTAGCTCTCGAATCCGCTCCAGGCCTGGCCCCACCTCACGCAGGCGATCATTGGCGCGCTGCCAGTTGTTTCGGGCGCTCTCCGAAAGCGGCATCGGCAATTGCTCGTCGACCTGGCCCAAGCTGCGACGCACCGTGTCCAGGTGGCTGAGCACGAAAGCGAGCGGGTTGTTGATCTCGTGAGCAACGCCTGCCACGAGCTCGCCGAGGGATGCCATCTTCGCTGACTGGACCAGCTGCGCGTGGGTGGCTTGAAGCTCCGCATAGGCCGTCTTCAATTGGGCGTTCGTCCGTTCGAGAACGGCTTTGGCATCCTCAGCCTTGCGATGAGCGGCATGCAGCTCCAAGAAAACGCGCACTTTGCTGCGAAGAACCGAAGGATTCAACGGCTTGAACAGGAAATCGACCGCCCCGGAACCGTAGCCGCGCAGTACCATGCCCTCGCTGTTGTTGGCGGCCGTCAAGAAGATGATCGGAACATCGCGAGTGGTCGGATTGCGTCGCGCGTGGTGTGCGACCTCATAGCCGTCCATCTCCGGCATTTGCACATCGAGAAGCATCACCGCAAACTCGCGCCGCAATAGCTGGCGCAGCGCCTCGTTACCGGATTTCGCGAAGACGACATCGCATTCCATGTCCGCGAGCAACGCTCGCAGCGCGATCAAGTTGGCCTCCACGTCATCGACCGCCAAGACCGCCGGTCGCTCGAGAGCGGCCGCCTCGGGCGAGTTGCTGCTCGGCGTCACGACGGCCTCCGTCGGAAGATGCGCTCGGTCGCTGAAAGCTCGGCGAATTTGCCGGCCACCTGCGGTGGCAGGGCCTCGTTCTTGCCCAGGCACAGGAACCCGCCTCGCTCGAGACACTCACCAAAGATCGCCGCTGAGCGGTTGCGGAGCTCCGCGCCAAAGTAGAGCAGTACGTTGCGACAAAACACGACATGCATTTCGCCCAGCGCGTGATCGGAAGCCAAATCGTGTTGGAAGAACACGATGTTCCTGCGCAAGCTCTCGCGCACGACAATCCGGCCGTATGCGCTCGAGTAGTAGTCATCGAGCCGCCGTTTGCCACCGCTCTCCAAGTAGTTCCTCGAAAAGCTCGGAACCTCCGCCTCGGCGTACACGCCTTCCTGCGCCATTTCGAGCGCCTTCAGGCTCATGTCGGTGGCGTAGATCTGCGCCCGCTCGTACAAGTTCTCCTCGGAGAGCAAGATCGCCATCGTGTACACCTCCTCCCCAGAGGCACACCCGGCGTGCCAAATCTTGAGCAGCGGATACGTGCGCAAGATCGGCACGACAGTCTCGCGAAAGGCACGGTAAAAGCTCGGATCTCGAAACACCTCGCTGACCCTCACCGTCAGGTCATCCAGCATCGAAGCAAAAAACTCCGGGTCGACCAGCAGCTTGTGCTGCAAATCCCCCAGATTGCCCAGCCCCGAGCGCGCCAGCGCCACCTTCACGCGGCGGCGCATCGAACCGGGCGCATAGTCCTGAAAGCGGTAGCCGTATTGCGCGTGAATGGCCTCCAATAGCAGGCGGATCTCGAGATCCTCTGTCTCAGGACTGGGCAGCATTTCGCTCCCGGGGCAGCATCCTGCGCAGCGTCTGCAGTAGCCTGTCACTGTCGATGGGCTTCGTCACGTAGTCGCTCGCGCCCGCCTCTAGGCAGCGCTCGCGCTCGCCTTTCATCGCCTTGGCGGTCAGCGCGATCACTGGCAAATCGCGGAAGCGGTGATCAGCGCGTAGTCGGCGCGTCGCCTCGTAACCGTCCATCTCCGGCATCATGATGTCCATCAACACGCCGTCCACGTCGGGGTTCTTGCCCAGAAGCTCCAGCGCCTCGCGACCGGTGTCGGCGACCAGAACCTGAGCGCCTTTGCTCGTCAGCAAGGCGGACAGGGCGTACACGGTCCGCATGTCATCTTCGGCGAGGAGCAGCTTGAGACCGGCCAGCGAGTGATCAACGGCAGCGGGGGCCGGCGGAATTTGCGAGCGAATGCCCAGCGGCAACGTGTCTTTCACGTGGCTGACGAAGAGCCGGATCTCCTCGAGCAGCCGCGACGCGGAATCGCCTTGCTTGAGCACGACGGCCTCGGCATAGGCCTCCAGCTGCTTCGTCTCGCGCTTGTTCAAGGCGCGTCCCGTGTGCACGATAACGCGAGGTGCGTCGTCTTGACCGCGTGCGCGCAACGTCTCGAGCACCGCAAGGCCGTCCATGTCCGGCAGCCCGAGGTCCAGGATCATGCACTCGAAGCGCTGATTTTCCAGCACGTCCAGCGCTTCGCGCGCGCTGCCGACACAGGCGGCCTCAAAGCCCTCCCGCGCCAAGAGCTCCCGGAGCGATTCACCTTCCGCGACGCTGTCTTCGACCACCAAGATCCGACTCTTTGAGCTCGCTGCCGCAGGCGTGAGCGCGCGCACCGCGAGCGCGAGCTCAGAATGGCTCGCAGGCTTCATCAGGTAGCCGATCGCGCCCAAGGCGAGACCGCGCTCCGGTGAGTTGACCCCCGACACGAAGTGCACCGGTATCTCGCGGGTCACGGGGTCGTTCCGCAACCGCTCCATCACGGTCCAGCCGTCGATATCCGGGAGCTTGACGTCCAAGATGATCCCTCGTGGTCTCCTGGCTCGGGCCAGCTGCAGCCCTTCATCGCCCGTTGTCGCGACCAGCGCCTTCAAGCGACGGGCCCGAATGATGTCCACGAGTTGATCGGCCAAAACTGGATCGTCCTCGATCACGAGCAAGTGAGGCGTGTCGAGCGGAAGGTCGGCGCGGTCATCCGAAACGCGCGCCGGCACGGGCCGCGGCCTCGCCAGCAAGTGAGCAGGTTGTGCAGCAAGCACTGGTAGAATGCAGGTAAACGTACTGCCGCGTCCGGCCTCGCTCGTGAGCTGCAGCTCGCCCCCGAGGAGCGCGGCCGACTCACGCGAGATCGCGAGCCCGAGCCCAGTTCCCGCATAGCGGCGGCTGCTATGGGACTCGATCTGCTCGAACGGAGAAAATACCCGTTCATGCGCGTCCGCCGCGATGCCGATGCCGGTGTCAGTCACGGAGTAGGCGATGCAAGAGGCGAGATCCAGCTCCGGCCGCGATACGTTCGCGTTCGGATCGGCGCGACCGATGCGCAGGCGCACGATGCCGCGGTCAGTGAACTTGAGAGCATTCCCGAGCAGGTTGGTCAGGATGCGTTCGACGCGCTGGGCGTCGGTCACGACAGTCGGGGGCAGGCTCGCGTCAAGCTCCAGCTCCAGCTTGAGATTCTTCTCGGTGGCTAACGGCTCGAAGACGCGCCGCGCATACTCGCAGAAGCGCTGCAGCTCGACGGTCTCGAGCCGCAGCTCTTGCTTGCCCGACTCGATCTTCGCCAGATCTAGAACTTGATTGATCAGCGTCAACAGATCCCCGCCTGCTGAATGGATTGTCGTGCAGTACTCGACTTGCTTTGCGCTCAGGTTGCCTGCCTCGTTCTGCGAGAGCAGATGGGACAAGAGCAACATGCTGTTCAACGGCGTCCGCAGCTCGTGGGACATATTGGCCAAGAACTGGGACTTGTACGAGCTCATCTTGGTGAGCTCTTCCGCCTTCTGTTGCAGGCGCCGGCGTGCCTCCTCGAGCTCGCCGTTTTGGGTGCTCAGAGTTTCACGCTGTGCTTCGAGCTCCGAGTTCGCCACGCGCAGCTCTTCGTGCTGACTCTGAAGCTCCTGATTGTTGGCGCGCAGCTCTTCCTCCTGCGCGGTCAGGCGTTCGGCTTGCTGCTGCGAACGCTCGAGCGCCTGGCGCAGCGCCGCGCGCGAGCGAGCCGCCTGGAGCCCAACGACCAACATTTCCCGCGCGGACGTCAGCAGCTCGCGAGTCTCTGTCGAGCAATCCTTGAACAGCGCCAGCTCCAGCACGCCAATGGACTCGTCCGCGCGCGACAGCGGCAGGAAAACGAGACAGCGCGGCTCTCCCTGACCAAGCCCCGAGCGAATCTTGAGGAACCCCTGCGGCAGGTCGTCTACCACCACGAGGTCCGTGGCGCGCGCGGCTTCAACGAGCAACCCCTGCCCCTGTACGGCCTGGTCCAAGGGGTCGAGCGCAACAACCTCGCGTGCGTCAGGTAGGCCGTACCGGCCTCGCAGCAGCAGGCCACCGTCCTCCAGTAGGTAGAGAGCGCCTGCCACCGCGCCCGTGCGCTCGGCCAGGCAGCGCACCGCGCGCTCAGCAAGCGCGCTCGGCTCGAGATCGCCGCGCATTTGGTCCGAGAGCAGAACCTGGCTCTCTTTCAGCCAATCATGCCGATCCCGCTGGGCCGCAAGCTGCCGCAAGTTGTCGGCCATGACGTTGGCCTCGCGCGCCAGCCGTCTCAACTCTTCGAGCCCAGCCTCCGGGATCGGTTCGCGAAATTCTCCCGTGGCGAAGCGTGAAAGGCCTCGCGACAGACTCGCGAGCGCGCTCAGCACGCTCTGACTGGCCGACAGCGAGAACGCCAGAACCAGCACCAAACCGGCGAGCCCGATTGCCAGTCGAAAGCGATCCGCGCGCTGACTCGCGTTAGCCACCACGGCAAAGCTTCCGGAGAGCTCACTTTGATTCAAACTGGTCGTGCGCTTGATCAGCAGAATGGCTTTGGCTTGTTGCGCCTGCATACGCGCCATTTCGTCGACCAGAGTCTCGCCGGTCTCTCCGGCTATCAGGCGCCGCGACACGTCACTGGCGGTTTCGTAGTAGTCGTGCAGGGTCCAGCGCAGCATGGCCGCGTCGCTGGCGTCGATCACGCCGTGCGTCGCGCCAATCAGATCGAACATGCGGTTGCGAGCGTCCAGAGTCGCCTCTAGCGCAGGTGCATCCTGGGCCGCGACGGCATCTTGCATCGCTTGCCGCAGCCGATCGAACTCGCTCTCGAGCTTCGGGCCGAGCGCGAGCTTTGGCACCAACCGCTGCTCGACGTCGCGCAGATCTCGAGTTTGTTGCGCGCCCATCAGCGCACTGCCGACGAGCATGACCAGCAGCGACAAGGCGGCTGTGCCGACGATCAGAAAGAGCCGACCGCGGAGTGAGCTGCTCATGGGCCTACGCTCATTGAACCTGAACCGGTTTCGCGCGCTCTAGTTTTGCTGCTCCGGACACGTAGCCGACCGCGCCGCGGTGTTTCATGACGTAGCTCACGACGGCCTCATCCGAGTCGAGCTCTGGGGGCGGCAGCTCTCGACCCGAGAAGATGCGCTGCTGCCAATAGCTCTTCACCGCGGCGACGGAACGCTGCAGCACGCTATCCGAAAAGCGACGACGCACGGTCGAGTCCGAACGCTGATCAACCGGACGAATGATCTCTCCATCAGCCCAGCGCGTCGTTCGCTTCAGAAATGAATCTGTCAGCGTGTCTCGGCTCAGGCTGGTACTTGGGTTGTCGGGGTGTACGATCACTCGAAAATCGGGCACGGATTGCGCGGACGCGGTGCCACGGTCGACCAGGACGCTCGCGGTCGCCACGAGCAGCAAGCAGAGCGCGACGCACCTTCGCGCTACTGGTTTGGCTCCCGAGGGAGCGCAGTAAGCTCGGCGGTTCGAAAGCATCATCCGCCTCAGAAGTAGGCCGTCGTCTTGACCAGGAACACGCCCCAATCCTTGGTCAACGAGGAGAGAGACTGGTCGCCGTTGAGCGTACTATCCAGGCCGGCCGTGCCGTGCATGTAATGCCCCTCGAGCTTCACCAGCCAGTACGGATTGATGTCGTAACGCAGCGTGAGCGCGACATCGTGTTGATAGCCCCCGCGCCCGACCGGCGGAGCGCCCGGCATCGCCCCGGGCTTAGGCTTTTTCCCCGCCCGATCGTCGGCGTTCGGGAAGAGCGCGGAGTAGTAGAGGCCCGGCGTAAACCAGGGGGTCACGTGATACGCCGACATGAAGTAGAGACGCTCGCTCTCCTGCGTCGGCGCATTGAGAGCGGGCACTGGGCTGGTCAGGCCCACCCGCCAACGGCAGTACTCCGAGGCCAGCAGCAGATCGTGCGCGTTGTATTCGAGCGATGCCACGGCAAGCAGCGCTGGGAGCTTGAACGGAACTGGGTTAGCGAAGTCGGCGGGTAAGGCGCCTACCATCTGCAGCGGCGCGATCTGCGCTGCGGGCACCGTGAAGTCCCCGTCGATGCGTAGCTTTTGAGCGCTAGCGCCAGCTTGCAAGCCTTCGATCGGTGTCTGCCACATCAGCCGGCCGCCAAAGATGTACGGCACTTCAACGTTGGCCAAAGTCGAAGTGGCGTCAGCCGTATCATAGAATACGGTGCCGCCGTACAGCCGGTATTCCAAGCTCCCAGCAGGCCCCAGCGGCACGTTGCCGTAGATCTCGGCCCCGGTCTGAGCCAGCAAGAAGTCGCGATTCGAGACCGGATAGACCGATTGCGGCAGCAGTATGGGCACGCGCGCCGCGTCAATATCGCTGCTCTCGTTATACAAGCCGAACGGTAGCTTCGTGCGCCCCGCACGAACCCCGAGCCAATCAAAAAAGTGGTAGTCGAGGTAGAACCAGTCGAAGCGGGTGCGATAATTTCCTAGCGGACCAAGGTCGTGAGTGAAGAGCTGTATCCCGACGCGCATCCGGTCGGTGAGGCTCTTCGTAAAATTGATGCCGACCTCGCTGAACTCGAAGCTGCCAGCCTTGGACTTCGCCAAATAGTTGTTGGCGTTCGTCTTGATGAAGCCTTGGCTGACGAAGCCATGCACCTCGGGCAGAACGTTCGACGTTGAATCATCGTCATCGGCACGCGCGTTCGACGCCCAAGCGGTTGGCAGCAAGCACCCCGCAAGGCACAGACCCAACCAAGCAAAACCCGTCCGATAGCCACGACGCGCGTGAAATCCCACGACAGCAATTGTCGACGCCCGCGACTGGTGTCGTCAAGTCGCTGCAACGCGCGCCGCGCACTCTAAACGCTCACGGCGCACTGGTCGACCCAACACTTACAGGTTGCAGAATGACCTGATGACAGCATTTGTGCGTTTTCTGGTGGATTCGGCGGTTTTCGCCAGTCGCAGCGGTGGTCGTCTGTATGCACGACCGATCGACGGAACACGAC
>OLLW01000655.1_pt1 | contig 10195 bp, 7 predicted proteins | sample 1604611 | NCBI WGS metagenome assembly OLLW01 (sample SAMEA104055725, study PRJEB20765) | soil metagenome | biome: Arctic tundra; feature: Polygonal ground; material: soil | place: USA | collected 2011-09 | depth 0-0.5 m | reverse complement strand
CTTGAAAAGCACGGTCGCTTTGGCGCAGCATTGCGACCTCCGAATTGGGATCGTTGATGTCGCCGAATCGGATGGCTTGCGTCGGACAAGCCTGCTCACACGCGGTGCGGACGTCGTGATCGGCGAGTGGACGATGCTCGACTTTCGAGGCGATTTCTGCTTTCCGAATCCGTTGCACACAGTACGAGCACTTCTCCATGACACCGCGTGCGCGCACCGTGACCTCGGGATTCTGTGCCAGCTCGCGCGGCGAACCCTCGCCCTGATGGTAGTTGAACCAGTTGAAGCGCCGCACCTTGTACGGGCAGTTGTTCGAGCAAAAGCGGGTGCCGACGCAGCGGTTGTAGGCCATCTGATTCAAGCCGTCGGACGAGTGAACCGTGGCGCCGGTCGGGCACACGTACTCGCAAGGCGCCTTTTCACAGTGCTGGCACGCCATGGGCTCGACCAACACGCGCGGAGAGGTCTCGCTCCCGCTCAGGTAGCGATCGACTCGCAACCAGTGCATCTCCCGGTGCTTGAGCACGCCGCTCTTGCCGACCGACGGAATATTGTTTTCTGCCTGACACGCGACGACGCAGGCGCTGCAGCCGGTGCAGGCGTTCAAGTCGATGGTCATGCCCCATTGGCGGGCGGACTCCGGCGCATCAGAAGCGTACATGCTGAGCGGGCGTTTCTGCTTGGCAATGCCGCGTGTCGGGTCGTTTTGGTAGTCCGCCAAGGTACTCGAGAGCAGGATCGAATCGGCAGAGTCGCCGAGGCTCATGGTGTCTTGGCTGAGTGCCAGCTCGTCGCGTCGGTCCGTAACGCGGACCTGCAACGCGGCTGGCGCGCGTGCGTCCGAGGCCATGAGCCGATAGCCGCTCACGCCGTACGACTCATGACCGGTTTCATTGCGTTGACCCCAGCCCAGCGCGAGCGTCAGCGCGCCGCCCGCGTGTCCGGGCACGATCAGCGCTGGCACCGCGACGGTGCGTCCGCCCCGAGTCAGCTCGAGCACTTGCCCGCTCGAAGCGCCGAGCTGACGTGCCAACTCGGGCGCGATCAGCGCGGCGTTGCCCCAGGTCTGCTTGGTGACCGGACACGGCAGCTCGAGCAGCCAAGGGTTGTTGCCGAATCGGCCATCATGCAGTCGAGGATCGGCGATCAAGTTCAGCTCGATGCCCGGCGCTTGAGATGCGCTCTCGGCGAGCTGCCAGAGCCAGTCCCAAGACAGCGAAGCGCTAGCGAGAGCCGGAATTTCTGTATTTTCCACAGTGCCGCGGGCCAACGTGGTTTCCCAAAACGATTCGAAATCTGCCGGGCGCTGCTCGCGCCAGAAGGCGCGGAGTAAGTCGTGAGCCGACGGCGGATCGGCGCCGAGCAACGCGGCCAGCACCTCGCTCGACGTTCGCCCAGCATAGAGCGGGGCAATCAACGGTTGAACGATGCTGGTGGTACCGCCGAGCGAGCGCGTGTCGAGCCAGGATTCGAGTACGTGCGCCCCCGGTGCCCGAAAGTCACACGCCGCCGACGTCTGGTTGGCGAAGAGTCCGAAATAGATGCTTTCCTTGGCGTGACTGAGCAGCTTGTCGAGCTCGAGATCCGCGGCCGACGCATAGGCGATGTCGCTGTCAAGCACGATCAACGACTCGACGGCGTTCGCGCTCAGCGCATCGCGCAGCTCGAGCAGTGAGCCAAACGAATCTTTCTCGCTGCCGATGATCGGAGAGGGCGCGTAGCTCAGGGAATCGTTCTTCAGCAGCGTATTCACGGCATGCACCGCCGCGTGCACGGGAGCTGGCAAATGGTCGCCCGCCAGCACGGCACCGCGTCCGCGGTGCGCGACGAGATCACGCGCGATGGCAGCGATGGAACGCGCGTGTTGACTCACAATGCCAGCCTGTGATGCGAGCCGAGCTGCTAGGTCTTTTGGCGCGCCGGTGGTTTCGGCGCCGAGCAGAAGAGCTACCTCCCGTAGTAAGGCTGCCGCAAAAGCCGGCATCTGACTTGCAACGACCGCTAGCCGGTGGTCGGCCATGCCGCCGGTAACGGTCATCGAAGTCTCGACGACGTACAGCCGATTCATCGAATCAGTAGCAGAACGGAGGCGTCGACCGTCGGCGAATGCGCGTGCGACCCGCAAGTGTTCGGGCCCTTGGGCAAACATGTCGGCACCGATGGCCACGACGACTTCGGTGCCTCGCAGATCCGCGCGCGTCTCGAGCGTAGAACCGAACGCGAGCCGCGACCCTTGCCAGACGGCGGAGCGCGACAGAGGCGCGTGAAAATGCACGGCGAGCTCGGGGAGCTTATTTTGCAGCTTGGTCAGTTGGCTCCTAAGCAGCGGCGAGCTACACGCACCGAGCACCAGGTGCACCCCGTGCCCGCGCCGTTCCGCGTTGCCGGCAACACCTAGCGCGCGTGCGAGATCGCCGTCACTGGCAGGAGAGCCAGCGCGAATCACCGAGCGCAGACGACGCGGATCATACAGCTCCAGGAGCAACGCTTGCTGTCCCGCCGAGGAAGCGCCGAGACTTGCAGGGTGAGCGGGGTTGCCTTCGAGCTTCGTCGGCCGACCCTCATGGCTCTCCACGACGATGCCCGTCCCATAGCCATCCAGCGTGCTCGCCGAGGCGTAGTGCAGCGCGCGCCCCGGCACGATTTCCGGCGGTTGAACTCGATACGGGATGATCTTCTCGGCGGGTGCGCGGGTGCAACCGAGCAGCGCCTGACTCGAAAGCGCAATCGTCGCGCCGCTCAGATACAGAAATTCCCTGCGTGACAGCTCGCTCGGCGGTTGGTCTTGCGCGGCGTCGAACTCCGGCACTCCCGGGTCCAGCAGAGGGCGGTTCCCAGTCGGCTTTAGCGGTGGCATGTGGTGCAATCGGTGGGAGGTTCTACATTCAGCTGCTGGCGGAGGCGCGCTCCGCTGTCGGCGGCCGACCCTGACGGCTGCCACTCCATGTTGGTGATCTCGCTCAGCGGCCGCAGCCGCGCCTCCGGCGAACGATGACAGTCCAAACAAAACTGCATGGTGAACGGCTCGACCGCATAGACCTGTGCCATGCGATCGACACGCCCATGGCAGCTCACACAGCCCACGCCCTTACTGACGTGAATCGAGTGATTGAAGTACACGAACTCGGGTAAGCGCGTCACGCGGTTCCAAGCAAGTGGCGCGTCCGCAAAATACGCCTGCCGCACCGGCGCCAGCTCCGCGCTGTTCGTCCAGATCTGCGAATGGCAACCCATGCACAGCGAGGCAGCGGGCATGCCCGCCGATGCCGAGCGCGCGACGTCGCCGTGGCAATACGTGCAGGCGATGCCGTCATCGCGCACATGATGCCGATGATCGAACTTCACTGGCTGCGGCCGCGGTGTCCCAACGCCGGTGATGTACGGCGTGCGCTCCCAAGCCCACAGCCCCGCAGGAATCGAGACGAGCGCGGCAACTCCGAGTACGAGCAACAGCCGAAACACGGCGGTACTCCAAACCGGAAACAGAGGCCTAGTCCGCGCCTCGTCTCCTTTCGCCTCGTCATGCGCGATATCGACCTCCAGAGTAAGCCCGCGCCCGGTCAGCAAGACCCGTGCCCTACGCACCCAAGTGACGATCGGGCCGGGAAATGCGAGCAGCGCTGATCGCACCCGCCACAACGTGTGAGACACAATGCCCGCACTGACCCTTTGCGCCGCGGCATCCGTGCTGAACTACGCGAATCCGACTCTCCTGTCCTCTGGCCAGGAGAGTGCTGGGCGCGTTGATGCTCTTCACGATTGCGTGGCTGTCGCCGCAGCCGATCCTCACTTTCGCGCGTGAGCCCATCATCGTGCCGAGACGTGACACGAGTCTGCTGCCTGAATGGCTCGTCGCACGCGAGCCTTCGACACAGGCCGCGCCGGGCTCAGTCGAGCGCGCGTGACTCAACGCCGCCGCGCTCGGGTATGCACCTTGCAAGCTCCGACGGCACGTGATGGAGGAAAGCCAGGACGCGCTCAGCGAGTGCCAAGACTGTGGCCTTTTCCAGGCGCTTCCTGATGTATCGAGCGCCGCCGCCTGGAGCTGCGCGCGCTGCGCCGCGACGCTCCGTCAGTTCAGGCCTCATAGCGTTTGGCTGTGCGCGGTCTGCGCGTTCGCCGGGCTCTTGTTGTTCGCAGTTGCATTCTTTCTTCCAACTGCGAGCGTTTGGATGCAAGGCGGTCGCTTCGCGACCAGCGACTTATTGACGGGACCAGAGCGGCTACGGCAAACCGGTGCTTGGGAGCTGGCAGCTGCGGTAATCGTGACGCTGCTCGTTGTGCCATTGGCGAAGTTAGCGACAGTGTTGACGATGGCGGTCGGAGTGTTCGCCGGGCGGGTCCCGCGCTGGCTCAAGCGCTGCTTCGCCGCATTGCCGGTGCTGAGCGACTGGGCGATGGTCGAGGTGTTCCTGCTCGGATCGCTGATCGCACTCTTTCGGTTGCGAGGCTGGATGTTGGTTTCGTTTGGCCCCGCGCTATTTGCGTTGGGCGGCGCGGCGCTGTGCTCGATTGGCGTCGACGCTGCCCTGGATAGGTCGTCTTTTTGGCGGCGCGTAGCGCTGGATAACGAGCCGGCTCACGCCGAAGTACGCGGGCCGCGGATCGGCTGTCACGGCTGCGGCCTAGTGCGGCGCTCGCTCGAAGGTTCGCCTTGCAGACGTTGCGCGCGCCCCGTGCACGCGCGCAAACAGAATAGCCTGGTTCGTACTTGGTCATTGATCGCATCGGCGCTGCTGCTGGCGATCCCAGCGAACGTGCTGCCCGTGATGACGATCACCAAGCTTGGCCGCGGTGGTCCGAGCACCATCTTCGGAGGTACCGAAGAGCTCGCCAAGGTCGGACTTTGGGGTTTGGCATTACTGGTGTTCGTGGCAAGCATTGTGATCCCGTTGATCAAGCTCGCTTCCTTGTCGCTGTTGATCGTGATGACCTTGCGTCGCTCTTCAGCGCAGCTCGTGCTCAGAACGCGCCTGTTTCGCTTTGTCGCGCTCATTGGCCGCTGGTCTATGATGGATATCTTTGCGACTATGACGCTCGTGTCGCTGGCTCGCTTCGGCTGGCTCGGGAATGTGCTGCCGAATTTGGGTGCGAGCGCATTCTGCGGGGTCGTGGTGCTGACTCTGTTGGCTTCAGAATCGTTCGACCCCCGCTTGATGTGGGACGCGGCGGGTCAAAACTCCGGGCGCCTTGCTTTCCACGGCACCGACGGCGACAGCGTAGCAACGTGAACGACACATCGACGCCAGCCGGGTCGCCGCAGAACCCCGACAATGAACCGCCCTTGCCCCAGGCGAAGGCGCGACATCATCTTGGCTTTTCGTGGATCTGGCTACTTCCGCTGGGAGCGCTGGGGCTCGTGAGCTACCTCGTGTACACGCTCGCGGCCGAGCACGGCCCGACGATTTCCATCACCTTCGAGACCGCGGACGGCCTGAGCGCGCAGCAAACTCAGGTCAAATACAAGGCTGTCACTTTGGGCACGGTCGAGCAAATCGAGCTAGCGGACGACTTGACGCACGTGACCGTCACGGTTCGCATGAACGCGAAGGCCGCAGCGCTGCTCACCGACCAAACGCGCTTTTGGGTGGCGCGGCCGCGCTTCAGCAGCGGTCTGAGCGCACTGCAAACCGGCCTCGAGACGCTGGTTTCCGGCGCCTATGTCGCAGTGGATCCGGGACCGAAGGGAGGACGCCCTCAAACGGCGTTCAAGGGTTTGGAAAAGCCGCCCAGCACGCGCTCGGACGAGCCCGGTAGCGTGTATCGACTTGACGCCGAATCGCTCGGAGGCTTGAGCGAGGGCGCGCCCATTTACTACCGCGACGTGAACGTCGGGGAAGTGCTCAGCTTCGAGCTCGACAAGAACAGCCAGAACGTTTCGATTCGCATCTTCGTGCACGCGCCGTACGACCAAAACATAAATGCAGACACCCGCTTCTGGAACAGCTCCGGCATTCGCGTAGATACGGGAGCGATGGGACTGCGCATCGAGCTGCAATCAGTAAAGTCGCTCTTGTCAGGTGGCATCGCGTTTCGCAATCCAATCAACGCGGAGCAGCGGCCACCGAGCAAGCCCGAGGCTACGTTTAAACTCTACGCTGACGAACCTCAAGCCGCTGTCGGCTTTTACAGCCGCGGTATCCCGTACGTGAGCTATTTCCAGAGCTCGGTTCGGGGGTTGAGCGTTGGCTCGGAGGTGCAAATGTTTGGCAAGCAGCTGGGGTCCGTCACCGGCCTTGAACTGATAAAGGACCCGCGAGCAGGCCACGAGGGCGAGCTCGCAGTGCGTGTCGGCTATGTATTGCAACCCGAACGCGCACTCGGGAAAACGGACGAGAGCGCATTTCAGGCGGAGGGGATTAACGCGCTGGTTCACGAGCAGCTCAGGGTCGTGCTCGAGAGCAGCAGCTTCTTGACGGGGCAGAAAGAGCTATCGCTGGAGTACGTGCCGGGCTCGAAACCCAAGGCTGTGACTCACGAAGGTGACGCCCTCGTTCTACCGAGTGATGCGCAGGATTTGCAGGGTTTGACGAGCTCGCTCAGCCAGATCGCGAATAAGGTGAACAGCATACCGTTCGAGGAAATCGGTGACAACGCGAGCAAGGCCCTCGCGTCGCTCGATCGCACCATCGCGAGTCCTGAGTTGCAGCACGCCATCGTCTCGTTGAATGCAACGCTAAAAGACGCCGGCGCGCTCGCCCGCGAAGCGAAAACGGATCTCGGTCCGGCTCTGGCGCGCTTACCGCGAATCTCCGAGAAGCTGGAACAAGCCGTGGACCAAGCTCAGACTGCCCTCGGACAGTCGGGTTACGGCTCGGATTCGACGACGCAGCGCAACCTCGACCGGATGATGACTCAGGTCGCCGATGCCGCCCGCAGCATTCGCCTCCTCGCTGACTACCTCAATCGCCACCCCGAGTCCGTCTTGAGCGGCAGAAAGGCGAGCGAGCCGTGAAGCATGCCCTCTCCGTGCTCGGCCTGGCCTGCAGCCTGACGGGCTGCGCGACCTCGCCCGATCCGATATTTTACGCGCTTTCGTCTCGGCCTGGCAATGCGCTACAGAGCCGCCCGATCAGGATCGAAATACGCCGTACCGGTCTGCCGAGCTACCTGGATCGGCCGCACATCGTGAAACGCGTCACCTCCGAAAGGCTCGCGCTCGACGCTGACGAACGCTGGGGCGCGCCTTTACAAGAGATGGTCGAGGCCACGCTGGCGGATGATCTTTCGGAGCGCCTGCCCGATTGCGTGGTGTACACCGAGGCGGGCTCAATCTCTGCCCCGGCGGACGCGCGCGTGGAGGTCGAGGTGTCTCGCTTCGAGCTGACCGATGATGGCTCCGTCCAGCTGCTTGCAGAAGTTGCTGTGAGCTGGACCGCAACGGCTGTAAACCCGCGGATCGACCGCTACACGCTCAGCGCGCATCCGCGGAGCTCGCGCACCGCGGACGTCGTTTCCAGTATGAGCCTCGTGCTCGGACAGCTCTCCGATGCGATCGCCAAAGCGGTCCTGCTTGGACGATCCGGTTGAGCGCCTGGCGCGTGGCACGACCCGTGCATCGCATGCGCCAATGGCCATCATTTCCTCCCGTCTCGTCCGCCCGCTGACCCTGGCACCGCTGGCGCTCACTTTGAACGGCTGTGCCGTGATTGGCGGAATTTTCAAGGCGGGTATGTTGGTGGGCGTCGTGGCAGTGCTCGTAATCGTCGCGCTGATCATCTGGGCAATTCGGGCCTTCATGCGCTGAATGCGCCGCGCCGTTGTCACGGGACAGCCAACTCGTTGTCCACGGCAACGGCACCAGCTTCGAAGGCACACTCGGTGGCGGCCTGGAGATCACGACGCGCGTGCACGGTGCCAGTTAGAGTCGCTTTCCCGTTTTCCACGCGCACCGCCACGTCCGCGGGGCTAACGAACGGGCTCCAGCGCAGCTCCGACGTAATGCGCTCTTGCAGTTGAACGTCGCTCGCAGGCGGTCGGGTTCCTATGTCGTGCCAGCCTTCAGCGTATGGCGCATTAGGATCGGTCAACGCCGAATACACATAGGGGGATGCTTGATCCGGCGTCTCGAGCTTATTGACCACTCCCACCAGCCCCGCCATGCGGCTGGCAACGTCGAACGCTTCCGCCCGCTCGAAGCGCGTGCTCGCTGTTCCGGTCAACGTGACGTACCCATCCTTTACGGTTGCGATGATGTCGTGCGAGTTGGTGATCGGATCGAACTGCAGCGCCTCGTTGACTCGACCCGCCAGGACGCTGTCGGAGAGCGCCTGCTGCGAGCGCGCAGCGAGCTGGTTTTTCACGTCTCGAACGCCGACCGTGCTGCGGGCCACGGCCTCCGCGGCGAGCTTGGCGTTCAACGTATCGACAGTGCCGCTCAGCGTGGCCACGCCGTCCGCTACGGTGACATCGAGATTGAAGGTCTTGACTCGCGGGTCGTAGGATTCGGCCTCTCGAATCGCCGCGGCGATGGCCTGGTCCGACTGAACCAGCGCGGGCTGCCAGTGCTCGTTCAAGGCTCCGGTCACGTCGACGAGCAGCCCATCCGCGTCGACGCTGTCTACTCCAGGCACGTAAGCATCGCGGATGGCGCTGGCCTTTTCGACCGCGCTGCCCACGGTTCCCGTCAGCACGAGCTTCGAGCTCTTCGCAGCCACGAATACTCGGTCGTTCTCCGTCAGCACATCCCAAGCCAGCCGCGTCTGGACGTCGCCCGCGATGGCGCTGTCCGTAAGCCGCACGCCGCGCTTGGTGCTGAGGTCGTTCTGCGTGAAGCGGACACCTCGCACGTCGTCGGCGATGCGCTCGGCGAACTGTTGCTCTTGCCAGGAGGCCACAGTGCCAGTCAAACGCGCGACGCCGTTTCGGACGACGGCGTGTATCGGCATCTTGGCGGTGGCAGCGTTGTACAGCAGCGCTCTGCGGACGTCGCGTTCGACGTCCGCGTCTGGGCGCTTCTCAGGCTCGATCTGCGAGCGATTGTCCACTGCGCGCACGCCTCGCACCGCCTCTGCAATGCGTGTGGCACGAGCCTTCGACAAAGCGTTGTCCACCGTGCCGGTCAGCTCCGCGATGCCGTCCTTGACTGTCACTGCCAGCCCCGCCTGGTCCAGCTTCTTGTCTTTGCGCAGCCGGTCGGCGATTGCTCGTGCCATCGCCGAATCCGCGACGGCCTGCGGTGGGTCGGGTATGGGCATGCTCTCCGCGGCGGACGCACTGGATTTCGTCACAGGTTGGTAGGGGCGTGCTTGCGCCACCGCGGTTGCTTGACACGGGCAGCCAGCAAACGCCGCGAGGATTACGACAATTGTCGAAGCTCTTCGAGCTGTACAATTGGGATGATTCATCTCCGGAACCCAGATGCATCGAGTGTGCCAGTACAACTTGGCGCCGATTGCTTGGTTCTAGGTCGGCTTGCGCCGGGACTTCAGGGAACGCCGTGGCCGGTGCCGTCCATCGGGATTGCGTCGCCAGCGCCGGAATTCACGCGAGTGTCGTCGCTGGGCTTGTGAACGCCGAATTGCGGATCATCCTCCGTCTTACTCAACGCGCTCGGAGTGACTGCTGGATTTGCTGCGCGCGAAACAACGCCTCCCTGCGCGCCGTCCGAAGACGTGCGAGCCGAATTGACACTCAGCGGGGCAGAAGGCGTCGTGTTCGGTGTCACCGCGTGGGGGCTCTCCAAAGGAACTGAGCTCACGCCGGTGCAGGAAACAGCGACGCTAGCGAGCAATCCTAACAAGATTGGCGGATTGACGCGGTTCTTGGTCATATTGAGTACTCGTCTTCGGATGTTAGCTGCGTTTTGCGCTCCGATGCTGCAGGTTATGTGCCGCATATACGCCGCGAGATCAGGGTCGGTGCGTTTGGCTTCTTCGCCAACTCATGCACGGCCTGGAATGTGCAGCGCGCCGGACATGCAAGTAAACCCAGAAGCACTCCTGGCCGACGGGTCGATGACCGTCGTGAAGATCGGCATGATCGCCGTCGCTGCCGTGCTCTTGCTGGTGTTCGCCAAATCGACGGTCAAGATCGCCAAGGAGTATGAGCGCGGAGTCGTATTTCGGCTCGGCCGCCTGATCTCGCTGAAAGGACCGGGCCTGTTTTTGATCGCCCCGTTCGGCATCGATCACGTCAGGATCGTCGATCTGCGAGTGATCACGCTCGAAGTTCCACAGCAGGAAGTGATCACTTC
>OLLW01000730.1_pt1 | contig 10197 bp, 7 predicted proteins | sample 1604611 | NCBI WGS metagenome assembly OLLW01 (sample SAMEA104055725, study PRJEB20765) | soil metagenome | biome: Arctic tundra; feature: Polygonal ground; material: soil | place: USA | collected 2011-09 | depth 0-0.5 m | reverse complement strand
CGGAGCGGGAGAAGGGATTCGAACCCTCGACGTCAACCTTGGCAAGGTTGCACTCTACCACTGAGTTACTCCCGCGGTGAGGGCCGCGACATGTACTTTCGCGGGCTAGGTCTGTCAAGAAAAACGGCGAATCTATCCGAAATTCAAGCGGATCGGGCAAAAATGGCAGGGTGACCGACCTGAGGACCGGGCTTTGGGCTAGCTCGGCTGGGCGGGCAGGCGTACGTTTGATGCGTGGAAAAGGTACTGACCTTTACGACGCATGCGGCTGCTGCCGCAGCCGAGGCTCGCCATTGGCGCGCCGCGAGTATCGAAGAACGCGTGTCAGCGGTCGAACTACTGCGGAGCGCGACTCTCGGAGTGTACGGTGAAGCTTCCCCAAGATTGGAGCGAGTTTATCGGCTTACTGTTCGCGCACCGCGTTCGGTTTCTGATTGTGGGCGCCCACGCACTGGCGGCGAATGGTAGGCCACGCGCTACCCAAGGTCTCGACATCTGGGTAGAGCCGACGCGAGACAATGCGGAGCGCGTCTGCGGGGCACTTGCCGACTTCGGGTTCGAGGCACTCGGTGCCGCGCTAGAGGAATTTGCGCAGCCGGATCGACTGGCCACGCTCGGGCTTGTGCCGCTTCGAATCGACGTCATGACGAGCATCGACGGCGTCGATTCGCGGAAGCTTGGGCCGAACGCCTCGAGGCACCGTTCGGCCAACACATGGTGTCCTTTTTGAGCCGGCGCCTGCTCGTAAAGAACAAGCTCGCCACGGGTAGGACGAAGGATCGCTTGGATGTGGAGCTGCTGGGAGAAGGCGCGGGCGGCGAAGAGTGACTGGCCGCAGCCTACAGCCGTGACACTTCGACCACGCCGCTGACCTTCTGCAGTGCCTTCATCACGTTCTTCAGCTGGCTCAGATCGCTGCAGTTGAAGGTGAACACGTTGTGGGCGCGGCCGTCGTCCCCGGAGCGGCAGTTGGCTTCGGTGATGTTGATTTCTTCTTTGCTGAAGGTCTGGCTGACCGTGGCCAAGATACCGGGCTTGTTGGTGGTAGTGACCGACAGCTGCACTGGGCGGTTGATCTTGGCTTTCGAGTCCCAGGTCACGTCGACGCGTCGCTCTGGATCGGTATCGAAGGCCTTCGTGCACTCTCGACGGTGAATAGTCACGCCACGGCCGCGCGTGATGAAGCCAATGATCGCGTCGCCGGGCAGCGGGTTGCAGCACTTGGCGTAGCGCACCAACACGTCGTCGATACCGCTGACCTTGATGCCGGCCTGGTCGCGCCCGGTCACCTTGCGTACGAAGGTCTCGATGCGGCTGGAGCGGAGCGATGCCGGCGCTTCCCCGTCCCCACCCGTTTCGGGTTTGACGCCGCGTAGGCCGTCGACGACGTCCTCGGTTTGCAGCTTACCGTAGCCAATGGTGAGTAAAAGCTCGTCCAGGCTCTGTACCGAGTGCGCTTCGTAAACGCGCCGCACTTCGGCCTCGTTCTTGACGAACTTGGAGAAGCTCATGCCAGCGCCGCGCATCTCGTTGTCGAGCAGCTCTTTACCCAGATTGATGCTCTTTTGGCGTTGGTCGGCGCGCATGTGGCCACGGATACGTGCGCGCGCGCGCGTGGTGACCGCGAAATCCAGCCAGTCCTTGCTCGGCTGCTGGTTCTGCGACGTCATGACCTCAATCACGTCGCCGCTCTTCAGCTTGTAGCGCAGCGGCACGATCTGCCCGTTGGCACGCGCACCGGAACAGTGCTCACCGACCTCGGAGTGAATCGCGTATGCAAAGTCCACCGGCGTCGAGCCGCGCGGCAAGACCCTCAAATCACCCTTGGGAGTGAAGATGTAGACCTCGTCCGGGAACAGATCGATCTTCACGCTCTCCAAGAACTCGATCGGGTCCTTTAGATTGCGTTGAAAGTCCGCCAGCTCGCGCAGCCAGCCGAAGCGCTCTGCGTCCTTCGGGTCGACGCCGCCCGAGACGCGCTCCTTGTACTTCCAGTGCGCCGCGATACCGTGCTCGGCGACGCGGTGCATCTCGTGCGTACGGATCTGAATCTCGATCCGCTGCCGCCCCGGGCCGATCACCGTCGTATGCAGGGACTGGTACATATTGGGCTTGGGCAGCGCGATGTAATCCTTGAAACGCCCGGGGATCGGCGTCCACTTGGAGTGCATCACGCCGAGGGCCGCGTAGCAGTCCGCAACCGACTCCACACAGATGCGGAACGCCACCGTGTCGAACACTTGCTCGAACTCGCACTGCTGCTCCTTCATCTTGCGATGAATCGACAGCACGTGCTTGGCGCGCCCGGATGTCTCGCAGGCAAAGCCCTGCTCCGCCAGGCGCGCGGTGATCGTGCGGCACACCGTTTCGATGTAGTGGTCGCGCTCTTTCTGCGTCTTGTGCAGCTTGCCAGACAGAACCTTGAAGTTCTCGGGATCCAGGTAGCGGAACGAGAGATCCTCGAGCTCGCTTTTGATCTGCTGCATGCCCAAGCGTCCGGCCAAGGGCGCGTAGATATCCATGGTCTCCCGCGAGATGCGCTCTTGGGCTTCCGGCTTCATGTGATCGAGGGTGCGCATGTTGTCTAGCCGATCACACAGCTTGATCAGCAAGACACGGATGTCCTGCGCCATGGCCACGACCATCTTGCGGAAGCTCTCCGCTTGGCGGTCTTCACGCGAGATGAAGTTAATCTTCCCGAGCTTCGTGACACCGTCGACGATATTCGCGATCTCTTTGCCGAAGTCTGCCTCGATCTCCTTCATGGAGGAGTGGGTGTCTTCGACCACGTCGTGCAAGAGGCCGGCACAGACGCTGGCGGTGTCGAGCTTCAGCTCCGCAGCGATGCCGGCGACGCTCGCCGGGTGCACGAAGTAGGGCTCGCCACTCTTCCGGGTCTGCTCACGGTGGGCCCACTCCGAAAAGTGGTACGCCCGCCGAATCAGCTCCAAATCAGCTGACGGATGGTAGCTCTGTACCCGCGCAACGAGGGATTCGAGTGCCAACACGGCGAAATCCTAGGGGTGACGTGGCAGTAATGCCGAATAGCAACGTAACACCGCCCACGCAGGCCCGCAAAACTTGTCGAAACTCTTACGATATTCCGTGCTTAGCCGAGGGTCTTGCGATTGGGCCAAACAACTCCGCGGAGTGACTGGACGGTTCCCCCAAGTTAACCACGATGATCGCCGGGCGCTCGCTTCAGGCGACCTGCGCCGCGCGAGCGGAGAGCCAGGCAGCAAGATCCCCCAGCGCGCGCTGGGCCATCGCCTCGTACTTCTCGCGCTTCTTCAGCCGCGTCCCCTCCCAAGCGGCGATGTGGGAAAATGTAATATTGGAAGGCTGGTAGTCCTTCTCGTTGCGCTTCAGGTGCGTGAGCAAACCGCCGAGCGCGGTGGTCAGCGGCGGCGGCACTGGCTCGCGTCCTTGCAGTCGGTCGGCGACGAACAGCGCGCATAGGAGGCCGCCAGCGGCGCCCTCGACGTAGCCCTCGGTGCCGGCGATCTGGCCAGCGAAGTACAAGCCCGGGTCACTGGCGAGCTGCATGGTGCCGTCGAGCAGCTTGGGCGCGTTGAGGAACGTATTCCGATGCACCGCGCCGTAGCGATAGAACTCGGCCTGCGCGAGGCCTGGGATCATACGGAACACGCGGTCCTGTTCGCCCCAAGCCATCTTTGTTTGAAAGCCGACCAAGTTGTACGCGGTGCCCGCTTCGTCTTCTTTGCGCAGCTGCACGACGGCGTGTGGCCAGCGACCCGTCTTCGGATCGGTAAGCCCAACTGGCTTCATCGGGCCGAAAGCCAAAGTGCGCTCGCCGCGCTCGGCCATGACTTCGATCGGTAAGCAGCCCTCGAAATAGCGCACGTCCTCGAAGGACTGCGGCTCTACTTTGCGCGCTGCGCGCACCTCAGTGACGAAATTCTTGTACTGCTCTTCGGTCAGCGGGCAATTGACGTACGCGGTGCGATCCTCGTCACTCTCGCCCTTGTCCCAGCGCGAAGCCTGAAATACCTGGTCCCAGTCAATCGACTCGGCACTGACGATGGGGCTGATCGCGTCGTAGTACGCCAAAGCGTTGCTGCCGACGTGTCGCGCAATGTCCGAGGCCAGCGCGTCGCCGGTGAGCGGTCCCGTGGCAACGATCAGCGGCCTGCCTTCCGGCAAGCGCTCCACGATGCCGACCTCTATTTTGATCAGCGGGTTACTGCGTAGGCGCGCCGTGACATCCGCCGAAAAGCGCTCGCGATCTACGGCCAGGGCGCCACCCGCGGGCACCGTGTTGGCGTCGGCCGCGCGCATCACGTGCGAGCCGACTCGGCGCATCTCTTCCTTCAGTAAGCCGACCGCGTTCGCGAGCGAAGCACCGCGGAACGAGTTCGAGCACACGAGCTCGCAAAAGTTCTCGCTGACTTGAGCGGGAGTCTTCGCGTTCGGCTTCTGTTCGAGCAGCCGAACGCGGACACCGCGCTCGGCCAAGCTGAGCGCGGCTTCCGATCCGGCGAGCCCGGCTCCAACGATGGTGACGGTCGCGCTGCCCGTCACGATGGCGAAACCGAAGCCGGACCGCCACGTCGCTTGCCACCAGACTTTGCGGGTTCGTCGGGAGGAGGCGCGGTAGCTGCAGCTTCGGCCGCCTCCAGCTCAGCCGGGCCCGGCTCATCGATCGGCCGCGAGTAGTCGCATTCTTTGGGACCCTTGCCGCACATCAGCTTCGGGTTCTTGGCGCCGCCGCCGATCACCAAGAAGGGGTGATTGCAGGTCGGGCACGGTTCGTTGACCGGCTTCTGCCAGACCTTGAAGTCGCACTTCGGGTAGTTGGCGCAGCCGTAGAACGGGCGCGAGCCCTTCTTCTTGGAGCGGATCTCGATGATGTCGCCGGCGCACTTGGGGCACGGCATGCCGAGCGGTACGGGCTTGGCGTTCTTGCACTCCGGGTAGCCGCTGCAAGACAGGAACTCGCCGTAGCGACCGGTCTTGATCACCATCGGCTTCTCGCACTTGTCGCAGATGTAATCCGTCATCCGGTCGACCGCGGGCTCGCCGTTTTCCTTGGACAAATCCCGAGTGAATTTGCACTTCGGGTATGTCTCACAGCTGAGGAAGAAGCCATTTTTCCCCCAGCGCTTCAGGAGCGGCGCACCGCAGTCGTCGCACTTGTATTCGGTCGGCTCGGGCTCGGGGGCCCAACGTTTGTTCTTCTTGGCGACGTCTAGAACCTCGCGAAAGCTCTCGTAGAACTTACCGAGCAGCTTCACGCGGTCGAGGCGGCCGGCCTGCACCTCGTCCAAATCCTCTTCCATCTTGGCGGTGAAGCTCGGCTCCATGAAGTCGAGATGCGTGGAGACCAAGCCGTCGGTGACGCGCTTGCCCAAGTCCGAGGCCTTCATCTGACCGCCGGGCAGCTTCTCTACATAGTCGCGGGCCTGCACCTTGCTGATGATCTCGGCGTACGTGCTGGGGCGACCGATGCCGCGCTTCTCCAGCTCACGCACCAACGAACCTTCATTGAAACGCGCCGGCGGCTGAGTGAACTTCTGCTCCGCCAGCACACCGGGTGGCTCGACTAGCTCGAGCGCTTCGCCCTCGCTGAGCTCGGGGAGCAGGCCCTCTTCGTCGTCCGCTGCGGCGGCGCGGTCGGCCGCCGCGTTTTGCGCCGCCTCGGCGCGAGCGTCGTCTTCACCGGCAAATTCTTTAGGTGCCTCTTCGCCCTTGGCAGCCTCGTATTGCGCGAGCCAACCCGAAAACTTGAGCACCTTGCCGCTGGAACGCAGCATCAGCGACTTGTGAGCTGCGCCTTTGCGAGCCGGGACGGCCTCGACGTCGACGCCGGTCTGATCGTAAACGGCTTGCGACATCTGAGACGCGACGAAGCGATCCCAGATCAGCTTGTACAGTTTGAACTGCTCGTCCGTGAGATGCTTGTGCACTGACTCGGGCGTGTACTCGAGCGACGTCGGGCGGATCGCCTCGTGCGCCTCTTGCGCGTCCTTGCGAGACTTGAAGACGTTCTCCTTCTCGGGCAGGTGGCGCTCGCCGAAGGTGGTCTTGATGTACTCGCGCAGCTCAAGGATGGCGTCCGGGCTGATGCGCACCGAGTCAGTACGCATGTAGGTGATGAGGCCGACGAGACCGCCGTCCTTCTTCAGATCGATGCCTTCGTACAGGCGCTGGGCGATGTTCATCGTGCGCTTGGTCGGAAAGCGCAGGTGGCTCGTGGCGTCCTGCTGCAGCTTGCTGGTCGTGTAGGGCGCGGGCGCGTTGCGCTTCTGCTCGCGCTTGGTCACGCCTTTGACCTTGAATTTAGCGCTATCCAGATCGGCCTTTACGGCCGCGGCCTGCTCGCCGTTGATGACTTCGATCTTATCGCCGTCGGCCTTCACCAAGCGCGAGTGGAAGTTCTGCTTCGCCTTGCCGCGCAAGAGCGCGCCGACGTTCCAATACTCCTCCGGAACGAAGGCTTCGATCTCGCGCTCTTTCTCGACGATCAAGCGCAGCGCAACGGACTGCACGCGGCCCGCGCTCAGCCCGAAGGCGAGCTTCGACCAAACTAGCGCCGACACGTCGTAACCGACGATACGGTCGAGCACGCGCCGGCAACGCTGGGCGTCGTACAAGTTCACGTCCAAGTCGCGCGGCGAATCGATGCCGCGCTGGACGCCCTTCTTCGTGATCTCCTCGAACTCGACGCGCCGCACCTCGAGCTTCGGCCGCGCCAGCTCCTCGGCGATATGGAACGCGATCGCCTCGCCTTCGCGATCAGGGTCGGTTGCGAGTAAGAGGACATCGGCCTTCTTGGACTCGGCCTTGAGCTCGGCAAGGACCTTGGCCTTGGTCTCGATGACCTCGTACGTCTCTTCGAAGCCGTTCTTCACGTCGATGCCCATCTTCTTGGGCAGGTCCTTGACGTGGCCCTTGCTGGCAACGACCTCGTAGCCGGCGCCCAAGTACTTCTTGATGGTCTTGGCTTTGGCTGGGGATTCGACGATTACGAGAGTCTTCGCCATGGCGGGTTCAACGTCCCTTTCGGTACCCTGAGTGCGAACGCTTGGGCCGGCGCGCAACCCCACGGACCGGAGCTACGCCACAAAACCTAATCAAATCAAATGCTTATGAATTTGCAATCGCCCGCAGGGGTCGGTAACTAAGACTCCTTCCAGGCGAAGCGTCAAGATCAGTTCTGAAACGCGGGCCGCCGGGAGCCCCGTGGCGAGGCAGATCTCGTCGCTCGATGACGCCCCGCGTTGCACTGCTTCCAGCGTCGCCGCGCGCGCGTCTAGCGAGCTCGATGTTTCGGAAAAACTTAGGGATTGTTGTTGGGGGCCCCCAAACGGCAACGCGGCTTCGCCCACCGACACCGCGTGCAGGTTTTGGGCGGCCAGCTCCTTAAACAAATCTTTTGTCGATATCACTGCCCGCGCTCCGAGCCGGAGCTCGGCCAGACAGCCGCGGCCCTTGACGTGCCACGGGGGAACGGCGACCACAAACAGCGGGCGACCCAGACGACGAGCGTTCGCCGAAGCGTTGCGCGCGCCGCTCCGGATCGGAGATTCCACGACAACTACCAAGTGCGCCAGCGCGACGAGGCAGGCGTTGCGGGGGAAGAACACGCCCTGATTGGCGGGGACGTTCGCCTCTACTAAGGAGAGATACGCGCCCCCCTGCTCCACGACTTGTGCGAAGAGCGCGGCGTTCTTTTCCGGAAAGGGTCGGTTGAAACCCGCCGGTGCGACTACGACCGTCGGACCGCCGCCGGCTAGCGCGCCCCGATGCGCTTCAGTGTCGATACCTTCGGCGCCGCCCGAGAGCACTGCGACTCCAGCCCGAGCGAGCTCCTTTGCGAGGTCGTACGCGTACTCAGCCCAGCGCTCGGTCGGATGCCGCGTGCCAACAATCGCCACTGCGGGTCCGCGCGGCAGCTCGCCGCGCAAAAATAGCCGCTCGGGCGGAGCCGCGAGATCGGCGAGCCGACCCGGCAAGCTGCTCCCCGTCAGGCAGCGCTCGGCGGCTTCCGTCATCGCTCAAAAGTCGGGCGATCACGGGCCAGAGTTGCTGCGTTTTCGCGAGGCCTCGCGCTGCTCGCGCTAAAACTGGACGGAGACCGGGCTGCACCGTGTTAACACGCGGCCATGCGTTTCGTGGTGGCTAGCCATGGCCATTGTTTCGACGGCCTGTCGAGCGCCGTGCTCTTCACACGGTTGATGCACGAACGCGGGCTCGGGCAAGCGCAGTTCGAGTACAAAGCCTGCGGCTACGGCATGAGCCAGCAGCGCGCCGAAGAACGGCTGCTGGTCGGCGACGAAAACGCGATCCTGGACTACCGCTTCAGCGCCTCGCCGAAGCTGACCTGGTACTTCGATCATCACCGCACCGCCTTCCACTCGGACGTCGAACGCGACGCCTTCGAAGCCGCCCACAACGAACAATTCTTTTTCGACGCGACGTACAGCTCGTGCACCAAGCTGATCGCCGACACCGCACAGAAGAAGTTCGGCTTCTCGGATCCCAATTTGGATCCGCTGGTCCGCTTCGCCGACATCGTTGACTCCGCGCGCTTCGAGAGCCCCGAGCAAGCCATCGATCGTAATGACCCGCTGATGCGCCTGGTCAGCGTAGTCGAACACTACGGAGACGACGCGTTCTACGCGAGCCTCGTCCCCGAGCTACTGAAAAAGTCTTTGAATGAGGTCGCAAGCTCGAACGCGGTGGCCGACCGCTATAAGCCGCTCGGGAAAAAGCACGAACGCTTCGTCGAGCGGGTGCGCGAAAAGAGCGAGGTTCAGGGCCGCGTGGTGTTCGTGGATCTGACGGACAGCATGCTGGAGAGCGTCGGCAAATTCGTGACCTACGCCTTGTTTCCGCAGTCCGTGTATTCGGTCCTGGTCGGGGTGCTCAAAGGCGGGCCAAAGATCTCGGTCGGTTACAACCCGTGGTCCGGCAAGGCTTTGGACGCCGACATCAGTGCCATTTGCGCGCGCTATGGCGGAGGCGGGCACCCCGTGGTGGGTGGCATCTCGTTCGCGGCCAATGAGGTCGAGCGCGCTCGTTTGGTCGCGCACGAGATTGCGAAAGAGCTTGCTGGCTGAAGCGTTGGAAGCTTGGCGCCGCCCTGCCGGGCGAAGGCCCTTCGTGCTCGGACACCGCGGCGCGCGCCACGCCGCCCCTGAAAATACTCTAGCCGCGTTCGAGCTCTCGCGGAGCGAAGGCGCAGACGGCGTCGAGCTCGACGTGCGCCTCGACCGCGACGGCCGAGTCATCGTGCTCCACGACCCGACGCTGACGCGCGTCACGAGCGGCGTTGAGACGAGGCACGCGGAAGACATTTCGAGCGCTGAGCTCGGGCGCCTCGACGTCGGCAAAGGCGAGCGCGTGCCGCTGCTCGCAGACGTGCTCAGCTGGGCACGCGAGCACGAGCAGCGGGTAAACGTCGAGCTCAAGTCAGACGTACGAAACAAGAAGCTTCTCCTCCGCCAGCTGGCGCGCGTCATCGGCTCGCTGGCGTTGCCAGCAGTGCTATTTTCCAGCTTCCATCCTCATTTCGTGTGGTGGCTTGGGCGCCACCTGCCCCTGCTGCCACGGGCTTGGCTCGTGCACGACAAGCAGCGCATGTTGAAATACGCGCCCGGGCTCCGGCTGCTGGGCGCCAACGCCGTTCACCCGCAACACACTTTGCTCACACCAGAGCGCGCGGCGCGCGTCAAACGCGCCGGCTACCTGCTCAACGTGTGGACCGTAAACGACGCGGCACGCGCAAGAGAGCTGGCTGGACTCGGCGTCGACGCGATCATCAGCGACGTCCCTGGAAAGCTCTTGAGCGCGCTCGGCTGCTGACACGGAACGAGCCGCGAAGCGGAGCAGAAGCGCACCGCCCCCGCCTGAGTTTCACTCGTGACCGCCGTCGGTGCCTTCGCGTGCGCGCCTTCGATGTGAAAGTTTTCTCGAGATTGATCACATCTTGGGTCGCGGCGCGCTCGCCTTCGCGATGATGGGTCGGCGCCTTTCCGCACGCCCCAGATGCGAGAGTTTCGCAAAGGCCGCGCTTCTGCAGCGTCGAGGCTGCCCGCGAAAGCCTCGATCTATGTCGGAAGGCCAGGAAGGCCGACATAGATCGGCTCCCACGCGAGGGCACGAGGACCGTCCCCAGCGCTCGCGAGTCTCAAGCCATGGATTCTGGCAAGCCGCCGCACTCACGAAGGCAAG
>OLLW01000771.1_pt1 | contig 10271 bp, 9 predicted proteins | sample 1604611 | NCBI WGS metagenome assembly OLLW01 (sample SAMEA104055725, study PRJEB20765) | soil metagenome | biome: Arctic tundra; feature: Polygonal ground; material: soil | place: USA | collected 2011-09 | depth 0-0.5 m | reverse complement strand
CGTTCGAGCTGGATCCAGGGGCGCCCAAGGAAACGGACCGCAGCGTTTCGCACGCGGAGCGCATCGCCCGCAAGTATGGGATGTCAGTCGCTCAGGCGCGGCAGTCGACTGAGAATCTGGTGCGGGTAGCGCGCGACGAAGGCCTCGCGTTCGACTTCGTGAATATCCGTTCGGGCAACACGTTCGACGCGCATCGCCTCGTGCACCTCGGTCACGAACGCGGCGTCCAGGACGCGGTGAAGGAGCGAATGATGAAGGCCTACTTCGAGCAGGGCGAGCTAATGAGCGATCACGGAACGCTACTCCGCCTCGCCGTCGAAGCGGGTCTCGAAGCCAGTGAAGCGACAGACGTCCTGGCCAGCGACGCTTACGCGTCAGCCGTGCGCGCGGACGAAGCGCAGGCGCGTGAGCTCGGGATCAGCGGTGTCCCTTGCTTCGTCTTGAACCGGCGCTTTGCGGTCAGCGGCGCGCAGTCGCCTGAGGTGATGCTGAGTGCGCTGCAGCAAGCGTGGTCAGAGCGAGGCGCAGCGCCCGAGCTGGCTGAAGGCGCGGCGTGCGGCCCGGACGGTTGCTGACTTCAGCTCTGTTCTGGAAAGGCGCAAGCTACGCAAGAAAGTCCGAATTGTCAGTCCCGGATCTAGGCGCACAAAAAGCACGCCGCAGGCGCATCGCTCGTGCTACGCCCCGGATCGCGCCGGGGTTAGGCGCTCTCTGGGGCTTAGAATGCGAGCGACAGGTTGGATTCGACGATTAACGGCGGTTCTCGTGCTGAGCGCAGTGTGGGCCGGCATCGCGCGGGCAAACGACGCTTCGAGCTCGGTCGAGCAGCCCGCGGAAACGCAGGCGATCTCGCCACCTGAGCTGACGCATTTCGAACAGGTGGCGTATCCCGCCGAAGCCGCCGAGCAGCACGTGGAGGGGAACGTCGTGCTCTTGCTCGACATCGACGAATTGGGGCGGGTCACCCGCGCGACGGTCAAGGAAGGTGCGGGGCACGGCTTCGACGAGGCGGCGCAAAGCGCGGCGCTCAAATTCGTGTTTCGCCCCGCGTCGCGCCACGACCAGCCGGTGAAGAGCCGCATCCTGTACCGGTATTCGTTCCATCTTCAGCCGCCGCCCAGCGCAGGCAGCGAAACCAAGGCCGAAGGCCGGCTCCACGGGCGCGTGAGCTTGGCCGGCACGAAGAGTCCGCTCGCTGGCGCTCGCGTAGAAGTGTGGCTCGGCACGAGGTTGCTGGTACAGCGCACGACCGACGCCGACGGGCACTTCGACGCAGGGTCGCTGGCGCCGGCCGTGTATCGCGTAACGATCGACGCGCCGGGCTTCGAGCCGTACAGCGTCGAAGAGCGGCTCGCAGAAGCCGAGGACACGGAGCTCAACTACGGGCTCATAGCGAGCGCGGCGGGCACGACCATCACCGTGCAAGGCGCTCAGCCAACGCGCGAGGTCACGAAGCACGAAATCTCGCGTCGCGAGCTGTCGATGATCCCCGGCACTTCGGGCGACGCGCTGCGCGCGATTCAGAACCTGCCCGGCGTGGCACGCGCGCCGTCGCTGTCCGGGATCTTGGTAGTGCGCGGCAATGCCGACCAAACGACACCCGTGTTCGTCGACGGCCTGTGGATCTCGAACATTTATCACTTTGGTGGCCTATCGAGCGTGGTCCCCACCGAGATGCTGGACGAGATCAACTTCTATCCCGGAAACTTCAGCGTTCGCTATGGGCGAGCGCTGGCCGGCGTAGTGGACGCGCACCTGCGAGAAACGCGCGACGACGGTCAGTATCACGGCCTCGCCCAGGTAGATCTGATCGACGCGCGCGTCATGGCTGAGGGGCCAGTGCCCCTGGCCAAAGGCTGGAATTTCATCGGCGGCCTGCGGCGCAGCCACGTCGACGCTTGGCTTGGCCCGCTGCTGAACGGGCGCAATACCTATATTACGGCCGCCCCCGTCTACTACGACTACCAGCTAATCTTCGACAAGCGTCCGACTCCCGATAGCTATCTGCGCGTCGGATTGCTCGGCTTCGATGATCGCTTTGCGCTGATCAACAAGGACACGGCCAGCGGCGGTAAGCTCGATACCGTGAACGCCACGGTCGGCGCGGGCATCATCTACAAAAATCGGCTGTCCGAGAGCACGAGCATCGACACCACGCTGTCCGTCGCGCGCAGTCACGAGCGTTTCGCGCAAAGCTCGAGCGACATCGACCTAGTCGCTTATGCGACCATTGGCCGTGGCGAGCTTTCGTGGCGGCTGTGGCGCGGCGTCACCTTTCGCACCGGCGTGGATGTCCTGCTCGCACCGTACCGAGCAGAAGGCGCGTTTCCCGAGGCCGCACCGCCGGACGCGCCAGCGCTCGGCATGGCCGTTTCGACGCCGGCACAGGTCTTCGACCGCCAAGCGCTGTTCTTCAACTCCGCCGCCTACGGCGAGCTCGATCTGCGTCCGACCCGCCGCTGGCAGCTCGTGAACGGCGTGCGCGTCGACTACACGCTCGAGACCGCGCGCCTTGACGTGAGCCCGCGCATGGTCGCCCGCTACGCGCTCGTCTCGACTGCCCCACGCACCACACTCAAAGCGGGCAGTGGTCTATTTCAGCAAGCTCCGGACCTGATCGCGATGGCACTGAAGGGGCCAAGCACTCCACTGCGTTCGCAGCGTTCCTTCCAGAATTCGCTAGGCATCGAGCAAGAGCTCGGTAAGAAGGTGAAGCTGTCGCTGGAGGGCTTTTACAATCTGCTGGACAACCTGGTGTCACAACACGTCGACGCGCAGGGGCTCGTCGACTACGACAACTACGGCAAGGGGCGCATCTTTGGTGGCGAGCTAATGCTGCGCTACGCGGCGGACGAACACTTTTTTGGTTGGGTGTCGTACACGCTGTCGCGCTCGGAGCGGACGTGGATCCCGGGGCAGCCCTCGCACCTGTTCGACCTCGACCAAACTCACATCTTGACCGCGCTCGGCAGCTACGTGCTCGGTCGGGGCTGGGAGCTCGGGCTGCGCTTTCGCTACGTGACCGGAAACTTGTACACGCCGTGCTCGTCGTCCCTATTCAACGCAGCCGGCACGACTTATTCGTGCACTCCGGCGCCGATCAACAGCCAGCGCTTGCCGGCTTTTCATCAGTTGGATTTGCGCGCCGACAAAAAGTTCGTTTTCTCGAGCTTCAATCTGAGTGTGTATCTGGATCTCATCAACGTTTACAATCGCAAGAACCCGGACACGATTCAGTTCAACTACGACTATTCACAGAGTCAGCCCCAGTCAGCCAGCTTACCGTTCGTGCCCAGCTTGGGCATCCGGGGAGAGATGTGAGCATGCGCACGAGCAGGCATTGGCAGTTGTGCTTCCTGGCAGGTCTGGCGGCGCTCGCAGGTTGTTCGAACGACTTCGAGCCGGCGTCGCGCGTCGACACGCTGCGCGTGCTCGCCGTCGTGCCCGAACCGGCCTCCGGAGCCCCCGGTCAGACCTCGACGCTCGACCTAGTGATCGCCGACGGCGCTTCCAGCACAGACAGCGACGGCGGCACGCCGCGCGCGTTACAAGTCGCCTGGCTGGCAGGCTGCCACAACCCGCCCGGCCGCCAATTCTATGCCTGTTACCCCTTGCTTCAGGCGCTGGCCGCGCACCTCAGCAAGCGTGTGATCGACACGCCAAGCGACGCCCTGCCGCCAAACATCCTCGGCATGAGCTCACGTTTCGAGCTCGCCGTGCCCAAGGACATCCTGAGCGCGGCGCCGAAAGCCGCTAGTGATCCGGTCCACTTCGGGGTTTCATACGCGTTCTTCGCAGTCTGCGCCGGCGAGCTCCGGCCGCGCACGGACGTCACGGATCGCGTCCCGCTCGACTGCGTGGACAAGGAGAGCGGCCAGCTGCTCGGACGCAGTGACTTCGTCACCGGCTACGCCACGCTGTACAGCTATGACGGCGTAACCAACCACGACCCGGTGCTCGAAAGCATTCGCTTCGGCGGCGGGACCGTAGTCGCGAACCCATGTAAGGAAGACTCGGATTGCGAAGGTCTGGTCGATCCAGCATTAGCCGGCTTCGACGAAGTCTGCGGAAGCAACGCGCTCTGCTCGCCTCGCGTGCCCGCGTGTCCGACCTCCGGCTCGTGCCCGAGCATCCTCGTCACACCCAACGTGCCACCCACAAGCGCCGAACTCCTGCCCGTCGGCAACGCACACGAAATTTTGTGGGCGAGCTACTACGCAACGAGGGGCGTCTTCGAAACCGAAACTCAGCTCGTGAACGACCGGAACAGCGGGTTCATCGCGGACCACGGCGCTTATTTTCGGCCGCCGAGGGTCGGCGTCGGTGCGGGCACGGTCTGGGTCACGGTCAACGACGAGCGCGGCGGCGCGGCGTTTCAATCCTTCGAAGTGTGGACACGCTGAGCGGGCTCTGCACACTCGATGATTGGTCCGCCGGTCGAGCGTGCCGTCTCGGTCAGCGGTCGCTGCCAGTCGAATGCGGCGCCTTGCACGCCGGACCCTAGCTCCTCTGCCACGAGCGCCACCGGACAGCTCGCCGGACCGATACGCAGCGTGCCCTTGCCGCGAACATCCTTGACCGCCAAAGTTTTGATTGCGGGCAACGGCTCGCCCGCGACGTATGCCGCGGCCAATGCTTCCACCTGATCGGCACAGGCGAGCGTGACGTGGACTCCGCTCGCCGGCGCATCGACGTTCGCGGTGAAACCGGCGTCGCCAACCGGCTGTGGGCCAAACACCAGCAATGCGTTCGGCTGAAGCTCGATCGGCACCTTCTTGGTCTCGCCCGCGTCCGGCTTGTTGAGCATGCCCTTTGGCTCGCGGCCGAGATGAAACCGCGATAGGCCCGTGCACAGGTCAATCGTAATCGATAGGCCATCGGCGAGCTGCTTCTCGAGCTGCTGACCGCCTTGTGTTTTTGCCTCGCCCTTTGCCATGTGTTCTGGAGACTGGCCGAACACCGAAGCGACCGCCCCCACCACCGACGACCAGAGCCCTTTCCTGTCGACGTCGATGTCGCCGACGGGTGTGAACGTGACCTCCGGCGGTGTTGCTGGCGTGAACCACAAGGACACGATGTGAGCGCCGGGCGCATAGGCGATGTCGAGAGTGCCGGGAATGGTCGCGGTCATGGCGAACTTGACATATTGCTGAATCGCGAACGACCCGCCCGCTTTGTGCTCTTGCTGCTCGGCCCATTGCCAACCATTGCCGGACAGCGCCACAGTGACCTTGGTGCCGACGTCGCTCACCTTGCACTGCCTAATCCACATGATGCCGGTTACCACGTCCGGGCGATCCGGAGCCCGCAATGGGCGAAACTGACCGCGCACCAGCTCGCACGCTTTAGCCGACGCGAGCTCCGTGAGCATCACGCGCAAATCGCTGTCGCCAACCGCGCCGCGCTCTACCGGTTTGGCGCTGGGTACGGGCTCGATCGCAGCGACGCGCTGTTCGACCGAGGGAGCGCTGTGGCACGCCGTCGACGAGGCGATCAGAACCGCCAAGGCCACCGCTCGGCAACGCTCAAGCATTGCCATGTGCGCCCGGCTTCCTCGCCATTCCGCTGAACCCGAGCCCGGTGGACTTCGTAAACGTGAACGCGAAGTCCGCTGGCACGCGCCTCGTAAACAGCATTTTCCAGAACGGTAGACCGAGCTTCGGTCGCATACCTTGCATCTCGATCGCGACCAAGCCGTGCTTCTCGCAAGCCGCGCGAACTTCAGCTGGCTTCAAGAATAGCCTTAAAATGTGCAAATCGCGCGGTGTATTCCGCACGAACCATGCAACGCCCTTGATCACGATCAGCCACGACAAAAAATTGCGATTGAACGTGTGAAAGAAAAACAAGCCGGAGGGTTTGAGGACTCGCGCGGCCTCCGCGATCACCTGGCCGGGGTCTTCCACGTGCTCCAGGAAATCCATAGCGCACACAGCGTCGAATGACGCATCGTCGAAAGGCAGCTTCAGTGCGTCTCCCTGTTGGTAACGCACCAGCCCCGTCTGATCGTAGCGGCGCGCGATCGCCAGCGCGTCCTCGGACGCATCGAGACCAATAACGCGGTGCCCCAAGGAACCGAGGTGGTTCGCTAGAAAGCCGCCACCACAACCTATGTCCAGCACGTCCCCCGTGCGCGCGCTCAGAGCCCGAGCTATCTCAGCCGCGATCCAGGGGTTACGCAGACGCGATTCCGCGCGCAGCAAGGCGATGGGGTCGTCGTCGGCGCTGTACCAACGCTCACCCAGCGTCTGATAGACGTCATTGTTGACGTGCGATAATTGGGTCAGCTCCTGAGCCATGCGGGTCCTCAGCTTGCGGTCGACGACGACGCACGCCAATTCCAGTACGCGATTTGATAGCTCAGTAAGCCCAAGGTCGAGGCCAGCGCAGCCTTGATGACCCACTCGTGTTCGCCCGAATACCAAACCACAAAAAAGGCCAAAAACACCAACGGGTGCAGCACGAACAGCACTGCGTGGAGCCAGGTTTCCAGCGGCTCACACAAGCGCGCATGCACGAATTCGTCTTTGGTGATGAACAGGCAGGAGAACGCGCAGAGCGCCACGTAGACCGGCAGAGCATTCGTGCTCCGCGCCGGCACCACTACGAGCCAGGCATAGCAGAGCGCGGCAGTCAGAGTGTCCAGTGGGTGGCCCCAGCGTTCCCAGCGTGGCAACCCGCGCTTGCGATGAAAGACGAGCTCATCCACCGACATGACAAGCCCTTGCAGAGCGGCTGGCAGCAGCAGGAGCCCCAGCAATTTAATGCTTCCTGAATAGGCCGCCGCAAACGCTCAGGCCGGGCCCGAACGCAAGGCTCAGCACGGTAGCTCCAGGCCGTACGCGCTCGTTGGACACGATCCTCTGCCAAACATGAGGCAGCGTTGCGGACGACATATTTCCGTAGTCGAACAACACCTCGCGGCTCGCTTGCACTTGCCCTGGGTCGAGCTCGAGGAGCTCACGCACGCGATCGATAATCTTCGGCCCGCCGGGATGTACCGCGACCACTGAGTGGCGCAACTCGGCGGCGAGATTCAGCCCAGACTTCTCGAACAATTCCGTCACGAATGGGCGCAGCGCGCTGGCGATGCGCTCCGGCACGTCGCGAGTCAACGTCATGTGCATGCCAAAATCTCCCACGGTCCAGCCCATGGAATCGGCCGAATCGGGCAGAATCTGCTCGCTCTGCGCAAGCAACTCTAGCCCTGGCTCGGGCGCGCAGTCGCGCATCGAATAGCGGATGAAGCCGTCACCAAACAAGCTTTGCACGACGCACTGTTCGGCGGAGTGGTCGCTTGGGTCCAAGTGCAAAGTGCACAGCTCGGTGTGTACGATGTCCACACGGCGCTCCGCTCGTGACGTCCTCAAACCCGCCGGAATTCCGAAATGGCCCGCCGCGATTCGGAGTGCAGGAAACGCCGCGTAGCAGCCCATATGGTAGGCGTGCGTCACTTGCGTGAGCGCGCCCCAACCCTTGCTGGCTACAATACGTTGAGCGCCGCTGGGCGCGACGTAGCCGGTACAGGTAACGTGAATCAGCTCGCTCGGCGCCGAGTTTTCTGCCGCGAATTCGTGCTCGAAGTAGGCATTGACGACGTCCGCGAATACCTGCGACCGCGCCGACGAGCCTTTGCCTCGAGGGGAATGCCTGACATCGTAAAGACCGAGGCCCTCGGAGCCGCTTAGGTCAGCAGTCACATGGCCGCGCGCGCCGATCTTCTCCGGGCCGCAGGCACAGCGTTCGACGAGCTTGCAGTAACGGAGCGCAAACGCCGCGCGCTCGCTGTCCGACAGCGACTGCGAGATTGCCTCCGAAGCAGCGTGAATCTCGACCAGCCATTGCAACGCGCTGCGCTGCGAGATCTCATACTGAGGTCGCCGCATCGAAAAGTTCGTTAGCATCAACATCTGGCTGAGCGCAGAGCGCGAAGCGCGCTTGGTGCAAGGAGCGTGCCTCCGGGCTGGATCGTTTTGATGCCGCGTTTCTAAGACTTGGCGTGCTGTGCGCCTGGCGCGAGTGAGGCAATTCGCGCATCCGTGTCAGCTTGCGACTCAACGATCCACACGCGAGCGCATGCTAACAACGATGTCGATGACTGACGCCGCGCGACTACGCGCCTTCTTGAGGCTTGGTCGACCGCAATTCCTGATCGGCGGGCTGCTCCTGTTTGCGCTTGGCTCGGTGCTAGCCAGAGCGCAAGGCGTAGGCATCAACTGGCAGCGTTACGTCTGGGGCCAAGCCACCATTACGGCCGCACAGTGGATGACGCACTACTCGAACGACTACTTCGACTTGGACGCCGACCGCGCCAACGTAACCCCCACGCGCTGGTCCGGCGGTAGCCGTGTACTGGTAAGCGGCACTGTCGCGCCGCGGGCTGCGCTCGCGGCCTCGGCCGTACTCGGGACAGCCGCGCTGATCGCTGCTTGTACTCTAGCGGCTCGACCCGACAGCCCACGCCTCGTGTTGCCCATTGCATTGCTCATCGTCGCGCTCTCGTGGTGTTACAGCGCTCCGCCGCTGCGTCTGCTGAGTCGTGGCCTCGGGGAAGCAACAACGGCGTTCGTGGTGACGCTGCTGACGCCGATGCTCGGCTTCTATGTGCAGAGCGGCGCGCTGCGACCATTGCTGTTTTTGGCCTGTTTTCCGCTGTGCTGCCTGCAATTCAGCATGCTCCTGACGATCGAGCTGCCAGACGCCGCCGGCGACGCAGTAGGAGGCAAGCGTACACTCGTGGTACGGCGCGGCGCGGCGTGGGGTGCGCGCTGTTCGGCAGGCCTGCTGAGCGCGGCGTTCGGATCGCTACCAATGCTCTTCCTGCTGGGTTTGCCGGCACGAATCGCGATTTTGGCCGCGTTGCCGGCGCCACTAGGCCTCTGGCAGGCCATTCGGCTCGCGCGGGGCGCCTTTCGAGACCCAAAGCGTTGGGAAAGCCTCGCCTTGTGCAGCGTGGCCCTGCTCGCGCTTACGACGCTCGCCGAGCTCACGGGAGCCGTGCTGACCACCGTGGCGCTGCCCTAGGGCACGCGAAGTGTTTGACCTTTGCTGATACTCTGACCGGAGAAGCAGACGATGACACCGAAAAGCATTCCCTGGAGCGAGGGCCGATGGACGACGCCGCCGCAGTCGATTCAAGAACTGAATGGCCATCTGTTGGTCGAAGCCGCACCGGGCAGCGACTACTGGGAAAAGACGCTGTACGGCTTCCAACACACGACAGGCCACGCTCTGCTCACCGACTGGGAGGATCGCAATGCGGTCGAAGTCTCCTTTAGCTTGCGCGGCTTTTCCGAACTCTACGACCAAGCGGGGCTGATGCTCTGGCACACCGACAGCAGCTGGATCAAAGCCGGCGTGGAGATCAACGACGGTGTCCCGCATCTCGGCGCCGTCGTGACGGCTGGCTTCTCCGACTGGTCGCTCGCCCCCGTACCGGAGTGGGCGGATAAAGTCGTCACGATCCGCGCCAGCCGCTCGCACGACGCCGTGATCATCCGAGCCAGCGTCGAGGGCGCTTCGTGGCGAACGCTGCGGGTGGCGCGCTTCCCGCATCCGGAGGGCAAGCTCGCCGGGCCCTTCGTCTGCGCCCCGAAGCGCGCGGGGTTCTTGGTAACCTTCACGCACTGGGCTCACACAGACCCAGACGCGGACCTGCATAGCGATCCTCCGTCACCCGCCGCCAACGCGCGATAGCCCTTTCAAGCGCTGTATTCGTCGGTCGACGGACCCAGAACGACCCGCGGTGAGGTTTGCTCGGCGGCCTTTTGGGATCAGGACTTGGGGCGAAGCCCTGTCACCGCGGCGGTGTCACACGCTCCGGGGAAGAGCTGCATGTCACCGTCTCCGCAACCGGCCGCAAGCATCCAACGGCTCATTCGACCGAAACCACGCTCGCTCGCCAACTCCTCGGAGTGTGGCGGAGGCACGCCGCAGACCATCAACCAACTCTCCCTCCGGCGTCTTTGGTGACAAGGGTCAGACCACGATTTCGAGTGACGCGGGCTTGGCCATCTCTTCGAGCTCGATCAGCGGCGTCCATGGTTCGACTACCACGATTGCGCTCCGCCCAGCGGTCGACTACTTCGTCGCCAACAACGTCTCGCTGGGCGGCTTCGTTGGGCTCGACTACGTTAGCAATAGCGGCGCACACGCGACCACGTTCGCGATTGGTCCGCGCATTGGCTACAACGTGGCTTTCTCGGATCGCTTCTCGTTTTGGCCCAAGCTTGGCTTCTCTTACTCGTCGACCTCCGTGTCAGTGGGCACTC
>OLLW01000629.1_pt1 | contig 10277 bp, 9 predicted proteins | sample 1604611 | NCBI WGS metagenome assembly OLLW01 (sample SAMEA104055725, study PRJEB20765) | soil metagenome | biome: Arctic tundra; feature: Polygonal ground; material: soil | place: USA | collected 2011-09 | depth 0-0.5 m | reverse complement strand
TGCGGAACGCCCACGCGCCCGCTCCCGGAACCGCAAACACGATACTGCCCGGCGACGAGACAGCCTCAAAGCCCGTTAGCCGCGCAAAACGCGCTGGGATGTACTGGGTGAAAAATGCTTCAGGCGACGAGGGAATTTCAGTCATTGGGTACACGGCTCAACGCTTGAGTAGCTCACTGATGGCGTGCGTGTCGCGGGCACCCAGGGACCCGAACTGAACGCCGAAGCCGACGGGCTTCACCCAACGCACGATGCCAGGCAGGTGCAATTGAACTTTCGCACCGGGGAGGCGAAGGAGGATGGTAATCTCAGTTCCGAAGGGAAGGCTCTCCGTCGCTTCGATGAACATGCCGCCGATGCTGATGTCTTTGGCCATCCCCGCTATCGGCGCTTTACCGTGCGGCTCGCACGACACGGGCGTGTCGATGTCGACTCGGGGATGTACTCGCTTGTCTTGCACGACTGACTCCGCGGGCGTGATGACTTATCGAACGTTCCTGATCGCGCCCAGGCCACACCCTTGAGACGAGAGCCCGAAGTTGTCAAGACGCTGCCGGAGGGTGCTGGGGGGCGTCCGTCGTCACCCAAATTTCGGCGTCATTTGCAAGGCTACGAGCTCGGCCTGGTGACGCTCGGGATGGTCTTGACCTTCGCCTTGCTGACGCTGCCGCGAGCAAGCGAACCGGGCACTTTACCGCTGCCGCGAATTGACCGGGCCGAGGCGCTACGACGCGACGCGGAGCAACGCGGCCTGGCGCGCGGCGCGGAGCGCTCGGGGCTACCGTTCGAGGTCCGCGCCGTCGGCGAAGCGCTGCGTCAGTTTGGAGCGACCGCTGCACGAGGCAACGACGCGACACACGAGCGCCAGGACATCCAGGAACGCATGAAGATTGCGCTCGCTAAGGGCCAAGAGCCGCTCCTGCTGCAGCTTCGCGCAGTGCAAACGCAGTTCTTCGTGGCGGCCCTGACCCAGTTCGAACGAGACGGAAGACCGAGCCAAGACTTGCGAGAGCTGGGCGGGGACTTTCTCGAGCATGCAGAGCGGAGTGGTTGGATCGACGAGCACCGCCATTGCTTGGTGGACGCCACCACACTTGGGGTCTTGTTCCGCTGGCGCTGGGCCACATTGGTCGACAAGCCGCGCGCCTTCCCGTTCGCGCCGTCGCTCAATGATTGGCGTATCTACTACCGTTTCCTGCTCTTGCGCCCGGAGCGACTCCCAGGCCAAGACCTCGCTGGCGACGACAGTACCCGCCTCAATCTGGTCAGCTCGCTCGCGCACAAGGATCCGGATTATCCGGCCGGCTTCGCCAAGGGCTACTTACTTTACCGCCTGGGCGACCGAGAAGCGGCCGCCATTGAGTACCGAGCACAGCTGAGCACGAGCGATTCCGGGCCGTATGCGCTGCTCGCACGGAACTATCTGATCTACACATTGCAAGGCGTCAGTCCGGAGTAAGAATGCGCGCCTCATGCCCGCGCAGGACTTGAATACCGAAGACAGCGCTTTCCTGCCTCGGCTGCCCGAAGATCGCCGCGTCGTCGGCAGCGTCGACGCCGCGCGCCTAGTCCTAACCTCCACTGGTCAGTTCGCGTTCGTGGGTGCGGAGGGCGCCGGCCCGGCGTTGCTCGCGCATGCCCTCTCGGCTCAGAGCAAACGGCAGATCGTGTACTTGGTGGCGAGTGGTGAGATCGCGCAGCAAGCGGCCGGTGATCTTGCCGCGCTCGGCAAAGGTCTACCGCTGGCACGCTTCCCGAGGCGCGAGCTGCCTCTGCCGCTGTTGCTGGCGCCCCCCGAGTCGACGCCATACGCCGAAGTGCACACCGACCGGCGCGCAACAATGCTGCGCACCGCCGCGCTGCACGAGTTGCTCTCCGATCCAAACCGCTCGCAGGTCGTGCTCACGGTAAGCGCGCTACTGCGCCGCGTGCCGCCGCGCCATGCACTGCGCAACGCCACGGTGGAGCTAGTCGTCGACCAAGAGCTGGATGTGGTGAAGCTGTCGCAGAAGCTGACCGCGTCGGGCTACCTGCGTGCGCCAGTCGTCGAGGATCCAGGCAGCTACGCGCTGCGCGGCGGCATCCTCGATCTGTGGCCTGGACAGTTGAGCGCGCCGATCCGTGTCGAGCTATACGGTGACATGATCGCGTCTCTGCGCACCTTCGATCCGGAGGACCAGCGCACATTGAACGCCGTGCAGCGCGTGATCGTGCCACCCGCTCGCGACGCAATCGTGACGGATGCAACAGAGGCGCGCGCTCGGGACACGCTGAGGCATCTGTGCGACACGGTTAATTTCCCGTCGACCAAAACGCGCGCGCTGATCGATGACCTAGCCACGGGCCGCGCGTTCTTCGGCAGTGACGGCTATCTGCCGGCGTTTTTCGAGCTCGAAACGCTGTTCGACTATTTGGCGAAAGACGCCATCATGGTGATCGACGATCCGAGCACGGTGGTGCGCGCGATCCACAGCGAGCTCGAGCGCGGTCTGGCCGGCGAAGCCGCACGGCGCGGCACGCCGCACTTTCCGGCCAAGGCGCTATACGTAGGTCAAGACGAGCTCGAGCAACAACTGAGCAAGCGCTCGGTCGTAGCCTTGCATCGCACAGTCGTTGCGGCGCCACGTAGCGCCAGTGTGCTCGAGAACTTGGAGAGCGCGCCGACAGACGCGCCGAGCTTGGCTTGCTCGGATCTTTCGGACCTGGCCCGAGCCGTGAAGGGAGCACGCGCAGAGCATGGCAAGCAGGGCGCTCTCGAACCGCTTTTGGAGCGTGTTCGCGCCTATTGCGAGGCTGGGCTCGAGGTCGTGATTTGTGCCCGTACCGAGACACAAGCGGAGCGCCTATCTGCGTTGCTGTCGCATCGAGGGGTCTCTGTCGGCGTCTGGCGAACCGACGCGAGCCCAGCAAACACCGCCCAGGTTCGCATCGTCACCGCGCCGCTCAGTCGCGGCGTGCTGGCACCCGCCGAGGGCTTCGTGCTGGTCACCGAGGAGGAGATCTTCGGAGCGCGGGCACACCGCCCTGCAGAAAAGAAGCGCTCAGCCCGCGCGTTGCTCCAAGATCTGCGCGCGCTCAGCGTTGGAGACTACGTCGTGCACGTCGACCACGGCGTCGGCAAATACTTGGGGCTCGAGCGCCGCGCGATTGGCTCGGTGCACGTCGATCTGCTGGTCGTCGAGTATGCCGGCGGCGACAAGCTCTTTTTGCCGGTTTATCGGCTGAACCAGATCGAAAAGTACGCCGGCGGCGATACCGCGCCGCGCGTCGACCGACTCGGCGGGCAAACCTTTGGCAAGACCAAAGCCCGCGTCGAGCGCCGCGTTCGGCAAATGGCCGACGAGCTGCTCAAACTGTACGCCGAGCGCGCAGCTTTGAAGAAGGACCCGCTGCGCGCTCCTGACGACGAGTACCAGGCATTCGAAGCGAGCTTCCCGTTCGAAGAGACGCGCGATCAGGCGGCGGCCATCTCCGAAGTACTCAAGGATATTCAAAGCGATCGCGTAATGGACCGTTTGGTCTGCGGAGACGTCGGCTTCGGCAAGACCGAGGTCGCGCTACGCGCGGCCTTCTTCAATGCCATGGGTGGTCGCCAAGTCGCGCTCCTATGTCCGACCACGGTCCTGGCGCAGCAGCATTTCAACACCTTTTCCGCGCGTTTTTCGGGCTATCCGCTGACGGTGCGCGCGCTGAGCCGCTTCGAATCGAAGGCCGAGCACCAAGAGACATTGAAGGGCCTCAAGGAGGGCAACGTCGACGTCGTCATCGGCACGCATCGTTTGCTGTCGAAGGACGTGCATTTCAAGCGACTCGGGCTGCTAGTCGTCGACGAAGAGCAGCGCTTCGGTGTGACGCACAAGGAGCGCATCAAGCAGATGCGTATGTCCGTCGACGTGCTCACGCTCAGCGCCACGCCGATCCCACGCACGCTTCAGCTGGCTGTCGGAGGTTTACGCGACATGTCGATCATCACCACACCGCCTGTCGATCGCCGCGCGATCCGTACGGTGGTCTCGCAATTCGATCCCAGCTTGATCAAAGAGGCGATCGAACGCGAGCTCGGCCGCGGCGGGCAGGTGTTTTACGTATACAACCGCGTGGACGGCATTTATGAGCGCGCCGAACGCATCAAGCAGCTCTTGCCCGGGGCGCGCGTGGCCGTCGGGCACGGCCAAATGAGCGAAAGTGCGCTGGAACAGACGATGCTCGACTTCGTGCAAGGCGAGTACGACGTGCTCGTCGCGACCGCGATCATCGAGAGCGGCCTAGACATCCCACGCGCCAACACCATCATCGTCGACCGCGCCGACTTGTTCGGTCTGTCTCAGCTTTACCAATTACGCGGGCGCGTCGGCCGCGCGACCGAACGCGCCTATGCGTATCTGCTGGTGCCTCCGGCTAGCCAATTGAGCGACGAGGCTCGTTCGCGCATCGAAGCGCTCGAGCGCTACACGGAGCTCGGCTCGGGCTTCCACATCGCCACGTTGGACATGGAATTGCGCGGCGCTGGCGACTTGCTCGGCGCGGACCAGAGCGGCTTCGTGGAGAGCGTCGGCTTCGAGCTGTTCTGCAAGATGTTGGAAGACGCAACCCACGAGCTGCGCGGCGAGGTGGTGACGCACGAAGTCGATCCGGATTTGAGCTTCGACGTCGAAGCGCTCTTGCCCGACGACTACATCGACGAGGTCGGCGTGCGGCTAACTCTGTACAAGCGCCTGTCGAGCGCCACAGACGAGGCCGAAGTCACCGAATTGTCGCGAGAAATGGAGGATCGCTTTGGTCCGCCGCCGCTCGCGGCGCGGCGCTTAGTCGAGCTGATGAGGCTGAAGACGGAACTGCGAAAGCTGCGCGCTGTTGGCTGCGAAGCCAGCGCGAAGTCTGCGACGTTGCATCTCCTGCCAGACACGCCCTTGGATCCACAAAAAATCAGCGCGCTCGTCGCGAGCAAAAAGTCCTTGTACCGCCTCAGCCCAGACGGGCGGCTCACGCGGCGCGCCGGCGAGGCCGAAGCCCTGAGCGACGGGCTAGTGCTGGCAGACCGAATGTTCAGCGAGCTCGCACAGTGCCTGAAAGATTCGTGAGTTGAGCCTGAACGCCCTAAGCACGGCCAAGCTTGCGCATCGTGTAGCGCGCCGCACGTACCACGACCGCGCGCGGCAAGAGTTTGGATAGCGTGGTCTGCATCGAATTCACTTTGCCTGGCACGTACACCACGCGTCCGGCCGTGTACGCTTCCAGCGTGCTCTGTACGACGTCATTCGGCTCTAGCTTCGCAAACTTCAGCACGCTGCCTTCGGGCATGCCCGCAGCCGCCTGAAACCCGGTTGGAACCGGCCCCGGGCAGCAAGCAAGAACGCGCACTTCGGTCTTCTCCAATTCGGACGCAAGGGCCGCAGAGAAGCTCACGATGAAGGCCTTGCTCGCTCCGTACGTCGCCATGTATGGCGTCGGTTGGTATGCGGCGGTCGAGCCGACATTGATGATGCCGCCACGGTTGCGCAGAACCATCCCCTTCAAGAAGTGCCCTGCAAGGCACACGACTGACTCCACGTTGACGCGCACCATGCCGGTTTCGCGCCGAGTATCGCTATCCGAGAAATTCCCAGCTGAGCCGAAACCCGCGTTGTTGACCAAGTGATCGATAGTCACGCCGAGGTCGTCCACGATCAGCGCAAGCTGCTCTGCTCCGCCCGGCTGCGCTAGGTCCGCGGTGACGACGCGCGTCGCCACGCCATTGATGCGTGACAAATCAGAGGCCAACGTCTCGAGCTTCTCGCGGGAGCGACCCGTGAGCACCAGGTTGCAGCCGCGGTGTGCGAGCTGCCGTGCAAATTCTTCACCAAGCCCGGATGAGGCACCGGTTACTAGTGCAAATGTGCCGGAAAAAACGTCGCTCTCCATGTCTTCCTTAGGCGGGGCGTTGCCCGCGGAAACGCAAATAATGATCCGCCAACACGATCGCAACCATCGCTTCGCCGATGGGTACGAAGCGCGGCAAGAGACATGGATCGTGACGACCCTTGGTGCGAATCGTCGCTTCTTCGCCGTCGCCGGTGACAGTCTTTTGTTCTCGCGACAAACTACTAGTTGGCTTGACCGCCGCGCGTACGACGATCGGCATGCCCGAGGAGATCCCGCCAAGCATCCCACCGTGGCGATTGCTGCGCGTGCGAATGCGGCGTTCGCCGGTGCCGGTCTCTTCCGCGAAAAACTCGTCGTTGTGCTCGCTGCCGCGCTGCGTGGCGCAAGCGAAGCCGGTTCCGTACTCGACTCCGAGCACCGCGGGTAGGCTGAAGAGCGCCTTGGCCAGGTCTGCCTTGAGCTTGTCGAAGACCGGCTCACCGAGGCCGGCGGGGACATTATTGGCGACGATTTCGCTGATCCCGCCGATCGAATCCTGGTCTTTGCGCATTTGATCGATCAGCTCGATCATCTCATGCGCGCGCTGCACATCGGGGCAACGCACAAAGTTCGGTGTGCCGTCAGGAAACGTCTCGACCTGCTCCAGCGTCACGCGCTCCGGCTCGTCGACGCGCGCCACCAGCGTACCCACTTGCTTCACGTAGCCGACGACCGTGCCGCCAAAGCCTTCAGCGATCACCTTCTTGGCGACGACGCCGGCTGCGACACGCGCCACAGTTTCGCGCGCGCTCGAGCGCCCGCCGCCGCGGTAGTCTCGAAAGCCGTACTTGGCGTCGTAGGTGTAGTCCGCATGTCCCGGGCGATACTTGTCCTTGATGTCGGCGTAGTCGCGGCTCCGCTGGTCCTCGTTGCGAATCAAGATCGCCAAGCTGGTTCCCGTAGTGCGACCTTCGAAGACGCCAGTCAGGATCTCGGGCGTGTCCGACTCTTGCCGCTGCGTTACCAAATGGCTCTGCCCCGGGCGACGGCGATTGAGGTCGACCAGCAAATCTTCGACTGAAAGCGGGAGGCCCGGCGGGCAGCCGTCGATGATTACGACGTTGCCGGGCCCGTGTGATTCGCCGGCCGTGGTGATCCGGAACGCCTGACCGAAGCTGTTACCTGCCATAGCGGGCGGGAGTGTACCAGTTGCGGCGGTGGCGGCGACCGGGCATTTTACGCTGCAAGATGACGGCACTCACAGATCTGCGGGACGAGGAGCGGCTCTTCTTCGACACGGTGCTCGCCTTCGCGCGGGACCGTGTCGCACCAAAAGTGCGAGAAATGGACGAAACCGGCGCGCTCGATTCAGCGTTGGTTTCGGCTTTGTTCGAGCTCGGCGTCATGGGCGTGGAAATTCCGGCCGAGTACGGCGGCGCGGGTAGCAGTTTTTTCAACGCCGTGCTCGCTGTTCAGGCCTTCGCGCGTGTAGACCCAAGCGTCGCAGTACTGGTGGATGTACAAAACACGCTGGTCGAAAATGCACTCCTGCGCTGGGGCAATCCCGAGCAGAAAGCGCGCTACTGCCCGAAGCTCGCCAGCGAATGGGTCGGCTCTTACGCACTCAGCGAGGCTAGCTCGGGCTCGGACGCCTTCGCATTGAAGGCGCGCGCCGAGCGTCGCTCGGACCGCTTCGTGCTGAACGGCCGCAAGCTTTGGATCACCAACGCGCATGAGAGCTCGCTGTTCATCGTGTTCGCAAATGTCGACCCCGACAAGGGCTACAAGGGAATCACAGCGTTCTTGGTCGAGCGCGGTTTCTCGGGCTTTTCAGTCGGTAAGAAGGAAGACAAGCTCGGCATCCGTGCGTCCAGCACGTGTGAGTTGTTGCTCGACGATTGCGAGGTCCCGCTCGAGAACGTGCTCGGTGAAGTGGGTCGCGGCTACAAGATCGCAATCCTCGCGCTAAACGAGGGCCGAATCGGTATCGGAGCGCAGATGCTCGGCTTGGCCGAAGGTGCCTTCGCGCAGGCTATGGCCTACATGCGCGAACGCGTGCAGTTCGGTAGACCGATTGGTGAGTTTCAGGGCATGCAGTTTCAATACGCGCGGCTCGCGATGGAGATCGAGGCCGCACGCTTGCTCGTGTACAATGCGGCGCGCCTAAAAGACGCGGGCCAGCCGTTCGTCAAGGAAGCGGCCATGGCCAAGCTCTTCGCATCCGAGGTCGCTGAACGCACGGCGTCGCTGTGTATCGAGTTCTTCGGTGGCATCGGGTTCACCCGCGAATGCCCAGCGGAGAAGTTCTACCGCGACGCGAAGATCGGCAAAATCTACGAAGGAACGAGCAACATGCAGCTCGCGACCATTGCCAAGTTACTCGCCTAAGGGCGGCTAACGGCCTGAGCTGCCGGAGGAGGAACGTCGTCCGGCGTTCCTCAACAAGGCGGCCTCCACGGCGTCCACCAGCTCGGTCTCGGAGGCGGGCTTGGCGAGCATGGCGTGGGCGAGCTCGCGTACCTGAGCCGTATCGAACGACTCAAGTTGGGACGAGTGCACGATGCGAGCTGTCTCGGGATAGTGCGTTGCGAGCGCCTCGAGCACGGCCTGACCGCTGCCGCCAGGCATCTGTAGGTCCGTGATCACGGCGTCATAGGTGAGCTCGGAAAGGGCCTCGAGCGCTTGGGCAGCGCTGGAGGCGCCATTGATCCTCAAATGTGGCCGGGAGTTCTTGAGCAATCGCCACAAAGTCCGCAACACAGTCGGGTCGTCGTCCACGAGCAGGATCCGCGGGCGACGCAACGCGGCACGTGACAGGGGCGGCGGTTCGCTTGGCAACATCTACCGGGGGCTCTGCAAGACGCGGGCCCGGCGCGCGCGACCCGACATCGACCTCTCTGAGTGCCGCTTTTCCGCCGACAGGAGACCGTTCCGCGGGCAGGCCTTGCGCCCGAGAAACAGCCGGGTATCGTCCCGCGGCTATGCCTGAACCTGGTCTCGTTACGCTCGTCAAAATCGTGGGCACCTTGCTCGGTGCGATGAGTGTCGTCCCGTTCCTGTTCCTGTTCGCGCCTGGCGATCGCAAGGAACCGACCGAGTCGTTCGACGGCGACGTGCAGTGATCCGAGCTTGACGGCGCGGCGGCTCGCTCGGGCGGCAAACTATTCGTCTGTCGAAACCGACCGCGGGAACCCACGTACTACGCGGGTATCCAATTGTGGACAGAAGGAGAACCGCGGATGACCCACGTGAAATGTTGGTGTGTGTTCGGTGGCTTGTGGGTAAGCCTGGGGCTCGCAGCCTGTAAAGACAAGCCACAGGCGACGACGCTGGCGCCTATCGCATCCGCGCTGCAGGCAGCGCCCGCGGGCGCAAGCGCCATGCAGTTCAGCATCGATTCGGCGTCCAGCAAAGTCACCTTCTTGATGGATTCGCCGCTGGAGAAGATCGACGGCGATGCCTCCGGTGGGCTGTCAGGCGAGCTATTCGTGGACCTTTCCGAGATCTCGAAGTCCACGGCACTCGTCAAAGTCGATCTGCAAAAGCTCGTGCTCTACCAACAGAAGCGCGGCGACGATAAAGACCGGTACAGCGAGCGCAAAAAGAGCGACTTGCAAAACACGCACGCGCGCAATTGGCTACAAATCGTGGCTCGCGACGGCGACGTGACACCCGAGCAAGCCGAGGCCAATCGCTGGGTCGAGTTCAAAATCGACAGGCTCGACAATGCTTCGCTGACGAACGTCGCAGGCGGAGCAGGGCCGGAGCGCAAGCTCACAGCGACTGCGAGCGGCGATTTTCGGCTTCATGGACGTAAGCAAACCAAAAGCGCCAAGCTCGAGATCACCGTCAACTACCAAGGCGACAAGCCGCAGTCGATTCACGTCAAGACCAGCGAGCCGCTCAGCATCGGCTTGGAAGATTTCGACGTGAACCCGCGCGACGACGCGGGCAAGTTCGTAAAGTCTTTGACCGAAGCGCTGAGCGGCAATTTGAAGGGTAAAGTGGCCCAACAGGCGCCACTGATGCTGGACTTCGTCGCCAACGCCAAATGACTCGCGGAAGGCGGGTTAGCGGCGAACCGCTTCACGCAGCACTCGGAACTTGAGCGTCGCGCCCGCACGCAGCACCTCGAGCACGAGATCACTGCCCGGCTGTCCGGAGAGCCTGCTCCGCGCGTCCGTCATCGAGCTAGCACGCGCGCCATCCAGAGCTGCGATGATGTCACCTGCCTGAACACCGGCGCGCTCGGCTTCACTTGCTTCGGCCACGCTGACCACGACGATCTCAACGTCGGGCGCCGTGCCGCGTTCGCCCAATGTGACGGCGACGGTCCCCGCAGCAACGGTCTCGCCCTCCGGCTGAGCCTGCGCAGTCAGCAAAATGCGCAAACCTCGCGTCGTATGCGCAGAGCTGACTTCCACGCCGCGCACGCT
>OLLW01000194.1_pt1 | contig 10324 bp, 5 predicted proteins | sample 1604611 | NCBI WGS metagenome assembly OLLW01 (sample SAMEA104055725, study PRJEB20765) | soil metagenome | biome: Arctic tundra; feature: Polygonal ground; material: soil | place: USA | collected 2011-09 | depth 0-0.5 m | reverse complement strand
CCCGTGGTCGTCCGCTAAAAGCCAGCCGCTACTCGGCCGCCGCGGACGCGCTAGACGAGCGAAGCTCGCTAAGGATGGCGTCCACGTTCTTCTTGGCGTCGCCGAACAGCATGCGGGTGTTGTCCAAGAAAAACAGCGGGTTTTCCACGCCCGCATAGCCGCTGGCCATGCTGCGCTTCATTACGATCGTAGCCTTGGACTTCCACACCTCGAGCACGGGCATGCCGTAGATCGGACTGCTAGGGTCGTCGAGCGCGCCCGGGTTCACGATGTCGTTGGCGCCAATCACGAGCACGACGTCCGTCTGCGAAAAATCCTCGTTGATCTCTTCCATCTCGAGCACGATGTCGTACGGCACTTTGGCTTCCGCCAACAGCACGTTCATGTGACCGGGCAGACGCCCAGCGACCGGATGAATCGCGAAGCGCACCTTGATACCCCGCTTCTGCAACACCGACGCGATCTCGTACACGGGGTGTTGGGCGTGGGCGACGGCCATGCCATAACCGGGCACGACTACGACCTGCTTGGCCTCGCGGAGCAGCGCGGCCGTCTCTAGCGCGGTCACCGAAGCGACCTCGCCGGGGGCGTCCAGAGCGGCGCGTTTGGCCGGCGCTTTGCCTTCGTCCGCGCCGAAACCACCGAAAATCACGCTAAAAAACGAGCGATTCATGGCGCGACACATGATGTAGCTGAGGATCGCGCCGCTCGAACCGACGAGCGCGCCGGTGATGATTAGCAAATCATTCTCGAGCATGAAGCCGGCGGCGGCGGCGGCCCAGCCCGAGTAGCTGTTCAACATCGAGACGACGACCGGCATGTCCGCGCCGCCGATGGCGAACACTAAGTGCACCCCCAAAATCCCAGCCATACCGCTCATGATCAGCAGCGAGCTGAGCCCGGCATGCCCTGGCGCGGAGAGAAACTGCGCACCCAAACCAACAGCAACGGCCAGCAGCAGCAAGTTGAACGGATGCCGGCCGGGCAACAAGAGCGGCTTAGTGCGCACCATGCCGCGTAGCTTGCCAAACGCGACGACCGAACCCGTGAACGTCAGAGAGCCCACGAACACCCCGACAAACACCTCCAGCGCGTGAATCACGCCTTCGACGTGATTGGCGTACGACTGAGCGCCCAAATAGCTTGCGACGCCGACCAGTACGGCCGCCAAACCCACGAAGCTGTGCAGCACCGCGACCAGCTCGGGCATGGACGTCATCTCGACGCGCATCGCCAAAACGGCGCCGATCATACTGCCGACGCCGACGGCCATCGCAAGCGCGCCGAAGCTCGTCACGTGCCCGAAAGCGGTGATGCCGAGCGCCAGCAACATGCCCGCGATGCCGAACGCGTTGCCCCGACGCGCGGTTTTCTGAGTGCTCAGCCCGGCCAGGCTCAAGATGAACAGAACCCCTGCGACCAGGTATGAGATTGTGGACAAGCTTTCCGGCATGGCTCGTTTACCGCTGGAACATGCGCAGCATGCGCGTGGTGACCCAGAACCCGCCGCTGATGTTGATCGTCGCGAGCAGCACTGCCGCCGCGCTCAGCAACGTGACTGGAGAGGAGATCGGCCCTGAGATCTGCAGCATTCCGCCGACCAGGATGATGCCGCTGATGGCGTTGGTCACGCTCATCAGCGGCGTGTGCAAGGCGGGCGTGACATTCCAGACCACTTGCCAACCGACGAAGCAGGCCAACACGAACACCGTGAGGTGCGAGACGAATTCCTTCGGCGCGACCGTTCCAAGCAAGCCGAGTAAAACCGCCGCCAGCAACGCGAGCGCTGCGCTGCGCCAATGGTGACTGACCGGCGCCTTAGGTGGTTCCGGCATATGCGCCTGCATGCTCTTCGGCTTCGCCGTTGGCGGCAGATTCGCGGGCGCCGATACAGGCGGCGGCCAAACCAGCTTACCTTCGTGGAGCACGATCGCGCCGCGCACGACGGCGTCCTCTAGGTCGACGTGAAAGCTCTTGGCGCCGCCCATGTCGGCCAGCAAATGCGTCAAATTACTGCCGTAAAGCTGGCTTGCGGTGGGCGCCAGGCGGCTCGGCAAATCCACGTAACCGACGACCGTTATACCCCGTTGGGTGATGACCTCGCCCGGCCGAGTCAGCGCACAATTTCCGCCTGCCTCGGCGGCCAAGTCCACGATCACCGAGCCCTGGCGCATGGTGTTCACCATCTCTTCGGTGATCAGCACGGGCGCAGCCTTACCCGGCACCAACGCTGTAGTGATGATGATGTCGACCTCTTTGGCTTGCTTCGCGAAGAGGGCCATCTCGGCGGCGATGAACTCGGGGCTCATCTGCTTGGCGTAGCCACCGGACCCCGCGCCGTCCTCCTTGATGTGCACTTCGAGGAACTCGGCGCCCATGCTGTGAATCTGTTCGCGCACCTCAGCGCGCGTATCGAAGGCGCGCACGACCGCGCCCAGGCTGCGCGCCGCGCCAATCGCCGCAAGCCCCGCTACGCCAGCACCGATCACGAGTACCTTGGCAGGCGGTACTTTACCGGCGGCCGTCATCTGCCCGGTGAAGAAACGGCCGTAAAAACTGGCCGCTTCGATCACTGCGCGGTAGCCGGCGATGTTCGCCATCGAGCTCAGGGCGTCCATCTTTTGCGCGCGCGTGATGCGCGGCACTTGGTCCATCGCCAGCACTGTCGCGCGCCGCGCAGCAAGCCGCTCCACCAGCTCAGCGTTTTTTCCAGGCCAGATGAAGCTGATCAGCACCGCGCCTTCGCGCAGCAGGTCCGCCTCGTGAACAGCGAGCGCTGGGTTCAGCTCGGGCGGCTGCACCTTGAGCACGATGTCGCTTTGCTCCCACAGCGCACGCGCACCCGGCACCAGGCTCGCGCCCAGGGCGCTGTACTCCGCGTCGTCGAAGGAAGCACCCGCACCCGCCTGAGTCTCGACTGCGACATCGAAGCCCAGCTTCATCAGCCGGCTCGCCGTCTCCGGCGTCACCGCGACCCGCCGCTCACCGGGGCGGATCTCCTTGGGAATGCCGATCTTCATAATCGATGCGAGGTTAGCACTCGGGGTGGACGCTTAAAAGCGTGGCTGAATTGCCACGCGCCCGGACTTTCTTCCGCCGAAGTGCCTGATGGATTGATGGTCCAGAATGGCGCATTTCGCGGCGCAGCCTTCGGCGGCACAGTGCGCTTCGAACCGAGACGCCGAAGGCTAGGACGGCACACGCTCGGCGCGTGACCATCAAACCAACTCTCTCGCTCAGACGTGCGCGGACGAGAGCGGTTTTAGCGTCGTGGCTTCCGGATCATTTACCGGAGCTTGAGCTTGCCAGTCAGCGCCACTCGCGAGGACGCAGCGCGCCCGGCCGGTGTGCTTCGCTTGATAGAGCGCCGAGTCAGCAGCACGCATCAAGTCTTCGGCAGTGGCACCGGGATATTGGTCCGACCCCGCCAAACCAATGCTGATCGTGACTGGCACCTTGCCCGTCGGCGTCAGCACGGGTGACTCCGAGACGAGCTTGCACAACCGCTGGGCAACGGTGAGCCCGACCGTCGACTCGCACTCGGGGAGCACCGCGATGAACTCTTCGCCTCCCAGGCGACCCACCGAGTCGTAGGCGCGTACACCGAGTTTGAGCCGCCGCGCTGCTTCACGCAGCACTACGTCGCCCGTGGCGTGGCCAAAGGTATCGTTGATGGCTTTGAAGTGATCGAGATCTGCCATCACGACCGTCACGGGCGCGTTACGCCGTGAAACGCGAACCAACTCGCGCTCCAGTTGTTCGAGCGTCGCACCGCGATTCAAGAGCTGCGTCAGCGAATCGTGCATGGCTTCGAAGCGCAGGGTTTCGCGCGCCGCCACTAGCTGCTCTTGCAGCTCGATCACGCGCCGACCCGCACGCAGCCGGACCTTGAGCTCGAGCGGGTTGCACGGCTTGACCAGGTAGTCGTCCGCGCCAGCGTCCAAACCTTGGATGATGTCGGACTTGTCGTCCTTGGCCGTCAGCAATACGACGTAGATGTAGGGCTCTGCGGGGCCGCCGCGGATTTGGCGACAGACTTCGATTCCGTCGACCTTGGGCATCACCCAATCGACAATCGCCAAGCGCAATTCGGGATCCGCCGCGAGGGCGTTCAGTGCGGCTTCCCCGTCGCGCACGGTAACCACCTCGTAACCCCAGCCTGTAAGCCAGTGCTCGAGCATGGTCCGAGCGATCGGCTCGTCGTCCGCGAGCAGAATCTTCATCCCACACTCCGCGATTGCACATACATGCGAGTCACTGGCAATCCTCGATGGACCTAACGGCTTCGCGGCACAGGGGCTTAATGCTGGGGCGCCGATTCCATCGTGAGCAAAGGCAACGCGGCCTTGCGCCCCCAGCAAATCTCTAGAAAACTCCAGTGGTTGCGGGAGATTTGTGCCATCCCTGCGGGCTGCTTCGTGTGCCCCGACGTGCTCCCCGAAGCCCGAGCTCCGCTCCTGAGACCGCTCGGACTGTGAACGTCGTGCACGGCGACGGTGGCTGGCGACGTTACCTGAACTCGAGCCGCCAGCGTACGTCTGCGCCGAGGTTACCGAGCGTCGAGCTGGAGATGTCATTGACGTTGTCGTACGAGCCTTCGACGCTGACACGCGGGCTCAATTGCCACTCGACGTTGGAGCGCACCTCGCGCGAGTCGGCTACACCGCTCGTGACGTTGGCACGGATGCGCTGCGAGAGCCGTTTGCCGATGGTGACCGTGGGCTCGGTGCGGCCTGTGCGCGAGGAATAGGCGCTTCCAAAGCGGAACTCGTCGATCAACGGCACGGCGTCGGTAACGGCGCGGTCCGCGCCGCTCAGCGAGCCGAGCGCCTCCAACGCCACGCTTTCGCCGACGCTGGCCGACTGCGCTTGGTCGAGCTCGGCGCGCGTCAACCCAACCGTGAGCAGCAAGAAGATGTCGTCCTGAGCGAGCGCCGGATCACTCGTGAGATCTATCTTCAGCTTGTCTGCGTCGCCGTGGGCGTGCAGCTGAATGCGCCAACGCCCGCCTTGCGACGTTGGAGCGCTCGAGCCGCCGCTGCTCGGGGCCGTCGGCGCGCCGGAGGTGGCCGGGGCGTTGGTCTGATAGCGGCGATATTCGGTGACCGCGGTCACGTCGACCTCGGGGGCGATGCGCGTCAAATCGTCGAAGCGCACCCGGCCCTGCGTGACCTCGAACTCGCTGCGGCGCAGGAAGATCTTGCCGCGGGGGCGGAGCGTGACCGCGCCGCGCAAACCGAAGCGCCCGTTGCTGCCCGCGAGCAGCAAGCCCTCGTCGGCCACGTCCAGCTCGGCGTCGATCAGGTTGTTTTGCAGTTTCATGGGTCGCAGCGAGCGCAGCCGCACTTCGAACTGCAGGACGTCATCCGCGGGGTCGTAGGCGTCGACCTCGGTGCGCTTGCCGCGTTGTGCAAGCGAGGAAATGTCGGCCGTCATGGTGACCGGGCGCGTGTACTCGAACGTGCGCAGCGTTACATCGCCGGAGACTCGCGGCAAGTCGTGGTCCGCGCTGCTGTCGGTCGACGACTTGAAGCTCACGCTCAGGTCTGCATCGGCGACGGCACGAATGCCGTCGTTGATCGGTAATGCCAGCTCCCGAGCGGTAATGGCGAAGCGCGCCGCGCCAAGATTTAGGCCCGAAAGCGGCGCTCCGCCCGTCACCTGCAGCGACCCCGAACCGACCTTGGCAGTGGCCTTTTCGATCCTGAGCTCGTTGCCATCGATGCGCAGTGCAACGTCGATGTCCGACACGGGCAGCGGCAAGCCTCGAATCGAAAGCTCGCCGTGTTCGACGTCGAAGCCGCCAGCGAAGCGCGGCAGAAGCAAGGGCCCGACGACGGCCAACTGGCCCGACAGCACGCCTGCAGCGCGCTCGGCGCGCGGAATCACACCAACTAAGCTCGCCAATTGCATCGGCCGCAGCGTGAGCTTCGCGTCGATCTGGGGGAACGTGGACACGTTGAAAATCGAGCCCTGCGCATCGAACGTGACGCGCTGCCCGCGCGGTGTGGTCGCCGTGAACCCAACCCCAGGCAGCGAGAAACGCCCATTTTCGAAGACGATCGGATGAGACCCCGAGGCGAGCTCGACGTGATAGCCGCGGCGCGTCGCATCCCATTGCGACAACGTCAGCACGACCTTGGACTCTAGCGGCGTCTTCATGCGCAGCTCTTGCAGCGAGAGCCGGCCGCCGATCTTGCCTTCGAGCCGCGTCTCGGAATCACCCAGCGTGGGCGACACTTCCGCCAGCGCGCCTAAATCGAGCCCAGAAAAAATCACGTCCCCGCGCACGACCTTGCCGCGTTGCCGGGTGATCGTCAGATCGTCGAACTTGATCTGGCTTCCGAACAGATCCCCGCTGCTGTGGAACGTGCCCGACGAAACATCAGCGTCGTAGTCGGCCCGCTCGAATGGTGCGCCGATTGGCTTGCCGCAGCGAGTCGTACCGATCACCTTCTGCTCACGGACGGTGGGCACCAGGCGCACCTCGAACTTGGACGCTGGGAGTGTCGCGCGGCCAATGCGCACTGGCGAAATCCGGCCACTCGCGCTCAGCGTCATCGCGTCCACCGTGCCGCCGACCTCGGCAACGGCGCTGAGCTGACCGTCCGCGGCGCGCAGTAGCGTCGGCAAGGCGTCGAGATGCGAAAGCGGCACCGCGCTGCCCACGAAATGCCCATACACCTGCCCGCCTTGGCGCATCCCCAGCGAGCCCACCAAAGTGCCGCTGCCCTTGCGCAGAGTCAGGCTGGGCACGCTCAGATCGACGCCCTGATACGTCGCCTCGCGATCCGACCAACGAAAGTCGAAGTCGGCGTCGCCCGAGTCGTAGCGCTCATCGAACAGATCGAGCGCGTTCAGCCGCGCGCTGCCCGCGACTCGTAGATTGCCGCCACCGCAGCGATCTTCCGAGCCGCCGAGCACATAGTGCACGCTCGCGTCGAGCGCGGTTTGGCCGCGGATGTCGTCGAAACGCGGATCGACGTCGAAGTGCCAGATCGAGAAGAAGTCGCGCAGATCAAAGGCCGCACTCTTGACGCGCGCGTCCGTCACCAGCGACGCGGGACCGTCGAAATTCAAGCGCGCGCTGGGCACGAAGTACTCGCTCTTGCCCTTCTTGGCTTGTACCTCCGAAAGATCGAGGATGAGCGGTGTGAAACGCACTTTCGCGCTCGAGATATCGCCGAACGGGAAGCCGCCGAACACCAAATCGCCCACCTTTAGGTTACCGGTGAGCAGCACCGCCGGAGGGACTCCGCCCATATCGACATCCAGTTCCGCCTTGCCGGCGATCGGGATGCCGACGATCGGGCTCACGTCAGCCAAGTCGAGGCGGGAGCCCTTGAGCACGGACATTTTCACGGCTGCGTCGCCGTAAGCGATCGACACCAATTTCACGTCGATCGAGCTACCGCCGAAATCCGTGCGCGTGTCGAAGATATCGAAGGACGTCGGGCGCACACCCAGGTGACCGCGTACCAGCGGCGCCTTCACGCCGATCATGCGCTTGCGAGCTGGGTTGCGGAACGAGACGTCAGTGACTTCGAAATTCCGGGTGTCCGCGTAAACCTCGGCATCGATGTGCAGCGGCTTGATCGTGCCGTTGATCTTAGTCACACGCAGATCGTTGAAGTCCCAGTGGATCAGGGTGTCGTCGGTGACGCCGAGGTCGCGCATCAGGCCTTCGAAATCCATGCCTTTACTGTCAACGCGTTCGGCGCGTAGCACGACCCCAGGCGAGAAAGGCTCGATGCGTGCGTTCTTCAACACCACGTCGCCGTCGGCGAACGCCATCTGGTAGCGCGGGATGTTGATCGCGTCGTCGGCAACGTCGAGGTCGACGTCCAGCTTCTTGGCCAGCTTGAAGCGCTCGAATTCGACGCCTGCGCCGGTCAGCTTGCCATGCACCTCCGGTAGCTTGTGACGACCGTCATAGCGAACGTCGCCCGCAAACGACACGAACCCTCTAAGCGGACCCGCGCGCACGAAACGATTCACGAGTGGCAGCGGCGCGCGCAGCGCGACGTGTCCGTCGATCAGTGGCACTTCGCCTTTGCGCAGGGCAACCCGCACCTGCGACAGACGAAGCATCACGCGCCCTGGGATGTCTTCTTGAGCGAGATCGCAAGCTGGCAGCGTGCCCGCCTTGGGATCCAGATCGGCCGTGCCCAGTGCAGACAAGCGCCGCACCAGGATATCCCCGGGTTCGTAGCGTGCGCGCAGCTCGAGCCGACACAGCACGTCCTCGTCCGACGCGAGAGTGCCGGGCGGCGGCGGCGGAACGCCGCGCACTTCGCGCTCGCGCCAAATGTGCGTGCCGCTCGAACGCAACGCGACCTCGAAGGTCGGTCCCTGCTCGGCAAACACGTCTAAGTCGAGCTCGCCTGTATCGACATGCACACCGTCGATGTCGAGATTGAAACGCGCGTCACCGACCGACAGCGAACCGAAGGGCGCTTGCTTCGATGGCGCGCGCTTGGTCTTCGGCAGATCCGGCAAGTGGTAGTCGAGGTTTTGAAGCTTGCCGTCACGGATCACTAGCCGCGCTTGTGGATGGTCGATCTCGACATCGCCCGCGTCGAGCCTCCCCGACAGCAGCGAGAAGATGCGCGGTGTCACTGCAATCCGAGTTACTTGCAGCGCGGGACCCGCTCCGTCAGAAGCCGGCACCGTCAGCTCGTTCACGGTCAGCCGAAGTGGCAGCAATTTCAGCTCGACGCGATAACTGGCCGTCAGGCCGAGCTGTTCCTTTAGAACGCGCGCGGTTTCGCGGGCCGCCCACGCTTCGACCGAATGAGAGGAAAGGAAGAGACCCGCGGCCAACGGGAAGGCGCCCAGCAGCGCGAACAGAGTGCACACGGCACGCGCGAAAAAACGTCCGAAATCGCGATTTCGGACGGGCAGCGCGAGCACGAGCCGACCCTGGGCCATGGCTCGCCTAGCCTATCGCGGCAGCCTCAATTGGGCTCGTTTTGCGCGCCTCTCGTCAGTCTTCGTCACAAAACCACGGAAAATTGAGCCTGACCTGTCGCGTGCTAACCTCACGATTGTGCTTGCGCTCGCGGGCTTCCCGAATACAAAGAGGCTCCTTTTCTGGCCGAGGATCCGATGCCGCACGAGTCCGTTGCCCCCGCCGCCGACGCCGCCCGCGCGATTGACGCGCTCGAGCGCGCCGTCGCGTGCGCTGAGCGCGGCGAGCCTGACCGGCCAGTCGCCCTGATTAGCGCCGCGGATCTAGACGCGCTGAGCCCCACGGACGTCCGCCCGCACTTGGATCGCGTGATGCTCGGCGAGCACGCGGACGGCGGTCTGGACTCCCTCCTCGTCAGCGGCGTGCTCGATTCACTGCTGCCCGAGATCAAAGCGCTGGTCGGCTTCGGCGACGGCGAGTGGCGTCACAAGGACGTCTGGAAGCACACGAAGCAAGTCGTTACGCAGAGCGTGCAGCGCATCGAGGTGCGCTACTCCGCGCTCTTCCACGACATCGGCAAGGTGCGAACGCGCTCCATCTCGCCCAGCGGCGAAGTGCATTTCTTCGGTCACGCCGAGGTCGGCGCGCGCATGTTCGACAAGCTCGAGCGCCGCGAGCGGTTGTTCTCCGTCGATGAATCCCTGCGCGACGAAGTGCGCTTCTTGGTCCTGCACCATTTGCGGGCCAGCCAGTACGACGGCAAGTGGACGGACAGCGCAGTCCGTCGCTTCGCCAAGGAAATCGGTCCATATCTCGAGGATTTGCTGTGCTTGTCGCGTGCCGACATCACCACCAAGCGCCCCGAGAAAAAGCGCCGCGGCATCTCGCAAATCGACGAGCTGGGGGAACGCATCTCGATGCTGGCCGCGGAAGACGCCGTGCAGCCGTTGCTGCCAACGGGCGTCGGCAACGAGATCATGGTCGCCTTCAAGCTGCCGCCCTCGCGCTTGATCGGTGACATCAAACGCGCGCTCGAAGCCGCGGTCGACGCCGGTGAAATCGAGGGGCGCTTGGAGTCCGGCGCTTATGTCGAGTTCGTCGGTCAGAACAAGCAGCGCTTCGGCTTGCCGTAACGGACCGCAACGCCGAAGGCACTGACGTCATTCGACGTAACGCGTGACCGTCGGTGCGCGCGGAGCGCCGCACGCCCCTCTCGGTCTCCGCTCCGGTGCCCGCGAAGCGCCGAACGCCCCACTCGCCCTCTCTATCTCCTCTCCAGTGCGCGCTTCGCGCCGCAGCGCGCGCCAAGCAGCTCAGCCGAATGCCCTCTCCGGTGCGCGCGGAGCGCCGCACGTGCGCGCGGAGCGCCGCACGCTCGCGCCGCAGCGCGAGCCAAGCAGCTCAGCCGAATGC
>OLLW01000405.1_pt1 | contig 10328 bp, 10 predicted proteins | sample 1604611 | NCBI WGS metagenome assembly OLLW01 (sample SAMEA104055725, study PRJEB20765) | soil metagenome | biome: Arctic tundra; feature: Polygonal ground; material: soil | place: USA | collected 2011-09 | depth 0-0.5 m | reverse complement strand
CGTCGACGACCAGGAACGCGCCGTCGATGTCGTCGGTCTCGAGCGACCCCTCGACGTAGGCACGCCCGAGCCCGAGCGGCCCCGGCGCGCGCAGCGCGCCGGCCGTGTCGCGACTCAACGCGGCGGGGCAGCTCAATCCCCAACTCAGGCGTGAATGTACACGACGGTGCCGCGCTCTTTGTTCACGGCGCCGTGCCAGTCGGCAGGCACGGAGGGATCGGTCCATTCGAAGAGCCAGGCGGCGTCGATGGGGGCAAGGTTGACGCAGCCGTGGCTCCTGACTTTGCCGAAGTCGTCGTGCCAATAGGTGCCGTGGAGCGCGAAGCCTTTGTGAAAATATTGCACGAAGGGTACGTCCCGCAGGTTGAAGGAGTCACTGCGGTCTTCGTCGCCGTCCATCGTGGAGCTGACTTCCTTCTGATAGATCATGAAGGTGCCGCGCACGGTGGCGCTTTGCGTTTCGGGATCGCCCATGCCGCCGCGGCCGGTGCTGACCAGCGTGGCGTAGACCGCGCGCTTGCCGACGTAGGCCACTAGAGTTTGGTGCTGAATCGAGATGTCGACCCATTTGCGGTCGCCGGTGGCGAAGCTCGGAAATGAATCGCGCGCGGGCAGGATGCGCAGCGTGGCTTCGGGCGCGAAGCTGCCGTCGTGGGATTTCATTAGGCCACCCGGCAAGCGCTTGCCGTCGAGCAGCTTGAAGCCTTCGCGGTACGTGAAAGAGCCTCGCGCGATGGGATTGCCTTGCGCGTCGGAGACGTACTTTTGCACCGAGCGATCTTTGACGAACGCGATGGGCAGCGTTTCACCTTCCAGCAATTCTACGCCGTGAAACTCGCTGGGCGTGACCAGCTTCACGCGATCGAGCGCGATGATGTCGAGCTCTGTCGTCAGCCCGAACGCGCGGTCTTGCCACAAGAACGTTTTGGAAATGGCGAAGCCGCTGTCCGCGCTGGCCGGCCCAGCGTGCACCACGAAGCGCAGCGGCGACTTGACGCCGTACGGCTTGTCGAGCTTTTGCCCTTGGCTCAGAAAATCCGGCGGATCGCCCAGCTCACCAACCAAGCTTTGTTGGCCGGTGGCGCGAATGCGTTCGCGAAAGTTGGCGGCGCGCTCGGTCACGTCGTAGCCCTCGCCCTCTTTCATCTGCGCACGGCTAGGCAGCTTGAAGTAGAGCAAGGGCGGCGTTTCGTTGGACAGCGCGTACAGGTACGGCGCGCTGTGGCCGCGCACGGGGCGATTCACCGACGCCACCACGACCTTGTCGTCCAAGTTGAGTGACGCGCCGAGACCCAAGCACACGAAGCCGCGCGGGTTCACGCGGTACCAACCGCCCGCGCAACCGTCATTGACGATTGCGGGCGCGCGCGCGTCGACCACAGCGCCCGCGCGCAGATAGCCGTAGCGCGTGCGCTGCTTGCCGGTATCGTTGTAAATCCAAGTGCGCCACGCGACGCTGGCGACTTTAGTGACGCCGTCGGGCGTGAAAGGCAGATTGTCGTCCAGCGAGCCGGGCCTGGGACCGTCGCTTGCTGGGCTGGCCGCCGGCGCCAGCTTCGACGACTTCGACGACCTCGAGGACGCCGCGGACTCAGACGATGCCGCGCCGTCCGTAGAACGCACTTCCGAGACCGCGGTGGCATGGGCCGAGGGCTCGAGCAGAGCACCCGGTGGCTCAAGGCGCTTTCCGCAGCCGAGGCCGAGCAAAGCCAGAAATAGCACGGGCCTCCGCATCATCCGTTGGGGCGGGCGTACCACGATTTCGAGGCGACACGCACACGGGAAGGAGGCATGCTCCGGCGCGTGCGGATTCCGAGCGGCTTGTGGAAGCTGACCAAGGAAGTGGCTCGCCACTTGCTGCGGCGACCAGTGGTTGGCATTGCGGCCGTGGCGCGCACTCCCGACGGCCGTTACGTGCTGATTCGCCGCTCCGACACTGGCAAGTGGGCGCTGCCGGGCGGCACGCTGGAGTGGGGCGAGACGTTGCGCAGCGCCATCGAGCGCGAGCTGCACGAAGAGGTGGGCACGCGGCTAGTGTCGCTCGGCGAAATCATCGGTGCGTACTCGAAGGCCGATCGCGATCCCCGCTTTCACGCGGTGACGATTCTGGTCGAAGCCACCGTTGCGCCACCCTCGCAGCCGCCGGACAACGCGCTCGAGATCTTGGAGGTGCGCATGTTCAACGAGGCGGAGCTGCCGAGCGAGCTCTCTCACGATATGACGGACATGCTGAGTAACGCGCGTTCGGGGCGGCGCTTCTGGGAGTGAGCGACTCGCCCGTCGTCGTCGAGCTCGTCCTTGTCGTCGACGAGGAGCGAATCGTCCCGCGCGGCACCGCTCAGGTGAATTGGTTCGTGCGCTTGAACGACGCTTGGGTCCACGTTTCCACGTGGCCCGGTGCGCGCTCCGAGCGCCTGGATGCCGGCGCAGGCACGGTTTGGCAATCGCGCACCGAGCTCGACTTGCCCCGCGGCGCGCGACTGATGCGTGTCGAATCCCGCCCGAGCGACTACGCGCGCGGCACGCCCCTCGGATACCTGACGCGCGGCGCGCCCAGCAAAAGCCGCAAGGTTCGACGAAACTACTACGCCGTCGGTCGCTCCGGCCTGCTGCTGATAACGCGCGATGATTCGGACCCTTAGCTCGACCCAGAGCCGGAGATCCCGGATCGAGACTTCAAATACGCCACAAAGCGAGCACGTTACCAGGACCAACCGGGCATCTATCCGGACAATTGTAACGTTTTGTGGCTGCCGCGAAAGCGCGGGTGCCCCCCTTTAGCCCCAAGATGCATGGCCGTTCTAGGTGGCTATGGTCGTGTCGCTGACGCAAGCTGAGTCGGCGCAACCCTCAGGAGCTCCTCCGAGTAGCTCCCCTAGGGAGGCGTTGTCAGCGGTCATGCCAGTAAGCTCAACAGGGCCGGAATCCGGAGAGTGCGCGGACGGTAGTGCGAAGGCTTCTGTGCTCGTCGTCGACGACGATCCGGACGTGCTTCGCGGTGTGGTGCGCTTGCTGCGCGGCCAGGGCTACAGTGTCACTCAAGCGACCAACGGCGCCGAGGCGGCGCGCTCCCTACATGGTCGTTCCTTCGACGTGATCGTGAGCGACATCAAGATGCCGGGTATGGACGGCATTCAACTGCTGCGCGAAGTGCGCGCGCATGACCTACATGTACCCGTCGTACTCGTTACCGGCGAGCCGGCGGTGAGCACTGCGGTGCAAGCGCTCGAGTACGGCGCGTTCCACTACTTGACCAAGCCGGTCGACCCCGAAGCCTTGCTCCGTGCAGTTTCGAAAGCCGTGAGCATGCATCGCATGGCTCGGGTCAAGCAGCAGGCCGCCGAGCTGCTCGGTCATGCCGGCGCGCTGGGCGCAGATCGCGCGGGGCTCGAAGCGAGCTTTGACCGCGCCATGCAGTCTCTGTGGATGGCCTATCACCCGATCGTCGATTTCCGCCGCAAGCAGATCTACGGCTATGAGGCGCTGCTGCGCAGCAATGAGCCGAGCCTGCCGCACCCCGGTGCCGTGCTCGACGCCGCGACTCGCTTGGGCCGCCTGGACTTTCTCGGCCGCTCGATTCGCGATCTCGCTGCCGCGCCGATGGCCAGCAACACGACCGAGATGTTGTTCGTGAACTTGCACGTCACCGACTTGGTCGATCCGTGGCTCAGCGCACCGGATTCGCCGCTGTCGCAGATCGCCAGTCGCGTGGTGTTGGAAGTCACCGAGCGCTCCTCGCTCGACGAAGTCAAAGACGTGCGCGCCCGTGTCGCAGCGCTTCGCGAGATGGGGTTCCGCATCGCCGTCGACGATCTCGGCGCGGGCTACGCCGGGCTCACCAGCTTCACGCTGCTCGAGCCGGAAATCGTCAAGCTCGATATGTCGCTCGTGCGCGACGTGCACAAGAACTCGACCAAGCAAAAAGTCATTCGCTCGATGACCGCGCTCTCCCAGGACATGGGCATGACCGTGGTCGCTGAAGGCGTCGAGACCGTCGAAGAACGCGACATGCTGATCGATCTCGATTGTGATCTCTTGCAAGGCTTTCTGTTTGCCAAACCGGGAAGGCCCTTCCCGGAGGTCAAATGGTGAAGTATGCTGGGCTGCCGAGCGACTTGCCGGCGCCGCCCACGCCGCGCCCGCATGTAGGCGATCCGTCCTCGAGTGACGGCGCGGGCTCCGCGCCGCGCATGCGCTTGGCGTCTATCGCCGAGGATCCGGACGGCGAAAGCCCCTTCCAAGAAGCGCGCACGATGGACATCTCGCTGCGCACGACTGATTTCGGTGTATCGCCCTCGACGCAACCGGCGCGCCGCGATCGCGCCATGCTGCTGCGCATGGACGGCGTCGGCGCTGGCCAAGTCGTGAGCGTCGGCCAAATGCCGTTTTCGATGGGCCGCCACGCCACGAACAACCTGCCGATCGACGACGACAGCATCAGTCGCTTCCACGCGCGCTTCGTGTGCGAGGACGGCGAGTACTACGTCGAAGATCTGGGCTCGCGTAACGGCACGTTCATCCAAGGCAAGCGCATCACGCGCTCGGTGATCAAGGACGACGATTGGGTGCAGCTCGGCGCGCGCGTCGCGTTCCGCTTCACGCTGACCGACGCTCGCCAAGAAGTCCTGCTCCGCAAGTTGTACGAGTCGAGCACGCGCGACGCGCTGACCGGCGCATACAACCGCCGTCATTTCGACGACCGAGTGCGCGCCGAAATCGCGTTCGCGGTCCGGCACGCCACCGACCTCGGCTTGATTTTGCTCGACCTCGACCATTTCAAGAAGGTCAACGATACGTATGGCCATCCGGCCGGGGACGAGGTGCTGCGACATTTGGGTACCATCGCCACGCGCATGCTGCGCACCGAGGACGTGTTCGCACGTTTCGGGGGCGAGGAATTCGCTGTGATTTTGCGGGGTGCCTCGACGCGCGGCGCAGGTCGGCTTGCCGAACGCTTGCGCGATGCCCTGCGGGACGACCACGCGGTCTACGAGGGCACGCAAATCCCCATGACTCTGAGCGCTGGCTGCGCGGCGCTCAGCTGCTGCGGCGCACCTACACCAGAGGAGATGGTCGCCGTGGCCGACCGTCGCCTGTACGCCGCCAAACAGGGCGGGCGTAACCGGGTAGTCGCGAGCGACTGAGTCTGCTACCAAAAGCCTTCAGTTTCCCTGGAGGCACAGCGTGGCGATCGATCTCGAAGTACTAAAGTCCGAGCGCGACAAGCTCAAGGAAGGCTTGCGCGAGGTCGAGGGTGAGCTGCGCAAGCTCGAAGCTCAGCTCAAAGTCTTGCGCCAGCGCGAGATTCAAACCAAAAGGGAGATCGAAGCCGTGTCGACCCTGATCGACATCAAGGACTCGCGCGAGCCCAAGGCGTCGTCAGTCGACCAAGCCAAAGCCGACTAGTTCTACTTGGTCAGTCTCTGAACAAATAGTGTTAGGGCGGCCCGCCGCCGTGCCCTCAGAGCTTGGTTTTGCCGAGCTCTAGCACGCGCGCAAACTCCTCGGGCGTCGCCGGCACGACCGAGATCCTCGACTTTTTGACTAAGCCGAACGCTGCGAGCTTCTTGTCGGCTTTGCACTGCGCCAGCGTCACCGGAACGGCGAGTGCCTTTTTAGGCATGATCTCCACCGCCGACCAGTCACCCTCGGTTGCGGTCGGATCGGCGTACGCCTCCTTCGCAACGGCCGCGATGCCGACGATCTCCTTGCCCTCGTTCGAGTGGTAGAAGAATACGAGATCGCCCTTCTTCATCGCACGCAGGTTGTTTCGCGCTTCGAAATTGCGCACGCCGTCCCACACTGCCCTCTTCTCGGACACGAACTTGGTCCAGGAGTAGACGGAGGGTTCGCTTTTGACCAACCAGTGTCGAGTCGGCGTTGTCATTGCCGGATCGCTTTTATCGGCGCTTCGGCGTGGCGGCAACTCGAGCAGCTCGAGCGCCCCCCTCGACGCGGGACGGCTCCCGCGCTAACGTGGCTCCTTTCGCCCAGAATGACATGACCTCCGCGCCAGCCATCACAGCTGAGGGGCACCCACTCATCGGGTCGACTCTGCGCGGAACCTATCGAATCCTTTCAATCCTGGACCAGGGTGGGATGGGTTTGGTGTTCGAGGCGGAGCACACGCGGCTGCGTCGCCGTGTGGCGGTGAAGGTGCTAGCTCAGCACTTGATCAAAGACGCGCACGCTCTGGCGCGCTTCAACCGCGAAGCCGAGATCATTACTCAGCTCGAGCATCCGCACATCGTGCAAGTGCTCGACTTCGACACGACCGAGCAGGGCGAGCCATACATCGTGATGGAGCTGCTCAAGGGTGAGAGCTTGTCCGACCGCCTAGTGCGGGAAGGCTGTCTAACCATCGCGGACTCTGCGCGCATCGCGCATCAGGTGGCGTCGGCGCTGTTCGCGGCGCACCAAGCCGAGATCGTTCATCGCGATTTGAAGCCGGCCAACATTTTCCTGACCGAGATGGCGGGGCAGGGCCTGCTGGTCAAGCTTCTGGACTTCGGAATCTCGAAGCGCATGGGCGTGGGGCGCAGCCTCACCGGAGAGTTCGACGTGCTCGGCACGCCCGACTACATGGCGCCCGAGCAAGCGCTGGGCAAGGCCGCGCTCGTCGACCACCGCGGCGATCAATACGCGCTGGCCGTGATCGCGTTCGAGATGCTGTGCGGGCAAACGCCGTTCTCCGGGACTGATTTGATGGACGTGCTGCAGAAGGTGGTGTCCGCCGAAGCGCCGCCGGTCGAGCGGCTTGCGCCGCACGTGCCGTCGGTCGTGAGCGCGGTGCTGCAGCGCGGGCTGTCGAAAGACCCCGCCGCGCGCTACGCAAATGTGCTGGATTTTGCGGTCGCTTTCTCTTCGGCGTGTAAATGCTCAGTGCCGCCGCCGCGGACAGAAGTGTTGGGCGTCGCGCGTACCCTGCCGGCGCCCGTCTCCGCGCCCACTCCGAGTGGCAATCGCTTCGTGGGCGAGCACGCGGCCGAGCGTCGGCTCGAGACGGGCTCGCAGCAGCGCGCCGCCAACCGGCTTGGCTACGCTTCGACGCTCAGCGGGGCCGCCAACCTGCAAGACATTCCGGACGCGCTCGAACGCGCTCGCCAAGCCCTTGGTTTGGGTGATCTGACTCTCGCCGTGTCGTACGCGGAATCCGCGTTGCGAGTGGCCGAGGGCTTCGACAGCATCGAAGCGCGCCGCTTGCTCGACGCGGAAGAGATGCTGATCGACCACATCTTCGAAACACGCATTGGCTCACTGAGCCAGCGCCTGACCGTGATCGGCGTTCCGTCCAGCGCGGACGCCCGCGTTTCCCCCGAACAGGCCTTTTTACTGTCGCGTTTGGACGGCGGGGTTACCGTGGAAGAGGTTTTGGATCTCTCGCCGCTAGCCCGACGGGACACCCTGCGTTGTTTGCTCGCCATGCGGCGAGACGGCCTCGTCGCCATCGGTGAGCTGCGCCCGAGCGAGAAGCTGAAGCTCGAGCAGCGATAGGCGGTGGTACCCACCTATTGGCTCGCGAGCAGGCGCGTTGACGTCGCGCCGCTCCGCGCTATATCCTGCCTCGTCGTGACTCACCGCGCCCATCATCGCCCGCTAGCGAAGCATCTCCTTCCGGTTATTTGGGGCGAGGGTGCGTACGGCTGAGCTAGTCTAGTCCGTTCAACCCTCCCCCCAAACCAGGCGGAGGGTGCTCGGTGATAGCTCTCTTCGTGTGGTGAGGCGGGATTCGAAAGCACCGCCATGTCCATGCCGCCCGACTCGAGACTCGCGCTCGAGCCCGCCAGTTCCAGCCCTACGGTCCAAGAATCCGAAGCGCTGCTTAGCAAGCCCTTCGTCTTGATGCTGTGTGTGCAGTTCTGCTTCGGCCTCTCGTATTCGACCTTCTTCCTGCTGCCGAAGTTCCTCACGCAGAGCGTTCACGCCAACGCAGACACCATCGGCGCGGTCGCTTCTACTGCGCTGTTTGCCGGAGTGCTGGCGGTGCCGTTCATAGGCTCGATCATCGATCGTCACACGCGGCGCTCGGTGATTGTCTGGGGCGCGCTCGCCAACACGCTCACTGCCTGCGCGTTTGTCGCCGTGCACTCGGTGGCTTGGCCGCTGTTCGTGCTGCGCGCTGCGAACGGCATTTCCTACGCGCTCGTGTTCAACGGCATCGTCACTTGGGCGGCGGATCTGGCACCCGCCAAAAAGCTCGGCCAGGCGATTGGCCTGTGCGGCGCTGCCAGCACGCTGGCCAACGCCGTAGCGCCGGCCGTGGGCGAGGTGGTGGCGGATAGCCACGGCTGGCCTTGGGTGTTCGCGCTGGGCGGCGCAGCGGCGCTCGTTTCGGCGCTGCTCGCCCTCGGCATTCGCGAGCAGCGCGTGCCTCAGGCCGTGATGGCGAGGGCCGACCAACCCGTAGCACCGAGCGCGCTCAGCCTAGTGCTCGAGCGGCGGCGCGCGGGCGCGTTCGTATGCAGCATCGCTGCCGGTGCGGGCTTCGGAGTGATGTTCACCTTCAGTCAACCCTTTGCACTTTTGCTGGGCGCCGAGAAGGTGAGCGGCCTGTTCCTCGGCTATACCGCATGCGCCGTGCTGGTGCGCCTGGGCCTCGGCTCAATCCCAGACAGGTTCGGTCGGCGACGCATTGCCTTCGCCGCGCTCGTGCTGTACGGCCTCGTCGCCTGCATGACTAGCCAGCTTCGTCCGAGCTTGTTGTTTGCGCTCGGCGCAGGCATGGGCTTGGCGCACGGTCTGTTGTATCCGGCGCTCAACGCGCTCGCGGTCGACGGCGTATCCCGCGCGCGTCGCGGTGCCGTGATGACCTACTTTTTGGGCTGTTTCAACGGCGGCTTCGCACTGTGCGTCTTGGGCATGGGCCTAGTAGCAAAGTCACACGGCTATCCAATCGTGTTCCTCGCGACTGGCATCCTGATCTGGAGCTCGCTCTTGTTCCTGCCCAAGGCGCAAGGGCTCGGCGCGTGACCAGCAAACGCCGCCTGATCGTGTGCGTCTTCTTCGCGAGCTTTGCCGCTACGCTGCTGCAACGCGGCGCGTACTTCTTCACCCATGACATCTTGGGCTTCAGCCAGGCCCAGAACCTGTGGCTCGCGCTATTGGTAGGGATCACCTACATAGTTGGCGCCACGCGCAGCCACAAGCTTGCCGTTCTGCTCGGAGAGCGGCGCGCGTTGGTCGGCGTATTGGCCCTGCTCACGCTGGTGCACGCGCTCTTGGCCGCGTTCTCCGGCGTGCTGCTGCTCGTGCTTTTGTTCGCAACGATTGCGGCGACTCAAGGCGCGATGTGGCCGATCTTCGAGAGCTACATGAGCGCCGGCGAAACGCCGCAGAACCTAGGTAGAGCGCTCAGTAAGTACAATATCGGCTGGGCGCTCTCGGTGCCCGCGTCACTCGCGCTCGCAGGTCCCCTAATCGCGTCCGGCCATCCGCGCTTGCTATTCGGCGTAGCCGCCGTGATCTACGCGGGCGTCGCGCTCTCCTGCCTGACCTTCCCGAAGCGGCCCATGCACCTAGACGCCGGCCATGCAGATCGGCCAGACGAGGTTACGACACGCAGCTACCGCGCGCTGCTAAAATCCGCACGTTTCGGCATGATCGGCGGCTACACCCTGATGTACGTGCTCGCTCCGCTCATGCCCGAGATCATGAAGAACGTCGGCTTCGGCACAGCCGCCGCCGCGCGCGCCTCGAGCTTGATCGACGTCGCGCGGCTCTCCTGTTTCGTCGGCTTGTTCGCTTACGGCGGTTGGCACGGCAAGAAGCTCCCGCTGTTGGTCGCGGTATGCGCGTTACCGCTGGGGTTCGTGCTCACGCTCTTCGGCCCGAGCATCGCCGCAGTGGTTCCCGGAGAGCTACTCTTCGGGGGCTCGATGGGCTTCCTGTACACGGCCGCGCTGTACTACGCGCAGGTCGTCGAGAACGCTTCGGTCGACGCAGGCGGCGCGCACGAAGCGTTGATCGGACTCGGCTACGCGCTCGGCCCGAGCGCAGGGCTCATCGGCTCCGCGCTCGCGCACGGAGCGGGGCCAGGCAGCCCGGCATACGTACGGGGCATGGCGATTGCGACTGCGCCGCTGATCGCCCTGTGCGTGGGCGGAGCGCTCAGGCCGCTGATTCGCGCACGTAGCGCCGCCAGCGCGAGCTCATAAGCCGCCGCAGGCCCCAGAATCCGCAAATTCAGGCGTAGAAAAGCGATTTTCGAGGCGCGAGCGGCTTGAGGATAAGCCCCGGACGTGACAGCCTCCGCCCCGCATACCGCCCGCCCCCGTAGCTCAGTTGGATAGAGCAGGGCTTTCCTAAAGCCAAGGTCGCATGTTCGACTC
>OLLW01000610.1_pt1 | contig 10384 bp, 7 predicted proteins | sample 1604611 | NCBI WGS metagenome assembly OLLW01 (sample SAMEA104055725, study PRJEB20765) | soil metagenome | biome: Arctic tundra; feature: Polygonal ground; material: soil | place: USA | collected 2011-09 | depth 0-0.5 m | reverse complement strand
TGGCGAGCCGATCGATTTCGCGCAGCGCGCCTTGCGAGAGTTCGTGCAGGGCAGCGAGGGCGTCGTCGGGGAAGAGGGCGCGGTCGGTGCCAGCGGCGGCGAGGCGAAAGCGCACCTATTCGGCCGTGTCTTCAATGGTGGCGGGAGCGATCAGGAAGCGATGGTGGATGCGGGTCAGCAGGGATCGGTGCGCTCGTCGCGACAGGTTTGCCTCCAGCTCAGGCAGGCCCACGAGCACCAGGGAAAGCAGGGCTTTTGCGTCCCATTCGTAGTTCATGAGGATGTGCAGATGCCCGAGCATGTCAGGGTGAAGGAGGTGGGCTTCGTCGAGCAGAAACACCGGATGCACCTTGTCGCGCCGCTGCTCTTGCACGTGCGTCTCCACCGCCAAGAAGAGATTGGCGGCCACGGATGTCGGATGCAGTCCCAGGGTGTGACAGAGGTGACGGTAGAAATCGCGCCGGCCGAGGGTCGCGTTGCGACAATAGGTCAGGCGGAAGCCGGCCTGCGGCAACTTCCGGCGCAACGCTCGCAATACGCACGTCTTCCCCACGCCGGGCTCACCGAGCAAGAGCACGCTCTGTCGATCGGTGAGCGCCTCTTCGATATCGGTGACCAGCGCGACTTTGCTTTCCGGTAGCCAAAGCTCGGCGTCCTCGATCTCTTTGTTGAATGGCGACGAGCGCAGGCCAAAACACGAAAGATCAGAAGATGTCGTCATCGGAGTCCTCCTCGCCGTTATTGCCAAGCGTGCGCCCAGGCTCGAAATCGACCGGATTCTTAGGCCTTTCTGGCGCAGGGCGCCGTGGCGGGCGGTGCTTCTTGTTGTTCCCTGTAGGGTCCACGACGCTTAGCGCGATGCGCTTGCCGTCCAGCTCGAGTACGGGCTCTGCACCGTCGAAGAGGCTGGTCGCCACCGTGATCGTCTGGCCGGCGAGATAGCCCAAAGGGATCTCGTACACGGTGCCGTTCACGCTGATCGTCGTGTCACGGCGCACGCGGCGGCGGGCGCGCACTGTCAGCGCGGCACGTAGCTCGTCTTCCGTGACCCGCACCTTCTCACCCTCGGCGTAGCGCGCGGACGGCGTGCGGCCCAGGATGCCGGCGTGGGGCGCGCCCTGGTGATAGCGCGCCAGCCAATCTCGAAGCTTGCTCTCCACGTCCGCGAGCGAGGCGACTTGCCCGATGTGCGAGAGTGCTTCCTCACGCATCCGTCGCCAAAAACGCTCCATCTTCCCGCGCGCTGGCGCGTCGTACGGACGCGCGTGCAAGAGCGTGATGCCGAGCCGCGAGCACACCAGCTGCAAGATGGCCCCTCGGTGAGTTGCCCCATTATCTAGGTATAAAGCGTCTGGTTTTCCATGCTCCAGAAGCGATTGCGCGAAGACCGACAGCATCCTTTCTTCCCGCTCGTCGCTGTACACGCGCAGGTTGATCCCATAGCGCGAGGCGTCATCGAGCAGTCCGTGCACACGTACCGGCGAGCGTTTGCCGTCTAACGTGAGCGTCTCCGCGCCTCCACTCATGATCCCGGTCTGTCCGCGCTCGCCCGCGTGTTGCGCCTGCGCCGCGCGAGTATGGTTGCACTGAGCAGCAGACCAACGATGCCCACGCCCCAGTCACTGCCCGGAGCGCCCGTTGCGTTCGTGGCGCACGCTTGGCCGGCGCCCGAGCCGACCACTGTGCTGCACACGCCATCGTGGCAATCGTGACTCAAGCATTGGTTCGACGTGCTGCACACGCCCCCGGTGGGCAACCGCAGCGAGCAGCCGCTCGGCGCGCAATATTCGCCGGTCGTGCAATCAGTTTCGTTCGAGCACGCCGTCGCGCACTTCATGGTGTCGGCATCGCAGCGTGTGGCGCGGCATTGGTCGGCATTGCCACATGGGCCGTCTCCGGCTGCGATACCACAAGTGTCGTCGGCCGGATCGCAGACGCCCGACTGGCACACCGCGCTGCCCACCGCCGCACTGCAGCTGGAGACGCGCGCTGGGTCGGCCGGCAATCGCTTGCCGTTCTCCAGCTTCTCCGTGCACAGGGTCGAAGTGTCGTTGCACCACTGGGAGCTGGTGCAATCACTGTCGACACGGCACCCTTCGGCGCACAAGCCGCTGTTCACGTCGCACACGTTCCCGGCGTGACCCTCGCAATCGGCGTCCCCGGTGCATTTGCCGCAAGCGCCGGATTTCGAGCCTGAAGCAACGCAGAACGGTGCCGTTGCCGTGTCACAAGCGTGCGTGGCTTTCGAGCCCCGGTCACCGTTGCATCGGGCGCAGGTCGAGAGATCCGTATTGCAGATGGGCGTCCGCCCGCTGCACTGTGCCGACGTAACGCACGCCACGCACGTCCCGATGCTCGGGTTGCACACGGGCGTGTCTCCTCCGCATTGCGTGTCCTTCAGGCACTCGACGCAGGTGTTCTTGGTGGTGCCCAGCGTACCGCACAGGGTCGAACGGCACACCGTTGCGCCGCTGGCCTTCGTGCACGGCCCAACGCCATTGGCCAAGCCGCACTCGTCGTCTTTGGTGTCGCACACGCCGCTCGCGCAAACCAGCGCTGCCGCGTCTTCATTGCAGGTGCCATCGAGTGTGGGACCAGCATGCGTAGCATCGACCGGGATGACGACTCCGTTCTCGAGCGTAGGCACACAAGCGTGCAAGCTCTCATGGCACCAGGTGCCAGTCCCGCAGTCGGCGTCCACGTTGCAGCCTGCTGCGATTTGGCAAAGGCCGTTCGCGCTGCACACCCCCGAGCGGCAAACCGTCGCGCCGGTGGCGGTCGTGCATGGGCCGTCACCGTCGGCGAACCCGCAGGTGTCGTCGGCAGCGTCGCACACGGCGCTTTGGCAAACCAAACTGGCCACGGCTGCTGAGCAGGTGCCGTCGAGCGTCGGGTTCGCGTGCGGCACGTCACTGGGAATGGGTGAGCCGTTGGCTAGCAAGGGCTTACAGCTCCGCGTGCTCTCTTCGCACCAATCGCCGAAGCTGCAATCTGCGTCCAAATTGCAGCCGTCGGCCGGTCGACAGTTGCCGTCATGGCCGCAGGCACCCGAGCGACACAAGGCCGCACCGTTCGCCAGCGTGCACACGCCGTGGCCGATGGCGTAGCCGCATTTCTCGTCGGCCACGTCGCAGACCGTGCTTCGGCAGACCAGCAGCCCGGCGGCGAGCGTGCAGGAGCCGCCAAGAGTCGGGTTGCTGTGCGGCGCGTCGGTCGGGATCCCCGAACCGTTGGAGAGGGCTGCCGAGCAGGCGTGCACGCTCTCGTTGCACCAGTTGCCGCCTGTGCAGTCGAGGTCGACATTGCAACCTACTGCGGGCATGCACGCGCCGTTGACGCTGCACGCTCCAGAGCGGCAAACCGTGCCCGCGTTTGCGGTGGTGCACGACCCGCTATTGATGTTGAGGCCGCACTTGTTGTCGGTCACGTCACACACCAGGCTCTGGCAAACCAGGAGCGCGGCGGACGGCGTGCAGGTGCCGCTCAGGGTCGGCGCGAGATGCGGCGCATCGTTGGGTATGCCGGTCCCGTTCGTGAGCTTCACGTTACAGACGTGGCTCGTCTCGTTGCACCACTGCCCGCTGGCGCAATCGACGTCGACGTTGCAGCCACCGGCCGGCTGACACAGACCGTTCAGGCTACAGATCCCCGAGCGACACACCGTGCCAGCGTTCTCCGTCGTGCACGGGCCGTGATTCGTCGCGTAGCCGCACGAGGCATCTGCGTCGCACACTCCGGAGCGGCAGATGCTGGCTTGGTTTACGACGGTGCATAGCCCGCTGCCATTCAGCTTGCCGCACTTGTCGTCGGTGGTGTCGCAGACGGCAGCTTGGCAGACCAAGGCGCCTGCGTTGGTCGTGCATGTTCCGTTCAACGTCGGGTCGGCGTGCGGCAGGTCACTCGGAATGCTCGTGCCGTTGGCGAGCCTCGCCGTGCACACGTGCGTCGCTTCGGTGCACCACTGCCCGCCTGCGCAATCCGCGTCTACGTTGCAGCCAGCCAGGGGCTGGCACAAGCCGTTGTTGCTGCAGCTCGCCGAGCGGCAGACCGTTCCTGCAGTGCCGGCGGTACACGGGCCAGCATTCACGCCGTAGCCACACCTGCTGTCCGACGTGTCACACACGGCGGCTTCGCAGACCAAGCTCGCCGCGCCCAACGAGCACGCGCCGTCCAAGGTCGGATTGCTGTGCGGCACGTCCGTCGGGATAGCGGCGCCATTCGTGAGCTTGGCCATGCACGCATGCGAGGCCTCGTTGCACCATTGACCACCGGTGCAGTCCGCGTCGACGTTGCAGCCACCGATGGGTTGACAGAGTAAATTCGTGCTGCACGACCCAGAGCGACAGACCGTGGCCTGGTTGGCCGGTGAGCAAGGACCGTGGTTGGTCGCGTAGCCGCAGGAGCCGTCTGCGTCACACACGGCGGAACGGCAGATCGTTGCCTGGTTTGCGACCGTGCAGGCATCGCTGCCATTGAGCTTGCCGCACTTGTCGTCGATCGCGTCACACACCGTGCTCGCACAGACCAGCGCGCCCGCGCTCACCGTGCACGCACCGTTGAGCGTCGGAGTAGTGTGGGGCACGTCGGTCGGGATGCTCGTCCCGTTGTCGAGTGTGGCGGTGCATTGGTTGGCGGTGATGTTGCACCACTGGCCCGCAGCGCAAACCGAGTCCAGCGAGCAGCCAATCGTGGTGACGATCTTACTGCCGATGAGGGGAGTCTCTTCGTTCGAGTGAATGTCGTAGGTGCCGTTGATCAATTGGCCCGTTGCCGAGCCCAAAAGGTTCACCGCGACCTGGAACGTGCCCGACGCGCCTGCCGCCAGCGGCGCCGCGATGGTGCACACGATGGTACCGTCTGCGACTCCCTGTGCAGGCGTCACGCAGACCGCACCCGCGGGCGCCGTGAGCGCTTGGAACGTCGTGCCCGGCGGCGTGCTGAAGTCGATGACGACGCCGGTCTCGGTCGAGGCCGACCCATTCTTGTACGTCATGTTGTAGGTTACGACGCTGCCCGCGTTCGCCTGCGCCGGACCGACGCCGCTCACGAACAAGCCGGGGATCGCGGTGCCCACGCCGTCGACGTACACCTCACCGAAGTGCCCGCCGAGCGCACAACCTGAGGCGATCACCTCGAGCTTCACTGTGTCGCCCTGAGCGATCAGCGCCGCACCCGGCGCAACGTCCACGAGCGACCAGTCGACGTAGTCGAGCTCTGCAGCAGTTCCACCGTTGACCTTCTTCCACGGGACACCGGCTTGTGCGCTCAGATTGAAGTCCGTGTACAGGATCGTGTTCGTGGTCGTGTTGGTGACTTGTACGAAGTAGTAAGGTTGCTGGTTGGCGAGGTGACCCGGGTTCTGCAGCACCGGAGCGACCGTAAAGCGGATGTGCACCTGTGCATCCAGGGGGTCGACGTCGCCGGGGGCGATGATCATGCTCTGCGAGATGGCATTGACGTTTTGTCCGAAGCCAAACGCGCTGCTGCCGTGAAAGTTGACGATCGCGCACTGCGAGCCGTAACGGCACCAGCGCAGCGAAGCGCCACCTCCAAGGTCCGGATCGGCTTGGTCGATGCCATTCAGAAGCGTCGTGAGCGCGGTGCCACCGACTGCCAGATTCAAGCCCGCTCGCGTCTGCGGAGTTTGCACGGTGATGCTGGGGTTCAAAAACGGTTGCACGCTCCACGAGGGAGGCACATCGCCCGCAGCACCGGTTTCGAAATCGCCGTTGGCGAATACGGCAAGCTGCGTCGTCGCGACATGCTCGCTTTGCGCGGACACCCCGGAGGTGCAAGCCGGCAAGGCCAGGCCAAGCGCAAGCGCGGCGCTGGCTACGCCGTACATGGCTTTGAACGCGTGCCGAAGCGAGAAAAGGCGAGAGTGATGCATGTTAACGGGTCTCCTTCGGCTGCTTTTCGACGATCAAGAACTGCACGCGACGATTCTTTTGGCGACCTTCGTCCGTGTCGTTCACGTCGATCGGCTTGCTTGGCCCGTATCCTCTGGCGACGAGACGCCCCGAAGTGATGCCGCGCTGGATCAGTGCGCCGCGCACGGCCTCGGCGCGAGCCTGTGACAGCCGCTCGTTGAGCTCTGCCGAGCCGCGACTGTCGGTGTGCCCCTGCACCTCGATCTTGCTGATCTCGGGGTGCTCGGAGAGCACCTGCGCCACTTCGTCCAAGAGCGAGTTGCTCTCCGACTTGATCAGCGATTTGTTGGTGGCAAACTGCACTTGCTCGAGAATCACGATCTCGGTTTCGCTGACGCGCACGGACTTGGGGCAGCCGTTCTTCAGCGGGTCGGAGCTGTGCGGGCCCTTCTCGAAGGGGCAAGCGTCCTCGGTGTCGAGGATCCCGTCTCCGTCCGTGTCTTTGGGCGGCGCGGGGGGAGGAGGAGGCAGGGGACAGCCATTCTTGGCCGGGTCCGGATCGGCCACGCCCGGTACGGTCGGGCAAGCGTCGCGCGGATCGAAGATGCCATCGCCGTCCGTATCGACGGGCGCTGCGACGGGCGGACAGCCGTTCTTCTGCGGATCTGCGTTGGCCAGTCCCTTCACGTCCGGGCACGCGTCGTCCGCGTCCAAAATGCCGTCCAAATCACGATCTTTTGGCGCGGGCGGGCCTTGCGGAGTGGCGATCGGCTGCTTGGGCAGCTTTTGCTCAGGCGTGTATGCGAGCGAGAGCAGGCCGCGGAAGTCGGGGGTTCCGATGCCAGAGGTGAGGCCAGGGCCGGCACCAGCGGCGATCTCGACGTCGTCGACGATGCGGTAGCGCACGTCCAGCAACGCCTCCAGGTTGGTCGTGCGCTTTTGCACGTCACGCAGCGTGGCCGCGCCGTAAACCTCGGGACCGATTTGCAGGTGGCGATTCTCGAGCAACAAGAAGCCGAGGCCTGCGCCCCATTTGAACATCGTGCCTTGCTCGGTGCCGACGTATGCGGACGAGCTTTGAATCTCCGGACCAGCGGCGGCCGACCAGACAACGCGCTCATCGATCCGGCCACCGAGGATCAATTGCGGTAGGCCGCGCACGTGATCGGAGCTGACGAACGAGTTGTTGGGACCCGTGGGGGCCCACACGTAGCCTCCGACGGCGACTTGGAACGGGTCGTGGTACTCACCGGCGAGGCGTACACGGGCACTGAAGCGCAGATCACCGAACTCCGCTGACTTGGGTGAGTTGAACGTGGTGCCGCCAATCGTTGGAGCATCGCCATCTTGCAGCACCGCCACGGGCACGCTGACCTCGAGGTTCAAGCGATTCCACAGCGAGAGCCCTAGACTTGCATGCAAAAACAGCTGGTTTCTCACGACCGAGCCGCGCTCCACATCTGCCGGATCGGAGCGGAGCACCAAAGGATTGTGCGCGTAGTCAGCGAGCACCATGAGGTGAGGTGTCAGCTCGCCCGCCGCGTACGGTGACGGTACACCGAACATGCGATCGCCCGCGGGCGCCGGATCGAAGCGATCGAGCGCCAAGCCTTCGGCGCGCGCAGCGCCCGTCGCGGCAAGAACCGCCAGCAGGACCGAGCTTCGAATACAGCTATTTGACCGATAAGATCGCATCTTGTCCCCTCAGTGGAGCTCGCAGACGACATAGTGCGCGCAGCGCGACGCAAAACTCGCGAGTGAATGAATCTGCCACCCTTTCACGACAAGCACCGAGAGCGCAACTCACAAGAAAGCCTCACTCGCATAGCGCGCATACGAAACTCGATATCTCGAATCTGAGACGCGAATCTTGAGACTCTAATGAGCTGAACAGCGCGCAGTTGCCGAAACGCAACACGAGCACTCTCGCCTCAAGTGCGCAGGCACGAGCGTCCTCGCGCGCCCGCGGCGGATTGTGCCAATACGCTGCGTAGCGCGTTCAGCGGCGTTCGGGGCTAGACCCGAGCAATTCACCCAACTTGGTTCAACACCGAACGCGATGCTGACCGTGTTTGATGCCGACCGTCCTTTCATATGACGGGACAGAGGATGAATGGGATATAGAAAACTGGTATGTCGATACAAGCGACAACGCGACAATGACTTCTTCGATCGAGGTTTGATCCTCACGCGGGTGCACTCTTGGTCTAAGCTCCGTCGATCGCTCTCGTTGCCTCAAGTTGCTCGGCCTTGCGGCAGCGGCGTAAATCCTCGCCCCGCACCGTCTTGACGTCTTGACGACGGCTTGCGGTGATCGCGGTCGCCAGCAGCTTCGCTGCAGCGATAGGCGCCACCGTACCGCCCTATCATCGCCTCCCTTCGGTTAGCAAAGAGATGCTGCTCCTGCTCGGCGGCAGCAATGCAGTCGTGATGATTCATCGCGGTTTTATGCGAATTTTGGACCTCCTGCAGGCCTCGATCACTTCGGGCAAGGACAGCAACACATGAACACCGTATTGACACTCTTGATCATCGTGATCGCAGCCTTCCTGGCGCTATTGCAGGGGACACTGATCTGGCGAATGTGGACCAACAAAATCGACCTGAGCCAGATCATTTCGGACGGTAGCGGCCAGGCTAGCCTTTCGCGATTTCAATTCCTCATCTTCACGTTCGTGATTGGGGTTGGCATCGTCTACCTGACCGTCAAAGGGGAGGCGTTTCCTCAGTTGGACCAGGGCATCCTCGTGTTGCTCGGGATCAGCGGTGCCAGCTACGTGGTCGGAAAAAGCCTCGACAACCAGACTCCGTCCGGAGGCAAAGGAACCGACGCCGCGGCGGTCAAGGGTCCCGGCTGAGCTCGATGTGTAATGACGTTTCGAGAGCGAGCTCGCCTCCCGCGCTGCGCGAACGTGATTGCCGCGGCCGCGGTAGAGGGAAGGGGCTAGGCGGTCTACGGCGCCGTCTTGCCAGTAGAGGTAAGCGACGGCGCGGCGGAGTTGCGCGTAGGCGCGGACTAGGAGGGTGAGGTTGCGTTGGCGTTGCTCTAGCGTCTCGGCCACCGCCGTGATGGCGCGTTGCCGCTCGCCGGGTTGATTGATGAGCTGATCGGCCAACTGTTCCGCGGCAACCAGCTCGGGCTCGGCGATGCAGGTTCGGTTGCAGATCTTTGGCCACTCGTTTCGTAGCAGCGTGACGAGAGACAATAGGCCAAAGGGCAGGTTCGTGTAGCACGCGGCTCGCGCGGTCTTCAGCACCTTTGCGGAGATGAGCCCCCTCGCAGCCAGTGCGGCGCTGTCCGCAAGCAGGGTATCGCGAGCGACAATCGCTCGCGACTTGACCGTCGATTCGTCGACGCGGGCGCTACAGGCAGAAGCCTTCGCATGGGCGTGACTGAGAGCCAGCACGTAGGCTTCTAGCCGGTCCAGATTCTCGATCTCGAATTGGGGGAGCTCGGCCAGCTCGCTTCGCAGGGCGAGCAAGCGGGGCAGCGCCCCTAGGGCGAGCAGCACCGTTTTCGGCACGTCGATATTCACGGCCACGAGATCGTCCTTCGAGAGCGCGCGAGAACGTTCGAAGACCTGGTCGAACGCCGCTTGCGGTTTGAGCTTCTTCTGGGTCCGCTTGGGTTTCCCGGAGTGAGCCGCCCGCGGGCTCGCTGCGTGAGTGTTTTCAACGCGGTTGCCGGTGCCTTCGTCACTGAGTTGGGTGTCCATTCTGGTTTCTCCTGTTCGTTCAGGGTGAATGAGCTCCCGTCGGCACCGCGCCCGCGCCGGTTGCTCGAAATCGACTTTTTCGTCCCTCCCTCGTCTCAAATGCGGCGAAACGCCGTTTCTTGATACGCACGAAGCCGCGGTCGACGCGCGGTCTCCTTATTCCTTTCGTAGGAAGGCGTTGTCGAAGGTCGGCTTTCGCGATTCCTTCGTAGGAAGACAATTTCAAAGCCCCGCTTCGGCGCTCGCTTCCCACGAAGGCACTTTTTTCGCAGACCTTAGAAAACCGTCTTCCCACGAAGGCGCCAAAAAGCGCGTCCTTCGAAATTGCCTTCGCACGAAGGCACGAAAATCCTGAAACGACCAAACCGCCTTCGCGCGAAGCCGTCGAAATCGCAAACCTCCGATCCTGCCTTCGCAGGAAGACTTGAGGGGCATTCGCGCAACACCGACGACGGAATCGCGGGTCGAGATCATTTTGTCCTCAACTCGGCCGCCTCGTGCCCGGCGAGAGAGCACCCAGCGCGTGGTGCGCCGGGCCAACCAAGGAAAATCAAAATGACCGACTCTCAAAATGTTCAGACCGTGCCGACTCAGTCGGCTCCAGTTACTTCGCCCGTTTCGTCACCGTTACAAGACAACTCCCCAACCGCTTATCGCTATCGAGAAGCGTACGACCGAGCGACGCCCGTCGCTCAGGCGCTCAGCGCGAACGATCTCGTCGCGATCAACATCGACCTGCCAAGCGCGATCACGAGCGCGGTTGGCGCGTTGCCTCAGATCATGACGTTTCGCGAGCAG
>OLLW01000749.1_pt1 | contig 10421 bp, 8 predicted proteins | sample 1604611 | NCBI WGS metagenome assembly OLLW01 (sample SAMEA104055725, study PRJEB20765) | soil metagenome | biome: Arctic tundra; feature: Polygonal ground; material: soil | place: USA | collected 2011-09 | depth 0-0.5 m | reverse complement strand
GGCAACCGGGACGGGCTTGCCCATCTACATCACGGAGTACGACGTCAACCAGGCCAGCGACGCGCAGCAGCTAGCCGTTTTCCAGTCGCAAATTCCGATCTTCCGCAGCACCGCCGCCGTGCATGGCATCACCATCTGGGGCTGGATCGCCGGGCGGACGTGGGAAACCAACAGCGGCTTGGTCAACGGCACCACTCCGAGGTCCGCTATGACGTGGCTCATGCAGCAGCTCGGCCGCCCCGTGCCGCCAAACTGATCGGCGCCGGAGTATTGAGGGGGGCGACGACTCAGGCGGGCATTGCCTACTGAGCGCCCGCCCCCGCTATCGGCAGCGTTTCTACGGCAAGCTGATCTTGACCGAGGTCTACGATCCACGCCACGAGCTTCGAGTTGGCGCTGATGTTCGTGATCGTCCCAGGACGGTCGTGCACGAGCACGGCCGGTGTGCGGGTATCCTTCGCGACCTCGAACAGCCCTTCCACACAGGCGCAGAAAATGCGGCTCGATACGTAGAGCGGCGAGCAGACGAAATTGTCGAGCTGCACTTGCTCACTGCGAAGGTCGAGCGAACGCTTGAGTACCTTCGACTGGTCGAGGTCATAATAGTAAAGGCCGTCGACACCGGCGAGCAGGGCGGGCGCACGCCCCTTGCGCTCCGTCGCGTACTCAGGCGGCTTACTGTCGCCAATTCGCACGACGCCTAGCCGCCAGGAGTCGTCGCTCGGCCGTTGCACGAAGTAGACGGCATCGGAAATCATGTTCAGCGCGCGAATTTCACCCGGAGAGCTGGCGAGAACCCTAGGCTGGCCAGCGACCAGCGTTTGGATCGTATAGAGACCGTCCTCGCTTTGGTCGACCCACGCGAACGCTTCGCCCGAAGCCACGAAATATTGCGGTTGGTGCGCGACCTGGGCCAACGGGCGTGTCACGCCGCCTTGCTTCGGCGCGCGCCAAATGGACCCTTCCGACCAAAAAATGAACGCGGATTCGGTCAGGGTGGCACCGATACCGAGCTCCAGCCGAATGCCATGTGCGAGCTGACCGTTCACCAGTCGATACGCCGCGTGGCTCGTCAGCAGGTAAACGGCGTCGTCATCCAAGGCGAGCGACGAGGCGTACGCGGAAATGGGCAAGCTCGTGAGCCGCGTTGGTGCGGGAAGCTCCGGCGGCTTCGGCTTTGGCGGCGTCTCGGCGATGACTGCTGCTCGCGCCGCGGGCGCCGGCTGCGAACGCTGCCCCTCCCGTCCGCAACCGCAACCGAACAAGAACACGGCGCACGCGCAGGACACGCTCTTCGCTGACATTGAAGAGCAGTGTAGGATGCCGCTAGCCTAGAACTGGCTCAAATACGTCCAAACGTTTTGGTATTCCCAGCTCGGCATGCCCGGATCTGTGGGGTCTGGGGTGTGGGGGCCGTTGAAGGAGCAGAATTCCACCGGGTACCCCGCGGCGCAGCCCATGAAGTTGGTGCAGACGTGGTTGCCGCTCGTCACCTTCGTCGGGGTCGTGGCGGTACAGCTATCCACGCTGGCCATGTTTTGTAGCAAGCTCAGCCCGTTGCTGTAGTTCAGCACCGTGTCATTGGTGCCGTGCGAGGCGTAGTAAGCAACCGGCTTCGAAGGCTTGCAGCTGCCGCTGAGTTGAGCGCCCGAGTAGATCGCGATTCCGCGAATGTATCCTGCGACGCCGTTCGTCGTGCCCCCCAGAGGTCGCTCGCAGGCCGTTTCATAGGACATGCTGGCTCCGTAGCTCCAACCCGTTGCGAAGATCCGACTCGTGTCGATACAAAAGTTCTCTTCGATCTGCGCCACCAAGGCATCGGCAAGCAACATGTCCGAGTCGTTCGGGTTGGGCCAACCGCAGCCTCCCGCGGCCGTGCAGTTCTTATTGTTTTGTTGCCCGTTGGGAGCCACGAAAATCGTGCTGTCGTTGGCTAGCGGGAGCAGATGATAGTACTTGTTTTTGTACATCTCATCGTCGTTCCCATTCAGCTCGTGATACGCGATGACGAACTTGTACGGATGGGTATTGTCGTAGGTCGTCGGTACGTTGAGGATGTACTCGCGCTGCATATTGGCGGCCGTGATCGCGATGTGCGTGCCGTTGTTATACTGGGCAGTCGGAATGGTCGGCGCCTTGCCGCAGCCCGCGCTCTTCACCGCACCGCTGCCCCCGCTGCTCCCTCCGCTCGATTGGCCTCCGCTCGCTTGGCCTCCGCTCGATTGGCCTCCGCTCGAATGGCCTCCGCTCGCTTGGCCTCCGCTCGATTGGCCTCCGCTCGCTTGGCCGCCGCTCGCTTGGCCGCCGCTCGATTGGCCGCCGGGGCCACCAACTGCGCCCGCCATCGCTGAACCCGAGCCGCTCGTCCCCGGTGCCCCGGATGTTGCGGGGCTGCTCCCGCCTGCGCTAGCACCGCCCGCGCTTGCACCAGCTGCGGTCGCCGGGGACCCCGCCATTGGCATGCTTCCCGCGCTGCCTCCCTCCGCCCCCGGGCTGCTGGAACATGCCGACGCGAGGCAACCCGCAACGATCAGACACGACGCGAGCTCACTCAGCGATTGCTGCTTCATCTTTACTCCATCACTGTACGCACACCACGGCTCTAGTTAGCCGAGACTCAGTGATCTTGCAGTGGCGTGTCCAACCGCTTTCCATCCCTCGCTTGTTATTTGGCGTGCAAAAGCAGAATTTGATGCTGGTGGTACCCGCGCAGCAAGCTGTTGATTCACCGAGGCACCGCACTAGACTCCCGCGCATGCGAAACGTCACCCCGTTAATCATCCCGCTGTTTGTCTTCACGTTGTTCGCAACGGGCACCGCCGCGGCGCAAACCGCGCCGACCGCAGCCACCGCGCGCGGTTTCGGCGTAGGTGCGGAGGCAACCTTGACCGGCATCGTGGGTGCCACCTTCGTCTACGACACCGATCTATTTCACGTCGACGCGCTACTCGGTGCTTCTTTCGGGCCCAATGACTCGTCGCTAGCCGTCGCCGGCCGTCTGTTCTTCCCAGTGCACCGCAGCCAATCTGCGGACTTCTCGGTCGGCCCGGGTATTGGCCTGGTGCACGTCACGCACGATCCCGACGCCGGCGGTCCACTCGGCAGGGTGTCCACCAACCCCGTTCACGTCGAAGGTGCGGCCCAGATCCGCGCATTCGTGGTGCCGAACGTCGCACTCTCTGCAACTGCGGGGCTCGGCGCAGTGTTCACCAAGAACGACAATAGCGCGCTCATCGGCGGCCAAGTCGGCGGCGCGTTCGGCGTTACGTATTTCTTCTTCTGAGCCGCGCCTCACCGACTGAGCTTCGTTCGGCTCGCGATGCCTGCAGCCCAGGTTTCGAAGTCGAACCCGCTGCGTTTCCGCCATAGCCCCAACGGCACGCCCAGCAGTGTCAGAGCACGGACCCGTCGCAAAACTCGCTAAGGGGGCGGATCTGTGTTCGCATTTTCAGAGTGACTTGCGCGAGCCCCCGCATCTCGGTCACCTAAGTTGCCCGGTCGCACCGGTAGTCGTCAAAAACCCACGCAGCGTCAGCAAACTAGGGCCCGTGCGGCCGTCGGTTCGTCCGGCATTGAGACCCTCCGGCGCCGTCGGAACAGCATTTCTCGGCAGGCGGCGTCGAATTTCGGTACACGGACGCGGGTTTTTGTCCAAACTGATGCAGCTCCAGACAGTGCCAAGAAGATGGGATCGTTGCATTCTCTCCGTTTCCCCTCGCCGCCCGCGCATGAGCGAGAGCGCGAGTCACAAACCGAGAGCAGCTGCATCGAGGCCTTCGCTCTGGAAATCGATTACCTGTACGGGGCGCTACAGCGCCTCGGGGCCGGGACACCCGACGTCGAAGATCTGCTGCAGGACATCTTCGTGGTTCTTCATCGGCATTGGGGCACCCTCGATCTGTCGCGGCCGCTCCGGCCGTGGCTGTTCGGAGTGGCATTCCGGGTGGTTCGCGCGCAGCGGCGACGGCGATCGCGCGAGACCCCCTACGCCGGATTGGAGCTGGAGGACGCCGCGCCAGGCCCGGAAGGGTTGGTTCAGGGGCAGGAGGCGCTCGAGACCCTGCGCATCGCGTTGGAACGAGTGCCGATTGCGCGTCGCTCGGTCGTGATCAAGCACGACCTTGAGGGGCTCGAGATCGTGGACATCGCCCGCGAGCTGTCGCTCACGAAGTTTGGCGTCTACGCCAGACTGCACAAAGGCCGGAAAGAGCTAGCCTCGGCCGTGCACCGGCTGCTGAAAGAGGGGGTGCGTCCATGAAGCCTCGCGACGCGCGCTACGAGCCGGAGCTCGAGGCATTGCTCACGCCCCGCAAAATCGAGCGGCAAGCGCCTGCCGAAGTCCACGCCCGTGCGATCGCCCGTGCGCGAGCGTTCGTCGCGGGCGGGCGCCTGCCGTCTGCGAGACCTTCCGAGCCGCGTCTACCTGCTCCACCCTCAACGCGGACCCTAACGCCGCTGCATTTCGTGTTGCTCGCGTCAATGGCGGCCGCGGGCGGCGCGATCGGTACCGCGATCACGCTACACAATCAGCGCACTGAACCGGTGCCAAACCAGGTGCCAGTGCCCGCGCAGCCGAGCGCGCGCGCTCCGGAAGAGCGTCCAACGACAGCGACATCAGACGCTCCACCGCTGTTCGCTCCACCGCTGTTCGCTCCACCGCTGTTCGCTCCACCGCTGTTCGCTCCGCCGCAGGTCCCGACCGCGGATCCGCTGCGCCCTTCGCATGGCGGCGCTGAGGGCGATCCGTTTGCCGCGGAGCTCGACCTACTCTCTCGCGCGCAAGCAGCGTATACGCGCCACGACTTTTCGCGCGCGCTCGCGCTGGTCGGCGAGCACAGCCGGCGCTTCCCGAATGGGCACCTGGCCGAGGAGCGCGAGGCATTGCGCGTCCGGTCGCTGCTCGGCTGCGGACGGCACGGAGAAGCCGAGCGTGCCAGTGCCGCGTTTGCGCGGCGGTTTACGCGCAGCGTGCTCCTCCCGCGCGCCGGGGAATCGCTCTCGACGAGATGAGCCGCGCGCTCGCTTGCCTCGGCGCAATCGGGCTCGTGTCGTTCAGCGTAGCGGGAGCTCGAGCGCGCTCGTCCGATTTCAGCGTCAGCCTCGAGTTTGCCGCGCCCACAGCCTGTCCCGATGCAGCGGCGCTCGAGGCGTTAGTCAGCGCGCGCTTGGGCTACGATCCGTTTGCGGAAGCCGCCCCGAACCACCTGGCAGTGCGAATCACGCCGCGCGGAACGTCGCTCGAGGGGCAAATCGAGTGGCGCGATGCCAGCGGCAAGTGGGCGGGAGATCAGGCGTTTCGAGTGGGCAGCGGCGAATGCCGCGGCTTGACGCGCACCATCGCGCTCGCGCTTGCCGTGCAAATTCAACTCTTGGCCGACGCGGGCACAGCGCGGCACGCCGACACGACGGTAGCACCGGAGCCCGCGCCGTCGCGGGGGGAGCAAACCGCGCCGTCCACCGCGGCCAGTCCACCGCCAGCCACGCCTCCTGCCCAGTCCACGGCGCCTCAAACCCTCCCAAGCAGAGCTTCAGAGCAGGGCCGCTCGCACCCTGAATCGCAAGCAAGGCAGCACGGAGCGCGGCCCGTGTTCGCGATGGGCGCGGGCACATCCGTCGCACTTGGCATGTCTTCGAGCCCAGTGCTCCTCGGACGCGCCTTTGGATCCCTCGCCGGCGAGCTTCTGTCTGTTGAGCTCGGGGCCGAGGTCAGCCTGCCCGCGACGACGCGACGCGCAGACGGTGCTGGGTTTTCACAGCAGGCGCTGCTCGGGACAGCCGCTGGGTGCGCAGCGCTCAAGCCCTGGTTTCTTTGCGTGATTGCGAGCGCTGGTGAAATCAGAATGGGCGGAACCGACGTGGATCGCCCGAGCTCCGGATCCGTACCCGTGTTCGACGCCGGGCTGCGCCTGAGCTTCACCCAACCGCTCACACGCCGTTTCTTCCTCACCGCGCGCGCGGCAGGATTGATTCATGTGACGCGCTGGACCGCCCGCCTCGACCAGGTGCCAGTTTGGACTGCACCTCGATTCGGGGCGGCGGCCGGCATCGACGTCGGCGTGAACATCTTTTAGAACCGGCGCCCACTGCTGACGGGCGCCGAGCGCGCTCGTTACTTTGCCGTCGCGACTGCCTGAGTGCCGTCATACTTGATGACTTGATCCGGAGCCGCGGTGACTTCGGTGCCTGCGCCTTGAGTGCCTGCCACGAATACGACGTTGAACGTTCTGCTCGTTGGCATGCCCGTAAAGGTCCCGGTGCGCGCGCCGATGGTCAGCGTCTTCGCGGCGTCGTTCCACGTGAGCGGGATCTGCGAGAAACTGCCCTTCTCGTAGTCGTACGTGTCACCCGCATCCTCATAGATCGTAAACGTCGCATCCTTGCCGGGATAAACGCGGATTTCGATCGGATCCACGCTTTGCGTCGCATACTCAATATTCGGTCCCATGGGCACGATTGAACCTGCCCGGACATAGAGCGGCAGGTGGCTCAGAGGCGCGTCCACCGACATCTTCATGCCTCCCATGGTCGTCGCACCGGTCCAGAAGTCGTACCAGGTGCCTGCGGGGAAGTAGACGGAGCGAGTGGTCGCGCCGGCAGCCGTGATGGGACTGACGAGGAATGCGGGACCAAACATGAACTCGTCCGGAATGGTGAGCACGTTGGTATCAGTTGGATAATCGAACACCAAATGACGCATGATGGTGTAGCCGTCGCGCGTGACCATCGAACCCATCGAATAGATGTAGGGCATGAGCCGGTAACGCAAATTGTCGACGGCCAGCAGGTTGGCTTTGGTAGTAGCGCTCCACTCGGTATTGTACAGCTCGCGCGCACCTTGCCCGTGAATGCGGAACGTTGGGCAGAAAGCGCCAAACTGGAACCAGCGCGTGAACAACTCGCTACCCGCGGCCGCTCCCCAGTTCACACCAGCGCCGAAGTACCCGCCAATGTCCGTGGTCCAGTACGGCATGCCGGACAGGGCGTAGTTGAGCCCACCAGGTACCTGCTTCGCAAAGGTTGCGAAGTCAGAGTTGATGTCGCCAGACCAGACCCCGGCTGCGAAGCGCTGCTGTCCTGCGAACGCGCTGCGCGTCAGGACGTAAACTCGTTTGCCATCCGGCCCGACCTTGCGCCAGCCCTCGTACAGCGCGCGATTGTGCTCGAGCGGATAGGCATTGATGACAAGTGCGCCCTTGCCTGCCGCGGTAGTGGCGGCGTGCACGTCCACTGAGTCGGGATACCCTTGCGGCTCGGTATTGTCGGCCCACAACGCGTCCCAGCCGTATTTGCCGAGCAGCCGGTCATAGGTCTGCTGATAGACGAGCGTGCGCGCTGCGGCGCTGAACGTGTCGTAAAAATGGTGCGTTCCGCCGCTCGGCAAGAGCGCGTTGATCGCGTTCAGCGCATCGTAATTGTCTCCCTCGCCCGTTTTCTTCGGCGCGGTGACCTGTTGGTACAGCGGCCAGACGGAGATCATCAGGTGGATGTTCGCCGTATGCATCTGCGTCACGAGCGACGCCGGGTCGGGGTAGCGAGTCTCGTCCATGAAATGAGAGCCCCAAGCGTAGGGATCCCAGTAGTCCCAATCCTGAACGATCACATCGACCGGGATCTTGGCGTTGCGGTAGCCGTCCTTCACCGCTAGCAGCTCGGCAGTGCTCGCATAGTGATCCTTGGAACTAAACAGGCCGTAACCCCACTTCGGGAACAGCGGAGCCGCGCCGGTGGTGGTGCGGTAGAGCGAGATCACGTGATCGATACTAGGACCATAGAAGAAGTAGTAATCGACTAGGTCGCCCGCTTCGGAGGTGTAGCGGTACTTGGTGTTGTTGGTATCCCCACCCGCGAAATCCGAGTTCGAGTAGTTGTCCCAGAAAACGCCGTAGCCTTTGTTCGAGACCACCACCGGGATGGCGATTTGCGTGTTGGCGTTGGAGAGATGCTGACTCTTCCCCTTGAAGTTGACCACGCTCTCTTGGTGCTGACCGAGCCCGAACAAGGCTTCGTCAGCCGGCGAGACGAACGCCGTGACCACCTTGTTGGTGCTCACCCCCTCGACCGTAACGGGCGTGAGCGATTTGCTGTCTTCAGCCAGCACGACCTTGTCGGCCAGGTCCGTGTACGTAACAACGCCGGTCGTTTCAACGACCTTTGCCTTCATCCGGGCGGTCGTAATGGTCACGGTGCCGGCGGCTTCGGATACGCAAAACGGGGTCGGCGTATCCCACGCGTTACTGACTGACAGGGACGTCTTGGCCGGCAGAGTAGCGGCGGTGGTGTACGCCACCCGGATGATGTCCTCCGCGCAGACCTGCAGCTTCATCTTTCCGGTGCCGACGGTGAACGTGACGCCGGTCAGATCGACGGTAAACGTCGTGCTCGTCGGTGCCGGTGTAGTGCAAGTCAACGGGGCGCTGCCCGCGCTGCCACCCTGGCCGCCGTTCGCCGGGGCGCCTCCGCTACCCGCGCCGTTCGCCGCGCCGGACGCACCATTGCCGCCCGTGGGAGCATCTCCTCCGCTCGTTCCCTGCCCCGAATTGGCCGCGGCCCCGGCGGCGGCATTGCCTGCTCCCCCTGGCGCACCCGGCGCGCCGCCCCCTGGGACGCCTCCAGCCGTTCCAGCGCCGCCGCTTGGACCACCGTTACCTGAGCCGGATTGGCAAGCGGCGGCCAATAGGACCGCGGCGACACACATCCGAATACCAGCGGGTTCCCGTGCTATCATAAGGACGTACTGTCAGCACGCGCCGGTCGTTGCAGAAAAAACGTTGGGCTGGAGAAAAGTGGTGTCGAAAGAACAGACTCCCCAATGCTCACCGACTCGCAAGGTCGGGGCATGGGCGAGCGTTCGGACGAAGGCTGGCCACTGGTACGCCGCGCGCCTGGCAGCTTCAGTCCGCGCCGCGGTATTCGGGGTGATCACGCTCGGCTGCTCCGAAACGCGGGACCTCGGTTCCACGAGCCCGCACGGGCTGCTCCCGGTCGACGAGCGCAATCCAGTCGTGCTCGCCAACGATAACGTCTACGACAATTGGCAGGGCGAATACGCCATGCTCTTGGCCAGCAGCGGTGGCCCAAAGCTCGCAGGCATCATCGTGAACACGAGCCCTCCCTGGCCCACCATTGACGACAACGTCAAGGGGTGGCGCGGCCTGGTCTTAGCCGCCCGCAGCAGCGGGCTGCGCGACATCCCTGATCCGATCACCAGCATCGGTGACCGGTTGGTGCGACCGGCAAGCGGGCAGATTGCAGACACGACGCCGAACCGATCGGAAGGCGCGCAGTTCATCGTGGACGCTTCAAGACAGCTGAGCTTGCCCTATCGACCGCTGGTGGTCGTCACTGGCGGGCGTTTGACCGACGTCGCGGACGCTTTCCTGATCGATCCAACGGTGACCGACCGGGTGGTCGTGGTCTCATCACTCGGCAGCGCCACCGACACGGGAGGCTCGATGGCGGCCCCCAACGGCGAGATGGATCCATGGGCAGACGCGATCGTCGCTGCGCGCTTTCGCTTCGTTCAGGTGAGCGCGTTTTACGACCAGCTCAGCGACGTCCCAAGCTCTCGCGTCTCCGAGCTCCCCAACAACCCGTTCGGCGCGTGGATTGCCGCGAAACAGCCGAAGATTTGGAGTGATGCAAATGCGGCCGATCAGGTAGCGATCATGGCCGTCAGCATTCCAAGTTTCACCGTCACCGTGCAGCGTGTTTCGGCGTCGACCGCGGGACCCCGCGCGGCCGCGGGCCCAGATCTCGTCACTGGGCCCGAGGGGAACGCTTGGCTCGTCAGTCAATGCTCAAGCGCGGAGGCGAGCGACCGTTTTTGGCGCGTCCTGCTCGATCCGGCCACGTACCGTCCGTAGCCACTCCGACGCGCCAACTTTGCGCTCATTGACTGAGCGTGCTCAGGTGATCTTTGAAACCTTGGCCGTAGGCCGTGGGCGTGCCTTGCCAGTCGCTGATCAGGCTCGGTCCGGCGCTGTAGCTCGGCCCGGGTGAGCCGCAAGGCTCGAGCGACCACGACCACGCCAGGTACGATACATTGCTCATGTCCGCCCAACCCATGAATGCGTCGATGAACGTGTGCGCGCAGTCGAACTCGCCGACCTCGCCGGTGACGAGCGGAATTTGGCTAGCTTTGGCGAAGTCTTGCAGGGTCGAGTAGCACTCGGTACCCATGCAGCTTTCGGGCTTGTAATAGACGTGAGCGGAAACCGCGAGGTTGTTCGCGCTGTCCTGCGGCGCGTGAGCCGCCCAGCCTGAAATATCCCCGGCCCAATTCAAGCCGCCGGCCAACACCAGATTCTTTGCGCCCGTCGCGCGCACGGCGGCGAGCATGGCTTGCATGCCAGCTACGGTGAAGCTGCCAGTCTGTTGTTCCCACGTTTGCGGCGCGATGGTGCAACCGCCGTTCAGCCAAC
>OLLW01000029.1_pt1 | contig 10439 bp, 13 predicted proteins | sample 1604611 | NCBI WGS metagenome assembly OLLW01 (sample SAMEA104055725, study PRJEB20765) | soil metagenome | biome: Arctic tundra; feature: Polygonal ground; material: soil | place: USA | collected 2011-09 | depth 0-0.5 m | reverse complement strand
TCACCCCTTCGGGTGTCTCGAAGCGAGTCGGGTGTCTCGAAGCGAGTCGGATGTCTCGAAGCGAGTCGGATGTCTCGAAGCGAGTCGGATGTCTCGAAGCGAGTCGGGTATCTCGAAGCGAGTCGGGTGTCGCGAAGCGCGTTCGCCAAAATGCAGAGCTTGGCGGGCGGGCGTCCTGCCAGTCATGGCGTCGCGCCCAGCGCGTCGCGACACTCGCGCTTCAGTCGTCGCCGCTGTCGTCGTCCGAATCAGACTCGCTACCCGAGTCCGAATCTTCCATTTCCTGGTCGAGATACAGATCGGAGTCGTCCGCATCCCGTGCAGTGGCGACGGCCGCAACGGCGGACGCGGGTTTCTCCGGCTTTTCCTCGCCGCTCTTGGGCGGCGAGGAAGAACGCGCCTTAGTCGCGTCGTGGTCCTCGATCTTCTTCTCGATACTGAGAAGGGCGTTCATGATCGATTCGCTGACCATGGACACGATGATCGGGAGCTGGCCTTTGAGCGCCTCATAGTAACGCTGACGCTCCGTGGAGTGGATGATCGCGGGCGGGTGACCTGCGCGCATCAAAAGCACGTTCATCAACAAGCGCGACACCTTACCGCTGTCTTGCGGGAAGGGGAACACGCGGAGCAGGTCATAGTGGACGCGGGCTGCGATGCGGATTGGGCTCTTCAGCTTCTTCGGCTCGGGGCCGTTCAGCCAATCGATCACTTGGCGCGCCTTGTAGGCGATCTTGTCGGGTGCGGCGTACTCGTGGAAGTACAGACGGTGCTGCGGAATGTCCTTCCGGTACTTCACCGTTTTGACGTCGCCCTCCTCGGGATGGAGGATGCAGTAGATCTTCTTGATCGTGTCGACGTTGATCGGGACGCGCTTCTTCTCGGACAGCTCGCGGACGTATTCGATGGCTTGGCGGTGTCGGCGAATCTCGTCGCACACCGGCTGCAGCCCGGAGTCCGCCACGACACTCATGTTCGGGTCGATCGCGGTCTTCAGCTCTTGGAAGGTGTACACGACGCCTTCGAGCGCACTGTCGTGATAGACCCACGACATCTCGAAGCTCTCGCGGTATTCGCGTTGAAACTGCTCGTCGAGGCCGTTCAAGCGCTCATTGATGGTTGCCCAGCGCTCCTCGACCGACAGTTGGGGCGGGGGAGGCGGCGGGGGAACGACCGGAGTCGGTGGCGCGACTGGAGAAGGCCGCGGCGGATCCTGAGCGATTTCCGGTAGGCGCGTACCGAGCAGCCGTTGGCGCTCTTCGATCTCGTGACGGCGCGTCGTGCCGGACTGATTGGGAATCGTATCGGCTCGGTACTGGCGTGTGGTGACGCCACGACCGATGCCGTCGCCGCGCTGTGCGCGCTTGCTGGCTCGGGCGACTTTGCCCTCGAGTGCGCGACGTGCGGCCTCGCGCTCGGCGCGGATCCGCTCACGTTCTACCTCTTTGGCCTTGCGATACGCTTCACGCTCGGCGTCCTTCGCCTTGCGCTCATCGTCTTTCAGGCGCTTGGCTTCGTCGCGGGCCGCGTCGCGCTCGGCGATCTTCTGTAGGCGCTCTTCTTCGCGTTCGACGCGGATGCGCTCGCGCTCGGCGTCTTTCGCCTTTTGGGCGACGACACGTTCGGCTTCCTTGGCTTTCAGCGCTGCGGTGCGCTCAGCCTCTTTGGCTTTGAGCTCGCGCGCGCGTTCTTTCTCGCGCTCTTTCTTTTCGCGCTCGGCCGTCTTCGCCCTGAGCGCTTTCTCGCGCTCGGCGTCCTTGCGCGCGCGTTCTTTCTCGCGCTCTTTCTTTTCGCGCTCGGCCGTCTTCGCCTTGAGCGCCTTTTCGCGCTCGGCACTCTTGGCCTTCAGGGCAGCGGCGCGCTCTTTCTTCTCGCGGGCCTTGTCCTTCGCCTTGAGCGCTTTTTCGCGCTGCGCGTCCTTACGCGCGTTGCCGGGCTTAGCGGGCTTCTTCTTAGCCGCTGGCCGCTTGGTCGCCGCGCGGGCCGGCTTTTTCTTAGCCGGCTTCTTCGGCTTCGCGGCCGGCTTTTTCTTAGCCGGCTTGCGGGCCTCCTTGCGTCGGCTAGGGGCGGCCTTCGCCTTGGCGCGGCCTTTCTTCGGAGTAGCTTTCTTTCGGACGGACATCGCGGAAATCAGCGGGAAAATTGTCTCGAGGCTAGACCCGTACCCAGCCCGTCCAAGCGAACATAGCGCTCCCTCGTACCGGGCACGCCTTCGAGCCCGAATTTCGAGTCGAGGCGGCGGGACCAAAGTCCCTGGGGCAAAGCCCTCGGCAACCTAATCGGCTCGCACGCAATCCGTCAAGGACCGTTATCGCGTTGTGACGAGCGGACTCACAGCCGTTCGACCGGCCCGCGGCTACTTGAAGTAGTCGGGGAAGATTTCGCTATTGGCGAGGGGGCGATTGCGCTCGGTCAGCACTTCGACGCCCGTCTCGGTGACTAAGACCGTGTGCTCGAACTGGGCCGAAAGTGAGCCATCGGAAGTCACGGCGGTCCAATCGTCGTCCAAAACGTCTACTTCCCACGAGCCGACATTCACCATGGGCTCGATCGTGAACGTCATACCCGGCTTTAGCCGCTCGCCCTTACCCCAACGGCCGTAGTGCGCAACCTTGGGTTCGTCGTGAAATTTGCGGCCGATCCCGTGGCCGACGAAATCACGAACGACGGAGCAACCTTGGCTCTCCGCAAACTCCTGGATTGCGGCGCCCAAGTCGCCGAGGCGCGCTCCCGGTTTCACCTGTGCGATACCCAATGCCAAAGAGCGCCGCGCGACTTCGACGACGCGCCGAGCGTCGTCATGGGGCTTACCGACGTAAAATGTGGCTGAAGTGTCGCCGTGAAAACCCTTATAGACGTGCGTGACGTCGATATTGATGATGTCGCCGTCGCGCAATACTCGGTCGCCCGGAATGCCATGGCAGACCACTTCATTAACCGAAGTGCAGACGCTCTTCGGGAAGCCCTTGTAGTTCAGCGGGGCAGGGCGGGCGCCCTGCTTGAGGGTGTGCGCGTGAACGAAGGTGTTGATTTCATCGGTGGTTAAACCTGGGCGCACGATTTCCCCGACTGCCGACAACGTCTCGCCGGCGAGCTTCGAAACCTCGCGCATCGCCTCGATTTCACTCGGGCCTTTGATCTCAACCGCTGAGCTTCGGAAATGCATGCCTGTCTTCGTGGTGGCTTCGGCCGCGTGTTACGGCTTCGAACGCCGGTCAGCGTATCACTTCTGGGCTGGCCGCGCCGCTCGGATTTGGCTGATTCGCGCGCGCAGTTCAGCGGTGTTTGGCTCGCCGTGAAAGTGCACCACTCGCTCATCTCCTGAGCGAAAGTTGCGGACCATGAGCAGGAGCTCCTTGCCTACCCATGCGCCACCCACGCGGTCCAGCCAATGAAAGGTTGGATCTTTGCCCGAGATGGTCAGCGAAAAGGGTGCGCTCGGCGGCGCCCCCGTGAGGCTTTTGAGCGTTCGAAACGCCAGTTCATAGCTGCGGTTGTTCTCCTGGCTGCCCTCCCGGGACACCGTGGCCACCTTCACGATCCAGATATTTTCGGCACGCAGCGCGCGCTCAGCAAAGTGCGGGTCATCGCCGGCGATGCCGGGCACGAACGCGGTCTCGAATAGATGCCCGGAAAAATTGTCATCGAGCAGGCTCGCGTCCTCGGGGCTGTAGCTGGGCAGGCCGTCTGCAGGAGACTTCGGTGCCGGCTTGGAGCACGCGCTCGCGAGCACTGTCACTGAGAGTGCAAGGCTTCGAGCTGAGCGGCGAAGGAAGAACACGTGTGCGTTGCGATCGGGCAAAACGCCCTGGTTTGACTTATTTGAGGGGCCGGCTCGTCGAACTGTCTGCTTGAGTGGTTCGACCCAGAAGTGTTAGGTTCTCGCGCCGCTGTGCGGTGGGTAGGCTCAAGGATTTCCGGAGGATAGCAATGAGGCTGAGACTCTTCGTCACGCTTTTCGCGCTCGGTATGGCATCGTCTGCGCTGGTCGTCGAGCCCCGACTCGCCCAGGGCGCCGACAAACCTGCCGAAAAGCCCGCTGCCGGCGTCGGTGCGATCGAGAAGGTGGTGGGCATGCCGCCCAAGGGCCTGCACTGGGGCCTCACTCTGGAGGGCGTGGCCAGGCTTTACGATAAGGTGTTCGAGGACGAATACCTGCCATTGCTGAAGAAAGCCGAGCCCGGCAACGAGATGACCGCGCTCGAGGACGAGGAGCGGAACAAGCAGGGGATCCTGCGCCGCGGTCGCATCGAGTTCGGGGCGATCCCGACCGGCGTCGACCAATCCGCGCTCAAGGGCGAGTACAGCTACCAAAACTCGGAAAGCATGGCGTCCATTCGGCTGCGTAGCGGCACCGAGCGCCATTTCTTCTTTTTCAGTGACAAGCTGTGGAAGGTCTACGACGAGCACAAGCTCGTCAAAGGCGGCACCCTCGGCGAGAATTTCGCAGAAGCCACCAAGATCCTGACCAAGAAGTTCGGCGTGGCGGGCAAGCTCGTGCCGGCCAACTACGATAAGGGCCAGCCCTTCGACGAGATGCAGTGGCACGACGCCGAAAAGACGATTCGCGCGGTGGATCGCGGCAATATCCTGGGTATGGTCTACGCGGACAGGTCCGTGCAGGACAACCTTGCGCAGTACCGCAAGAACAAGCCCGAAGACCTACACGAGATGGACAAGGACGTTGCGGCAGCGACGGCGCATCCTCCGGAAGAGCCGCGCAAGGGTCCGCCGCCGGACGCCAGCAGCAAGCCGCCCAAAGGCAAGGGTAAGTAGGCCCGGCGATCTAGTGAGCGTGCGCAGCAGGGGGCGCGAGCAAGGCGCGAGCAAGGCGCGAGCAAGGCGCGAGCCCCAAACTAGCCGAGCCGCTCCGCACCAGACGGGATCAACGGCCCAGACGTAAGCGTTACGGTGATCCCCGGTGCGATCGCAGAAAGTGGTGGTTCGAACACGCGTCGGCGCGCCAGGGTGTTCCCCGCGCAGCCCGAGAAGCGTCCGGTTACGTGCAGGGAAACCCCCGATTCCTCTACGGAAACCAGGTACAGGTCGCCTCCGTCGGCACGCACCAAGGGCGCGAGGACCTCGCGCACGACCCGTACGATCTCGTCTTTGGCAGCCGCCATCCGAACCAACAAGTTACCACGACGCTTGACCGGACCGCGAGGCTTACTCTAGGTTCCCGCCCGCTTCGGGCTTCCCCGTTAGGCTTCTCGTCTTTTCATCGCTTCATCGCTCGCGGCCCCGCCCCCAAGGTCGGTTCGTCGAGACCGCTGGCAACCAGGCCACCCGGTGCTAACGTTCGTTGGTCCGGGCTTTCACGCAAATAACTGAGGATAGTATGGCTGTTCACATTCGCCTTGCCCGCCATGGCACGAAAAAGGCACCGTTTTTCCGCATCGTCGTGACCGATCACAGGAACCCCCGTGACGGCAGTCACCTCGAGAACATTGGCACGTTCCATCCCGCAGCCGAGGGCGTGTTGAACCTGGACCGTTCGCGCCTCGAGTACTGGCAGAAGCAGGGCGCGCAGCCCTCGCACACCCTGACCCAGCTCCTGAAGAAGAACCCGGCGCCGCCCGCTCAAAGCTGAGCGTGCAGCCTGGTTTGAGGTGCTTTTCCCTCCGCGTTTTTTCCCCCTGTCCCGCACCTTTTCCGGCGCCCTTTGGGCCCGAGTGATACCGGAGTTGCCGAGTCATGGCTCTCAAGGAACTGATTGCAACGATCGCCCAGGCCTTGGTCGATGACCCCGACAGCGTCGAGGTCACCGAGATCGAGGGCGATCACAATTCGCTCATCGAGCTCAAGGTCGCCAAGAATGACATCGGCAAGGTCATCGGCAAAGACGGCCGAACCGCGCAGTCCATGCGTACGATCTTGACCGCTGCGTCGACCAAGATCGGTCGGCGCGCGCACCTCGACATCGTCGACTAAGCGTTCCCGTTGTCGATGTCGAATGTGGTTCTTGGGAAGCCCGAGACGCTCGAGATCGGCCGCGTCAGCAAGGCTCACGGAATCCTCGGTGAGTTGCGCGTCGCTCCCCATTGGGAATCGAGCGAAGCGTTGCTGCACGCCGAGCAGATCTGGCTTTCGCTGAATGGGCGCACGGTCGCCTATGCTGTCGAACGTGCTCGCGCCGTGCCGCGCGCCTATCTCGTGAAGCTGCAGGGCGTGGACGACCGCAATGCAGCCGAGACGCTGCACGGCGCTGCCGTCAGCGTTCGCCGCGATGCATTGCCGGTGCTCGATCCGGGCGAGTACTACCTCGTCGATTTGATCGGCGCGAAGGTCACGGGCCCGGACGGTGAAATCGGTGAGGTCACTGGCGTGGTATCGCACCCGACGGTGGACGTGATCGTGCTGCGCTTGCCGGACGGTAAGAGCGCCGAGCAAGCGCTGTCGGCGCCCTGGCTGTCGCATGTCGACGTGGCAGCGCGTCAGGTCGTCCTGCATTCGCTCGATGGGCTCATGTAGGGGCCATGCAGGTCGCAATCGTGACGCTGTTTCCGGAGCTCTTTGGCTCTTTTCTTGAGTTGAGCTTCGTCGGTCGCGCGGTTTCGTGCGGTGCCTTGCGCGTGCACTTGGAGGCGATGCGTCAGCACGGCCTAGGCAAGCATCTTAGTGTCGACGACACGCCGTATGGCGGCGGCTCCGGCATGCTGATGCGGGCCGATACCACCGTGGCGGCGATCGAAGCCGCCGAGACAGCGCTTGCTTCGAGCACGCGTCCGCGGCGCGTGTTGCTTACGCCTCAGGGCGAGCGTTTCACGCAGCCGAAGGCGCGCGCGTTGGCGCAATGCGAGGGCCTGATCCTGATCTGCGGTCGCTACGAGGGCTTCGACGAACGCGTCCGCCACTTCGTCGACGAAGAGCTGTCGGTCGGCGATTTCGTGCTCACCGGCGGCGAGGTCGCGGCGATGTGCGTAGTCGAAGCCTGCATTCGGCTGTTGCCCGGCGTGCTCGGGAATGCCGAGTCCACGAGCGAGGAGTCGTTCAGCGCGGAGTGTGGCGGCTTGCTCGAATATCCACAATACACGCGGCCGGTGAGCTTTCGGGACTTGGAAGTCCCAGACATCCTGCGCAGCGGAGATCACGAAAAAGTGCGCGCTTGGCGCAGCCAGGCCTCCGCGGAACGAACTCGTCAACGCCGGCCGGACTTGCTGGCGGCTGGTTCGAAGCGGTCTCCGCCGGGTGAAGGATCATGACCAGACGCGTGGCCGCTGCGCTCGTGCATCACCCGGTCCACGACCGGCAGCGCGAGGTCGTAACCAGCGCCATCACCAATCTGGATCTGCACGACATCGCGCGCAGCTCGCACACCTACGGTCTGAGCGATCTGTTCATCGTGCATCCGGTCGCCGCACAACGCTTGTTGGCAGAGCGCGTGCGCGAGCACTGGATCACTGGCTCAGGTGCCCGGCGCATTCCGGATCGCACGCCCGCGATTAGCCTGCTGCGCATCGTACCCACGCTCGACGACGCCTTGACTGAGCTAGGTGCGGGCGCCGAGCTCTGGGTGACAAGCGCGGCGGGTTCTGGAGAGCTCTTGGATTTCCCCGCGGCTCGCTCCCAGCTCGCGCTCGACGGTCCGCCCGTATTGCTGATTTTTGGCACCGGTTGGGGTCTTGGCGACGCGATTACGGCGCGCGCCACTGCACGGTTGTGCTCGATCCGCGGCAGCCGCGAGGACGGCTACAATCATCTGAGCGTGCGCGCCGCCGCTGCCATTATTTTCGATCGTTTGCTTTCGATCCAACGCTAACGGCGTTGCCGGCGAGCAGCCGCGCGAGCTCCGGAGAGCGCACTCCTTTCGCGCTCCACTCGAATAGCGGTGGCAAGACCTCGAGCCCGCCAGGCTTGCCGCGCCGAAGCTCGAGCAACGCAACGCGCGCCGAGCTGGTCTCATCCGCGTGCACGAAGCGTACGCGCTTGGGGACCAAATGGACGCGCTCTGCGCTGCTCAGAAAACGGCTGATGTCCCGAGCTGGGTACACGAACACCACGCGCGTCCGCGAACCGCTGACTGCAGCCGCGGCGGCTTCCAGGAACGGCGCCAGGTCCCCAAAACGCGCGCTGCTCTTTGCGGCTTCCTTGCTCGGTCGGCTATTGGTCGGATCGAAAAACGGTGGGTTCGAAACCACCAGATCTGCGGTCTGATGCAGCGCGCTCGGGAGACCGCGCGCCAGGTCCTTGCACCAGAGTTGCGCATTCATCTTGGCTTGGTCTGCGTTTTCTCCGGCTAGCGCGAGCAGCGCTTCCTCGCGCTCGACCAGCGCAAAGCGGGAGGCCGCGCCGAGGTGGTGCAGTCCGAGTGCAACCGAGCCGACGCCTGCTCCCAGGTCGACCGCGAATTTGGCGTGGCGACCATGCGCCGCGAAGGCCGCTAGCAAGATAGCGTCCACGTTGACGCGGTAGCCCCGAGCCGGTTGACGCAGGCTGACTGCGCCGCCGTACAGCGAATCGGTCGTAGTGGCCTTGGGCGTGCCCGCCATGGCGGGACTCTCCTGCCTCCTAGCCCCGTTCTCAAGCGTCGCTGGTCTTGATGGCCGGAAAAGCAGGCCAGGGGCTTGCCGCAGGGCCTCCGGCATGACACGGGAACGAGCTAATTGGCTCGCGCCCCTCGCCCAGACAGCGCTTTCCTGAGGCGCCTCGCGTACGCGGGTGCGCGTTTCGGCCCGCGCTTCGTGATTGAGCACAGCCCCAAGCTGTTTGGGACGGCGTTCGCGCTCGCGCTCCCAGAAATGCGTGCCCTCGTGCGCCGCAATCTGCGACGCGTCAAAGGTCCGCGCGGGTTTCTGAGCGAACAGCGGGACGTCGTCGAGACATTCACGAGCTACGCCGCATGCTTGGCCGAATCGCTGGGCAGCGAACGCCCCGACGCCCAGCACACCGAGCTATCGGTCGACGGTGAAGCGCACTTGCGCGCCGCCCTCCAAGCCGGGCGGGGACTGATCCTGGTCACCGGTCACATTGGACCGTGGGATTGCGCCGCGCGCCTACTGGCCAAAGATTTCGAGGCCGACGTGCTGGTGGTCATGCTCGCCGAGCCCGATGAGCGAGCGCGCCACGTGCACGATTCGCTGCGTGAGCGCGCTGGCGTGCGCGTCGTGCACGTGGGCGAGCACCCCCTGGATGCTTTGCCGCTGCTACGCCATGTCCGTGCTGGCGGCGTTGTGGCCGCCCAGCTCGACCGGGGCGCGCCCGGCGGTCGGGGGCTCGACGTCGAGCTGTTCGGTGACCGATACAGCATGCCCGAGGGCCCGTTTCGGCTGGCGGCCTTGTCCGGCGCACCGATAGTGCCCATTTTTGCGCATCGCGCCGGCTATTTCCGGTACGAGCTCTCGGTGGCTGCGCCCATTTGGGTAGCCCGAAAGGCCTCCTCGCACGAGCTTCAGGTTGCCGCGGCAAGCGCCGCCTTGAGCATGCAGTCGTTCATCTCCCGCCACCCCACCGAGTGGTTCCATTTCGCTAACTAGTCATCGTCCCCTTCGCGTCTCACGTCTCGGACCCCCATGCAGTTATTCGTCGGAAGAAATGCTCTCGAAGGCGACATTGCGCGCTACGCCTCGCGCTTCAATTTGCTCGAGCTGCGAGCGGACGCCACCAATCTTCCGCGCGGCGAACGCCTGGCCGAGTGGAAGAAACGTGTGCCGGCCGAGTTTGCCTTCAGCATCGTCTTGCCTCGCGCGCTTGGGTTGTTCGAGTCGAGCACGCTTGAGCTCGGTCGCACGCTCGAGCTGGCGGATGCCCTGTCCGCGAAGTGGCTGCTGCTTCAGACGCCGTCTTCGGTGGGCCCGAGCTCGCGCATGCGCGAGCGTTTGACCAAGCTGTTCGAGGCGGTGGCGCACGATACGCGGCGTATCGCCTGGGAATCTCGGGGCGTTTGGGAAGACGCGCAAGTCGAGGAGTTTGCTGGCGAGCACGGTGTGCACGTCGTTCGCGACGTCTCGCGCACGGATGCGCCGCCGGGTGATTGCGTGTACACGCGCCTGCTGGCCTTGGGGGACGGCACGCAGGTTCGCGCCAGCGTGGCCTTGCATTTGGCCGAAGTGTTGGCCGACCGTGCAGAAGCGCTGGTCGTAATCGAGGGGCAGGGTGCCGAGAATGCGGCCAAGCTGCTCCGTCAGGAGCTGATGCCGTGAGATCACGCGCCCTCGCCATCTCCAACGATCCACTCGCCGAAGAGGCCGCGACGGCGCAGCTCGGCCAAGGCGGTTCGGCCGTGGGCGCCGTGCTGGCGGGCTTCTTCGCCGCCGCTGGCGGCTATTCCGGCGTGCTGCTGTCTCCGCTGACGCTGCTGGTCGCCGGCATTGGTACTGGTGGTCGCGCGTTCGACGGCCGGCTCCGTCAGCCGGGCCTGGGCACCAAGCGACCGCGCGGCTTCCTGCCCGACGAGGCTGTGCCGCTCGCTGCGCGCGTCGCGGTGCCCGCCGCAGTGGCGG
>OLLW01000044.1_pt1 | contig 10455 bp, 7 predicted proteins | sample 1604611 | NCBI WGS metagenome assembly OLLW01 (sample SAMEA104055725, study PRJEB20765) | soil metagenome | biome: Arctic tundra; feature: Polygonal ground; material: soil | place: USA | collected 2011-09 | depth 0-0.5 m | reverse complement strand
ACCATTCCGCCGCAAATCCATCTCAAAATTCGCCCAACGCGAGGCTCGTTGCTAGTCGCACAGGGCGCGGCGTAGCGCGACGTACTCTTCGCTGACGTAGAAGTCGAACAGCGCCGCGACGCGCACGGTGAGGTCGGCACGCATGGCGGGGTCTGTCTGTGCGCTGTCGTCCAGCAGCACGGACACGACGTCGCGCTGGACCATCTCGTCGAGAACCGCGCGCGTGTCTGGTCGCACCAAGAGCAGCCCGCGCACGCTAGCGCGCAGATCACCGCATAGCAGCAGCCCGGCGCGGTCGGCGCTCATTTGCATCAGCCGATGAGCGGCCAGCAAATTCTCGTTGACGTGCGAGAGCGCGCTCGGCGGCGCGAGGCTCGGGGCTTGGGGCTTGCCGCGCTTCTCGCGTTCGAAACGCACTAACGCTTCGAGGCCGCGGCGCAGCGCGGGCTCCGGGACGCGCTCCAGGAATTTGGTCACAGACGGACCGAGCGGCATGCCCTGCAGCAGCGGCAATACTCCGAGAATCAGCTCGACGCCGCCCTTCGTGTGCGCGAAGGCGCCCGCCCAAATTTCGTTCGATGTGAGCCGCGTTTGCCCGAGCTTGAGGTGCAGCGCTTCGGCGCCGATCGCGAAAAATAGCTCGGCTTCGCTCATCCGAAACGGCGACGCCGCGTCCAGGTGATCCTTGCCGAGCAGGATGTACGGCGCCTTTGCTTCGTAACCGCGCAGCCCGATCGATTTCTTGCCGCGCGAGACGTAGGCGTGGAGGGCCGGTAGCGAGAAGGCGAGACGAGCCGCGTCGAGCGCGCGCCGCGCCTCAGGGAGCTCGCGGGTGTCGAGTGCCTCGCAGTAATCACTGAGCGCGCCGTGGTCGGGCTCGGGGCTGTGCGCGATCAGCTTTTGTACGCCGGCCACGAGCGAACCTTGGCCGCGCGCCAGCGGATGGCTGAGCGCGCCAGGGATGAGCTCGCTGGGCAAAGCGTTCGAGACGCCCGCGAGCTCGACTGGCGCGGCCCGGAGCCCGTGCTCGGCCAAGACTTCGCCAAGCGCCTTGTCTCGCGGGTCGCTGACTGCGGCGCGCGCCAAGCGTTGCTCGACAGCGAAACCCACTAGCGCGAGCTCGTCGCGCGCGACTCGGTCGTCCGCGCTAGGCGCGCTTTGAGTGCGGCGCTGTACGGCGAGCGCGAACGGTTCTTCTCGCGCAAGGAGCAAGCCGCGCACCAGGGCTCTGCCGGCTTGTTCCGAGAACTTCCAGCTCGCCCACAGCTCCGCCAGCAGGGACGGCGTGAGCCGACCTTGGCTCAGCGCGCGCGCGAGCTGTGCGGGATCGATCGCGGCGGCGCTCGCTGCGTCGTCCGCAAGCGCCAAAAGACGCGCAAAACGCGCGCGCTGACTGCCCTGCGCGATGGCGGCTTCTAGCAACGAGAGGCTGCGCGCGGTCTCTTCTTTGGCATGCTTGGCTTGTTCGCGAGTCAGCCACAAGCGGCGGGCTGCTTCGAGCAGCCGCGCTTTGCCGAGGCCTAGCGCGATTAGCTCGAAGGCGTCGCGCGCGGCCTGCGCGTCGCTGCGCCGACTCAAGAACCGGCCCGCCCCGGACAGCTCGGTCTGCTCGCCTTGCGCGCGTAGGCGAAGCGAGTCGGCGTGGAGCGGCGTGTACGTTACGTCGCCGACTTGAGACCAGGCTACGAAGGCCGCGCGCCGATCGCTGACGAATAGATACGGACGAGCTTGCGTCTGCCCCACGATCTGAGATTCGAGGGTCAGCGAGTCCGCGGCGCGCAACCAGCACACGACTACTTCTGAGTCCGCGAGCTCGCGGGCGAGCCAAGCCTTGCCGAGCTCGTCCGGCTCATGAACGAGCCGCGACGCTTTGGTCTCGGGAGCACGTCGGCTCGGGGCCGACGCGAGGCGACCGAGAGCGAGCAGCCGCTCGACCGCGTGCCGACGGCCCGCCGGGATGAGCAACGCCTCCTGCCCGAAATAGAGCCGGTCGCGAATTCGCCCGGCGACCAAGCGCACGTCACCGCGGGTCAACAGATCGATCTGGACGCCGTGAAAGCGATCGCGCGCGGCTACCAGCCACAGCCCGCTCGAGGTCAAGAGCAGCGTGGCCTGCGAGCGCGAGCCGTCCGCGATTGCGATTCCAGAGCCCAGCCGCACGCGACCCAAGACCTTGCCTAGGCTGCGTTCCTCCGCAAATTCCAGCGCGCTATCGCTCACTGTCCCATGCTACACCTCCCAGCCTAGCCATGGCGTCAAGTCACACCACTTCCTCCGAGCTTCGATCGTCTTTCCTGAATTTCTTTGGCAAGAACGGCCATGAGATCTGCCAGAGCGGTCCGGTTGTCCTGTCCAACGATCCAACGCTCATGTTTGCCAACGCAGGCATGGTGCAGTTCAAGGACGTCTTCACCGGTCGGGAGAAGCGCGGTTACAAACGTGCGACCAGCAGTCAGAAGTGCATCCGCATCAGCGGTAAGCACAACGACCTCGAAGCCGTGGGGCCCTCGCCGCGCCACCACACCTTTTTCGAGATGCTCGGCAATTTCAGCTTTGGTGATTACTTCAAGGAAGAGGCCATCGTCTTCGCGTGGGACTTTCTGACCAAAGAGCTACAGCTCCCGACCGAGCGCCTAATTTTCAGTTACTTCAAAGGCGAAAACGGCGTTCCTGAGGACACGTTCGCGCGCGACCTGTGGCTCAAGCTGACCGGCTTCGGTCCGGAGCGTGTGCGCGGTTTGGGCGTCAGCGACAACTTTTGGTCGATGGGCGAGACCGGCCCCTGCGGTCCGTCGAGCGAGATCTTCTTTTGCAATGGTCCACAGGTCGATCCGACCAAGTTCGGCGAAGAGCAGACCGTCGAAGGCTTCGGCTGGATGGAGATCTGGAATTTGGTCTTCATGCAGTTCGAGCGCAGCCTGGTGGGCGGTGAGTACAAGCTGGACCCGCTGCCCGCGCCCAGCATCGACACGGGCGCCGGTCTGGAGCGTCTGGCCTGCGTTACTCAGGGCAAAACCAACAACTACGACACGGATCTGCTGCGGCTCCTGATCGATCGTGCCAGTGACCTTTCAGGCAAGCGCTACGGCGGCACGATCAGCAACGACGACACGTCGATGCGCGTGATCGCCGACCACGCGCGAACCACGGCCTTCATGATCGCCGAAGGCGTCATGCCGGATCGCAGCGGCAAGGAATACGTGCTTCGGCGCGTGATGCGCCGCGCGATCCGTCACGGTCACCGGCTCGGCATCGAGAAGCCGTTCTTGCACGAGGTCGCCCTGCGCGTGGTCGACGCCATGGGTGACCAATACCCTGAGCTGCGCGAGCGACGCGACCACATTGCTTCCGTCGCCGAGGGCGAGGAAGTGCGCTTCCGGCAGACTATCGAGCGCGGGCTGTCCCTACTCGAGGAGCGCTTCGAGATCATGGCCGGCGAGCACAAAACAACGCTGGCCGGCGCAGACGCCTTCAAGCTGTACGACACGTACGGCTTCCCGCTCGACTTGACCAACGTCATCTGTGGCGAGCGTGGTTTCGAGGTCGACGAGGCAGGCTACAAGCTTGCGCTCGAGGAAGCGCGCGAGCGCTCCGAGTTCAAGTCTCAGGATCACGCCGTGGAAGGCGTGTATCGCGAGGCCTTGGCCGCCGTCCCAGGCGGCTCCGTGCGTTTCACCGGTTACGAGAAGGACCGCGACCAGGGCGCGCTGCTCGCAATCGTGAAAAACGGCGCGCTCGTCAAAGAAGCCGACGCCGGCGACCTGGTCGAGCTGATCAGCGATCAGACGCCGTTTTACGGCGAATCCGGCGGTCAGGTCGGTGACCACGGCGTGATTCAAACCAGCACCGCCAAGGTCGTCATCGAAGACAGCCACAAGCCCCTCACCGGGCTCGTCGCGCACCGCGGCCGCGTCGAATTCGGCTCGCTCCGCGTTGGCGAAAAGCTCGAGCTCCGCGTGGACAGCGCACGCCGCGACCGCACGCGCCGCAATCACTCCGCGACGCATCTTCTGCATTGGGCACTGCGCACGGTGCTCGGCTCGCATGCGCAGCAGAAGGGCTCGCTCGTCGGGCCGGAGCGGCTGCGCTTCGACTTCACCAGCCCGCGCGCCCTGACCCCCGAGGAAATTTCGAAGGTCGAGGATCTAGTGAACCAGCGCACGCTGGCCAATCACACCGTGCGCACCGAAGTCCTGAATATGGACGAAGCGCGTTCGCGCGGCGCGATGATGATCTTCGAAGAGAAGTACGGAGACGTCGTGCGCATGCTGAGCATGGCAGAGTCGACCGAGCTGTGCGGCGGCACGCACGCACGCGCCACGGGCGACATCGGCCTGTTCAAGATCGTCAGCGAGCAGGGCGTTTCTGCCGGTGTACGCCGAATCATTGCGGTCACGGGTGACGGCGCGCTCGCGTACTTGCGTGAGGTCGAGGCAAATTTCGCGAGGGTCGTGACGTTGGCGAAGGCCACGCCGGCCAATGTCGCCGACAAGGTCGAGAAGCTCGTGCAACACGAGCGCGCGCTCGAAAAGCAAATCGACGAGTTACAGCGCAAGCTCGCCACGGGCGGGGGCGGCGGGGGCCTGGACGCCCTGTTGGCTAAAGCTCGCGACATCGCGGGCGTCAAAGTGCTCGGCGTGCGCACGGAAGTGACGGACCGCGCCGCGCTGCGCGAGCTCGCCGAGCAACTGCGCGACAAGCTCGGTCAGAGCGTCGTCCTGGTCGGCTCGGTCGCAGACGGCAAAGCGCAGCTCGTGCTTACCGTCGCGAAAGACCTCACGAGTCGCCTCAAGGCCGGCGAGCTGATCAAGAATTCGGCGCAGATCGTGGGCGGCTCAGGCGGCGGTCGCCCGGACATGGCTCAGGCCGGCGGCACCGAGCTCGCTCGCCTGGACGAAGCGATTGAAGCCATCTACGCGAGCGTCGGTTAGTCGCTAAAAGCCCCAGAATACCGGCTCCGGGGTGAGCTCGACGGCGAACCGCGCGCGTACGGTTCGCTGCACCGTGCTGGCTAAGCGCCGGACGTCTTCAGCGCGTGCGCCCGCGTGCGCGACCAGCGCGAGCGCGTGCTTGGTCGACAGTCCGACCGCGCCGTCGCGCGTGCCCCGCGGTAGTCCCGCGTGCTCGATCAGCCAACCCGCAGAGAGCTTCACGCGTCCGTCCGCTTGCGGGAAGCTCGGCACCTCGCCTTCGCCGCGGGCGCGCTCGCAGAAGGCGGTGAACGCGCTAGCGGTGAGCACCGGGTTCATGAAGAACGAGCCGCAGCTGCGCGAGTTCGGATCGCTCGCGTCCAGCACCATGGATTTGCTACTTCGCAGGCGAATCACCGTCTCGCGAGTTTCAGCCAACGACGGCATTTTGTTCCCCTGCTCCTTGAAGTAGCGCTCGAGCTCGGCATAGCGAATTGCGGGCGCGGCGCCGGGCTTCAGCAGAAACGCGACCTCGGTGACAACGAAGCGACCGGGTTCGACCGATTTGAAGAAGCTGTCGCGATAGGAAAAGCGACACTCGGCGCCGGAGAACACGCGCTCTTCGCCGCACACGCTGTCCCGCGCGACTACTTCGCTGATTGTTTCGCTCACGTCCTGCCCGTACGCGCCGACGTTTTGAATCGGAGTCGCTCCCACGCGGCCAGGGATCCCGCTCAGGCACTCGAGGCCCTGATAGCCGCGCGAAACCATAGCCGCGACGAAGTCGTCCCAGGGCTCGCCGGCGGCGGCGCGCACGACCACGGCTCCGCCGTTGTCCGCGCTGCGAATGCCGCGCATCGCCATCTCGAGCACGAGCCCCGCGAAGCCTGCGTCCGCAACGACGATGTTGCTGCCGCCGCCGAGCACTCGCACTTCGAGGCTGCGTGCCTTCGCCCAAGCCAGCGCTTCGGGCAGCTCACCTGCGCTCTCGACTCGCACGTAGTGTGCGGCTCGGCCGCCGACACCGATAGTGGTGCGCGAGGCGAGCTCGACCTGTGCTTCGACCTTCAACACGCGCGCCAAGGTACTTCGCGGCTCAACGGTGCTGGGGTTTTTTCTTGTGCATGGTGAGCGTCTTGGCCAGGCCTGGCCGAGGCAGAGTGTCCGGCTCGACCAAGCCAGACACCGAGCGCGCGCGCTCAGCCAAGAAGCGCCGCGCTCCACTGCTCATCGTGAGCTCGCCGAGCTCGAGACTTGCCAGCGCGTCCGCGAGTGCCACAGAGCGCTCCACGGCGCTGGCGTTCGAGTTGAGCAGCACCAGCTGCTTGCCCAGGACCGTGCATAGCCCACCGGCGAACGGGACCTTGTTCGAGGGCTTGCTCCGGAACGAGCGCGTTCGCACGTCGAGCCCGGTTCGGGCGGCGATGCCCAAGAGCTCGTCGAACAATCGCCCGGGGTCCACGGGGCCATTTTACCCGTAAAGGCGCCGCCCGCTGAGCGCACTTACGGAAACGTCGCAAATACGCCGCTTTCGCCAACCCGGGCCGGCGTGCTATCTCACGATCTTGGAAGGTGTCCTGCCGACGGCGGGAGCGAATGTGCGCTTCCCCGGAGGCACCTTCAGGCAGTGAGAACGAAAGTTCTCTCCCATTAACAAAAAGAAACGGTCCAGTTATGACGTTCACGGAAGCCGCGGCGCAGGTTTTGCGCCTCGTAGGGAAACCACTCCATTACAAAGAGATCACCGACGTAGCGATTGAGAAGAATCTGCTCAGTCACGTTGGTAAGAGCCCTGAGGTCACGATGGGCGCGCGGCTCGCAGCGCTGGTGAAAAAGGGCGACAAAGAGAACCCGCTCGTGCGCATCAAGCCTGGCGTGTTCGCGCTGCGCGAGTGGGACCCAGCGATGATCGAGAAGGGCTTGGCGGATCGCACGCCAGCGCTCGAGCGCTTGGCCGCGCAGGGTTACTCGGGCGAGCCCGAGGTGGACACCGCGGAAGAGGCTCAATCGGAAGCTTCGAGCTCGCCGCATGCCTCGCACGTGACGTTCGACGACGAAGAAAACACGTCGACTCCGGATGAAGGCGAGCGCTCACGCGCCGAGCTCGCCGCCCACGCCACCGAGCTATTCGCGTCCGAGGACGACGACGACGAACCGATCTTCGGCGGCGCGACGGATGTCGCCGCCGCACCGAGTGGGGATGCCAGCGCGACGGATCCGAATGGTTCGCGTCGCCGCCGCCGTCGTCGTGGTCGCGGTCGTCCGGGTGACGAGCGCGGCGGCGATGATCTGCCGTCTTATACCGTGTCCGACGCTCCCGCGGTGCTGCCCGCGGAGCTGACCCAAGAGATAGAAGCGCGCGGCTCTGCCGAGCCGCGCCCCGAGCGTCAGCGCGCCGAGCGCAGCCCCGACCGTGACCGCGGCCCCGAGCGGGATCGCGGTGATCGCAGTCCAGATCGTGAGCGCGGCGTTGAACGCGATCGCAGCGGCGATCGCGACCGCGGTCAGAGCCGTGATGGCCGTCGCGACGAACGCAGCTTCGCCAAGGACGACCGTCGCAGCAATGGCGCCAGCGAAGGTCCGATGGACGACCTCGTGGGCAAAGATCTGGCGGATGCCGTCGAGTCGCTCTTGCTCGGCTTCGATCGCGGACGCGGCCCCGTTGCCGCCCAAACCTTGACCGAAGCGGCACAGCGTCGCGGTCGCCTCGCGGCCGATGCGGCGAATCAGGGTCTCCTGCTCGCGGCAGCTCGCGCCGACAACACGCGCGCTCTGACCCGCGGTCAGCGTCCGCGCTTCCGCATCTCCGCCAATCGCATCGGCCTCACCGAGTGGCAGCTGGACGGCGAGCTGATGCGCCTCGAGCGGGATCTCTTGCAGACCGCCGAGCGCTATCGCGAGGTGTTGCGCCGTACGTTTGCTCGTTCACTCCAAGATTTGTCGCATCGCGGCTTGGGCGAGCTATTGACGCTGGTGCTGGAACGCCTGGGGTTCTCGGAGCTGACTCAAGTGCGGCGCCCCGGCCTGCACGGTGCCGAGCTGCACTTGTCGGGCAAGGCGCGCGGTCCCTCGGGTGACGTGCGCACCGCGGTGGTGCTGCGTCGCGACGGGCGTGAAGTCGGTCGCGAGCGGGTGACCGAGCTGCGCGGCGCCCTCCATCATTACGGTCCGGCGCTGGCGGGGCTGATCATCACCACGGGTCAAGTGCTGAGCGGCGCGCGCGAAGAAGCGGCTGCCCCTGGAGCCAGCCCGGTGTCCGTGATTGACGGCGCGGGCTTGGCCAAGCTGTGCGAAGAGTACGAGCTTGGTTTGGTGGCAACGCACTACACGTTGCCGCACCCCGATCTCGATCTGTTGGACGCACTGCGTGGCTAGTAGCCACGCGGCGTTGGTCTCGGCGCTGCTCGCCTGCCTCTCAGTGGCCTGCGCAGCGCCGCCTCCGGTGTCGCAATTTCCGAACGCGCAGGCGGCGCTGGACCGCATGCGCGCGACGACTTCGTGCAGCCGAGCGCTGACGAGCGACGCCAAAATCGACTATTTCGGGCAAGCGGGCCGAATCCGCGGCCGCCTTCTGTACGTTGTCGCCGTGCCGGACAAGCTGCGACTGGACGTCGTCAGCCCGTTCGGCGCGACAGTGTCGACGCTGACCTCCGACGGTCGCGATTTTTCGTTGTTCGACCTGCGCCAAAAGCAATTTCTGCATGGGCCGGCTAACGCCTGTAACCTCGGTAAATTCACGCATGTCCCCATGCCGCCGGCGGCGCTCGTGCAGCTGCTGCGCGGTGAAGCGCCGGTGCTCGTGCATGCGCCCAGCGCCGCGACGCTCAGCTGGGAGTCGGGTGAGTACGTGGTGCGTATTCAAAGCACGCGCGACGCGACCGAGGAAATCCACCTGAAGCCGGTGTCGGAAGACTACGCGCTGCCCTACACCGCCCAGCGTGTGCGCGTGACCGAAGTGCGCGTGTTGCAGCAGGGCATCGAGCTGTACCGTGCCGAGCTCGTGGGCCACCGCCCCGCGAAGATGGCAGGTGAGCGTCTCGATCCGGACGGCCTCGACGCGCCAACGCTGCCCAGCGGTCCGAGCTGCCAGTCCGAGGTTCCCGGGCGCGTGCGCCTGCAAGTTCCAGACGGGGATCAGGACGTAATCCTGGAAAATGTCGACGTTTCGCACAATCCGCCGCTCGCCCCGAAGGTCTTCGAGCAGTCGCCCCCGGGCGGCGTGGATGTGCGCTACTCTCCGTGCTCAGAGTAGTTTCTCGAGAGGTCTCAGTGTTGCGCAGACCAGCAGCCAACAAGAAGCGGGAGCCCAGGACGCCAGCTTCAGGCTCGGCCGCGCCCGCGAGTGTGCGCCCCAGTGTGGCGCCGGGTAGCACCCGGGACGCACGTAGGTTTCGACCGCCGAGCTCGGAGCTCGTGCCACGCGTTGCCGGCGTTCCCACGTTTCTGCGTTTGCCCGTGTACGACGACCCAGACGCGGTGCCCGCGGTGGACGTCCTTTTGTGCGGCGTGCCGTTCGACGGCGGGACTACGTTTCGCTCCGGGTCGCGTTTCGGCCCGCGTGCGGTCCGCGAGGCTTCGGCGCTGGCTCGCCCGTTTTCGGCCGCGCTGGGCGTGGACGTGTACGACGAGCTGCGCGTCGCCGACGGCGGTGACGTTCTGGCGCCCGTCCACGATCTACCCGCCGCGCTGACGGCGATCGCCGCTCGCTCGGAGCTGGTCACGCGCTCCGGTGCCATCGGCGGTTTCATCGGCGGGGATCAGACGGTCACTCTGGGCGCCTTGCGCGGCATCCAGCGAGCCAAGAAGAAGGCCTTTGGGCTGTTGCATCTCGACGCGCAGAGCGATTGTTTGGTGGCGCCTGAGACGGCCGCGCTCGATCACTCGAGCGTGCTGCGCCAAGCCGCCTTGGAGGGCCTAATTCGCGCGGATTCGACGATGCAGCTCGGAATTCGCGGCCCGTATTCGTCCGCTGATGATCTGAGCTTCGCCGTCGCCCACGGCTTCGAGATCGTGAATATGGACGAGGTCCGCTGGGACCTGCATTCGGTCGTCAGCCAAGTGCGCAAATTGGTGCGCAAGGGCGCGCTGTACGTCAGCGTGGACGTCAGCGTGCTCGACCCCGCGCACGCGCCGGGCACCGCGACCCCGCTGCCCGGCGGGATGAATACCTGGGAGCTGCAGCAGATCATCCGCGCGCTGGTGGGCGCCGAGATCATCGGCTTCGACGTGGTCGAAATCGCACCCAGCTACGACCCTGCCGGCATCACCGCCATCGCCGGTGTATCGATCGTGCACGAAATATTGGCAGCCCTGGCCGACACGCGGCGCAGCGGACGGCCCGCGCCGTCGAGTCACCACGCGGCGTCGCGTCGCGGGCGTCGCTCGGCGTAGCCAGGGGCGTCAGCCCGAAAATCACGCTTACGTGCGAATTGGAGACTCGCGCGTGCGCGTAGGAGTTTTCTTATGAACTTGCCTTCGTGAGTGCGGCGGCTTGCCAGAATCCATGGCTTGAGACTCGCGAGCGCTGGGGACGGTCTCGTGCCCT